>Ga0233425_10008538_pt1 | contig 13555 bp, 10 predicted proteins | sample Watercolumn_Towu_2_FD_181712 | JGI IMG/M metagenome (GOLD analysis project Ga0233425, IMG submission 181712) | Freshwater microbial communities from Lake Towuti, South Sulawesi, Indonesia - Watercolumn_Towuti2014_140_MG | ecosystem: Environmental > Aquatic > Freshwater > Lake | place...
GGGGTCCGCCAAATCGCACGGGCGGACACGGGGGTCCGCCAAATCGCACGGGCGGACACGGGGGTCCGCCAAATCGCACGGGCGGACACGGGGGTCCGCCCCTACAGAACGTGAAATTTATCTTTGTGCCAATTAATAACATTGTTTTGAATATATTCCCGTATTCGATTTAAATCATTTTCATCGCGAATGATATGTTCGTAATAATTCCGTTGCCATAATTTTTTGTCAAATTTTTGCCAACCATGTATTTTGATACCTTCCAAATATTGATGGGTTGTCATTGTTTTAAACCGTTGTACGATTGTGCCCAATGTAGGGGCGGACCCCTGTGTCCGCCCGTGTGATTCCAACCCAATAATCATGTGCACATGATTTGGCATTGTTTGAAATATATCAACGTTTACCAAAGGGTAATATTGTGGGATGGTTGTAATGAATGATTTGACGATGTGGCCAAATGGCAACAAATACATGACATTGTCAATAATCTTTCCTAGCAAACATTCCCTATTTTGTGTACAAATTGTCACAAAATATATATTGTTTGAGGAATAATCGAAATTCTGTAAACGTATCGACCGACGTGACGGACGAGTGGGTGACATGAACCAATTTTAACAAAAGAAAAGATTACCATCTAAAATGACTAAATGCTTTATTCGCATCTGCCATACGATGGACATCGTCGCGCTTCTTGATCGCGGCGCCTTGGTTGTTGTAGGCATCCATGATCTCGGCGGCTAGTTTGTCGGCGTATGTATGAAACTCGGAGTTGGAACGTTTGTTGGCGAACTCAACGAGCCAGCGAATCGAGAGTGAAAACTGGCGGCGAGGAGAAACTGGCATAGGGACTTGGTAAGCGGCGCCACCAATGCGACGTGATCTAACTTCGGTTTTGGGTTTGATGTTGTTTAAAGCGGTCATGAGCACATCGAGGGCTTTTTGGCCAGTTTTTTGCGCGAGAATTTCCAGTGCGTTGTAGACTTGTTTTTCGGCGACGGTCTTTTTGCCGTCTAACATACTGCGATTGATGAGTTTGGAAACTTCCAGTGAGTTGTACTTGACGTCACCGGTAACTCTTTTTAGATTGGCTGCTTTTGAACGCATATTTTTGATTGTGTTGTAAGTGATAAATAATTATTTTTTGGGGCGTTTGGTCCCGTATTTAGAACGAGATGTTTTGCGTTTTTCGACGCCAGCAGTGTCGAATTTGCCGCGAACAATGTGATATTTAACACCTGGCAAGTCTTTAACGCGACCTCCGCGAACTAAGACTACTGAGTGTTCTGCTAAGTTGTGACCTTCACCCATGATATAGGCGGTTACTTCTTGTTTGTTGGAAAGTCGAACACGAGCTACTTTACGTAGAGCGGAGTTTGGCTTTTTGGGTGTCATGGTTTTAACTACGATACAAACACCTCTTTTTTGAGGTGAGGGATACTCAACACTTTTGCGTTTCGTGGCGTTGTAACCACGGCGCAAAGCACTACCCTTTTTTTTCTTGGGTTTAAGATCGCGTCCGAATCTGACTAATTGATTTACTGTTGGCATAAGTGTTTGCTATTGTATCATAGCCCTCTCTGGATTTGTAGGAATTAGGCGACCAATGATCACGTTTTCCTTGAGACCAAATAGTGGATCTTCTTTGCCTTCTATGGCAGCCTCGGACAAAACGTTGGTGGTTTGTTCGAAGGAAGCGGCGGATAGCCAGGAGTGAGTGTGTAAAGCTGCACGGGTGACGCCTAAGAGGACGGACACGGCGGTAGCTGGTTCACCACCTTCGGCTAAGACTGCATCGTTGCCGGTATCGAAGGCAAAACGATCGACGATCTCACCACCGATGAGGGCGGTATCACCGGGGTCTTCGATCTTGACCTTGCTGGTCATTTCGCGAACAACGACTTCGAAATGCTTGTCAGAAATCGGGATTCCTTGTGATTCATACACTGCTTGAATTTCGCCGATGAGATAGACTTGGGCATCAGCGATACCGCGAACACGCAGGACTTCTTGAATGTTTTGTGGACCCACTGCGAGAGCGAAACCAGCGGTAACTTGATCTTTATCTTTCACTGAAAGAGTCAAAGTGGCTGGGACAAAATGATCTTCCACCGCACCGGAACTGGCGGTGATAGTCACCTTGGCACCCCCTTCGGCTTCTTCGACTTTGACCTTGCCGGATATTCCTGCAAGAGGAGCCGCAACTTTTGGATTGCGAGCTTCAAAAAGTTCTTCGACGCGAGGCAAACCTTGTGTCACGTCTAAGCCGACGATACCACCTGCGTGTTTGACACGCATGGTGAGCTGTGTACCAGGCTCACCGATACTCTGAGCGGCGATGACGCCAACAGGAGAACCAAGTTCGACTAGTTTGCGTGTACCAAAGTCCCATCCGTAACAGGCGGCACAAAGACCATATCTGGATTTACAGGTGAGAGGTGAGCGAACTTCAACTGATTCGATACCGGAAGCCAGGAGGATTTCGGCTATTTGATCATCAATAATTTCACCTTTTTTAATCAATACCTCTTTGGATTTGGGATGTTTGACGGTTTTGGCTACGTTACGACCAAGAACGCGTTTGACAAAGTGTTTGCCACGAGGTCCTGTAGTTTCGATAGTCAAGTAATCAGTAGTACCACAATCATCTTCGCGGATGATAGAGGTGTGTGAAACATCGACCAAACGACGAGTCAGGTAACCGGCATCAGCAGTTTTGAGTGCTGAGTCGGTAAGACCTTTGCGACTACCGCGGGAGGAAGTCACGTACTCAAAAATGGACAAGCCTTCACGGAAGTTGGATTTGGTAGGCATTTCGACGATCTTGCCTAGTGGGTCAACGACTAGTCCACGCATAGCGGAAAGTTGTTTGACCTGATCACGAGAGGCACGAGTACCACCTGAGTCGATAATGATTTTGACGGCGTTGCGTTCGTCAAACTTGTCCCAGGTAGCGGTTGCGATCGATTCGGTGGTTTCCATCCAAACTTCAAATGACAAACGACGTTTCTCTTCGGCTGTGATAAGACCACCGTTGAAAGTCTCTAAGATTTCGTTGACACGAGCCTCGGCATCTTTGATCATTTCATGTTTCTCTTTGATCATGATGTTGTCTGAGACAGCAACGGACAAACCGGAGGTGGTCAAGTACTCAAAGCCGATAGATTTGATCTTGTCAACGAGTACAGCGACCATATCGTTGTCAAAGACGCGAATCGCTTCGCGGATAATGTCGGTGATCTTCTTGGCTCCTACTGCTTCATTGATGAAACGGAGCTCGACAGGAAGAGCTTCGTTGAAAATGAGGCGACCGACGGAAGAAACAATGACTTGGCCGTTTACTCTGACACTAATGGGTTGACGCAGGAGAATCTGACCGGCTTCGCGCGCGGCATAAGCTTGTTCAGCGTCACCATAAATGGTCTCTCCCAGTTTTAGATCAGGATTGAAGCTGGTCAAGTAGTAACAACCAAGTGCCATCTCTTTGTTTGGCACAGTAATTGGGCTACCATTGGCGGGTTTAAGTAGGTTGTTTTTGGCCATCATGCGATTACGGGCATCTTCGACGGCTGTTTCGCTCAGGGGGACGTGAATAGCCATCTGGTCGCCATCAAAGTCGGCGTTGTAGCCAGCACAAACACAGGGGTGAAGCTGGATAGCATTGCCTTCGATTAGGACTGGGTAGAAGGCTTGGATACCGAGCTTGTGAAGAGTAGGCGCGCGGTTCAAGAGTACTGGATGATTTTTGGTGATACGCTCGAGAATGTCAAAAACAAGAGGATCTTTGCGTTCAATGGCGTGTTTGGCACTCTTGACGTTTGGCGCGGTACCTTCGGCGATGAGTTCGCGAAGGACATACGGCTTGAACATCTCTAGAGCCATATCTTTGGGGATACCACACTCGGAAAGTTTGAGCTCGGGACCCACAACGATCACAGAGCGACCAGAATAGTCGACGCGTTTACCCAGCAAGTTTTGACGGAAACGACCTTGCTTGCCTGACAACATGTCAGAGAGAGAGCGTAAAGGTTTGACGACCCGACGTCTCGTGGTTTTGGCTTGGGAAGCATCGATTAAGGAATCGACGGCTTCTTGGAGCATGCGTTTTTCGTTGCGCAAAATAATTTCTGGAGCACCAAGATCAATCAAGTGTTTTAAGCGATTGTTGCGATTGATGACGCGGCGATAGAGGTCGTTGAGATCAGAACTGGCGAAGCGACCACCAGAGAGCTGAACCATAGGACGAAGTTCTGGAGGAAGGACGGGAAGTACCTTGAGAACCATCCAGGAAGCAGAGAGCCCGGCGTTTTTGAGACCGTCGACTACTTTGAGACGCTTTGAAAGTTTAGTACGTTTGATACTCGCGCCACTTTCCTCTTTGAGTTCTTGTTTAATTTCTTTAGAAAGTTTTTGAATGTCGATGGTGTCTAAATACTCAAGAATAGCTTCTGCTCCCATGCCCACGCGTAGATGAGAGATAGCATTATATTCATCGAGTTTCAAAAACTCATCTTCAGCCATGACAGTACCTGGGACGATACGTTTGGCCATGGTAGTGACGGTTTTGTAGATTTCGGTAAGAGAGTCTTTGTCGAGAACAAGATTCTCACGAAGCGTTTCGATAGCCTTTTTGGCAGAAGCAGTCTGACGTTCGGTGGGTTTGTCACCAAGCCCTTCCTTGATTTTTTGCATGTCAGCTTTAACTTTTTCTTCGAGTTCTTGTAAGGCAGTAGCTTGCTGAGCACTTAAGTTTTCTATGACTTTGGCTTTTGCGTCTTTGTCGACAGCAAGCACCAAGTATTTGGCAAAGTACACAACAGCGGAGAGTGCTTTGGGGGCGACGTTCATGAGGAGTGAAAGTTTGCTGGGGGCACCTTTGAAGTACCAAATGTGAGCCACTGGAGCAGCGAGAGTGATATGACCCATACGTTCGCGACGGACGCGAGCTTGGGTAACTTCGACACCACATTTGTCACAGACAATACCGCGATATCTGATACGCTTGTATTTGCCACAATAACATTCGTAGTCTTTGGTTGGTCCAAAGATGCGCTCACAGAACAAACCATCTTTCTCTGGTTTGAGGGTGCGGTAGTTGATTGTCTCTGGTTTGGTCACTTCTCCAAAAGACCAGTTTCTGACAGTGTCAGGAGAGGCAATTTGAATTTTGAGACCTTTAAAGTCTAAGATATTTTTTGTCATGGTTTATGCCTCCCCTTCTGTATTTTTCAGATCTTCGTCTGATGGTTCTTCGATTTCATCTAGATCGTCATCATCATCGTCATCGTCATCTGAAGAGATGATAGTGGTGTCATCAGAAACGCTAGAGTCGTCTGGTAAGCCAGCTGGATCGTCTGTCATGATAATCTTGTCTTTCTCGAGTTCTTCGACGGATTCGTCGGCGACCAGTACTTCTTTGGGGTCAACGGGAATGACGTCTAAACCTAGTGAGTTGAGTTCTTTGAGTAAGACTTTGAAAGATTCAGGGACAGTGGACTCTGGGATTGGAGTACCTTTCACTATCGCTTCAAAGGCTTTGGCACGACCAACGAGATCATCTGATTTGATCGTCAACATTTCTTGTAGGACGTGCGCGGCACGATGTGCTTCGAGTGCCCAGACTTCCATTTCTCCCAATCTCTGGCCACCCATCTGAGCTTTACCACCAAGTGGTTGCTGGGTCACGAGAGAGTAGGGACCGGTACTACGCGCATGAGTCTTGTCTTCGACCATGTGGATGAGTTTGAGGATATAGCCGATGCCAACGGTGGTGGGATTGTCAAAGGGGAGACCGGTACGACCATCATAGAGGATCGCTTTACCTGTTGTAGGTAGACCGGCTTCTTTGAGTTGCTCTTCGATGACGGATTCATTGAGAGGTTCAAAGACAGGCAGAGCGACTTTGTAGCCGAGTTTGCTGGCTGCCCAACCAAGATGAGCTTCGAGAAGCTGACCCAAGTTCATACGAGCCAAGACGGAGAGAGGGGAAATAATGATATCAATGGGGGTACCATCTTCTAGGTAGGGCATGTCGGCGACAGGTATGATACGAGAAATGACGCCTTTGTTGCCGTGACGACCGGCGAGCTTGTCACCGACTGTGACTTTGCGGATTTGCGCGACTTTGACTGTGACAGTCTTTAAGACGCCTGGATCAAGCTCATCACCTTCTTCACGATCAAGAGTAGCAACGTCAATGACAGTCCCTGACTCACCATTTGACATGCGAAGAGATGTGTCTCTAACCTCTCTGGCTTTTTCACCAAAGATAGCGCGGAGCAATCTTTCTTCGGCGGTGAGTTCGGTTTCGCCTTTGGGTGCAATCTTGCCAACTAGAATATCGTTGCCGGTCACTTCGGCTCCAACAAAGACGATACCATCTTCACCCAGATTGCGAAGGTCGTTTTCGGAGACGTTGGGAATATCTCTTGTCAATTCTTCGGCGCCAAGTTTGGTATCCATGATGTCGGCAGTATATTCGTTGATGTGAATCGAGGTGAGAACATCTTCTTTGACGAGTTTGTCAGAGACGATAATAGCATCTTCGTAGCCTAGACCCATGAAAGAGGCATAAGCAATGACGAGATTGCGACCTAGTGACAACTCGCCACCATCGGCGGCAGGTCCGTCAATCAAAAGATCACCTTTTTTCACTTTGTCACCGACTTTGACAACTGGCTTTTGGTTGTAGCAAGTAGAGCCAGCAGTACGATGGAATTTGATGATACTGTAGGTGACACGACCTTTCCCAAAGGAGGCGTGCTCACTAACGTTTTTGCTATAGAACTCTTTAGCTTTGGCGACGACATCCTTGTCGAGCTCGAGCTCGATGGAGTTGGCATCGACAGATACGACTGTACCTGGGAAATCGGCTTTGACAACCCAGCCCATCGACTCGGCAACGGCTGCTTCCATACCGGTACCTACAATAGGTGATTGAGGGCGAATCAAAGGCACTGCCTGACATTGCATGTGGGTACCCATGAGCGCGCGGTTGGCTTCATCATGAGCGATGAAAGGAATCAGGGAAGCAGATGTACCTACGACTTGGCGTGGAATAACGTCGATATACTGGACTTGTTCGACAGGAACTTCGATGAAGTTGCCTTGGTAACGAGCAGGTACCCATGCGGGAATGATATCACCATTGTCGTTCATTGCGATACCGGCGTGTGTGATGTAGTAGTTTTGCTCGTCATCTGGAGCGAGGTATGAAATATCTTTGGAGACATTCATCACGGTCTTGCTACCACGTTTGACAGCGGTGACTTTACGATAGGGTGACTCGAGGAATCCGAACTCGTTGATACGAGAGTAGAGAGAGAGATAGGTAACTAGACCAATGTTTGGCCCTTCAGGAGATCTGACGGGACAGATACGGCCATATTGCGAAGCGTTGATGTCGCGCATTGAGAAACTGGCACGTTCACGAGTGACGCCACCGGTACCCATGACGGAGAGACGACGTAGGTTGTCGATCTCAGCTAGAGGATTGGTTTGGTCGAGAATGGTGGACAAACGATTGCGTCTAAAAAACTCTGAGATGGTGGCGATGACTGGACGAGCATTGATGAGCTGGACTGGAGTCACGGCTTCTTCAGGTTTGACTAAAGACATTTTCTCTTTGATAGATCTTTCAAGACGAAGTAATCCAATACGGAAAGCCGTGGCACCCAGGAGTTCCCCGACGCGGCGGACGCGGCGGTTGGCAAGATGATCGATATCATCAACTGCGCCTATACCGTTTTGGAGACCAATTAAATATTTAATAATTGCAATAAGATCGGCTTTTTGCAGAACATGGTTTTTGGGATCGTTTTCGATATCCAACCCTAGTTTTTTGTTGAGCTTGTAGCGACCAACTTTGTCCAAGTCATAACGACGTGGATCAAAGAAGCTTTGGAAGAATAGATTTTTAGCGTTTTCAAGAACGGCTGGTTCGCCTGGTCTAATTTTGTCGTAGAGGTCGAGCAAGGCTTCGGCTTGAGTTTTATTGGGATCTTTGGCTAAGGTAGCAAAGATATATTGGTGACTCTCATTGGTGTCAACATCTTTAAAGAGAGCTTTTATCTCCTCTTCGTCTTCTATCCCTAGGGCGCGCAGTAAAGTAGTGACATAGAATTTGCGATGACGATCGATCTTGGCGGTAAGGACATCGTTTTTGCCGACAGACACTTCGAGCCAGCTCCCTCGCATAGGACGCAGTTCGGCGGTATATAAGACGCGACCAGTGGTAGGATCAACACTGCCGGCAAAGAAGGCGCCAGGTGCTCTGACGAGTTGGTTGACGACCGCGCGTTCGATACCTGAAACGATAAAGGTGCCACGAGAGGTCATCTTGGGGAGATCACCAAGGAATACATCTTGTTCGGTTTCGTCGCCGGTGATTTTGTTGATGAGTTTGACTTTGACACGGAGCGGGACGTCGTAGGTGAGACCTTTTTTGACGGCTTCGTCAGGAGTGAGTTTGGGTTCTTCGAAGTAGTGGCCACCAAAAGAGAGCTCCCAAGTTTTACTGGTGAAATCTTCGATGGGTGAGATTTCTCTTAAATATTTTTGGAGGTCGGAGTTGAGAAACTGTTCGTATGACTCGCGCTGTACTTTTGTAAGGTCAAGTGGAGGGAGGTTAATATTTTCGTTTCCCCAATACAAACGCTTCTTTTTTGTCATGGAATAGTCCTCGCTTATGGCCACAAATATAAAATTGGACGTACTTTGTGCCTTGTACGCCCAACAACACTAACGGGCAAGAGAGTATTTAATCATATCTAGAGGTGGACGTCAAGGGTTTGACCAAAGCAATTTAGTGGGTGATGTATTTGGCGATATTGGCGTTGTGTTCGTCTAGTGTTTTACCATAGTGGATATTGCCTGATCGATCATGGAGATAATACCAGTAGGCTGAGTCCGTCGGGTTTTGGGCGGCTTTGATACTGGCAAGCCCTGGACTACAGATAGGTCCAGGAGGTAAACCGAGATTGAGGTAGGTGTTGTAGGGTGATATTATTTTACGATCTAGGAGAGTTGTATTGGGCCACCAGTTATTTTCTTTACCTAAAAAATACTGCACTGTCGCATCGAGTTCGAGAGCCCAACCTGATGAAAGGCGTTTTTTGAGAATACCAGCGACGACACTTTTTTCACTGTCCCCTTTTGTCTCTCTTTCAATGAGCGAAGCAAGGATGAGAGTTTCTTTGTCGATTGAACCGACTTTTTGGAGATAGTTATCGTGCATGACTTTGACGAGCGCGGAAGAGGTGATATCTGCTTGGATAAAATAAGTGTCGGGGAAAAGCTGACCTTCGAGACCCTTGGCGGCAACTAGAAAATCCTTGACCGGAAGACTGGCAACTAGGGCGATCTGTTCGAGTCGATATCCTTCGGGAATAGTGATTTTTTTGTCTTGGGCAAGACCCTTGGTGAGTGAAATGGCAATGGTTTGGGGGGTATCTGAGGATGAAATTTGATACTGCCCAGCTTGAATGACGAGATTATTTGTACGAACGATGAGTTTGAAATACAGAGAAGATTTGATGAGACCGGCAGATTGAAGACGTTTGGCAACTACGGTGACACTATCCCCTTTTTTGACCTCAAACTCTATAGGAGCGGCTGAGTGAGAGACTGGCAGAGTAAGGCTGTAGATGATTAGCGAAAAAACGAGAAGGACTAGAACACTAAACTTCGCTAAAGAGTGCGCGACGGTAAGATTTTTGCGTCTTGTCATAGATAAAAATGCGGCCGCATTTGCAAGTAAATTTGTCACCGGGCCCGAGCTTTTTCCCACACCCTACACACTGTCCATTACGCAGTAGCCAAGCTTGTATGGGAGCAATGACACTTTTTAACATATAACCTTAGTTTACACTATTTCAAAAATTCTAGGTAATCCTCGAGGATTAAGCAGGCAGCATAAACATGATCATTGAGTTTTTTGGCACGACTGGCACCTACAGCGACGAGTTTGGCGACGGCCTCTTTGGTAGATAAAGTCTCTGGGTGGAGAGTGACTGGTAAACCAGTTGAGTCTGCCAAATGCTTGGAGAATTGTTTGATAATAGGCTCTAACTTGCCTTCGGGGATGCCACAGACGATATGAGTGATTTGCTGTTGTTTGACAATCTCGACTAGACGAGTAAGAGTGAGTGCATCATTGTGGAGAGAAAGGAGTGGGGTCGCTAACACTGCTTCGGCGGTAGCAAGACCGATATGGGCAAGTCCGTAGTCGATCCCTAGATATTTGGTCATGGTAGATAAGCTTTAATTATTAATCTGCGCAAATAAGTACCTGGCGGTGTACAAGTAATGAGCGTCAGGTAACGGCCATTATATACCTGGGCTAAGGGTGAGAGATCGTCGGAAGTAGTTTCGTACATCTCAGCAATTTTGAAAGTATAGGAGGCGCCGTCGGCAACGACGTCGATCGTATCACCTGGCTTTAGGGTGTGGAGAGTCGAGAAAATGGTCAAGTAATTGGAAGGATTGAAAAATTGAGGGAGAACGGAGTGACCAAAGACGACCGCATTGCCGAGATTACCGGGGAATGCGGTACCTGGATAATGAATGAGAGATTGTTTGAGATCGGTATGATCGGAACGAACTATGGCATTAGTGATCCCAAGTTTGGTAATAGAAAGAGAGTAGACTGCGTAATCCTGCTCTTCTTTGGTGGGTTTGCTCCCCATAAACCAGTTGGTGGAGTCGGTGTAGTCAAAGGATGTATTGACAACTTCATCGACGAAAGTAGGAGAGTGTTGAGTAGGCAATGGTGAGGATGTGGTGGTTGCTCCCATGACGTTTGCTGGATTGAAAACGGGAGTAACTTGCGCGGTTAGAGGCGGTTGTTGAAAGGTTGGAGCAAATGAATATTGATAATTGAGAAGAGGATATGCGACCGTAGTAAAAGTGGCGATGCCAAGAGTAATGAGCGTAAGAGAGAGAAAGACGCGAACATTGTAAGAGAAACCTTTTTTGAATTCTAGTTTGTAGCCGGGTGGAGCTTTAACATATTTGTAGACTGACATAAATATTGTATTGTTTACTTTGAGTTGGGGGAGATGATGAGCTTGATATTTTGTTTGTTGTGCGGAATCAGCTTGAGCTTGGGAGGCATGGCAGAAGGTGTGATACTAACCAAGGTAGAGTCGTATCCGGGGATAGAGTCGCGCAAAATATTTTCGATCGTAGCAGGTCTTTTACCTTTTAAGGTCGAGAGGATGAGGTTGGAGTTGACGAGAGGTAGTAGTGAGACCGAGACGTTGGCGGTCGAGGTAACTTTGGTGCCATCGGCACTGGTGACACTACCTGTAAGGGTGACATTTGAGGGTAGGTTGGCACGGACATAACCACTGGGGATCTCTGCATCAATTTGGGAATTGACGAGATTGGTGACATCCTCGAGTTTGTAGCGCAAAATTGTCCCTGTGACTGTCATGGTGAGCGAGAGAGACTTGGCTGGTTCGCCGACTTTCGCGGAAAAAACTGGATCTTTGGTTTTGAGTTGATCTTCAACAAGATAAACACCGTATTGGGGATCAAGATTGGCCTGAGAACTCGACTTGAGTGCTTGCATGAGCGAAGCGGTCAAGTCTTTTGTGAGGTTAGCTTGATCTTCTTTAGAAACTACCAGGATCTCCTCTGAAGTACCACCCTTGAGAGCTGAGTCGTTTTTAGCGACGTAACTATCTTTAGCAAAACTTTGAATGGTAAACTCTGTCCCCTCTTTGAGATTGCTCTCACTACCGATAGCTTGGGCGGTGACAGCGACGTTGACTTTGCCGGGGACGTCGATGTAATCTGAACCGGCAGACTTGCTAGCTACTGAGACATCTGAATCAAGAGTAAATTTGAGCGAGCCCGCAGAAAGAAGGGTGCCCTTGGTAAAGGTTTTGTTTGAAGAAGTACGGTTGTAGATAGTGACTTCGCCTTTGGCACTTTCACCGACGATTTTTTTACCGGTTGCTTCGATTATTTGTTCACCATTTTGGGTAAGCTCAATAGCTTCGACTGGGACGGTTGCGGTGTCAAAGTCGACCTCACCAACATTCTTTGAGAGAGTTAATTTGACGGTTTCATCGAGATTTTTGGGTAGCACAAAGACAGTAACGGTAGCATGAGGGAGAAACCAGATTAAGTACAGTCCAACACCAAGGAGAAGGAGCGTGGATAAGAGTACAACCAACCAAGTACTTTTGAGTTTGGGCAATGTGAGACTGGGGAGAGAGAAACTGGGGAGAGTGAAATGAAACTTGGGGGGTTTGGGAGGAACAAACTCTGGTTTGGGAGTGGCTACTTTGACCTCTACAGTCTCCGCAGGTACTTCAGGTTCGTCGGCGCCAAAACCAATCTCTTTTGAAGAGAGAAAAGTAGTAGTTGGAATGGGTGCGAGATTGGAATCTGCAGTATCTGGTTCATCTGAATCTGATGCCTGATCTTCTGGAACAGTGGGTTGTGAGTCGTCTACTGGAGGACTAACGATTGTGTTGATGACAGAAAAACCGAGACTTTTGGCGACTTCGGAGCCGCCGGCAACTGACAAGGCGCGAATCGCGACATCTTTTTGGAGCGCTTCGATTTTGGGGGTGTGGAGGAAGTTGAACTGAGTAGCCCAGTCGGTTGATAAGAGATTTTGAATGATGTCGTCGAGATTGTGCATACTGTTGAATAGAATGATGCGAGAAGGGAGATTGTCTAGGACTTTAAAACGTGCGATCCCCTCTTCGACGTCTTTGACGACATCATCACTGCGACCGATGGTTTGACGAGGAGGAGCGTGAGCTCATCACGACTCACTTGAATAATAATAGAAGTACTTGGAGTGCCTTCTTGTAGCTTGAGATAACTAATAATACTATCGGTGATGATCACATAACCTATGATGTTGAGCTCCAGTTCTTTGCGGATTTTGATGATGAAATCTTTTTTGACACCAAGTACATCGGACTTGTCGGTCCAGGAATGTGGAATACCCAAGATGACATCTGAAGGATCTTCACCTACCCCCTCGGTAGCACTAGAGATAGTGGCATCTACAGCAGTGATGAGCTCGCTAGTTGTACCGACATCACCATCCCACTCGACTGGCGTGCCGATAGAGATGATTTCGGTAGCTCCTCCTCCGACACTCCAGACAGAAGCTTGAACAACTTCGTCAGTGAGTATGAGGGCGAGAAATTTCTTTGGTTCTTCTTGTTTGTTGCCTTTGAGTTTGCCCAAAAAATTGCCTAGTTCCATATTTCAAGAATATCACATTCCACGTTCTGTGAATTTTCAATGCTCAATTTGCAATTTTCAATTGTGGAATTATTGGATTAAGCGGGCGTAGATGCGACGCTTACCTGCACCAAGAGATTCGTCTTTAAATATCTCGATGCCCCCTATTACTCCTGTATTTTCGACATGAGGACCACCACACAGTTCGCGTGAGTAATCACCGATACGATAAACACTAACTTTGTCTGGATATTTATCAGCAAAGAATGCTTTAACTCCACTACTTAGAGCTTGTTGCTTGTCTTCGATGGTTTTAACAACTGGCAAGTTGGCTTTTATT
>Ga0233425_10008539_pt1 | contig 13554 bp, 11 predicted proteins | sample Watercolumn_Towu_2_FD_181712 | JGI IMG/M metagenome (GOLD analysis project Ga0233425, IMG submission 181712) | Freshwater microbial communities from Lake Towuti, South Sulawesi, Indonesia - Watercolumn_Towuti2014_140_MG | ecosystem: Environmental > Aquatic > Freshwater > Lake | place...
CGAGGTGTCGAACGCGGCCAGTGCAGGCCCCCGTTCGGCCACCGGCAGCGCGAGGATGGCTGCGGCGCGCGCGGACACCTCCACCGCCACGGCGGCGCCGTGCCGCCGCGCGATCAGGGAGTCGGGCTGGCGGGCGAGCTGTCCGAGGTGGGCCAGCACGATCGCGTCGAGCGGCGCGACGCCCGCATCCAGCGCCGCCGTGAGATCGGCCACCGGTCCCTCGAACAGACGGTCATAGCCGAACGCCCACAGCCGCGCGATCTGGTCGCGGTCGGAGGCCAGCCGCATCGCGGCCCGGATGTCGCGCGGCGGCGGACCGGCCACATCACAACGATCGACGGTGCCCATCCCACCGGGACGCGCCACCGCGATCGCGGCGTACACGTCGGCCGCGTCGTCGGCACCGAGGCGGGCGAGCACGCCGTCGACCACCTCCGGCGTCAGGGGCTCGTCATCGGGAACGGCGGCCAGCGGCACGGTGGCGAGCACGATGCCGAGGTTGGCGTTCGTGCGGGTGACGGACCTCGACGCCCGAACGGCGTCGAGGATGGTGCGGCCCACCGGCCGCTCCGCGGCGCGTTCGACGATCGGCGCGATCGCGTTCGCCGCGGCTACCAGATCGGCGTAGGTGAGGTCCGGAAACGAGGCGCCGGGATGGACGTTGCCCGGTTTCGGCGCGGCCGCCTCGATCGCTCCCGCGCGGGCGACGCACCATCCACGGCCACCCGCGGTGGAATGTGAATCGGATGTGAGGTCGGGTGCTGTCACGGTGCGTTCGACGAAGGGTACACTCCGCATCATGCCGCGTCCCGCGCGCATGGGAGGAGACGGCCAGAGCGATGGCGACGATCAACGACGGTGCGAGGGGTGCGAGCGTCGGCCCCGAGTGCTTCATCAACCGCGAACTCAGCTGGCTCGACTTCAACCAGCGGGTGCTGGAGGAGGCGGAAAACCCTGACAATCCGCTGATGGAGCGGCTCAAGTTTCTCGCCATCTTCAGTTCGAATCTCGATGAGTTCTTCATGATCCGGGTGTCGGGGCTTCGCGAGCAGGCGTTCGGCGAGAGCGCCCCGCAGGACTACTCGCCCGATGGAATGACGGCGCTCGAGCAGCTCAAACTGGTGGCCTGCCGCACCCAGCAGCTCGTCGCCCGACAGTACCGCTGCCTCCACGAGAGCATCGGGCCGGCGATGGCCGCCGAGGGGTTCCAGTTGCTCCGCTACGCCACGCTCAAGGGAGCGCAGCGTGAACAGGTCGATCGCTTCTTTCGCGAGCGGGCCCTGCCGATCCTCACGCCGATGGCGGTCGATCCCGCACACCCGTCGCCCCGTTACCACAACCGTGGCCTCTACCTGGGCGTGATGCTCAGCCGCTCGGAGGGCCTCGGCCCCAAGCGGCTGTTCGCGGTGGTGCAGGTTCCGCAGGTGCTGCCGCGGATCGTGTTCGTGCCGGGGGGCGAGCCGGGGAAGGTGGCGTTCGTGCTCCTCGAGGACGTCGTCTCGGCCCGCCTCCCCGAACTCTTCGGCGGCTTCGACGTCGAGTCGTGGACGGCCTTCCGGATCACGCGGGACAGCGACGTCGATCTGCTCGAGCAGGAGTCGGACGACATGCTCAAGCTGATCGAGGACCGGATCAAGGCCAGGCAGCGAGGGCAGGCGGTGCGGATCGAGATCGCCTCGAAGGCCGACGACATGCTGGCCTCGATGATCATCGACGAGGAAGGGCTGCAGGGGTCGTCGGGCGGACAGTGCGAGGCCTACAGCGAGGTCTACAGGATCGACGGCCCGCTCGACCTGACGTCGCTCTGGGAGCTCTACAAGCTGCCCGGCTACGAGCGGCTCCACGACAAGCCGTTCACCCCGCGGATCCCGCACGGCCTCGAACGCCGGGCCCCGGATATCTTCGCGGCCATCGCCCAGCGCGACATCCTCCTGCACCACCCGTACGAGTCGTTCGATCCGGTGGTGGAGTTCGTGACGGCGGCGGCGGCCGACCCGCGGGTGCTGGCCATCAAGCAGACGCTCTACCGCACGAGCGGCGATTCGCCGATCTCGCGGGCCCTGATGGCGGCGGCCGAGTCGGGCAAGCACGTCACCGCCCTCGTGGAGCTCAAGGCGCGGTTCGACGAGGCCAACAACGTGAGCTGGGCGCGGCAGATGGAGCGGGCTGGCGTGCACGTGGTGTTCGGGTTCCTCGACCTCAAGACGCACTGCAAGGTGAGCATGGTGGTGCGGCAGGAGGGGCAGGGGCTGCGCCGCTACGTCCACCTCGGGACCGGCAACTACAACCCCACGACCGCGCTGCTGTACACCGATCTCGGATTGTTCACGGCCGACGAGGCCATCGCCGAGGACGCCTCGGCCCTGTTCAACCTCCTCACCGGCTATTCGCAGGGGCACCCATGGCAGCGGCTCGTCGTGGCTCCCAACGATCTCCACCGGCGGACGATCGAGCTCATCGACGAGCAGGCCCAGCGGGCCCGCGAGGGCAGGGCGTCGCGCATCTTCGCCAAGGTCAACGCCCTCTCCGACCACCGTGTCATCGAGGCGCTCTACCGGGCCAGTCAGGCGGGGGTGCCGATCGACATCGTCGCCCGGGGCATCTGCTGCCTTCGGCCCGGGATGCCCGGTGTGAGCGAGACGATCCGTGTCCGGAGCGTGATCGACCGGTTCCTCGAGCACAGTCGACTGTACGTGTTCGGTCCCGACGACGATGCCAAGGTGTTTCTCTCGAGTGCCGACTGGATGCCGCGCAACTTCTTCCGACGGGTGGAGGTGATGTTCCCGGTGCTCGATCCCACGCTCGTGGGTCGGATCCTCAAGGACATCGTTCCGGTCTACCTCGCCGACAACACGCGGGCGCGGAGACTCGAGTCGGACGGGACGTTCCGGCTGCTCGTGCCCGAGCAGGGGCAGGCGGCGAGACGCTGCCAGTACGAGTTTCTCGACCAGCGGGCGCCGAGCGAACCGGAGCAGGTCGAGCCCCCGACCGGCTGACACCGCCTTCTTCACGGTGTCGCGAGGAGAGGTAGACTCGCGTCTTTCCGTCGTTCCCGCGTGAGAGACCCGATTCGATGGCGGAGGATCATTACCAGACGCTGGGCGTGTCCCGGACCGCGTCCGCCGAGGACATCCGCAAGGCGTACCGCGAACTGGCCCGCAAGTATCACCCCGACCTGCATCCTGACGATGATGCGGCGAAGGACAAGTTCAAGCGGGTGCAGGCGGCATTCGATGTGCTCAACGACCCGGGGAAGCGGGAGATGTACGACCGTTACGGCAGCTCGTTCGAGGGTGTCGGGGCGGGAGGACCGCAGGGTGGCTGGGGCGGCGGACCGTTTCCTGGAGGCGGCGGATTCCCCGGGGGCGGTGGTGGTGAGATCGATCTCGAGAGCCTGTTCGGTGGGGCGGGGGGCTTCGAGAGCCTGTTCGGTGGCGGCGGCCGCACGAAGGCCGCGGGTGGCCGGAGACGCCGTGCGACGCAGGCTCCCGGCGAAGACGTTACCGCGCGGATCGAGATCCCGTTCAGGCTGGCGATCGATGGCGGCAAGACCGACGTGCGTGTCGATCGCGACGGCAAGGCCGAGACGATCAGCGTGACGATCCCGCAGGGACTCCCCGATGGAGCCCGGATGCGGCTTCGCGGCCAAGGCCTTCCCGGATCGGGCGGTGGTCCAGCCGGAGATCTGCTCCTCGAGGTCGGCGTGGAGCCGCACCCGCTGTTTCGCCGCGAGGGCGACACGCTCGAGGTGACCGTGCCCGTGACGCTCGCGGAGGCGATCGAGGGAGCGAAGATCGACGTGCCCACGCCCTGGGGCACGATCGCGCTCAAGGTGCCGCCGCGCACCAGCAGCGGTCGGAAACTGCGTGCCGCCGGCATGGGCGTACGTCATGCCAACGGATCGCGTGGCGACCTCATCGCCGAGGTGCAGATCATGCTTCCCGACACGACCGACACCGCGGTGCTCGACCGGCTGCTCGACGCGGCGCAGACGGCGCAGGCGGGCGCGGCCGCACCGCGGGGCCACCTGCGGTGGTGAACCCGCCGCGTCACGGATTCCCGCGGCGGATGAGGCTGCTCGCGGCCGGCGACTTCGCGCATGTCTACGACTGCCGGCAGTCGGCGGCCTCGGGGCCTCTCGTGCTCTACGCGGCGCCAAACCGGGCCGTGGAGGGGGTGCGGATCGGCCTCTCCGTGTCGCGTCGCGTGGGCAACGCCGTGGTTCGCAACCGCTGGAAGCGTAGGCTGCGGGAGGCTTGTCGCGCGATCCGCCGGGATCTCCCCCCCGGCAATGATGTCGTGATCGTCGTGCGATCCGGCGACGTCCCGCGTGGCACAACCGGGGCCCGGGCGATCGAGGAGACGATCGTCGCGCTTGTGGGGCGGGTCGCGGGTCGGCGAGGGTATGCCACGGCTGTGCCGGTGCCGCGCGCCGCGGCGGCCAAGCCGCGGCGGAGGCGCTGATGATGCCGGCCCGCGCGGTGCTCGCCACGGTGATGAGGCTCGCCGATCGGGCGCTCGCGGCCGTGCTCGTCGCCGGCGTGATCGCCTACAAGTTCACGCTCAGTCCGCTCCTCGGTCGGCACTGCCGGTTTCAGCCAACGTGCAGCACCTACTTCCGCCGGGCGGTCGAGAAGCACGGCGCCGTGCGCGGCGCGCTCAAAGGCCTCGCCCGCATCGGTCGCTGCCACCCATGGCATCCGGGGGGCTACGATCCGCCCTGAAGCAGCGCCAGAATGCGGGCATTCGCTGCCGGAAAGCCGAGCGAACCAAGTTCGTCGCACGGTGTCCAGGCGAAGGGAACCAGTGGTTCCTCCCGATCGTCGATCGGCTCGGCGTCGAAAAACAGGATCTCGCGTGGTCCGCCGGGGTCGGACACGGTGGCACGGTCGAGGATCTCCCCGATCCTCACCGTGATTCCGGCCTCCTCGAGGCACTCCCGTGCAGCCGCGACGGCTGGATCCTCTCCCGGTTCCACCTTGCCCCCCGGAAACTCGTGGAGGCTCGGCGACTCGATGGCGGCGTCGGCACGACGGCCGACGAGCACGCAACGATGGAACCGCACCACCGCCACGGCGATCGTCACGGCCGTGGTCACTCCGCGGGCTTCGGCACGAGGTCGAGCAACCGGCCCGGCGAGCCCATGATGTTGTAGCCGGCATCGACGTGGAGGGTCTCCCCCGTGATCCCCTGCGAGTCGCGCGAGAGGAGCCAGGCGCCGGCCTTCCCGACCTCTTCATGGGTGATGTTGCGGCCCATCGGTGACATGTGCTGGTAGAGGCCGAGCATGTCATCGACGCCCGCACCACGGCCGGCGAGCGTCCGCAGCGGGCCGGCGCTCACGGCGTTGACGCGGATCCCTGCCGGACCGAGGTCGAAGGCCATGTAGCGCATGCAGGTGTCGAGCGTCGCCTTGCACACGCCCATGATGTTGTATCCCGGCACCACCTTCTCGCCGCCGTAGTAGGTGAGCGTGAGGATGGAGGATTCGGGGGAGAGGATCCCGCGGGCCAGCCGTCCCACCGCGAGCAGGCTGTAGGCGCTCGTCTCCATCGCCACGCGGAAGCCCTCGCGGCTGCAGTTGGTGGTTTCGCCCTTCAGGTCCTCGAGTGGCGCAAAGGCGATCGAGTGGAGCAAAAAGTCGATCGTGCCGAACTCCTGCTTGGCACACTCCATGACAGCGGCGATCTGGTCGTCGCTCGATACGTCCATGGGCACGAGAAACGCCGCGTTGGGCTCCGGGTCGGTGAGGAGGGAGACCCGGCGACGATTCCGCTGCCGCTCGTCGTCGGGCCGGTCGGGCAGATGGGTGAAACCGATGCGTCCTCCCTCGGCGAGGATCACCTTGGCGATCGCCCAGGCGATCGAGTGGTCGTTGGCCACCCCGAGCACGAGCCCCTTCATGCCGTCGAACCTGCCCATCGAGTCGTCTCCCGCGTGATGGTCGTCTGCCCGTGGTCCGCCCGCGGCCGAACACGTGCCGGGCGGGAAAGGCGGAATGTAGCGGGTGTCGTGAACGGCCTGCAACGCGACGCCCGTCCCGCGTCGGGGAACGGCAACCCTTGTCGGGGCCCGAGCCCGTGGGTAGAACCGTTGCTGCAGCCCCGTTAGCTCAATTGGTCAGAGCATCTGACTCTTAATCAGAGGGTTCTAGGTTCGAGTCCTAGACGGGGCACTCGACGGATGGTGGGGGCACCCAGGGACGCATGGCCGGCTGCGGTCGCGAGGCGACGGCCGATGAGCATAGTCCGATGGGGTCGGGGTATCGCGGGGGAGACGATCATGCACGATGCAACGCGACAGCCGCGCAGGCTCCGGGCGTGGGCCTTCGTCATCACGGCCTTTTTCCCGTTGCTCGCGCCCGCGGTCGGCGACCAACCGGATGCGGACGGGTCTGCCATGACCGTCGTCGCCATCATCCCGCGGCCGCAGCCCATGCTGGCCAACGCCACCGAAACCTACGAGGTCGTCCGTCTTTGGCCGCGATCCGAGGCCTTTGCGGCGTGTCGAGCCGCCCTGATGCGGCCGTGCGCCGACCTCGAGTTCGACGAGACGCCGCTGCGCGAGGTGGTGGCCGCGGTCGCCGCCAAGGCGTCCGTTCCGATCGTGATCGATGAGGCGTCGCTCGCCGCCATGGGTTTCGATCCCGAGGTCGCCGTCACCGCCCGCCTCACCGGCCGGTCGTTCGGAGCCGGCCTTCGCGACGTCCTCGACGACGTGGACCTGGCGTCCGTCTTCCGCAACGAACAGTTCGTCGTCACGACCCGCGAAGCGGCCGGTCGCGACCTCGAGAAGGTGTTTTATCCGGTGGTCGCCGGTGTGGATGCGGATGAGATGGCGGGGCTGATCGAAGCAACCGTCGCGGCCGATTCGTGGGCCAGTGCCGGCGGCAAGGGCACCGTCATGACCGCCCCGTCGGGGCTCGGCCATGGGCTCATCGTGGCCCAAGTGGCCGAGGTACACGAGGAGATCGAGGCGGTGCTGCGTGGCCTCGACGAGGCGGTGTGGGGTGAACGCTCCGCAGGCCTCGGCATGGCGGCCTTCGTGCGCGTGTACGAGGTCGAGGACGACGACATGCGAGACTGCCTCGCGGAGAGCCTCGTGGGACTCTGCAACGACGCGTTGCCGCACTCGGACGATCCCGATGCCCATGTGTTCGTCATGGGGCGATGCATCGTGATCCAGTCGGCGTCGCGACCGTTTCACGTGATGGCCGCGCAGATCCTTGCCGCCGCTGGCGCGGCCGAGGAGTACGAAGTCGAGGCCGAGGTCATCGAGGCGGCCACCGCCCACGAGACCTGACGCGTTCAGTCGTCGTCTGACGTGGCGGCGGCGAGCGGGGGCGCGTCGTCGTACTCGCAGAACCGATCGTCCCACGCGTCCCAGAACGCGCGGGCCATGATGGTCACGAGTTCCTCGCTCGGCGGGCAGCCGAGCCGGCGGCCGAGCACGACCTTGATCGCCCCCCGAAGCCCGATCTCGGGGAAACGGCGATCCCTCACCACGAAGTCGAGCAGTTCGTTGACGGCATCGGCCGCGAAGCCGACTTCCCGTTCGAGGACGGACGTGGTCATGATCATGGCAGTTCCTCTCCTGCGGTACGGTGGAGCGGCCCCAGACCGCCCACGGGCACAGTGGAACCCGCCGGCATGAGCGCTTCGTGTTCTCCCCGCGGTCGAATCGATTTCTCACGAGGGGCCCGCCGCCGCCCTCCGCCGCGAAAACCGGGGATGCTCCGGCCGGGCTCTCCCGCTACCATGCCCGCCGGCGTCACGCTGCACGGCGATGCCTGGATCGCCGCCGGTCCCGAATCGGAGTTCCGATGACGACCGACCCTCGTCCGAAGCTCTTCGTCCTCGACACGAACGTCATCCTTCACGACAGCGGTTGCATCCGCAACTTCGAGGAGAACGACGTCGCCGTCCCGATCACGGTGCTCGAGGAACTCGACCAGTTCAAGCGGGGCAACGAGGACATCCACTTCCAGGCCCGCGAGTTCCTGCGCCGCCTCGACGCCCTGACCGGCGACGTGCTCTCGCAGGAGGGCAGCCCGCTCGGCCCCGGGCTGGGCTCGATCCGCGTGGTGCTCGCCCGCGGCGACGCGCTCCTCGAAGACGCGTTCCTCCAGGACACGCCCGACCACCGCATCCTGCGGATCACGCTCGCCCTGCAGGCGCGGGAGGCGCCCCGGCAGGTCGTGCTCGTGTCGAAGGACACCAACCTGCGGATGAAGGCCAAGTCGCTGGGGATCCACGCCCAGGACTACAAGTCGGACAAGGTGCAGGGATTCGACAAGCTCTACACGGGCAAGCGGGTGGTGGAGGGGATCGATTCCGAGACGATCAACCACATCTACGCCAACGGCGGCGTGCTCCCCGCCGCGAGCCTGTCGCTCACGCAGCCGCCGCGGGCGAACGAGAACTTCGTGCTCCGCAACGGCAGCAAGTCGGCGCTTGCCACCTACCGCCGCGGTGACGATGCCTTCCATCGCGTGGAAAAGCTCACCTGCTACGGCATCACGCCGCGGAACGCCGAACAGTCGTTCGCCCTCCGGGCGCTGATGGACGACTCGATCAAGCTCGTGACGATCGCGGGCACCGCCGGCACCGGCAAGACGCTCCTGGCTCTCGCGGCGGCGCTCGAGTGCCGGCAGAAGTACCGGCAGATCATGCTCGCGCGGCCGGTGGTGCCCCTGTCGAACCGCGACCTCGGCTTCCTGCCGGGCGACATCGGCGACAAACTCGATCCCTACATGCAGCCGCTCTACGACAACCTGACCGTGATCCGCCACCAGTGCGGTGAGGACACCCAGGCCGCGCAGCGCATCAACGACATGCGCGAGTCGGAGAAGCTGATGATCACCCCCTTGGCCTACATCCGCGGCCGCAGCCTCCAGCGGATGTTCTTCATCGTGGACGAGGCCCAGAACCTCACGCCGCACGAGGTGAAGACGATCATCACCCGGGCCGGCGAGGGGACGAAGATCGTGTTCACGGGCGACGTGGCCCAGATCGACCAGCCCTACCTCGACGCCCTCTCCAACGGCCTGAGCTACCTCATCCACCGGATGATGGGCCAGCCGATCTACGCCCACGTGACGCTCGAGAAGGGGGAGCGGTCGGAACTGGCCGATCTCGCGAGCGAACTGCTCTAGCCGTCCGCCGTCGCGGCGGCGAAGAAACCGTGCGTCAGTCGCGATCGCCTTCGCTTTCGTCCTCGTCGCTCACGAAGACGAACGCGGCCCGGCGCGGAGGAGGCATCGGCGACGACGGTCCCCGCACGCTCCGCCACACGATCTCGTTGAGCAGCAGGTCGTCAGCCGCGTCCTCGCGGCTGAAGTCCATCGCCAGCGAGGCGGCGGCGCCCCAGGCGGTCGCGGCGTTCCGCTCGTCGAGGGGCACGTTCGCGGGCCGAGCGGTGTAGGCGTCGAGGACGGCGTCGCCCTGGAAGCAGGCGTGCATCGGCATGGCCGCGGCGTCGAACTGTGACATCGGCTCGAGGCCGAGGATGAGCTCGATCGTCCGTAGCATCGAGCTCGTGGAGTAGAGCGTCGAATCGACCGTGCGCCGGCGGACGTGAGGCCCGATGCAGAGAGCCACCGTGCGGTGGGCGTCGATGTGGTCGGAGCCATTCTGGGCGTCGTCCTCGACGACGAAGATCGCCGTCGTCGGCCAGAATCGTGATCGGCTCACGGCCTCCACGATCCGGCCGAGCGCGAGGTCGTTCTCGGCCATGTAGGCCGTCGGCGTGGGAAGTCCGGGACTGGCGCCGCTCGTGTGGTCGTTGGGCAGGCGGATGATCTGCAGCCGGGGCATCTCCCCTTCGGCCTCGAACCGCTTCAGTTCGGCGATGAACCGGTCGGCCCGCTTGAGGTCGGAATAACGCATGTCGAAGCCGCGGTAGAGGGGATCGAACCGTCCCTCGAGCGCGGGTGTTTTCGCATGACCAGGAGCGTCGGGGGTCGGGCCGTTCTCGACCCACTCGCCATAGCTCCGCACGCTCACGTGCGCGGCGATCGCCCGATCCCAGAGGTAGCCCCCTGCGGGTCGCGCCGCCGCGTCGAACGCACCCTCGGCCGGATACGGGAACTTCGCGCGATCGTGGCCGTAGGACAGCGGCCACTGCTTCTCGACGAAGTCGGTCGCGTAGGCCCCCATGCTCCATTCGTGACCGTCGGCGCTCACCTCGCTCTCGACGTAGAAGTTGTCGAGGAGGACGAACTCGCGGGCCAGCGCGTGGTGGTTGGGCGTGACCCGCTCCGGGAACAGGCAGAGCGTGGGATCGCCGCGGCCCTCCGGCATGTCGCCAAGCACCTGGTCGTAGGTGCGGTTCTCCTTGACGATGTAGAGCACGTGTCGGACCGGGCTCGTGCCGCCGTTGCCTCGCGGGATCGGATGGCCTTCGGGCATGACGGCCGTCGGCGCGGGCGGCCGGCAGCCATACGCGCGCCGCGTCCACTCGACCAGACGCGTTGTGAAGGCGTCGTCGTCCGCAGGCAGGTCGATGCGGCTCACCGTACCCTGGAACAGCCGGCCGATGTAGTCGGGCGTCGGCGCGTCGGGGTTGAATCCGGGACGCGGCCCGTTGCGGTTGGAGTCGGAGATCACGCCCTTGCCGTTGGCGACGAGGAGCGTGCGGCCATCGTCCGCGAGCCGCACGCTCGTCGGATACCAGCCCACCGGGATGAACCCGAGGCTTCGCGCCCGGCCAGGCTCGGCCACATCGAACACGGCGACGGTGTTGATGTTCGCGTTGGCCACGAACAGCCGTCGTCCGTCGGCCGTGAGCGCCAGGGCGTTGGGCGTGTTGCCGGGCGGAGCGGCCGCCGCCGCGGGGCGGTCGTCGGGCCCGAGTGTGGCCACGAGCGTCTCCACCGCGGCGCCGGTGTCGGGATCGATGACGGAGACACTGTTGCGGTTGGCGTTGGCGACGAAGAGCCGCTTGCCGTCGGGAGCGAGCAGCATCTCGTTGGGATGCTCCTCGACCGACCAGCGGGCCACCTCGCGCCACTCGCCGACGTCGATCACCGCCACCGACGCGAGGGCCCAGAGCGAGACGTAGAGCCGGCCTCGCGGCTCGTCGAGCACGCACCCATAGGGAAACGGACGGGTGGCGTCGACCGGCTCCCGCGCCGCCTCGGCGCGCTTCGTGATCGAGGGATCGTCGGTCGTGGTGGCCGCGGACGGCGGTGCCACGGTCGGCTTCGCGGCCAGGTTCAGGTCCACGGTCGCATCGGCCGCGCCGAGGCGGGTGAGGTCGATCCGCGACACGCTCTGGCCCCAGAGGTTGGCGGCGTAGAGCCGCGTGCCGTCGCGCGACACCGCGAGACCGGCCGGAACGCCGCGGCTCTTGCGGTCGCGGAGGGGCAGCGTGGCATCGGGCATGAGCGCGCCTGAATCGAAGCGGAAGCGGCGGATGGCCTCGTCGCCGGCTCCCGACACGAACAGCAGTTTTCCGCCCGCGTCGAACGCGAGCCCGTAGAAGGCTTCGTGGATCGCGGTCCTCGACACGACCGTTCCGGCCGCGATGTCGAGGATCAGCACCTCGTGCGGCCCGTGTCCGCAGTGGAGCACGGCGGCATGCCGCCCGTCGGGGTGCATGGCGATCGTCGTCGGAAAGCTGCCGACCTCGATCTGTCGGCCCGCAGGGCGGAGTGACCACTGGTTGGGAAGGACCACCGATCCGTCGCGCTGGGCCCCCGGGCTGCGGGGCTCCTCGCCGTCGGCGACGGCCCATGCGAGGCCCGTCGAGATGATGACCGACAGGATTCCGAGCCGTGGCAGCATCGCAAGAGCCTCCGAGCGGGCCTGCATCCTATCGCCTCGCGCGGCACGCGGGCGTGTCGATCGTCGTGAGCCAGGGCCGCGTGGGCGTTCGCGGGAGCCGTCACACGGTACCATTCTCCATCAGTTCACCTTCGCGGAGACGCCGCCACGCCGATGATCGAGCCCTGGGTACTCGCGGAGGCGGCGGGGGTGGTCGCCATTCACAAGCCCGCCGGGCTCGCCACCCAGGCGCCTCCCGGCATCCCTTCGGTCGAGTCGTGGCTGCGGGGCCGTCTTGCGGCCGGCGATGCGGCGGCGTACGTCGGCGTGCCCCACCGGCTCGATCGGGCCGTGTCGGGCGTCCTTCTCATGGCGACGACGCCGCGAGCCGCCCGAAAACTCTCGAGGCAGTTCGAGCGGCGCGAGGTCGCGAAGGAGTACCTCGCCGTGGTCGCCCCCTCGGCCGAGCCGCTCGCCGATGGCGAGGCGATCGAGTGGCGCGACTCAATCGAGAAGGTGCCCGACGAGCCGCGGGCCCGCATCGCCGATCCTTCCTCCGGCGCGGCACGCGAGGCGGTCACGGCCGTGCGGCGGCTCCCGGCCCGTTCGCCGACCGGTGATGCGCATCTCCTGTTACTCGAGCCTCGCACGGGACGCATGCACCAGCTGCGGCTTCAGGCGTCGATCCGTGGGATGCCGATCGTGGGCGACGAACTCTACGGCGGATGCCAGCTCTCGTCGGAGGACCCGCGCGGGCGGCCGATCCTGCTGCATGCCTGGCGGATCACCTACCGCGATCCCGACGCCGCCGCGCGGGTCATGATCGAGGCACCGCTGCCCGAGCATTGGCCGGCGTGGGCCCGGCCGTAGCGATCAGCGGGACGGCAGCCACTCGGCGTGCCGCATCCACTGCTCGATCCAGGGGGCCGTCCACGGATTCCACGTGGGATACGCGACCGAGAGCACCGAGAGCCCGAGCAGCGCGCAGGCCACCATGCGGCCGGTGCGGCTGCGGCCGAGGACGTCGGCCGCGGGCACCGTGGCCGCAGCCCAGAGCGGCGCGAGCCAGAACACCCAGCGGAAGCCGCTCGACATCCCGCCGTAGTTGCGGTCGGCCTGCGGCCGCGAGAGATAGAAAGCGATCACGACGCACGACACCGCCGCGATCGCGAGGGCGAACTCGGCCTCGCGCGGGGCGTCGCGTCGTCGGCGGGCGGCGAGCAGCGCGAGCCCCGGGATCACGAGCAGCCATGCGGGCGTGAGCGAGAGGATGCCGTGATGGCCGAGGATGGCGTGCCAGGCGTAGGCGACGGCCGAGGCCTCGCCGAGATCGCCGCCACGCGGATGACGCCAATAACTCTCGAGCAGCCGGCCGTCGGGGAGGCGGATCGCGAAGTCGTACCAGTTGTCTGGGTTCCAGGATTCCTCGGTCGCGACGGCCCTCGACGTGACGAGCGGCTCGGCACGCTGGGCGTAGGGCGGCACGACCGTGCCGTGGGCGAGGTGGTTGGTGCCGAGCGACGCGGCGGCGACGACCAGGGCCGCCGGAACCGCCGCGCAAAGCGTGCGCGGAAGGTCGCAGCGGACGAGCACCACGAGCACGGCCGCGAGCCAGGCAAGCGCCGGGAGTTCGAACGCCGCCACGAGGGCCGCGGTGAAGCCCGCGGCGGCGAACGCCGTCCACGATCGCGAGCCCCGGCAGCGGATCTCGTACAGGAGCCAGCCGCTCGCGGCCACCGCGGCCGCCGCCGGGAGGTGATTCGTCAGCACGACGGCGAACGTGGTCAGG
>Ga0233425_10008541_pt1 | contig 13550 bp, 10 predicted proteins | sample Watercolumn_Towu_2_FD_181712 | JGI IMG/M metagenome (GOLD analysis project Ga0233425, IMG submission 181712) | Freshwater microbial communities from Lake Towuti, South Sulawesi, Indonesia - Watercolumn_Towuti2014_140_MG | ecosystem: Environmental > Aquatic > Freshwater > Lake | place...
CGCGCGCACGGGCAATGACGCCAAGGGGCTGACCATGCTGACGGCGACCGCGCGCGAGAAGAACCAAAAGACCTTCCGGCCTTCCGCCAGTGATACGGCCACGTTCCAGGTCGGCAAGGTCGAGTACCGGGCCGACGATCTGGCCGCCGTCTCCACGGCCTGGACCGACCTGAACGAAGATGGCGAAAAGGACACGCAAGAGGCCGTGTGGATGCTCCGCCGTGAGCCCGAGGGCTGGCGAGTAGGCGGTGTGGCGGCCACGGTCATCGCCGGCAAGCCGCCGATCCTCTTGAACTTCGAGGATCCCGAGGATATGGCGCGCCAACTCCAGGCCCTCCGCGAAGAACTGGATCGCCAAGAGCGGGAAGAGGAGTTACAGGCCCGGAAGCGCGCCGCTCCCGACATGCAGCCGTTGCGGCGATAGCCCGCGTTGCTCGCCATGCCCCGCACCCGCTGGCTCGTTCTGACGCCGATTGTGCTCCTGCTGGGCGGGTTGGCCTATTACGTATCGTGGCCGGCGCCGACGGGACCGTGCTGCGGCGCGGGCGCCGCGGGGCAGGTCGAGAGGCCGCCAAGCAATCGCACGACGCTCCGCATCGCCACCTTCAACATCCACGGCGGCAAAGGACGCGATGATCGCCGCGATCTCGACCGCACGGCCGAAAACCTGGCCGACCTGGATTTCGTCGCCCTGCAAGAGGCCGTCGGGCCTGCGCCGTGGGAATCGGAAGGACAGGTCGAGCAATTGGCGCGGGCCGCAGGCATGGCCTGGCTCTTCACGCCCGCCGAACGGCGCTGGCTTTCCTGGAAATACGGCAACGGGCTCTTGACTGCCCTGCCGCTGGGCAGTTGGCGGCAGATTCCGCTGGCCGGTGCGCACGACGGCAGCTTTCGCAACGCCGTGGTGATCGACGTCGAGTTCGGCGGCCGTACGGTCCACGTACTGTTGACGCACCTGACGCAACGCGACGACCGCGACCGGCAGTCGCAACTCGAAACTGTGCTGGCAATGTTCCGCGATCTGCCCGCGCCGGCAGTCCTCCTGGGCGATCTGAACACAATGGCCGACGACCCGCAGATCGAACACTTGCTGGCAACACCGGACATCGTTGACCCACTGCGCGCGCTCGGCAAAGACACGCCCGGGCGGATCGACTGGATCATTGTCCGCGGCCTGCGGCCCGTTGCCGCCGGTACGCGCGACAACGGCGCCTCGGACCATCCGCTGCTGTGGGCGGAACTCGAGTTGCACGAGTGATGCTTGGTCCGTAGGACGCAGTCTCACTGCGTCCTACGAACTGTGCGTCAATCCGCCCGAAACCGTCCCCAATCGATGCCCAGTTTGCGCATGCGGGCGCGGAGCGTGTGCGGATTGATTCGCAGCAATGCGGCCGCGCCGTAACGGCCTTCGATTCGTCCCTTCGTTGCCGCGAGCGCGGCCTCGATGTGCTGCCGCACGACCGCGTCGAGCGGGACAATGCCGGCCGGCGCACTCGGTGCCGGCGGGGCTTCACGGCGGTCGGCGGCCCCTAGTTCCGCCGCGGCCGGCACGGTGGCCACGCCCAGCGACTTGGCCACTTCCAGGCGTTTGCCGTCGCCGAGGATGGCCGCGCGGTCGATCACCGCGGCCAACTCCCGCACGTTGCCCGGCCAGGCGTAGGACTTCAACAACTCCAGGTCTTCGGGCGAAGGCATGGCGCAATAGAGTCCGAACCGCGTAGCCGCGCGCGTGGCGAAATGCCGGGCCAACTCGGGAATGTCGTCGCGTCGCTCGCGCAACGGCGGTAGCACGATGGGGAATACGGCGATGCGATACCACAGGTCTTCGCGGAAGCGGCCCCCGGCCACCATCGCCGCCAAATCGCGGTGCGTGGCGGCCACGATCCGCACGTCCACGCCGATCGGCTGATGCCCGCCGACGCGTTCCAACCAGCCGTCCTGCAAGATGCGGAGCAGGCGGACCTGGGCCGCCAGCGGCAGTTCGCCGATCTCGTCCAGCAGCAGCGTGCCGCCGTCGGCCCGCTCGAACCAGCCCTTGCGCGTCTCGACCGCGCCGGTGAAGGCCCCGCGTTCGTGGCCGAAGAGTTGCGAGTCGATCAGTTCCGGCGGAATGGCCCCGCAGTTCACGCGAATGAACGCGGCCGCGCGGCGGCTGGAGCGGGTGTGGATCGCACGGGCGACCAGTTCCTTGCCCGAGCCCGTCTCGCCAAAGATCAGCACCGGCACGTCGCTGCGCGCGACCAACTCGACGCGGTCCATCACGCCGCGGAGCCCCGAGTCGCCGCCGACAATCGTATCGCCCAGCTTCTCGCGTCCCAGGCGGGTCAGCAGCGACTGCTTCTCGGCCTCGGCCGCCTCGCGGAGCGTGGCCAGTTCGCGGAGTTGATGGTCGTTGTCGAGCGCAACGGAGAACGGTTCCAAGAGAACCTGCATGAGCGCGGCGTGGTGCTCGTCGAACGCGGCCGATGCGTCGGCAATGAGCACCAGGACGCCGAAGTGGCCGTTGCGAAGGTGCAGCGGGCCGGCGATTACGTCGCCCTCGACTCCCGACGGCAGGATCGTTTCCCACGGGACGGAACGTTGGCCGGGTTTTCCGCGGTGAGCGATTCGTCCGCGGCGGCACCACGCCAACACCTTTTCCATTTCGGCTGCGGAGCAGTCGGTGCGTACGTGGGGCATTAGGCCCCGGGCGTCCTCGGCAGGCGAGCCCCGGGCGTCAGCCCGGGGATGAGGGTCCGACACGCCATCCCCGGGCTGACGCCCGGGGCTCGCCAATACCTGCCCCACGGCGACGGTGTCGACGCAGGAACGCACAGGCTCGACTTGGCGGACGAGCGCACGGCTCAGCGGTGTGTGCCGGCCGAGCAGGGCGGTAATCGTCTGGGTCGATTGGCCAATGTCGATGTGCCGGCAGGCCTCGCGCCAGACGTCGCTCAACAGGGATGGCGATTTGTCCTTCATCTCGGCCCAGCATATGTGACGGGATAGCCAGCTAATATCAGGGCATCATGCCAGTATATTTCACGGAACAGTCGCCGTCAATGCCGAATATATTCTCCCAACACCCCAGCTTATTGCAGAAACGCCCGTTTCCTGCGGCGGCACGCCGATTGCCTAGCCTTGAGTCATACGTTGGGGTGACAGTTGCACTGTCACCCCGGGGTGGCAGTGCAACTGCCACCCCAACCCCACGAAGCGACAGATCCGCAGAGGCTCCCATGCATGCTAGTCTCGAAACCCTGGCTCGTTGGCCGGCTTGGCTCCTGGCCGCCGGCTTGCTCTTGGTGGCCGGCTGCGGGTCGGCTGACATCTTGAACGTCTCCTACGACCCGACGCGGGAGTTCTACAAGGAATACAACGAGGCCTTCGCCCGACACTGGCAGGAGACCACGGGCAAGAAAGTCTCGATCGAAATGTCGCACGCCGGCTCGCGGGCGCAGGCCCGCTCGGTCATGGACGGCAATGAGGCCACGGTCGTTACCCTGGCCTTGGCCCAGGACATCAATCTGATCCAGGAGGCGGGGCTCATTCCCGAAGGCTGGCAAGAACGCCTGCCGAACAACAGTTGCCCTTACACTTCGACCATCGTCTTTCTCGTGCGCAAGGGCAATCCCAAAGATATCAAAGACTGGGACGACCTGGTCAAGGACGGCGTGTCGGTGGTTACGCCGAATCCCAAGACCTCGGGCGGCGCCTGTTGGAACTACCTGGCCGCCTGGGGTTTTGCCTTGAAACGGGAGTTGGGCGAGCTCGGGAAGCTGCACGATCCGCAAGAGGCGGAGGCCGTGGCGAAGGCCCAGAAGGCCGCACAGGAATTCGTCACGCAGCTCTTCCAGCACGTCGGCAGTCTCGACGCGGGGGCGCGCGGCGCCACGCAGACCTTCGTGCGCGGCACGGGCGACGTGCTCCTGGCCTGGGAGAACGAGGCATTCCTGGCAATCAACGAGATGGATCCAGGCAAGTTCGAGATCGTCGTCCCCTCGCTGAGCATCCGCGCCGAGCCGCCCGTCTGCCTCGTCGACGCCGTGGCCGACCGGCGAGACAAGCGGGAAGTCTCGGAGGCGTATCTGAAGTACTTGTATTCCGAGGAAGGCCAATTGCTGGCGGCCAAGCACTACTATCGGCCGGCGTACCCGAAGCTGGTCCGTGCGGAATTGCTCGAACACTTCCCCAAGCTGGAGCTGTTCACCATCGGTGACGTGTTCGGCGGCTGGACCCAGGCCCAGAAGACACATTTCGGCAAAGACGGCCTGTGCGACCAGGTTCTCGATGCCATGAATCGCAAAGCGAAGAAGTGACGCCGTGGCGATCTCCCTGACACGACGCAGCGTGCTGCCGGGCTTCGGCCTGACGATGGGCTTCACGCTGCTGTATCTGAGCTTCCTCGTGCTGATCCCGCTGGGCGGGCTGTTTGTTGCGGCGGCGGCCGGAAGTTGGGAGGAGTTTGCCGAAGCCGTTACCAGTCCGCGGGCGCTGGCATCGTACCGCCTGACCTTCGGCGCGGCGCTGATCGGCGCCACGGTCAACGCGGTCTTCGGGTTCGTCGTGGCTTGGGTCTTGGTCCGCTATTCGTTTCCCGGCCGGAAGATTCTGGACGCCATCGTCGATTTGCCCTTCGCGCTGCCCACGGCGGTTTCCGGAATCGCGCTGACGGTCGTCTACGGCGAGAGCGGCTGGCTCGGCCGCTGGCTCGAGCCACTGGGGATCCAGGTGGTCAACGCGCCGCTTGGTGTGATGGTGGCGTTGACGTTCATCGGCCTGCCGTTCGTAGTCCGCACGCTGCAACCGGCCCTGGAAGACCTCGACCCGGAGATCGAGGAGGCCGCGGCCAGCCTGGGGGCGAGTCGCTGGCAGGCGTTCTGGCGCGTGATCTTCCCCACGGTGCTGCCGGCGCTGTTGACCGGTTTTGCCCTGGCCTTCGCGCGCGCGCTGGGCGAGTACGGTTCGGTGATCTTCATCGCCGGCACGTCGCAGAGCACCGAAATCACGTCGCTGTTGATGATGATCAAGATTCTGGAGCCGGACCTTGTCGGTGCGACGGCGATCGCGGTGACGATGCTCCTGGCTTCGTTCGTCCTGTTGTTGTTGATCAACGTGTTGCAGTGGTGGAGCCGGCGATACGCCTGAAGACATGCCGATGAGTGTAACCGTCTCCAATCTGCCGGCCGCCGTTTCTTCTGCCGCCGGGCATTCCCGGCCGGTGGGCGCGACCACTGAACCCCGCTGGGTCCGCGCGGTGTTGATTGGCGTGGCCGTGGCGTTTCTGGGGCTCTTCCTGCTGGTGCCGCTGCTGGCTGTGTTCGTCCAGGCCTTCGAGAAGGGCGCACCGGCGTTTTTCCGGGCGCTGTGGGATCCCGACTCGCGGTCGGCCGTGGGCCTGACGCTGTTGACCGCGGCGGTGACCGTGCCGCTGAGCACGATCTTCGGGCTGGTCGCGGCGTGGGCCATCGGCAAGTTCCATTTCCGCGGCAAGAACGTGCTGTTGACGCTGATCGACCTGCCGTTCTCCGTATCGCCGGTAATCGCCGGGTTGATCTTCGTGTTGATCTTCAGCGGCACGCACGGCTGGCTGGGGCCGTCGCTCGAACATTGGGGCATCAAGATCATCTTCGCCGTGCCGGGGATCATCATCGTCACGATGTTCGTCACCGCGCCGTTCGTCGCCCGCGAACTGATTCCGCTCATGCAGGCCCAAGGCACGGAAGAGGAAGAGGCCGCCCGCGTGCTCGGCGCCAGCGGCTGGCAGACGTTCTGGCGGGTGACGCTGCCAAACGTCAAGTGGGCGTTGCTCTACGGCATTATTCTCTGCAACGCCCGCGCGATGGGCGAGTTCGGCGCCGTGTCTGTGGTATCCGGCCACATCCGCGGCCGCACGAACACCATGCCGCTGCACGTCGAGTGTCTCTACAACGGCTCCGGGGCGGACAGCGGCCCAGCGGCGGCCTTTGCGGTGGCTTCGCTGCTGGCCGTCCTGGCCATGCTTACGCTCGTGCTCAAATCGTATTTGGAATGGAAGACGGCCCGGCAACTCGCGCGCGCGGGGGACTGTCCCGATTCTCGCCCCAACGAAAGTGGGACTGTCGCCCTGGAAACCACCGGCCGACGCGACGCTACCGAGGAGAAATCCCCATGAGTATCGAAGTCCGCCACATCAGCAAGACCTTCGGCACATTCGAGGCCCTGCGCGATGTGAGTCTGACGGTTGCCAGCGGCGAGTTGGTCGCCTTGCTCGGCCCGTCGGGCTCGGGCAAGACCACGCTCTTGCGCGTGATCGCCGGTCTGGAACAGCCCGATCCGGGCAGCGGCCAGATTCTCTTTCACGAGGCCGACGTGGCCCGCTGCAATCCGGGCGACCGCCGCGTGGGCTTCGTCTTCCAGCACTACGCGCTGTTCCGCCACATGACCGTGTTCGAGAACATCGCCTTCGGCCTGCGCGTGCGGCCTAAGAAGTTGCGGCCGATGGCCGGTGTGATCCGCGACCGAGTGAACCACCTGCTCAAGATGGTGCAGTTGGACTTCATGGCCGACCGCTATCCGAACCAGCTTTCGGGCGGGCAGCGGCAGCGCGTGGCGTTGGCCCGGGCGCTGGCGATGGAGCCGAAGGTGCTCTTGTTGGACGAGCCGTTCGGCGCGCTCGACGCGCGCGTGCGCCAGGAACTGCGGCAGTGGCTCCGCCGGCTGCACGACGAGATCCACGTGACCAGCGTGTTCGTGACACACGATCAGGACGAGGCGTTGGAGCTTGCCGACCGCGTGCTGGTGATGAACGACGGACGGATCGAACAGATCGGTACGCCCGACGACGTGTTCCACAATCCACGAACCGAGTTCGTGGTGAACTTCCTCGGGCAAGTGAACCGCTTTCACGGCCGGGTGCGGGACGGCAAGGTACACTTTGCCACGCTCACGTGGGAATCGCCCGAGCACGCTTCGGCGCCCGAGACGGCGGCCCACGTCTTCGTCCGCCCGCACGACCTGGACGTGGAACTGACGCGGAACGGCCACCCCGCGTTCCCCGCCACGGTCCACCACATCCACTCGGCGGGGCCGAACGTGCGCCTGGAGTTGATCGCCGAGAGCGGCGAGCGGCTGTGGGCCGAACTGCCGCAGGAACGCTATCGGGCGTTGGCCCTGAGCGCGGGCAGCCAGGTCTTCGTCAGCCCCCGTGAGGTAAAGGTCTTTCCGCGCGTGGCGGAGGAAGCGGCAGGCGAAATCGCCGAGCTGGCCGGCTGATCTGGGCAATCTCGTGCGTTTCACGCGTTCCACGCACTGGCGCCACGTGGGGCAGGTTGCCAACCTGCCTTTTCTCCGCCGGTCGCGGTTTTGTGCGCAATTTCATCGAACGCGCGGGGGTGCGAGAATTCGGCCCGCGGACGCCGGCCCGCGAGTGGGCTTGTGGCAACGAGTTACGCCCGCTATACTATACGCATGTGCCTGCACTCTCGCGCGACGATTCGACCCCCGCCGAGAGTAGAAAGAGCAACGGCGCGGGGGGCCTTAGATTGACAAAAACGGAGGGCAGTAGTAGTTTCCGCTCGTGCCGCGTCGCTGGCCGCGATATCTCGGGGCTGAGAGCCTCTGAAGAGAATAACCCGAAGCGGTAGGGCGCAAGCCGTCCGGTGCCGACCGCGTGGGACAATTCGAGACAATTGAAGACAATTCAAGAACCGGTCGGCTTGCGCCGTACCGCTGGAACTTCAGCCGCGAGCTTTCCATCGGCCGTGACCGACGATCTTCTCGCCTATTTCTTGACGTGGACCTGCTACGGAACCTGGTTGCCAGGCGACGAACGGGGCTGGACGAAGTGGCACAAAGGCGATCAACTTCCGCAACCGTTGCTCGCGGACTGGTGCCGTGAGCAAATGCTGGAGAGACCCGTCGTGCTCAACGAAACGCAACGTGCGATTGTCAATGAGACGATTGCGCGGCATTGTGAGCTTCGGACATGGCATCTCCACGCAGTCAACTGCCGCTCGAACCATTGCCACGCCGTGGTTGCGGCGGTTGGCCATGCCGGGGAGCAAGTTCGAGATCAACTGAAGGCGTGGAGCACGCGCAAGTTGAAGGACCAACAGCGTTCCCAGGGTGTCGCCGAGGCAAGTCTTCGTGAACATTGGTGGACAAGAAAGGGGAGTGTGCGTCACTTGTTCGACGACGAGTCACTCGACGCGGCAGTCCTTTACACCCTCGAAGCGCAGGACGCAGGCGGCTCCAAAGCAGATCACTAACGCAAACCGAAGCAAGCGGCAACAAGCGGAAGGGCGCAAGCCCTCCGGTCCTAACGGGTCTTGACGGATCCTAGCCTTAACGCACACACCGGACGGCTTGCGCCGTACCGCTACCACGAAAGCGGAGCAGCGCGAGCTGCCCGGCGAAAGGACCCGGCGAGAGGGGAAGGGGGCGGAGCGGCGGGCGGGAACGCCGAGCGGTGAGAGGTCGCGATGCGCCCCTGCACTCTCGCGCGACCATTCGACCCCGCCGAGAGGAGAAGAAGCAACGGCGCAGGGGGCCTTAGATTGACAAAAGCGGTGGGCAGTGGTAGTTCCGGCGTCATTGCGCCGCAAGAGGATACGCATGTCCATATCGCCGCAACTCTTCTGCACCAGTGGAAGATTGGTGCATCTTGGTGCGTGGTGCATACGGGCCGAGTAAGGCGGTCGCGAGTCTGGCTACGTACTTGACGGCGCCGCCGCACCGGACGATACTCGGCGGCGGTTCGACTCCCGCCTTGCCCTGGAGGTTCCGCCGTGCCGAGAACCGCGATACTCCTTGCCGTCGCTGCCGTTTCGATGTCCTTTCCCGCGCGGACGAGCGCGAGCGCGGAAAGGCCTGCGCCGCCGAACATCGTCTTCATCCTGGCCGATGACCTGGGCTACGGCGACCTGGGTTGTTACGGCGGGAGGCTGGCCCCGACGCCGAACCTCGACCGTATGGCCCGCGAGGGCGTCCGCTTCACGCAGTATTACAGTGCGTCGCCCATCTGTTCGCCGTCGCGGACCGGCGTGACGACCGGCATGTTCCCGGCGCGGTGGCGGATCACGAGCTACCTGCAAACGCGCGCTGGGAACCGTGGCTGCGAACAGGCCGATTTCCTCGATCCGCGGGCCCCCTCGCTGACTCGCACGCTCAAGGCCGCCGGCTACGCCACGGCGCACATCGGCAAGTGGCACATGGGCGGCGGGCGCGACGTGGCCGACGCCCCGCCGTTCCGCGACTACGGTTTCGACGAGCACGCCGGCACGTACGAAAGCCCGCAGCCGCATCCCGACATCACGGCCACCGACTGGATCTGGTCGCCCAAGGACAAGGTGCCGCGGCACGCGCGCACGGCGTTCTTCGTCGACAAGACGCTCGACTTCCTGCGGCGGCACAAGGGCCGGCCGTGTTACGTGAACCTCTGGCCCGACGACACGCACGACCCCTACGTCCCCAGCGAAGAGCGGCTCAAGGAGCACGCACGGGCACTGCCGGCGGAACAGAAGTTCTGTGCCGTGCTCGACGAGTTCGACCGGCAGATGGGCCGCCTCTTCGCCGGCCTTAAGCAATTGGGCGTCGAGGAGACGACGTTGGTCATCTTCACCAGCGACAACGGGGCGTTGCCAAACTTCCGCGGCCTGCGGAACGGCGGCCTGCGGGGCAGCAAACTGAGCCTCTACGAGGGCGGCATCCGCATGCCGTTTATCGTGCGCTGGCCCGGACATGTGCCGGCGGGACGCGTCGACCAGCAGAGCGTGCTCTGCGCCGTCGATCTCTTCCCCAGCCTTTGCGCGGTGGCGGGCGCAGCGCTGCCGAAGGACGCGGCCTTCGACGGCGAGGATCTCAGCGGCGCCTTGCTCGGAAAACCGGCCGCCCGCCGCCGGCCGCTCTATTGGGAATACGGCCGCAACGAGAAGTTCTTCCGCTATCCGCAAGGCGCGGGCCGCAGTCCGAATGTCGCCGTCCGCGATGGCAAGTGGAAACTGCTCGTCAATGCCGACGGCACGCGAGCCGAACTGTACGACCTCAGCCGCGATCCGAAGGAAACTATCGACCTCGCCGCCCAGCAGCCGGAGATCGCCGCCCGGCTCTCGCGCGAGGCGATCGAGTGGCGTCAATCACTGCCCCGATAGCGGCGAGTAGGTCATGCTTCAGCATAACGAAATCGCCGTTGTGGCTCGCGACAGGTCAATCGTTATGCTGAAGCATAACCTACGCGGAGAGCGGCTTGCGCAACAACAGCCAGAGGAAGAACGGCCCGCCGAGCAGGGCGGTGATGATGCCGACGGGCAGTTCGGTGGGGGCCATGATCGTGCGCGCGACCGTGTCGCAGAGCACGAGAAACGCGCCGCCGAAGAGCAATGTGGCCGGCATCAAGTAGCGATGGTCGGGCCCGATCAGCAGCCGGCAGATGTGCGGGGCCATCAGGCCCACGAAGCCGATCGGCCCGCAGAGGGCCACCACCGCGCCGACCATCAGCGACGTGGCCAGGAACAGCAGCACTTGCGTGCGATGGACCTCGACGCCGCGGCTGGCGGCCAGTTCCTCGCCCGTGGTGATGAGGTTCAGTTCGCGGCTGAGATAGACCACGATCATGCAGCCGCTGGCGACGAACGGGAAGAGGCTCAGCAATTCGCCGTAGCTCACCATGTCGTTCAGGCCGCCCATCACCCAACGCAACATGCGGAAGGTCCGCGTCTGGTCGCTGAGGTATTGCAGGAAGAGGATCAGGCTGGAACAGAAGAAGCTGATGGCCACGCCGGCCAGGAGCATCGTGGCGGTCGAGAAGCCCGAGCGCAGGCGCGTCAGGCCGTAGACTAGACCGATCACAGCCATTGCCCCGGCGAACGCGCACAGCGAAACGGCCGAGAAGCCCAGATACGAGAACGTCAGGCCGCAGTGGATCGCCAACGACGCCCCCAGCGCGCCGCCGCTGGAAACGCCCAGCGTGAACGGTGTGGCCAGCGGGTTGCGGAACATCGCCTGGAAGGCCATACCGCTGGTGGCCAAGGCCGAGCCCGCGAGAAACGCCATCAGCACGCGCGGGATGCGAAGTTGCCAAAGCACGTCGAGCTTGCCCGGATCGTCGGCCGTTCCCCACAGCGCCGAGAGCGGCACGTCGATCATGCCGCAGAACGGTGCAGCCAATAAGGCCGCAGCGGCCAGCAGCAACAGCACGAGCAGGATCGAGGTGCGCTTCACTCGGGCACCTCCAGAGTTCTCCGAAGGATCTCAAACAAATTGCCCCGAAGGGGCTTAGGTTCAGCCAGCCCAGGGCAACGCCCTGGGAACAAGAGGCCCTTCCAATGCTGCTCGGCCCAACGGGCCAACGCTTCCGCTGGCGCTACCGTCAACTCGCTGCGAACAGAGAAGAGGAACCCGTACTTGCGGGCCAAGTACGGGTTCCTCTTCTCTGTTTGGAATCGGCCGTACGTACGCGATGTCCCCGTTCGGACTGCAGCGCGAAGGTGCGACAGTGTCCGTGCCCGAATGCGATCGGTCTGAGTAGCAACCATCATAGGCGCGGCCCCCTCAACTGCGAGACCGCGGGCACAATTACCGGCAGGCCGGCGCCCGGATGCCCGACGAGCAACAGCGGCGTGTCGTAGATTTTCTTCAACACGTCGGGCCGCATCAGTTCGCCGGGCGTGCCGCAGAAGACGACGGCGCCGTCGCGGAGGGCGACGATGCGGTCGCTCTCGAGGGCGGCCGTGTTGACGTCGTGCGTTACGGCGACGACGGTCACACCAGCCTCGCGGTTCGCCCGCATCAACAGCCCGCGGATCTCGGCCTGGTGACGATAGTCGAGAAACGTGGTCGGCTCGTCCAACAGCAGGATGCTTGCCCCTTGGGCCAGTGCGGCGGCCACATACACCTTCTGCCGCTCACCGCCGCTGAGCGTATCGAGCAGGCGGTCGGCGAACTCCAGCGTGCCGGTCTGCTGCTGGGCGTCGCGCACGGCCTGGTGGTCTTCCTTGCTGACCGCCGTGAACGGGCTCAAATACGGATAGCGACCCATCGTCACGAACTGCTCGACGGTGAACGGAAACACGCGACCGTCGGCCTGCGGCACGTAGCTCACGTGTCGGGCGAGTTCCTTCTGGCGATAGCTGGCAAGCGGCCGGCCGAGAATCTCAATCTGTCCCGAACCGCCGGCGACGATGCGGTCGAGGCACTTTAGCAGCGTGGTCTTGCCCGCGCCGTTGGGGCCGACGATCGACAGGTATTCGCCGCGGCGCACAGAGAACGTCACGTCGCGGAGTATCTGCTTCTTCCCCAGACGGAAGGAGAAGCCGCGGATGGCGATGACGGTTTCGGCGGTTTGCGTTGTCGTAGTCACGTTACAGTCTGTTCTCACTCGCACGCCACCGCCGGGGTAAACCCGGCGGTGACGTTCATGGATCTAGCGCCTCCGATGGATTGAACGCGTCCGATGGATTGAATGCGTCCGGATGAATCAGCCTTGCCAACCGCTCGACGAGCGAGACGAAGTCGGGGCCGGGGATCGTGGCGTGATTGTCGCTGAGGACGTACACGCGGTCACGGCGGACCGCCTCGACGTCGGCCACCTGTTGCCAGTCGGCGCGGATCGACTCGATGCCCAACCGAGCGGCCGACTGCTCGTCGACCACGTCGATAACAATGTCTGGATTGAGGTGCAAAATGCCCTCGCTGGAAACCGTGGGGAAGTGGGCCGCGCTGGGCGGGCAGGCGTTCTGGCCGCCGGAGAGCTCGACGATCCGGCCCAGGTGCCCCTCGCCGGCCGTCACGTACACATCGTCGAGTTGGCCGGAGCCGAGTGCACGGTTGACGGCCACCATCACGCGCGGCCGCGGCAGACCGGCCGTCTTCTGCCGCACGCGTTCCAGCCGGCGGCGGATGTCGGCCACCAGTTCCGCGGCCTTGGCCTCGGCCCCGCACGCGCGGCCGATGACGGGAAGCGAAGCTAAAATGCCGTCCACGTCCTTGTGCCGCACGGTCAGCGTCCGCAGGCCGAGTTTCTCGAAGGCGGGCATCGATTGCTCGTGCTCTTCGAGCATGACGATCAAGTCGGGCCGCAGATCCACAATGGCCTCGAAACTCGGGTCCATGTATCCGCCGATGTCGGGCAACTCCGCGGCCTGCGGCGGGTAGCGGCAGAACCGCGACACGCCCACCACGCGGTCGCCCAAGCCCAGCGCAAATAGCGTTTCGGTAACGCTTGGGGCCAGGGAGACGATCCGCTCGCTGGGCCGATCATCGCTGCGCAGAGGCACGCCGCGATCGGCCACCAGCCGCTTGGCCGCCGCGCTGCCCGCGAACACCAGAACTATCGCGGAGAGTAGAATGACTCGGTCTCGCATTCAGCCCATCATACCACGCCGGATTGGGGGTGGTAAGGGGAAACCACCGAAGCCCGAACCCCCGGTAATACATCTTTTCCCGAAGAGTACCGTGAACAGAGAAGAGGCATCATACTACCTCCGGCGTAGTATGATGCCTCTTCTCTGTTCCGACCTCTCGCACGCTGAAAACGATCGCAATCCCCTCGCTGCGCCGGCACTAGCGACCGGTCTGCCGGGAGGATATAAACA
>Ga0233425_10008542_pt1 | contig 13549 bp, 8 predicted proteins | sample Watercolumn_Towu_2_FD_181712 | JGI IMG/M metagenome (GOLD analysis project Ga0233425, IMG submission 181712) | Freshwater microbial communities from Lake Towuti, South Sulawesi, Indonesia - Watercolumn_Towuti2014_140_MG | ecosystem: Environmental > Aquatic > Freshwater > Lake | place: Indonesia...
ACCGTAAGACATTGATTGGATGAGGCTTACGCAAAGTTTGGAGCATTGAGTTTTTTGTCATTTGAAATTCTTTCGTATTTCGATATTCGTATTTCGAATTTGGTTGCGGCCAAAGGCCGCGCCAAGTCTATCCGTGTCCATCCGTGGCAACCGTTGTTAAAAAAGAAAGGGGCGTCATACCTATCGGCATGACACCCCTTTTCTTTAACTTCTATTAACTTCTTGACGCGCCCCTGTATATCTTAACCAGGGGTACGTTTTTTTACTTCCTAACCTTCACGGTTATCGACTTCTTCACGTCTCCTGCCTTGAACGTGACCCTTGCATTACCGGTCTTATTCTTGGCAGTAATCGTGAACGTGGCCTGACCATTTTCGTCTGTAGAATCGCTTGTCGGTGATACCGATATGCGTTTCTTGCCAGCCGAATTGATCGTCGCCGTAACCGTCTCATCCTCAACAGCGCAACCCGCATCGCCTGTCACTGTCACCGTCACCGTACCGCTCTTCTTCCTCTTGAGCGACAAGCTGCTCGGAGATACTGAAACCGACTCAGGCTCGCATATTGTTGGTGTCGGCGTTACTATTGGCGTTGGCGTCGGTGTGACCGCCGATGGTGTCAAATTGAAATCGGCCACTACCGCACTGCCCGCTACCACCGTAACAGTCTGTGAAGACGAATCAAAGCCTGTCGCTGATGCGGTTACCGTGTGATCGCCAGCCGATACATTCGCAATCGTATACGTACCGTCAGGTCCTGTTGTTCCCGTTTCGCCAGTATCGACAGTTACCGTCGCCCCAGGTATTGGCACCCCACTTGTTGAAACAGTGCCTACGATAACACCTGTTGATGGCGGCGTTGGTGTTGGCGTTGCAGTCCCTGTTGGCGTTGCCGTCGGTGTTGGTGTTACTCCCGGTGTTGCAGTCGCGGTTGGTGTTGGTGTCGGCGTTGCCGCTGCCGTTACCGTAGCCGTATCCGTCACCGTCCTCGAAGACCCTGTCGTGTTAACCTCGTCAATGTAACTAATCTTCAAGGTATCGCCTGCTGAAGCCTTAATCTTGCTGAACTCCGTGGTATCACCGCTGGAAGCAACCTGAATCGACCCTTTGAACGTCCCAGTATCTGCTGCTGTTTCAACCATTCTTACCTTCGTGCTATTTGCCGAAGAGGTCTGGATGAATACGTCACTTAAGAGAGATTGTGCCGTGCTGATGCTCGTATTTCTCTCTGCATCAACCAGGGTTACCAGTGCATATGTACCCAGCGTGTATGAATCAGCATCAAAGGCCAAGGTTGCGTCAGATGCGCTGAACGACAGGTTCTTCGTGGCTGAAGATGCCGATGGCGCAGTATCTATGTATATAACATTTGCGATACCGCCCTGCACAGTCTTTATCGTTCCGCTGTTTGCGCCTGTTCCACCACCTGTGGTCGTTGTCCCTGTTGTGATTGTAGCAAGGAACGTGCCTGTATTTACACCATTCTCGACAAGGTTCATCGTTAAATCTGTTCCAACGGAGTAATTTGAACCCGTCACCTTAAGGGCCGTGGTCAGCGTATCTGCGGCAGTTAAACTCGTGTTTCTGTCAACGTCCACAACCGTAGCAACAACTGTGTCGCCTGACAGATAAGCCGTATCCTTACTCAGGCTTAAAGTGCCCAGCGCTGTTACGATGGTAATAGGACTTGTCGCGGTGTAACTGCTTGAGTTGTCCGCAGCCGTCGCATTTGGCGAATCATTATAGAATACATATACTGAATTACCATTAGAAACCTTCAGTATATTTGAACTATTTGTCGTGGCAGTACCACTTGATAACTGGAATGAACCTTTAAATGTGCCGGAGTTATCAGCCGTTTCTACCAATGAGAAGTCAATGGTGTTACCGCCCGACGCCTGATCGACTGACGTACTAAGAATGTTGCTCAGCGTACTTGCATATAAAATCTTTGCCGTGCCGCCGTTCTTGAATCCTCTTGATACGTTTCCAGTTGAAGAGCCAGAAGGCAACCCAAGGCCGTTTTCGTTCAGGAAATTAATAACTCCCGTACCGCTTGTGGTTGAATTAGCCTCAAAAGTTGTCTGCTTACTGCCGGTGGAAGTGTTCAGGTCTTGATCAACCAAAGTAACGACTACAAAGGTATCCGGACCTGATGTCCCGGTTATATCCGTTGACAGCGACCCTGTATAAGCGGTAAACCCAAAGTTCGTAGTCGTTATCGCAAGGGTATCTCCGCCTAAATACGAACCGCTTGCACCAACAGCATCATTGTAACGGATTCTATAGGTTCCGCCAAAGTATCCGCCAATACGGGCAAACACCGTTCCACCGGATGTTGTGTCAAGCCTCTCTGTCATCATATCATTCCCAATGACCTGCACCCATGTATTCTTTGGAGTAAATCCTGTGGAATTGGAGAGCTTCGTTACAGACAATGTCGTATCACCTACACTGCAAACCTCGGCAAACTCCTGCACTGACCCATCAAATATCCTCACTACGGAACCAGTTCCAATGAACGTCTGGAGGCCTCCGCCAGCGGTGCTTGGCAAACCGGCATTTGTGAAGATTAACGTAGAAGTGCCCGTAAAATCGGAGATTACACTGGTAACAGAAAGCGACGTGTCTGTGGTCAAACGGGCGGCAGTGTAATCAAATCCAATCGTTCCAACGAACGTACTTGAGTTCGCGCCTGTTTCCACGATGGGAACAGTCATCCACCGCGTTCCATCAGGGGAAATTTCAACCGTATTATCCAATCCATCGAGCGTTGCCGCAAACGATGAGGTGGATGCTGAAGACAAGAAACTCGTTGCCCCCGAAGAAGAACCCCTTACCAGAGGTACGGTGCTTACCGTTTGAGTACCCAAACTTACAGTAGTGCTTCCAACCGAGGTTGGTCCACTTACCTGACTGAATGCGGACGTTGGCACCATCCATACATAGGTGTTATCCGTACTTGAAATCCTGATTGTTTGAGTACCAACAACAAAACCGTCCCGATGCGATACACTTATCTGCCTATTGCTCGTATTGTAATTTTTTACCGATAAGCGGTCGCCTCTTCTGTTGGTTGTTGTGCCGCCCCACAGGCTGGAACCAGACGCAACGGATTCTTTCGTGGAAGTGCTCGAGTTAAGGTTTCCATCCACAACAGTAATAGTTACGTAATCATTGATATCCGGCGCCGTGCCATCTGAAGCTAACGTGCCTGTTTCTCCGGCAACTCCGTACGCCAGTGTTCCCGTTACCGTACCGGAAGTACCACCTGCGTTCAACTCATCCAGATAAGACACCTTCAGCGTATCCCCGCTACGTGGACCAGCTAACTGGAATGAATCAATGGTAACAGATACAGAACCACCATTGAAACCTGCCTGGGTAGTCGTATATATGCCGCCGACACCTCCAGAGGCTGCCGAGAGCGTACCATTCATGGTTGAGAGCTCAAGTAAACAATAATTTGAACCATCTATTAACTTTACTAATGTGGAAGTTGCAGTTGCATAGTTATTTCCCGTGGGCGTGCCAAACATAGAGATTGGGAAACCACCTGCTGTGGTGGAAGTATTGGAACCAGCAACAACCCTCGTTAAGGATAAACTGCTCGTACCATAGCTAGACCCAAAGCTTACCCCAGATGGACTCGATGTGGCTTTATATGCCAGCGTGGTAGTACCAATAAAATTAGCCCCAGGAGTACCAGTAAGACTATCTGACTGAACAAGCGCAATACTTCCTGTTGAGCTAATTTCAACAACTCTAAAAACGGCAAGCGGGCCTGTCGCGCCATCATTAAAACCCAACCTGATTTGTCCGCCGCTATACGCAGAAGTTGTACTCGTACCCACCAGGATATTCCCTTTAAGGTCGGAAGTGCCTACGGTCGTAGAGGTACCAAACACCTTACCGTTTGCGGTAAACACACCCGTATTATTGCCCGTTTCAACGAGCATGATATTCCGTGCCACGATGCTTGTACCACCAAGCGTTAACGTAGATCCCGTGGTCTGATCTATCGCCTCAATTTGAACCCTGGAAGAACCCGTTCCGGGCGAACCTGATAATAAAACGCTCCGATTTGATAACCCAATTACATCCTTCATAACCGGGTTCAAATTCTCATCCTGATCAGTAATGCTTAAAATGAAATTTGTGGAAACGCTGGAATCAGTCGTCACAGCGCTTACAGAGCTTGGCGTGAAACTAAAAGAACCGCTATTTGTTTTAATAGGCGCAGTATCGAGGGTAGATCCGCCATATAACAGCTCAAGAGTGCTTCCTGATGAAACGGTAAGAGATGCATCTGACCCTGTTGTAGCGTCACCTCCCGTATTTGCAACTAGTTCTTTCAGGTTTACACCTACTACGGTAGTGCCCAAACCAGGGAAATTATGACTCCCTGCAACAAAATCTTCGACATAACCGGAAATAGTACCTACGGGATATGTTACTGGTTGCGTTGTGCCTGTTGTAGTAAATACTGTAGTTGTATTACCCGTTTCTTTTAATACAAAGGATGTAGAGTTCGAACCGGCTTTTATGGTTACCGTAATCGTATCAGGGCTGCTCGTTGTATTTCCCGACGAGTCAGTTACGGATATCCATGCGCGGTCAAAGTCATTTGTGTCACCATAGGATGGGAAGTAACTGTCCCTGTCAAAACTACCCGATGCGGCCTGGGCATTCGTAGACACACCCACCGCAAGGGCTATCACCAGCAAAAAGACACTGGCAATACTGAACCAACTTATTTTTTTACTGCTTGTTTTCGGTCTTTTCATATCCGTCAATTCTCCTTTTTCTCTTGAAACTAATAAGACCAGAATTAAAGATAAATTCACTTATACAAAGTTCTCTATTCTTTAAAAACCCAATTACTGCAAAAAATACCTTTGATCTCCCAATCAACTTCAACCCCTTTTCACCTCTCCATCACCTCCTTCTTTGAGAAATGGCCAGGCAAGAGATGGGAAAAAACTAAGCCTTATTTTTCCCGATATTTTCCTCCTTTCTTCTAATAAATACAGGATGTCATAATCTAAAATGTTTATTGATATACGGTAATTGCTATTTTTGGTCTGTGGAAATATAACATGCAAATATTTTCCCGTCAACAAAAAAATTAAAATTTTTATGATTTTTTGGACTTTACCATGAATTAAAATTGCTTAAAGATTCGTTACTTATATCATAGATAATATCCACTTTATAGTTTCTTATAAAAAATATTTTGAAATTTTTGGCAAAAATAAATGGAAACAAATTCCAAATTTCGAGTCGAAATTGGCATTCTATAAATTATACTTGCGACATGTTAACATTTTTCCACCAATAAAAGCAAAGAAATTAATTCCATTTTACGTCCCACTGCATACCCATTACAAAGGGGTCAGATTAGCGAAAATATGAGTTTTCGATTAGCCACCAGGTATATTTTTTTGGTTTGACTTCTTGTCGCTACCTTGTTATCATTCTGAAAAATTAACGGCCCAGCGCTAAATTAGGGTTTCCTCTTTTTGACTTTTTCTGCAATTATGCCACTCATGCCTATAGGTTTAGAACGATCCGGCGCAATACTAAAAGATTCCCAACGCAAGGCGGTGTCTTCCAGTAGTGAGGTTGACTCCATACTGTTGGAAATATTAGCTGAACTAAAGAAATCTGTTCCCAGTCAACAGTTCGATATGTGGCTCTCCTGTATCAGCATATTCTCCATTAACGAAAACAGTATCACATTTATTACACCAAATGAGTTTATAAAGGAATGGTTCAACGGCAATTATAAGGACATTTTCTCTGGCGCAGTTTATAGAGTATTGAATTCCTCTCGAGAGGTGATATTTCTTACAGAGGATGAAGCTCTCCAGCAGTCGCTGGTTTCCATCCCTGCTTCCAATAGCACTGCCACGCTTTCTTCTGAAATACCCGCAAGCAGTGGGCATGTGAATTCTCTGAACGGATATTACCGCTTTGAAAATTTCATCGTAGGTCCATGCAACAGACTGGCGCATGCTGCTGCCGTTGCTGTTTCTGAGTCTCCAGGTATCGCATACAACCCCCTTTTTATACACGGTGCTTCAGGGCTCGGGAAGACACACCTCCTGCACGCTATACAGAGCGTACTTCTCTCAAAACGCACAGCAAAAACGCTCTACCTATCCAGTGAACAATTTGTAAACCATTTCATTTCTACGATACGATCGAATAATTGGGACGAATTCAGAACTCTTTACAGAAGTCTTGACGTGCTTCTGCTTGACGATATACAATTCTTTGAAAACTTGCAAGGCTGCAGAGAGGAATTTTTCCACACATTTAATGCGCTGTATAATGCCAGGAAGCAAATTGTTATTACGAGTGACTGCCCTCCCGAATCTTTAAAATCGCTTGAGGACAGGCTTGTCTCCCGTTTTAAGTGGGGTCTATTATGCAGCGTTGACAGTCCCACATTGGAAACACGCGTTGCAATTATCGAGAAAAAGGCGCCGCTCATGAATATAAGCCTGACACACGACCTTGCTTCTTATCTTGCAGAACATATCCCCGGCAACATCCGCGAGCTCGAAGGCGCAATTGTGCGATTAGGCAAAGAATTGAAGATTACGAGAAATGTCGTTACATTGGATTTTATAAAAAAGGTTATTCGTGAAATAGCAGGAAATAAAAAATCAGTAAGTATTGAAACGATTCTTCATGCTGTTTCCGACAGATTTAATGTAAGTATATCTCAACTTCAGTCAAAGAGCAGAACACGAAGCCTTACATTACCAAGACAAATAACAATGTACCTTTCCAGAAAATTAACAAACATGTCGCTTACAGAAATAGGAGGATTCTTGGGCGGGAGAGACCACTCCACAGTAATCCACGCAGATGAAAAGATAATGAAATTACTAAAAAAAGACAAAAACCTATTTTTTGTTTTACAAAAAATAGAGAGTGAACTACAAAGATAACATGTTCATAAATATGTAAATTATTTCTACTACCAATATCAGATTTTTAAAATCGTAAAAGAATCCGTTTTCTTTTTATAATTCATCTACATATTTCTTACACGGCAATAAACATATTATATCTTTACCAAAAAAAGAGTTACACAGACACTAACGAATGATAAACATCTATAATACTCTTATGAGATTACTTTTATTTATATAACATAAATATAGGAATAGTGTATGAACTTAAGCTTTAATGGAAATGAGTTATACAAAGGGTTTAACCTTGTTACGGGTATTGTTCCATCATCTACGATTAAACACGTTTTGCAGGGAATAAGATTTGGGGTTAAAGATAAGAATGTGGAGTTAACGGCAACAGATTTAGAGGTGTTGGTTAAATATACGCTTTTGGCTAGGGAAAGTGTGGGGGAAGGAAGTATTGTTCTGCCGGCAGTGCGTGTTAACAATATATTAAGGGAATGGGCAGGTAATGAGGAGATACTGGTGTCTTTTGATGGTGGTGGTTGTGTTTTAAGGTCAGGGAAAGGGTTTTTTAAGATTGCGGGTGAAGATTCGGCACAGTTTCCTACGATACCTGTAGCAGACGTTAAGGGCTTTGTGGAGATTGATAATGAGATTATTAGCGATATGATAGGAAAGGTCGTTCATGCAGCATCAACGGTAAGGGCAAGAAGCACGCTGTGTGGTGTGTTTGTGGAAATAAAAGCGGGTTCTCATGGAAATGGGAGCGGGGAAATTGTCATGGCGGCAGCGGATGGGAACAGGTTGTCTATGGTAAAGAGAAAGGTGGAAAATCCTGATGGGGTTTCAATGAGCGGAATAGCTACCGTGAAGTGTTTGACATTCTTGCAACGTTTTACATTGGAGAGCAAGGGAATTTTAAAGGTCGGAATAGGGGAGTCTCAGATACTTTTTATGGGTGAGAGAGGCGAGGTTGTATCACAGTTGATCGACGGGCAATACCCAAAGTATGAGGACGTTATACCGAAAGACAATGACAAGAGGGTGGAAGTGAAACGGGACGAGTTGATAACAGTAGTAAGAATGGCGTCTTTTATGACGAGCGAGGGGTATAACGTTGTAAAATTTGTCTTTAAGGACGGTAGATTGACGCTGATGTCGAAGGCCGCAGAGGTAGGAGAAGCGGAGTTGGAAATAGACGCCAGTTACAAAGGACCGGATTTTGAAATATGCTTCAACCCTGAGTATGTCTTAGACGCCCTGAAGGTATCTGATAGTGAAACTGTCGTCATGGAACTTAAAGACAATAACAGCGCTGCCTTGTTTAGAACGGGTCACGAACAATTAAGCGTAATAATGCCTATTGAGTTAAAGTGACAATGAAAGAGCTGCCGGAAAGATATTTTACTAATAAGAACAGAGTTGTAAGAATCGGCCAACTATTAAAGGAAGCATTTCCAAAGAAAACCCTGGTTGATAAGAATTGTCAGAAGGTGATGAGTATATGGAGTGAGGTAGTCGGTAATGAGATTTACAAGAGCGCCAGAATTACAGGAATTAAAAATGGAATTATGTACGTAAACGCAGAATCATCGGCAATGATTCATTATTTGACTAATTTTGAGAAGTACGCTATAATTCACAAAATTAATAACATACTAGGCTCGAAATATATAGAGGATATCCGATTTAAGGTCGGAATTGCTGAATAATGGCAGAAGAAAGTAATTTAGCGTTAAAACAAGACACATACGATGCAACATCCATAAAAGTTTTGGGTGGTATTGAAGCCGTAAGAAAGAGACCGGCGATGTACATTGGCGATACCACCATTAGAGGCTTACACCACCTGATGGAAGAAGTCGTTTGTAATAGTGTGGATGAAGCCGTAGGAGGCTTTTGTGAAAACATAAGCGTAAAAATAAATCTGGATGGCAGCCTGACGGTTGTGGATGACGGCCGGGGTATCCCGGTGGACACGCATGCAGAGACAAAGAAGTCCGCGCTGGAAGTGGTTATGACGATGTTGCATGCGGGAGGAAAGTTCGAGCATAAGAGCTATAAGATCTCCGGCGGTCTGCATGGAGTCGGAGTATCAGTTGTGAATGCGCTCAGCGAGTGGATGGAAGTGGAGGTGAGAAGGGACGGGCATGTGTATTTTCAGAGATATGAAAAAGGAGAGGTAAAGTCGCCCGTTGAAGTGCGCGGAGTAACCAAAAAAAGGGGGACAAAGGTAATATTCAAACCCGACACCGAGATATTTGAGGATACGACGTTTTGTTTTGAAACGATAGCAAAAAGGCTGCGTGAATATGCCTTTCTCAATAAGGGATTGAAAATAACGCTAACGGATGAAAGAACCGATAAAAGCGAGGCATTCAAATATGAAGGGGGCATAAAGGCATTCATAAAAGAACTAAACGAGGGGAAAGAAGTACTTCATCGCGACATAATTTACTTCGAAAAAGAAGCCAATGGAACCATAATCGAAGTTGCCATGCAGTACAATGACGGCTACAGCGAGAATGTGTATTCCTTTGCAAACAACATTAACACCGTAGAAGGCGGCACCCACCTCAGCGGATTTCGTGCCGCAATTACGCGGACATTGAACAACTATGCAAAAGGCAAAGGAATTCTCAGCGAGGAAAAAGCGCCAACAGGAGATGATTACAAAGAAGGGCTTACGGCCGTAATAAGCATCAAACTACCCGATCCTCAATTCGAGGGACAGACAAAAACAAAGCTGGGCAACCGCGAAGTACAGGGTCTTGTTGAAGCAGTGATAAATGAACAGCTTGGCATTTATTGTGAGGAAACGCCTTCGACGGCAAAGGCTATTATCAATAAGGGGATTGAAGCTGCCAGGGCAAGGGAGGCGGCACGAAAGGCCAGGGATCTGACGCGAAGAAAAGGCGCGCTGAGCAGCGGAAACCTGCCTGGAAAGCTGGCGGATTGTTCCAGCCGCGATGTCGAGACCTCTGAGATATTCCTCGTGGAGGGTATTTCTGCAGGGGGAACGGCGAAACAGGGAAGGGATCGTACGTTTCAAGCCATTCTACCGTTAAAAGGAGTTATCCTGAACGTAGAGAAGGCGCGCATTGACAAGATGCTGGGCAATGAGGAAATCAGGACTTTGATATCCGCCCTGGGGACAGGCATCGGGACAGAAGAGTTCGACGTAACCAATCTGCGATATTCCAAGGTTATTATTATGACCGATGCCGATATTGATGGGGCGCATATAAGGACGTTATTGTTGACTTTCTTCTTCAGACAGATGATAGAATTAATTGATAAGGGACATATTTATGTCGCGCAGCCTCCCTTATATAAGGTAACGAGAGCCAAAAAACAGGAGTATATTTATGACGACAGGGAGTTACAAAAGAAGTTAATTACGCTGGGAACAGATGATACCGTTATGGAGTTTGAGCATAATAAAAAAGAAAAGCTGGATAATTCAAAACTCGGGAAATTACTGCAACTCCTGGCGCAAATGGAAGAATATACAAAATTGCTAAGGAAGAAAGGGATATCGCTGGATAAATTTATAGGTTTAAGGGATAAAAAAAACGGGAACCTCCCATTATATAAAGTAACGTATAAGGGTGAAATATCTTATATTTATTCAGAAGAAGAGCTGGATAAATTTATAAAGATGAAAAAAGAGGCAGAGGGAAGGGAACTGGAGATATTAGAAGAAGATGACACTGCGGAAGTGGAACAGGAAAAGACAGAGGGAGTTATAAAAGTTATAGAGTACCACGAAGGCAAGGAAATCGAAAAAACAACGAGAATGATAGAAAGTTATGGTTTGTCGATAGACGAATATTTTGACGGAAACAGCAGTAAGAAACCACGGTATAAGCTGCTTTCGGGAGATTCGGAAATATATGCGTATTCTCTGAACGAAGTTTTGGCAAAAACACGCGAGATCGGAAGAAAAGGGTTGGAAATCCAGCGCTATAAAGGCTTAGGAGAAATGAACGCAGAAGAACTCGCAGAAACCACCATGAATATTAACACCAGAACCCTGTTAAAGGTGAAGGTGGAAGATGCCGCCAAGGCGGATTCAATCTTCAGTATTCTGGCAGGGAAAGACGTTCAGCGGAGAAGAGAGTTTATAGAGAAACATTCATTAGAAGTAAGAAATTTAGACATTTAGTTTTTACGTAGGAGTTATGGCGTCATGCTGAAAAAAGAATTAAAACAAATGGAAAGTCTCCTTTTGGTTAAAAAAAATATATTGCTGCGGGAACTTGAAGAGAGAGTTAAAAAATATCGGGATGCTAACAGCGGGAAAATGACGGACATTGCTGAAATTGCATCCAGCGCTTCGGACGGAGACGTGGAGATGATCGTTGCCGAAGAAGACGCCAGAGAGCTGAAGCAAATTGAAGACGCACTTGCGCGGATCAAGGCCGGGCATTACGGGGTTTGTGAGCAGTGCGGCCGGCCGATCAAAAAGGCGCGGTTAAAAGCCATTCCATATACTACGCTCTGTGTAAGCTGTAAGGAAGAAGAGGAAAAGGAGTGCAACGACAAGGCGATTCAGACCAAATATGATTGGGAAAACACTATCGGCAATTCAGAAAATGGCGAGATGGAAGAGATAAATAAAAAATATTCGGGAAGGAAGATTGCCGAATTGGATGACAGTAAAAATTAGCCTTTTTTTCGCCAAGGCGAACGCATCATGACACTGGTTGAAACTTTCTTAGATACTTGCAAAAGACTTGCCCGAAAAACAGCCGTTATTGATCACCATGGGGCGGTTGCCTACGGCGATCTTCGCATAGAGGCTATAAGTAAGGCAACTCAGCTATTGTCGGAAAACACGGGAAGCCATATCGGAATACTTCTTCCCAATTGTAAGGAATTTGTAACAACGTTTTACGGGATCCTGATGGCGGGGAAAATCCCTGTTCCCCTGAACTATCTGCTCTCGCCAGCCCAGTTGTTATACGTAATTCAGAATGCAGGGATAGACACCGTCTTCACAAATAGCCTGTTTAAACCACACCTGGGAAATCAAATAAGACATATCCTCTCTATCGAAGAGAAAAATCCTTGTACAACTGTTGAAGAAAATAAAATAACGCAGGGAACGGAGGATGACCTTGCTGCCTTACTGTATACATCGGGAACAAATGCAAATCCCAAAGGGGTGATGCTGTCTCACGGAAATTTCCTGAGCAACCTGGACGGATGTATACATGCCTTCCACTTCACAGAGAAGGATGTATTGCTCGGCGTCCTTCCGCTCTTTCATACCTATGCTTTGACTACCACGTTGATATTACCGGTTAATATGGGCGCTACGACGGTCTATCTCGCACGGTTTTCCGGCCCAAAAGTATTGGAATTAATAGAGAAATATAAGATCACGTCGTTGTTTGCCATTCCATCCATGTACAGAGTGCTTTTGAGAGCCGCCGAGTCGGTCAAACACGACCTGAGCACCTTGAGACTTTGCACATCGGGAGGAGAACCATTGCCGGGCGACGTTTTGGAGGCTTTTAATAAGACGTTTCCTGTCCCTTTAACGGAGGGTTACGGATTGACTGAGGCCACGGCGATCGTTTCAGTGAATCTTCCTGAAAAATGTAAGTCCGGCAGCATTGGTCCGCCCTTGGATAACCTCGCGGTGAAGATATTGAACGATGATGGTCAAACACAGCCGTTAAACAAAGAGGGGGAGATATGTGTAAAGGGGCCCAACGTCATGAAAGGATATTACAAGTTACCCAAAGAGACTGCGGAAACGATTACATCCGACGGCTGGCTGAAGACAGGGGATTACGGTAAACTGGATGACGAGGGATTTTTGTGGATTACCGGGAGAAAAAAGGAATTAATCATCATCAGCGGCGAAAATGTATCACCAAATGAGATCGAACAGGTAATCAGCGGGCACGAAAAGGTCTTTGAAGTAGCCGTTGTTGGCGTGCCGGATAAGCTTCGCGGCGAGGCGCCAAAGGCATTCATAGCGCTGCATGAGTCTGCTATGTGCACCGAAGAAGAAATCAAGAATTACTGTATGCAGCGGTTACCACATTACAAAGTCCCCAAATATTACGAATTCCTCAAGGAACTGCCCCACGGTCCTACAGGCAAAGTGTTGAAAAGGGCGTTGAAACGATAGATGGTTCATTCCTGGCACGACTACGTTGCTCCAAAGTAGTATAGATTAAGATACGTGGCGAGTGACAGGTGACGAGTGACGTATTTTCTCGTCACACGTATTCAACCCTTTTTTACTGCTTTTACCAAATTGCCATTTTCAATGACTCATGTTTTACCTCTGCCGGATTAACAGCATTCCAAACAAGCGTCAGCTTTTCCTTAGATTGAAACTATTTGATAATAACTGTTCCCTGGCCGTGGACAATCGGACGCCTGCCGCTTCCAAATCTTCCTTCGTCAGCATTTCAATATGTTCAATGACAGTGAGTATCTCTGTCTTGTGTTTTATAAATTCTTCCAACATAAGGAATTGTCACATAATAACTGTAACAACTTTACGTGTTTTTTGGGCAAATGGTATAATTCCATTCTCCATGAAATGGATGACGCTGAATATTGAGTGTAGCCATTACTTTATCAGATATCTTT
>Ga0233425_10008543_pt1 | contig 13544 bp, 10 predicted proteins | sample Watercolumn_Towu_2_FD_181712 | JGI IMG/M metagenome (GOLD analysis project Ga0233425, IMG submission 181712) | Freshwater microbial communities from Lake Towuti, South Sulawesi, Indonesia - Watercolumn_Towuti2014_140_MG | ecosystem: Environmental > Aquatic > Freshwater > Lake | place...
GCTCGACCTCCTGCCCAGCGAAGACACCGATCTGACCGCGGGCGCCGGCGGCCAGGTGCTGCGCATCCGGGTCTTCGAGCTGCTCTCGGAGGCCCGGCGCACGACGAGCGGCCCGTGCGTGCGCGCTCTCGCCGAGCTCGCGCGGCTTCAACCGCTGGTCGAGTCGCGCGTGCGGGCGCTCCACGCCGTCGCCACCGGGGACCTGCGTGACCGCGCCGCCGCGGTGCTCACGGTGCTCGGTGAAGGCGGGCTCGCTCGCCGAGACATGCCGACGCCGGCCGACGAGGCGCCGGCGCTGGGCGAGGTGCTCTTGCGCGACGTGCTCCCCCACCCCGCCGCGCGCGAGGGCAGCGCCGTGCTCGGCAGGATCCAGAGCCTCTTGGCCGCGGTGCCGGAGCCGGACCACGGCATGCTGCTCGAGTACGTCGAGCCCATCGCCGTGGCGCGCCAACCCGAGGCGGCGCGCGCGCTGATGCAGGCGGCGCGCCTCTTGCGCGTCGACTCGGTGCAGGGCTTCGTGTCACGGGGCAAGAAGGGCATCGGCCTGCGCGCCTACGAGGGACCCCCGGCCTTCGTGCTGGTCGGCGTGCGCCACCTGGACGACGACCCGGAGTACGGGATGTCGCCCGCGGAGCTCGGCTTCGCCGTCGCGACGGAGGTGGCCCACGTCGCCTACGGTCACGCCCGCGTCACTTCGAGCGAAGTGTGGCGCGGGCTCTTCGAACGCAGCCGCGAAGGGCTCGATCTGCTGCTCGGCGTTCTGCCGCTGTTCAAGAGCTACCGCATGGCCGAGCGCGCCTACCAGCTCCTGCAGAAGATCCCGACCAGCACCATCAAGCGCGTGGTCGGGGGCGCCAGCGCCGTGAGGAAGAAGCTGCAGAGCCGCCCTGACCTCGGCATCGCGCATGACAGCGACGACGTGCTCTCTGCGATGCACGAGGACCTCGTGGCCACCGCTCGCGTCATGCAGCTCACCGCGGACCGCGCCGGGCTCGTCGCCTGCCGCGACCTGGGCGCCGCGCTCCGCGGCATGCTCCTGGTGCGACCGGACCAGCGCGCCGAGCTCGCGCTCGCCGAGCAGCACGGCGCCTTGGCACTGCTGCGCGAGCGCGACGAGGGCGGCCGCCCCGCCCACCAGGATCTGGCGGTGCGCATCGCCGCACTGCTCTCGTTCTACCTCTCGGACGACTACGCGCGGCTCAGCGCGTGACCGCGTGCCCCCGCCGCGCGAGCAAGTCGAGGTAGAGCTCCTCGTAGCGGCGGGCGACCACCTTCGCGTCGTGGCGCTCGGCCACGGCCGCTCGCTGCGCGTCGATCACCGCGCGTGCTCTCTCCGGGTGCCCAGTGAGCTCCAGCACGGCGCGCACCCACGGCTCCGCGCCCGCCGTCGGCAAGCGTACGGTGCCGCCGAGCTCCGCGAGCGGCCCCCGTTCCAGCACCAGCACCGGCACGCCCAGCCGCATGCTCTCGAGGAGCACGATGGGCATGTCGACCTTGCCCCACAGGTCGTCCACCGGGAAGAGCACCGCGTGCGCCTCTTCGACCAACGTGAGCACGTCCGGCAGGGTGTCCGTGAAGCGCGCGTGGCGCTCCGGCAGCCGGCGCTCGAGGGCGCGCGCCACCTCGTGGGCGCGGGGCGTCTTCGCGCGATACGCGAACACGACGACGACGTTCGGCAGCTCGCGCGCCAGCGGCTCGACCAGCGCGGCCACGTTCTCCGCCCCGGCCGACAGCTCGATGTCGCCGGGGTAGACCAGCACGACCGCGTCATCGGGCAAGGCCAAGCGCTCGCGCAGCGCGCGCCGTGCTTCGCGCGGACGCGACGGGATGTTCGCCACCGGCGGCGGGATGACCTCGATGTTTCGACCCGGTGCGTGTGCCAGGATGCGCTGCGCGGTCGCCCGACTCTGTGCCACCACCACGTCGCCGAACAGGAGCTCACCCGCGCGTGTGAAGTCGCGGGGCGGTGACGCGATGGTCTGGAGCACCGCCACTCGCCGCGCCGCGCGGAGCACGCGACCGACGCGGCTGGTGCGCGGGTTGGGAGCGAACACGAAGTGCCAGAGCGGCGCGCGGGCGGAGAGCGCGAGGAACAACGCGGCACGCGCGTTCTCCTCGAGCGCCGGGGTGTGGGCGCCGGCGTCCGCGTACACTGCGACGCTCTCGACGCCCGGCAGGGGCTCGGCTCCTCGCGTGGCCATCACCACGGGGTGCACGCGCTCGAGGTGAGTGGCCACGTCCCGGACCAGGCACTTGGTGCCGTCGTGGAACGGGGGCACCACGGGCTTCGAGACGAAGAGCACGCGAGGGGGTGTGGGCACGCCCGACTATCTATCGCGTCGCGGCCGCCAGCGCCTCGGGCGCGCGCTTCACAGCGCTCGCCACGGCCGCGGCCAGCACCATCTTCTGAAGCTCGCCGGCCCGGCGCTTGACCTCGGCCTTGCTGGCGCGCGTGCTCGCCGAGCCGGTCACCGTGCCGGCGATGGCCTGCTCGGGCATGCGGTGCACCACGTACTCGACGCTGGCCGAGATCACGACCTCGGAGCCCTCCGCCGACTCGTTCAGCTTGCGCAGGAGCCCGGTCACCATGACCATCTTCTTGCCCTTGTCACCCGCTTCGGCGCTCTGGCCGTCGTCGATGACCTTCACTCCGGGCAGCTCGCCGAACTTCTCCCGGCTGGCCGACTCGAGGTCCCCCGCCAGCTTGCTGCGCACGTCCTTGCCCGTGCGCATGCGCCCCATCTTCACGATCAGCTTCACGCTGCTGCTCGTCACCATGCGCAGGGCCGCGAGGGTCGCCTCGATCTGGGTCCGCACGGCCTGAGAGCTGTCCTTCTTGTGCGCCTCCAGCGCCGGGATGCTGCGCTTGTCGCCCAGGACCTTGAGGGCTGCCGCGGCGGCCGTGCGGACCGCCGCGTTGTTGTCGTCGAGGGCGTTCTCGAGGGGTACGCGAGCGTCGGCGTGCTTGGTCTTGCCGAGCTCCAGCGCCGCCTGCACACGCACGCGGAAGTCCTCCCCGTTCTTGAGGCGCTCGATCAGCTGATCGACCGCGCCACCACCCCGCGCGTGGCCCTGAGCGAACAGCAGCACCAGCGCGCACGCGAACGCGAGCACGAGCCGTTGCAGCTGGGGGCCAGTCCAGAACCGCACGCTGAACGTCAGGTTAGCTCAGCGAAGACGCCGACCCAAGATGAGTCGTTCGCCTACATGGGCGTACCTCACTTCGTCAGCTCGGCGACGTGCGCGTCGATCTGCGCTTCGTCGCCTTTGCGGAATCCAGCGTGCACGTAACGGACGATGCCGCTCTTGTCGATGATGTAGGCCGTCGGCATCGTCGGCGGCGAATAGGTGCCCGACACGACTTGTCCCTCGTCCCAGCCGATCGGGAACTTGGCGCCGTGCTTCTTGGCGAATTCGGCGATCTCGCCCGGCTCGTCGTCGATGCTGATGCCGACGACCACCACCTGGCCCGCATATTTCTCGGCCAGCGCTTGGTGGTGAGGGAACGAGTCCTTGCAGGGCTCGCACCAGGTCGCCCAGAAGTCGACGACCATGACCTTCCCCGCACCATCGGCGAGCGCGACCTTCTTCGCGCCCCCGGAGTAGCCGGTCAGATCGAAGGACGGAGCCTGGGCCCCGACCAGCGAGTGCTCCACGGCGCCGCTGGTCTGGCCGGGTCCCATCTTGCCGCAGCCGGTCGCCGCCAGCACCAGGCCGACGGCGACCATGTTTGCCCCCCACCGCGAGAGCAACTTCGGGGTCACTTCTTCTTCTTTTCCTTCTTCTTGTCGTCCTTCTTGTCGCCCTTCGGAACCTCGTCCGGGCACCCGTCCTCGTCCTGGTAGCCGTTCATCGTCTCCGGCTGGTCGCTGCATTCATCCTGCTGATCCGGCACACCGTCGTTGTCGTTGTCGGGGTCCGGGCAACCGTCGGTGTCCTCGAAGCCGTCGGTGTCCTCGGGTTGATCCGGGCACTTGTCCAGCTTGTCCGGCACGCCGTCGCCGTCCCTGTCGGGCTCGTCCGGGCAGCCGTCGTCGTCCTTGAAGCCGTTCTTGGTCTCCGGCTTGTCGGGGCAACGATCCTGATCGTCCGGGATGCCGTCCTTGTCGTTGTCGAGCTCGGGACAGCCATCCGTGTCCTGGAAGCCGTCGAAATCCTCGGGCTGCTTCGGGCACTTGTCCATGTTGTCGGGGATGGTGTCACCGTCGCTGTCGCGCACACCGACCGGGCAGCCCTTCGTCTCGGCGGTCCCGGCGATGGTCGGACAGTCGTCCTGATCGTCCGGCACGCCGTCGCCGTCGCGGTCCCCACCCTCGGCGATGTACATCAGCCCGAGGAAGCCGCGCACCTTCGGCACACCCACGCCCTGGATGACGCCGGTGCCGGCGCCGGCGGAGATCATGAACGGCGAGTCGAGGGGACGGATCTGCACGCCGCCGTCGACCTCGAGGCTGTTGGTGCCGTTCTTCGCGCTGAACTTGGTGCCGCCGAAGCCGTCCACCACGAGGCGGATCACCGGGCTGGGCTTGAAGCCGGCGGCCACGCCGTAGCGGAACTCGGGGCCGATCTTGGTCGAGCCGACGCGACCCTCGCCGCGATACACCGCGGCCAGGTTGCCGCCGAACGAGAACGGGCCCTGCTCGCCGTCGAAGATGCCTCGGATGCCCGCCGTTGGGGTCGCGTCGCCAATGTAGCTGTCTTTCGCCGTGGCACGCCCGAGGGGCCCGGTGAACCAGGCGCCGACGCCCACCACGAACGGGTCCTTGAGCTCGCCGTGGATGCGATACTTGCCCTCCAGCGTCGCGTCGCCGAGCCCGACGCTGTCGATGCCCCCTTCCTTCGGCACGCCGCCGTCGTCGATACCGTCACCGTTGGCCCAGGTCACCGGGATCTTCAGCCCGAGCTGCAGGCGCGGGATGGGCGTGAAGGAGGCGAGCGCGTCACCGGTCACCAGGTTCTCGACGACCTTCACGTCCTGGTCGCGGGTCGCGTTCGGGTCGTCGCAGTCCGTCTCGCTGAAGCAGCTCCGGACCACGAAGGGCTCCCAGGCGTAGTTGACGAAGAGGCCGGCGCTCCAGGCCATCTTGCCGTCCGTGCGCACGCCGCGCGTGGTGAAGTAGTTTCGCGGACCCGGTGCCGGGTCGAAGCGCTGGACCGAGAACTCCTTGTCCGCGGCGTCCTGCGCGAACGCGGGTGCGGTGGCGAGGGACAGGCTCGCCAGCGCGGCGCCGCCGGCCAACACGGCCAGGGGCCCGGAGCGACGGAGCTGGGTTCGGCGGGGTCGGGGAGCGAGGAGCGCGACGAGGGGCAGCTGCAACGGAATGTTCCTCCGAAATCTGAGGGGGCCACCCTCAGCGAAGCCAAGGCTCGCACACCCCGCCAGCGGTCCGCAACGCCCATGATGCCGGCGTTTGGCCGAGATTTCGGGCCGCGCCGGCGACCGAGCTATCCTCGCCCGAAGTGGCGCTCTGCCCGGCGTGTAGGAACGTGCTCGACGACGCCGCTCGGTTTTGCACCGAGTGCGGCGCGCCCCAGCCAGCGCGCGAGGCGGCGCGGCGCTTTGGTGAAGCGAGCGAGCTGGATCTCGGCTGGGCCAAGGTGGTGGTGGGCCAGCGCATTGGCGAGGGCGGGATGGGCGTCGTGCACCGAGGCTGGCTCTATTACAACCCGGCCGGCGAGAAGGCCGGGACGCCAGCGCACCCGGTGGCCGTGAAGGTGCTGCACCCGCTCCTGAAGAGCCGCGAGCGCGCGCGCCGGTTGTTCATGGGAGAAGCCGCAGCCCTCGGCCGGCTCTCCCACCCGAACATCGTTCACTTCTTCGCGATGGCCGAGCCCGAGGGTCAGCTCGCCATCGTGCTCGAGCTGGTGGAGGGCGAGCCGCTCTCTGCGTTGATCGAGCGCCAAGCGCAGGGCGCGCTGCCGGGAGGTCTGCCCTGCATGCCGTTCATGCGCGCGTGGCACTTCTTCTCCCAGCTGCTCGGCGCCCTGGCGGCCATCCACGCCCTCGGCATCATCCATCGTGACGTCAAGCCGAGCAACGTGCTGGTGCGCGTGGACGGCGTGGTGAAGCTCACGGACTTCGGCATCGCGCGCCTGCCCGCGGACCACGCACGGAACACGGGCGGAATGGCCCCCGGCACCGGCGCCTACATGTCGCCGGAGCAGGTGCTCGGCAGGGAGATCGACGCCCGCGCCGATCTCTACAGCGCGGCCATCGTGCTCTACGAGATGCTGACCGGGGTCACGCCTTTCGACGCGCCCACCCGCAACGAGATCATGGTGCGCACCGCGCAAGTCGAGGAGACGCCGCCGGCCTTCACGTCGCGGATCCCGCAAGCGCCGCCGGTGCTCGATCTCCTGTTCGCGCGGGCTCTCGCCAAGGACCCGATGCACCGCTTTCATTCGGCCATCGAGCTCGGCGAGGCCTTCCGCACGGCGTTGGGCCTCCCCGAGAGCACGGGCTGGTCCGCGCAGCAGCGGCTGGCCGACAACGCGGCGGCGATCTCGCAGCTCGGCCTCCCCCAGAGCAGTGCGCCCCCGGTCGCCAAGACGCAAGCCGATCAGCTCCGCACCGACGTGATGCAGGCGTACGAAGAACACGAGCCCGCCGGCTAGAAGCCCCGCGAAAGCCTTCGGAAAAGAGCGTCGTTGACAGTCTTCCCGGGCGCATGCGATAGCCTCGGCCGGCCGTCGAATGCTCAAGCGATCCGCATTCCTTTTGTCCGCGAGCTGGGTCGCGACGAGCGCCCTCGCGTCGGCGCAGCAGCCCGGCGCGCAGCCACCGAAGCCTCCGGCCGCGGCACCCGCGAAGCCGCCCGCGGCGGCGCCCGCTCCGGCAAAGCCTCCCGCGAAGCCTCCCGCTGCGGCGCCGGGTCCCGCGAAACCTCCCGCTGCGGCGCCGGGTCCCGCGAAGCCTCCCGCTGCGGCGCCCGGTCCCGCGAAGCCTCCCGCTGCGGCGCCCGGTCCCGCGAAGCCCCCGGCGGCACCGCCCGCCGCGCCGCCCGCTGCCGCGGAAGAGAAGCCCGCCGAAGAGGAGACCGCTCCCGAGCCGCCGCCTCCATCGACCGAGGACGAGCCGCCGCCGAAGCCTCCGACCACCGGCAAGGGGCCGGGCAGTCCGGGCATGACGCCGACGCCGGCGCCCGGGGGCTTCGGCCCGATGCCGATGTGGCCGCAGCCCTCGACGGACGCCGCCGCGCTCGAGAAGCAGGGCAAGGAGCCCGCGGCCGCGCAGAAGCGCGCCAAGACCTCCGACGAGATCTACGCTGAGGACTGGTGGTCTCACGCGCGACCGGTGTTCGAGATCCACGGCTATTACCGGCTGCGCGCCGAGCTGTTCCACAACTTCTCGCTCGGTCGGGTCGACCCGCCGAACCGTGCGCTCTGGCCGCTACCCGCGGACAACCACTACAACGCGCGTTCCAACGCTTCGTTCGGCCCGATGCTCTGCACGGGCGACGAATCGGCGGAGTCCAATTCCGCGAGCGACAACCCGCGTGACGGGCTCTACCCGTGCAAGAACAAGACGCAGGCCGGCGCCAACATGCGCTTCCGCCTGAACCCGGAGCTCCACGTCTCGGACAACCTGCGCGTTCTGTCGCAGATCGATCTGCTCGACAACCTCGTGCTCGGCTCGACGCCCGAGGGCTACTCGAACTCGCCCGGCTCGACCGGCTACGAGGTCAACAAGCGCAGCGGCTACAACCCCATCGGCGCCTTCGACAACACGCAGTCGCCGCCCAGCGACGGACGCAACAGCTTCCGCGACAGCGTCCGCGTCAAGCGCGTCTGGGCCGAGTACATGACGCCCGTCGGGCAGCTGCGCTTCGGCCGCATGCCCAGCCACTGGGGCCTCGGCATCCTGGCCAACGCAGGCGACGGGCCCGACGACGACTACCAGTCGACGAACGACCGCATCATGTTCGTCACCGGCCTGAAGTCCCTCGACTTGTACCTGGGCGCGGCCTGGGACTTCGCCAACGAAGGGGCGACCAGCGACTCGCTGAACCAGCCCCAGGCGCAGCCCTACGATCTCGGTCAGCTCGACGACGTCGATCAGTACGTGCTCGTGCTCGCGCGGCGCAAGAACCCGGAGCTCACCAAGCTCGCGTTGGCGCAGGGCCGGTTGGTGTTGAACGGCGGCGCCTACGTCGTGCACCGTCGCCAGCTCCTCGCCAACGAGGGCGAGGGCGGGACTTGCGCCAGCGGCGCCCCGGCCCTCGGCTGCCCCACGGAGAACGTCGGTGCCGGCTACGCGCGCCGCGGCGCTTCGGCTTGGATCCCCGACCTCTGGCTGCAGCTGCTCTACAAGAAGTTCCGCTTCGAGGCGGAGGCCGTGACCGTCCAGGGCTCCATCGAGAGCACGCCGGACGACGCGGTCAACGGCCGCAAGATCCGCATGTGGGGCTACGCCACGGAGATCGAGCAGAAGCTGGTCGAGGATCGGTTGAAGCTCGAGTTCAAGACGGGGTGGGCCTCCGGTGACCCCGATGTCTGGGGTCCGGTCACCGGAGCGGGCGGTCTGTCACCGGGTTGGAATGGTCTCCAGCCTCAGCTCGGCGACGACACCATCAGCACCTTCCGCTTCCACCCGAACTACAAGGTGGATCTGATCCTGCACCGCAACCTGCTCTCGCGCGTGCAGGGCACCTACTACTTCCGCCCCAGCGTGGAGTACGACTTCATCCGAGAGCCCAGCGGGCAGCGCTTCGGTGGCAGCTTCGCCGGCATCTGGACCCGCGCGAGCGAGTTCATCCAGACCCCGGGCCACAAGCGGGACCTCGGCATCGAGCTGAACCTGTCGCTCTACTACCAGTCGAAGGACGGCGCGCTGAACGACAACCACGAGAAGCCCGGTGGCTTCTACACGATGCTGCAATGGGGCGTGCTCTTCCCGATGGGCGGTCTGGGCTTCCAGGAGCAAGAAGCCACCCAGATCGAGCAGGACCTCGCGCCGGGCGCGGCCGAGACGAGCACGGCGCAGATCCTCCGGTGGTACCTGGGCGTGCTGTTCTAGCAAGACGCGGTTCTGATCGCGCCAAGACCCAATCTGTCGTTCCAGGCTCGGCCTCCGGCCTCCTCAAGTCCAGGTCAGCCGGAACTCGCAGATGGCGGCGCCCTGCGCTCGACAGGCCATCTCCTGAACCTGCGGGTGCTTGCGCGGCCCGAGCTCGAGCGAGCCGAGCATCCAGCCGCCGACGGCCTTGCAGTGCGCGGGGTGCGGCTCGGGGAAGTCCACGATGCTGACCATCACGCTCGTTCCGCCACCGGCGCGGCTGACCAGACGACCTCCGTCGTAGTGCTTGCTCCAAAGGCTGCTCGCCAACCCCACCAGCATGCCGGGGGAGACGTGGCGCATGATCAGGCTCTTCCAGACGCCGGCGTTGTGCGACGCGGCGAAGCGACCGGCTTCCCAGATCAGCGCGCCGTCGCCCTTGCCGAACTCTCGGTCGACGAGCTCGTTGACCTCGACGAAGAGCGCGAACGGCAGCCAACCGCCGGGGGGTGACTCCTTCGAGGTGAGGAGCGCGCGGAGCTCCGGCGAGGCGGCAGCCAAGAGGCGCTGCAGCGCGCCCGTGCCGAAACGCTCACGGACGAAGGCTTCGCGCACGCGCACCGAGCTCGCTTGCACGCGTGCCGGACGTTTCGGCGCGACCGAGAGCCGCATCGCCGGCGAGCGTAGCGAGCGAGCGAGGCGGGGGCCACCGTGCCCGGGGGGTGCTGAAAATCAGCGGAAATCAGGCGGAGACCGGCGCTCGGGCCTGGTCAAGCCCGGTTCCTCTGGTAAAGATCCGGCGGCCGCCGCGCGCAAGGGTCGGTGCGCGAGCGCATCTAGGAATCACCATGGCGTCGCTCCGAATCGTCTCGGTCGTCCTCGGGCTCACGGCAATCGCCAGCGCAGGTTGCGGCGGCGGCGACGGAGGTGGCGGCAGCGCTGGCTCCGGCGGCGCGAGTGGCGGCAGCGGTGGCGGCGGTGGCACCGTCACCACGGGAGGCAGCGGTGGAGGAGGCGGCAGCGGCGGGAGCGCGGGCGGACCGAGCTGCGCCAAGGGCCCCGGCTACGCGTCGAACGATCCGGCGCACCTGGTCGAGGAGCTGAGCGCGAAGATCCTGGATGTGTCCGGGGGCCCGGCCACCGGCGTGCTCGCGCAGGTGTGTGGCCTCGACCTCTGCATCAACGGCAGCACCACCGACCAGGGCGTGGTCTGCACTCCGGACAAGACCAGCGGCGTGTGCCTACCGGGCATCTTCCCGCAGCAGGAGTTCAAGCGCCCGGCGTTCAAGTACGGCGACGGCATGGGCTACGTGAAGTTCGCTCAGCTCCTGCCCTCGAGCACGACGAAGTACGCCATCGGCGACGTGATGACCGCGAAGCTCCCGGACGTGACGCAGGGTGTGGCGCTCAGCGCGGGCGGCTCGGCGACCAGCGGCGGGGTGACGCTCACGCTCGCGGCAGGCACGAAGATCAGCTTCGACGAGCTGACCTTCGACACAGCGGAGCTCCAGAAATTCCGCGCCGCCGAGGTGCCCGTGGCCAAGGCGCCGCCGGCCGTCGACAAGAGCCTCGGCTTCGAGATCCTGGTCGGCACGACGCCCCTCGACACCGAATTCTGCCCGCACGCGACGCTCAGTGTACCGAACACCGCGGGCTGGGCCGCGGGCACCGAGGTCGAGCTCTGGATCCACGGCCTGGATCCGGGCGAAGAGTGGGCGCCCTACGCGGGCTGGGCCAAGGTCAGCGGCGGTAAGGTGAGCGCCGACGGCAAGAGCGTGGTCACCAACGACGGCGAAGGTATCCCCATCCTCAGTACGTTCGGGATCAAGAAGAAGTGATGCGCGCGCGCTTCACCGTGACGGCCTTCGTGTCGCTCCTCGCGAGCGCTTGCGGCACCAACCGCCCGGACATCCCGGACTACCTCTTGAAGGACGACGCCGGGAGCGCGGCCGGGTACCCGAGCGGACCCTACGCCGCGAGCCTGAACGACAAGGGCCTGCCCATCGAGGACATCGAGTTCGCGAAGGGCTGGCTCGATCCGAAGGCCGACGGCTACGACCCGGCGAAGCTCGTCTCGATCCGGCTCTCGGACTTCTACGATCCCGACGGCTCGAAGGGCCACGAGCTGCTCATGCTCAACACCGCGGCGGGCTGGTGCGGTGCGTGCAAGAACGAGCACGAGGGCACGGGCACGAACCCCTCGCTCGGAGAGCACGCCGCGGAGCTCGCGCCGAAGGGGCTGGTGGTGCTGAGCGGGCTCTTCGAGGACGGGAACTTCCAGCCCGCGCAGGAGAAGCACCTGGTCGCCTGGGCCAAGACCTACGAGACGAATTTCCCCTTCGTGCTCGACCCGACCTACAAGCTCGGGACCAAGTTCGCGCCGAAGGACGTCGCGCCGCTCAACCTGATCGTGGACGCGAAGACCATGAAGCTCTTGCTCGGCACCACCGGCGACAAGAGCGAGGTCATCTGGCCCTTCGTCGTGGGCGAGCTCGAGAAGCGCGGGAAGTAGCGGGATGCGCCTCTGGTTCGCGCGGGCCGCCCTGGGCGGGCTCACAGGGCTCACGCTCTCGGCGCCTGCGCGCGCCCTCGAGCCGGGCAAGCTCGGCGACGACGCCGTGCACGTCGACGTCACCAACGCGAGCAGCGTGCTCTACAACTTCGACAACCGCGACACCAAGCCCCTCGACGTGCAGACCCGCGTCAACGACCGCTGGGGCATGTGGTACAACCGGCTGAACCTGCAGGCGTCGTGGGGCAAGCTCACCGCGGGGGTGCGGGTCGACAACGCCTGGTTCTACCGCTCGCCCTACCCCGAGGCCGTCGCGCTCGACGTCGTCGAGAACAAGCCGGCCTTCGTCACCGACAGCGACGCGCAGCTCTTCCGCCAGTTCCACGCCGCCGCGGGCGCGGAGCTCTCGAACCGCTACATCAACTGGGTCTACCCGGCGAAGTACTACGTCGGCTACACCACGCGCGACGTCGAGGTCACCGCGGGCGACTTCTACGCGGCGCTCGGGCGCGGCTTCGTGCTCAGCGTGCGCAAGATGGACGAGCTCGCGAGCGACGTCACCGTGCGCGGCGCGCGCGTGACCGGGCGCGTGAACGCGGGACCGCTGAAGCTCCGGCTCAGCGCGCTCGGGGGGTCGATGAACCCGCTGCGCCTCGACGAGTCGAGCGGCCGCTACCTGGGCGTGGACGCGAGCGTGACCCCGAGCTGGCTCGCGGTCACCGAGGGCGGCATGCCCCGCGCCGTCAGCACGGACTTCGTGCCGGCCCGCCCGACGCTGGCCCCGGATCGGCTCGGCGCAGCGCAGATCGAGGTCGCGCCCAAGGGCCTGAAGCTCGGCACGCAGGCCTCGTTCCTGTACCGCCAGGATCCGCTCTCCAAGGACGTGGTGCGGCAGGCCGACCGCATCCTGACGGGCAGCCAGTCCGTCGAGGTGGCGGACTTCGACGGGCACGGCGACGGCTACGTCGAGGTGGCGCTCCAGAGCTTGGACGACGCGGACCGCGACGCGGGCAGCGCGAGCGGCGAGCTGCTCGGCGGCAAGAAAGGCTACGCCGTCTACACCGCGCTGACGTTGATCGAGGATCCGGTCAGCTTCACCTTCGAGGGCAAGCACTACCGCCGCTTCTTCTCGCTGCTCGCGAACGTCGACGCCACGCGCGCCAAGGAGTTCGCGCTGGTGCAGTACAGCGCGCCGCCCACCACCGAGGCCTTCTGGGTGGACACCGAGTTCGAAGGCTTCAACACCTGCGTGACCGGCGGTCGGCTGAAGGGCGACGTGCACCTCGGCAAGGACGAGAGCGTCTTCGCCTGGGTCGGGCACTACCGGACCTGGGCCGAGCGCGCGCTCAACGAGCGCTGCGAGACCTCGGACGCGAACCTGAACCGAGTCTGGGACCTCGCAACCGGCATGGAGATCAGCAGTCAGAAGCGCAAGAGCCGCGCGAACGTGACCGTCGGTGCGCGCATCGACGAGGCCGAGGAGACGGTCCTCGGCGCGACCGGCGCGGCGACGAACCTCTTCTACCAGGAGACCTACGCGCGCTACGACGTGATCCGCTGGCTCGGCGGGCCTTTCTCGCTCCAGCTCCAGGGTTGGCACCGGCGCCGGCACCAGGTCGTGGGTGGCCCGGAGGAGCCGTGGTTCGAGGGCCAACACCTGACCGGCGTCGACTGGGCGCCGCACCTCTCCGCTGCGTTCGGCGTGGAGTACAGCACCAACCCTGGTGTCCCCGACACCTACCTGAATGGCCAGGTCACCTACAAGATCACGTCGTCGTCGAGTGTGAGCGCGTTCGTCGGGCAGCGCCGCGGCGCGCTGCGCTGCGTCGGTGGGGTGTGCCGGGTCTACCCTCCCTTCGAAGGCGCGCGCCTCGACGCGACGGTGCGCTTCTGAGCGCGGGCATGCCGCGTGCACCCCTCGCGCCGAGTCGATGCGACACGCCGAGAGATCGAGCGACGCCGTGATCCCGAGTTCCCTCACCCTGCGTGCACTCGCGTTCACGGCGCTGGCCCTCGCGACCGGTTGCGGCGCACCCA
>Ga0233425_10008544_pt1 | contig 13542 bp, 13 predicted proteins | sample Watercolumn_Towu_2_FD_181712 | JGI IMG/M metagenome (GOLD analysis project Ga0233425, IMG submission 181712) | Freshwater microbial communities from Lake Towuti, South Sulawesi, Indonesia - Watercolumn_Towuti2014_140_MG | ecosystem: Environmental > Aquatic > Freshwater > Lake | place...
AATTTAGGCCCATTGTTCCAAAAATTAAATAAAGACGCAAAAAGTTTCGTAGATATCTACCCCTCTCCCCAACTCTCTCCCACAAGGGGAGAGGGAGCTGTTTCGCAATGGAAAAGAAAAAGCACTCTCAGTGGAACCACTGAGAGGGCTTTTAAGCGAAGGATTAGCATCCTTCGCGTGCAGGAGAGAATGGGGAATGAAATTACATCATTCCGCCCATACCTCCCATGCCACCCATGCCTCCCATATCACCACCTCCGTGGTTATGTTCTTTTTCTGGAATTTCGGCAATCATGCATTCTGTGGTTAAGAGTAACCCTGCCACAGAGGCTGCATTTTGTAAGGCAGTTCGAGTCACTTTGGTGGGATCAATAATACCCATTTGAACCATGTCACCAAATTCGTCCGTGGCAGCATTGAAGCCCATGTTTCCTTTGGAAGAAACTACTTTATCCAAAATCACAGAAGCTTCTTGACCTGCATTGGCCACGATTTGACGTAAAGGTGCAGACATGGCGCGACGAGCAATTTCAATTCCCACTTGTTGATCATCATTAGCGCCTTTCAAGGATTGGAGTCCTTGCATTGCGCGAACGAGAGCAACACCGCCCCCAGCCACAATGCCTTCTTCCACTGCAGCGCGAGTAGCGTGTAACGCATCTTCCACTCGAGCTTTTTTCTCTTTCATTTCAAGTTCTGTAGCAGCACCCACTTTGATGATGGCCACGCCACCGGAAAGTTTTGCCACTCGTTCTTGTAATTTTTCACGATCGTAATCAGAAGTAGCCGCTTCAATTTGTGCGCGAATTTGATCGATTCGAGCTTTAATGTCTGCTGCTTTTCCAGCACCGTCCACAATGGTGGTGGTGTCTTTGGTAATGATCACCCGTTTCGCGGTACCTACATCTTCTAAAGTAGCGGATTCTAAGGTACGACCCACTTCTTCAGAAATCACTACACCGCCGGTGAGGGTGGCTAAATCTTCCATCATGGCTTTACGACGATCTCCGAAGCCGGGTGCTTTCACCGCAGCCACTTTCACGATGCCACGAATATTATTCACTACTAAAGTGGCTAAGGCTTCCCCTTCCACATCTTCTGCAATGATTAATAAGGATTTGCCAGATTTAGCAACGCTTTCTAACACGGGTAACATTTCACGGATATTAGAAATTTTCTTATCCACTAATAAAATAAAGGGATTGTCTAATTCCGCGCTAATGTTTTGTTGATTGTTCACGAAGTAGGGAGAAATGTATCCTCGGTCAAATTGCATTCCTTCCACCACGGATAATTCGATTTGGAAGGATTGACCTTCTTCCACCGTGATAACCCCTTCTTTCCCCACTTTTTCCATGGCGGAGGCAATGGCTTCACCAATATCAGGATCCCCATTGGCAGACACGGTGCCCACGTTTTTAATTTGGTCTTTGGTGCTGCATTGTTGGGAAAGTTTTTTCAACTCTGCCACGGCTCCATTCACGCAGAGGTTAATTCCCCGTTGTAAATCCATGGGATTACGGCCTGCAGCCACCCCTTTTAATCCTTCAATATAAATAGCACGAGCTAATACGGTAGCGGTGGTGGTACCATCCCCTGCCACATCAGAAGTTTGGGAAGCCACTTCTTTCACCATTTGTGCGCCCATGTTTTCGAAAGGATGGGAGAGATCTAATTCTTTTGCCACAGTGACCCCGTCCTTTGTCGCAGTGGGGGAACCGTATTTTCGAGCGATTACCACAATACGTCCTTTAGGACCTAGGGTTACTTGCACTGCGTCGGCGAGTTTATTCACCCCTGCAGCAATAAATTGTCGGGCTTCACCCCCGTAGAGAATATCTTTTGCAGCCATTTGTTGCTCCTCTTAAATAATAAAAAAATAAATGGGTTCTATGCTTAGCCTTCTACAATGGCCATGATGTCGTCTTCACGCATCACTACTAATTGTTCACCATTCACTTCGATTTCTGTTCCAGCATATTTGCCGAACAATACTTTATCGCCAACTTTCAAAACGATTTCTTGAATGGCGCCATTTTCTAAGGTTTTGCCGGGGCCCACTGCCATAACAACGCCCATCATGGGCTTTTCATTTGCAGTGTCTGGAATCACAATACCACCAGCGGTTTTACGTTCATCTTGGCGACGAACCACAATACGATCACGTAAGGGACGAATACTCATAAGTTCCATACTCCTTCTTTACTTTGGGTTGGTTAAATGGCTAAAAATTTTTAGCCGTCTTACTAATAGAGAGCCGATCATAATGAAGAGAGGGACTGTGTCAAGTTTTTCCGCTCTTTATTATGAAACCGCCATATGGGGGGCTTAAAAAAAATTACAAGGGGGTAGAGCGGGAAGCCTGAAGAAATAGAGCAAATATTTGCCATTCTTTTATCTAGCTCTTTTGTTCTAAGGCAAACGGGGCTCGAACAGTTAACTTGATTTCTATCTAAATCTTTTTACTTCCCAAAATGAATAGATTAGTAACGATTAGCGAAGCCTCTCGAGTCTTGGGTGTGTCCATAAGCACACTTCGACTGAACTTATTTCCGATGATGGTTTTTTCTGCTAGATTATATGGGAGTCGCTCCAGCAAGAATCAAAAATTATTAGCAAATGTAAAAAAAGCCATAGAGGATACAAGATTGTGCTAATCGCCCATCAAATTGCACTCAATCCTAATAACAAACAAGCCACCTATTTTGCAAAGGCGGCAGGGATTGCCCGCTTTGCTTATAACTGGGCCCTCGCAGAATGGAGCCAACAATACGAAGCGTGTAAAGCAAATCCCGTCTTGCCAAAACCCTCTCAATTTTCACTGCGTCGACAGTTGAATGCCATCAAACGAGAACAATTTCCTTGGATGTTAGAAATCACCAAGACGGCGCCCCAAATGGCCATTATCCAATTAGGAGATGCCTTTAAAAATTTCTTTGCCCATCGCGCCAAGTATCCCACGTTTCGTAAAAAAGGCGTGCACGACCGATTCACGCTCACCAATGATCAATTTAAAATTGACGGTTCACGCATTCGCATTCCCCATCTTGGGTGGGTACGAATGCGTGAGACGTTGCGTTTCGCGGGTAAAATCATTTCGGCCACTCTTTCCCGAGTGGCGGATCGTTGGTTTGTCAGCATCACAGTGGATACGCTCGATTTATCCCATCTGCCAAAAGCCGAAAATCAAGGTGTGGTGGGTGTGGATTTAGGAGTGTCTGCCTTAGCAACTCTCTCCACGGGAGAACCACCCACCGTGGGTCCTAAAGCGTATACGGCCTTGCTAAAACGTTTGAAACGTTTAGCAAGAGCTTTAAGTCGTAAAGAAAAAGGTTCCAATAATCGCAAAAAAGCAAAAATTAAATTGGCAAAGTTGCACGCGCGCATTAGTAATATTCGTAAAAATTCATTGCATCAACTCACTACGGATTTAACCCGGCGATTTCATACCATCGCTGTGGAAGATTTGAATGTGAAAGGGATGATAAAAAATCATCGCTTAGCGAGACGGATCATGGATATGAGTTTTTTTGAACTTCGTCGACAATTGGAATACAAAGCGTTGATGCGTGGTGGACTCGTGTTGGTGGCAGATCCCTGGTTTGCAAGCAGTAAAATTTGTTCTTCTTGCGGTCATAAGAAAGAAAGCTTGCTTTTATCCGAACGAACTTGGACGTGCCCACATTGCGGCACCCCTCAAGATCGAGATTTGAACGCAGCGATTAATTTAAAAAACTGGGCGGTGAGTTCCACCGTGACAGCCTGCGGAGAGGAAGGCGCTGGCTTCGATTGTAAAATCGAAGTGAAACCGTCCTCAGCGAAGCAGGAAGTTAACATCATATCTACCTATGGGTAGATATGAGTAGGTTTAACGGAACGGAAGATAAAATAGGATAGGATGTGGCTTTCCTTGATTCGATGCTTTTGTGGGGTTCTTTTTCATGGCAAAAAAAATTCTATTTACTTTCTTTTTGGTGATGCTTTATTTTTCTAAAGCTTTCGCTGATTTTATTCCTTTATCGGGGGAAGAAGCCTTTCAGTTTTCTGCCACTTTAAAAAACCCCACCACCTTGGAAGCCCATTGGAATATTCAGCCGGGCTATTACCTTTACCAAGATAGAATTAGTTTTAAATTAATGGATGGGGAGGATGCCGTCTTAGGGAATATTCAACGTCCCCAGGGATTCTTACAGCAAGATAATATTTTAGGAACCTATCGGTTGTACGATGGGCAAGTGAAAATGACCTTACCCCTTCAATATAAAAATGCCAAATCCCTCACCCTCATGGTGTGTTTTCAAGGTTGTTCTTTTAATCATTTCTGTTATCCCCCCATTACAAAACAAGTGACCCTTAATCCCAACACGGATGTGGGGATCCCCTTAAAGGTGATGGAGCCCCCTGCTTCTTTTGAAGAAAAGAGTGCAGCGCCCCAAGATCGCATTCAACATTTATTGACAACCCATGCTCGGTGGATCACTTTATTGAGTTTCTTAGGGTTTGGGATTTTATTAGCATTTACTCCTTGCGTCTTACCCATGGTGCCCATTCTGTCGGGAATTATTTTGGGTCACGGAAAAACTCTCACCCACTCCAAAAGCTTTTTACTCTCCCTCACTTATGTGCTGGGCATGTCTGTGACTTACGCCATCATTGGAGTGATTGCCGCTTGGGTTGGGGTGAGTTTGCAAGCCTTCATGCAAAACCCCTGGGTGTTGAGTGTGTTTAGCGGTATTTTTATTTTATTGGCTTTATCCCTATTAGGCTTATTTGAAATTCGCTTGCCGGAAAAATTTGAAATGCGCCTTCTAGGAATTTCCCGGCACCAAAAAAGTGGATCTTATGTGGGAGTGGCGGTGATGGGGGTGTTATCCACTTTGATTTTATCTCCCTGTGTCACAGCGCCTCTCATTGGGGCTTTAACTTATATTAGTGAAACCCATGATGTGGTTTTCGGTGGAAGTGCTTTGTTTTTTTTATCCTTGGGCATGGGGATCCCTCTTCTTGTGATGGGAACTTTAGGAGGACACTTTTTACCTCGAGCAGGGGCATGGATGAATTCCATTAAATCTTTTTTTGGTATTTTATTATTGGCGGTGGCCATTGAAATTCTTTCTCGCATCTTACCTCCCTCCATTCCCTTATTTCTCTGGGGTGCCTTAGGGATTTTATGCGCCGCACTGTTGGGATTATTCAATGGACGTCCCCCGGGCAGATGGAAATGGTTGTGGCGAGGATTGAGTTTGATTTTTTTAATTTATAGCATTTTGCTCATGATTGGAGGTGCCATGGGGAATACCAATCCCTTAAAGCCCTTAGAAAATTTTAATTCTAGTTCCTCTGTCACTGCCACGGAAGCCTTGTTCATTCCCATTAAAACTCCTGAGGATTTATCCCTGCAATTAAATAAAGCCAAGGAAAATCACCAGCTCACTCTCTTGGATTTTTACGCGGATTGGTGCATTGCGTGTAAAGACATGGCTCGCACTACCTTTGCTAATGCTGAAATTCAAGAATTGTTGAAAAAACATTTCCGCTTATTACAAGCGGATGTGACAAATCACGACAAGATAGACCAACGCCTCCAACAACAACTCCATGTCATCGCTCCCCCCACCCTGGTGGTGTTTGATGTGGATGGCCGTGAGATGAAAGAAGTGCGCATGGTGGGGGAAGTTGGACCTCAGGCTTTTAAAAAATGGATTGAAAAGGTATTGAAGGCCCATACGCCCTCTCCCGCTACTATCAATCATGCTGCAACAGAAGCATGAGAGGCTCTCTCCGTCGTTACGGCAAAGCATGTTACTTTCTTTGCTGTCATCCGTGCTCCTTCCGCTGTCATTCCGACTCTCTTCGCTGTCATCCCTGCTCCTTCCGCTGTCATCCCTGCGAAGGCAGGGATCCATCCTGCGCGCCGCTACGACTCAGATAAAGCGTAAGGAAATGACATTGAAGAGAATTCTTGCTCCTCACGCTCATGATGGGTAGTTGCAAAGGGATGAATGGATCTCTGCCTTCGCAGGGATGACAGCGAAATGGTCAACTGCGGTAGCAAAAGAAAGTCTCTCTGCTCCCTCGCAACATGCTCGATGACAGCAAAGAGGATAACGTTGATGACAGTGAAAAGAGCAACACAGGTAAAAGAGAGCGTCTCGCTGTTCTCTTCCCACATGGTTAATGACAGTAAAGAAAGTCGGAACCACCGCAAAAAAACGAGGACAACAATTTCCTCATATTTTCTTAAGGTTTTTTTTATAGAATAAATCTTTCTCTTGCTTGCTCGACTCTGGGGGAGACCCAGAGCTTAAAATCTCCAAAAAGCCATTGAGGAACCGCGAGAGAGGTTGTTCGAAGAAGCCCTGTGGAAGTCCCTTCCACAGGGTTTTTTCATAAAAGGCTTCCAAAATAATCCCAATTATTGTACAATCTGTATAAATATTAATCCAACCCCTCATAAAACCTTAATTAAATTGTCTTAAAATGTTCCTTAGATGCCATCTATTTTTTCCATGGCAGGAGGTTTAGCGCAATGAAACAGAAAAACCCTCATTCTTTTAAACATGTCAGCAATTCCCTTTTTATTACCTCTTGGAATGCCACCTTTGCTCCTCGTAGAAACAAAACAGAAGACGTAGGTCATCTTGGGCGTTTTTATGATTTTATTGGGCTTCCGGAAGATCCCTCAAACCTATCTAAAATGGGACCTTACATTCTTTTACTTGGGCCTGTGGTGGTCTCAATAAAAAACCTTATAAAGTTAATGTCTGAGCTTCCTCTAGGAATGGCTACTCTTTATTGTTATCAAAACTTATTAAATTCATCCTATGATCGCCATCACCGTGTTACGGGCGCTATCACAGAACCCTCCCCCGAAGAAAAACGAAAACTAAACCGCCCAGACTGGTCTTTAGGCCCCATATCCTTTATAGGGCGCATGCTATTATGGGCAGGGCTTTTGATTTTCGGCACACTCTTTTACTACGTTAGAAGCGTTACTTCCCCCATAAAAAGTGCAAAACATGCCTTCAAACAAGGAAATAAATTTCTCCCAGGGGTTGGATATTTCTTAGCTTTCTTCAGCATTGCTTCTTCCCTCATTTCTTATGCTGCCTTGATGTTTCTTATGTCCCCTGTTCTTGTAGTCATTGGAATGCATGTGGGGATTACCACGGCGGCATCTGCGCCGGGGTGGTTACTAACTTTGGGAGGTCCTTTAAGCAATGTTCTTATTTCCTTAGGAATTGTATCTGTGGGGAGCTCTTTCCTCACGGCGGCAGCAGGGATTGTCACTTTAGTGGGCGGTGCTTTTTTATTAAATGGAATTCGTGAATATTTCTTAGGAAGCAGAGGAGAAAATACTGCACAAGCGGCGAAGAGTTCGCAGAGAACCCCCGCCTACGATCCATCTGGTAGTGATTCGGAGGAATCGGGGTTAGGCTCAGATGATGATCTCCTAGACGAAATGGAGCCTCATGATTGGAGGTTCCCATCATCCACCCCATCTGGCTCTGACTAAAATCCCTCCCACAAAGAAGCCTCTCCTTCCTTTGCTCCTTTATGATCCCTCAAATAATCAATCCTATCGTAGGTATCCCGTTCTTTTTCTTGAGCGGGGCTTGGGGGGATTTCTTTCCACAGGGTTTGTAAAAATTCATCCACATCGCTGACAAATTTCTTTTTTTTACCACCGAACATTGCCATCTTCCCCCTTTCTCGTTACTCTTGAGCCTTTAAAAAAGGGCTATGATAACACATAGTGTTCCTAAACCTAGGGTCCTGGCATGCATCATTCTGGACAACATAATGTTCCCCATTTAAAAACAGCCCTTCAAGGCCCCCTGCACGCCCTGGAATCCCAATTTTTAAACAATAGCTTTTTAATTGAAAAATGGTTCCGAAAACAATGGCCCTTAACCCCTCCACCCCTTACCTGCTCCGTGGATTTAAGAAATGCGGGATTTAAATTAGCCGCCATTGATACCAATGTATTCCCCGCAGGGTTCAATCATTTAAATCCTGATTTTTTTCCTCTGTGTGTGCAAGCGGTGCAGGCCACCTTGGAATCTCGTTATCCCTGCTGCGATGGCTTACTTCTTGTGGGAGAAAGCCACACCCGCAATGAACTTTATTTTGAAAGTTTAAATCAATTAAAAGATATTTTTTTGCAAGCAGGATATGACACGCGAGTGGCTTCTCTGCGGGAGGATTTATTAGAACCCCAAGAAATCACCTTACCCAACGGAAAATCTTTTACCTTGTATCCCATACAACGCCAAGGGGATCGCGTACAGGTGGAAGGCTTCACCCCGTGCCTGTTATTATTAAACAATGATCTTTCCAATGGCACTCCTTCTATTTTAGAAAACCTTTCTCAACCCATTGAACCTCCCCTCTCCCTAGGTTGGGGTGTTCGCACCAAAACCCATCATTTTTATCATTATGAAAAAGTGGTAGAGGAATTTTCTCAAGTATTAAATTTAGATCCGTGGTTTTTAAATCCTTTTTTTTGCAAAGAAAGTCAACTTGATTTCATGGCCAAGGAAGGATTAGAAACCTTGGCAGAAAAAGCCGAAGCACTCTTGAAAAAAATTAAAGAAAAATACCAACAATATGACATTAAAGAAGCTCCCTTTTTAATTATTAAAGCCAATGCGGGCACTTATGGCATGGCAGTGATGCGAGTAAAAAGTGGAGAAGACATTCTTCACATGAATCGAAAACAGCGCACTCATATGTCCACCGCAAAAGGACATCGCACTGTGCATGAAGTGATTTTGCAAGAAGGAGTTTATACCTTTGAAACCTTAGGAACAGAAGAAGCGGTGGCAGAACCCGTGGTGTATATGATAGGGCATCATGTGGTGGGAGGGTTTTATCGAGTGCATCAACACCGAGGCAATGATGAAAACCTCAATAGCCCCGGCATGCATTTTGAACCCTTAGCCTTTGAAGAACCGTGTCATCTTCCCCAGGATGCAAAAAAATCCCATCCCTGTCAAAATCGATTTTATGCCTATGGTGTGGTGGCACGACTTGCTTTATTAGCAGCGGCCCGAGAAATTCATGGAGTGACTGAATGAAATATCGCCTTGTTTTTTTAACCGATCCTCTGTCTCAATTACATGCCTATAAAGACAGTACAGTGGCTATGATGTTAGAAGCTCAAGCTCGGGGATGGGAGATTCATTCCACCACCCTTCAAGGATTATTTTTAGAGAATTCTCAACTCTTTTTAACCACTCAAAAAATTCATTTGGAAGATAAAGCAAAAGATTGGTTTTCCTTAGAAGAAAAGGAAACTCACCCCGCTTCTTTTTTCCATGTAATTTTTATGCGGAAGGATCCTCCCTTTGACACGCCCTATCTTCACGCCACTTATTTGTTAGATCATGCCGTAGCAGCGGGCACATGGGTAATGAATCATCCGAAAGCTTTGCGAGAATATAATGAAAAAATGCATACCACGTGGTTCCCCCAATGTTGCGTTTCTTCCCTGGTGAGCCAAGAGGCTTCCCACTTACGAAAATTTATTCGAGAAGAAAAAGACGTGATTTTAAAACCCTTAGATGCCATGGGGGGAGAACTTATTTTTCGTGTGAAAGAAACTGAACCTAATCTTTCTGTGATTTTAGAAACCATCACTCAACGAGGCACTGAGTATGTGATGGCACAACAATATATTCCCGACATTGCAAAAGGGGATAAACGAATTTTAATGGTGAATGGAGAACCCATTCCCTATGCCTTAGCCAGATTACCCGCGCCAGGAGAAACTCGAGGTAATTTAGCCGCCGGAGGAAAACCACAAGCCCAACCTTTATCAGAAAGAGATTTATGGATTTGTAAGGAGCTGGGCCCTTCTCTCAGAGAAAAAGGTTTGTTTTTTGTGGGGTTGGATGTGATTGGAGATTATCTCACAGAAATTAATATTACCTCTCCCACCTGCATTCGAGAATTACATAAAGAAACCGGCCTCAATGCCGCTTCTATTTTATTAGACGCCATGGCCCTTCAACTAAACCATCAACGTTTATAAGGAATGAATAGAATGACTGCACCCATTTTTGCTCCTTCCATTTTATCTGCAGATTTCGCTCAATTGGGAAAAGAAGTGGAAGCACTCCTCTCCGCCGGCGCTGATTGGATCCATGTGGATGTGATGGATAATCATTACGTTCCCAATCTCACCATGGGGCCTTTAGTGTGTGAAGCTTTGAGAAATTATGGAATCACTGCGCCCCTTGATGTGCATCTCATGATAAAACCTGTGGATGCTCTCATTCCTGCTTTTGCAAAAGCAGGAGCTACTTATATTACCTTTCACCCAGAAGCTTCTCACCATGTGCATCGTACTATTCAATTGATTCACGATGTGGGTTGTAAAGCAGGTGTGGCCTTAAACCCCGCCACCAGTTTGTCTTGTTTAGATCATGTGTTAAATACCATTGATATGGTACTCCTCATGTCTGTGAATCCAGGGTTTGGGGGGCAACAATTCATTCCCGACATGCTTCCAAAAATTAAAACCCTTCGTGCCTTATTAGATAACACGGGAAGAGACATTCGCTTACAAGTGGATGGTGGTATTAAACTTCATAACATCCAATCCATCGCCCAGGCAGGGGCCGATACTTTTGTCATTGGATCTGCTTTATTTGAAACAAAGGATTATGCTCACACTCTTTTTCAATTCAAACAGCAAGTGGCCAACGCATCATGAAAAAAACATCCTTAACACCTCTCATTAAAACTCAATTAGCGGATTTACACACTCCCTTGAGTGTTTATTTAAAATTAGCCAATCAACCTTTTTCTTATTTATTAGAATCTTTTCAAGGGGGAGAAACTTGGGGACGTTATAGTATTGTGGGGCTTCCTGCTACAGAATATATCACGGTGGAAGGAACTTTGATTCAACATCGAAAAGAGGGAGCATTGATTGAATCCCTTCATGATCCCGATCCCCTCGCCTTTATTCAAACTTGGATCTCTTCCTTTGAAGTGGCTCCTTCGAAAGAATTGCCGGCTTTTATGGGGGGACTCGTGGGATACTTTGGTTATGACACCATTCGATACATTGAAAAACGATTGGCTCACACTTCTCCTCCGGATGTTTTAAAAGTACCTGATATTTTTTTACTGTTATCAAAAGAATTTGTGGTGTTTGATAATTTAAAAAATTTACTGTACCTCGTGGTATATCATGAGGAAGGAGATGCTGAGAAAAAAGAAGCACAAGCTCATTTAGAAGATTTATTTAAAAAGCTAAATACTCCCTTAACTCAAGAGCATCTTGAATTTCAAAAGAAACAAACTGCTGCTGTTCCAAAGCAGTCTCAAGCGTTTCAATCTAATCAAACGAAAGAAACCTATGAAAAAGCCATTGCCGCTATTAAGGAATACATTTTAGATGGAGATGTAATGCAGGTGGTGTACTCTCAACGTTTTTCCACACCTTATGCCCATTCGCCTCTTTCTTTTTATCGTGCCCTTCGGCATATTAATCCCTCTCCTTATTTATTTTATTTTCATTTCAATGATTTTTACGTGGTGGGTTCTTCCCCAGAAATTTTAGTGCGAAAAATTAATGACACGGTGTCGGTACGTCCCATTGCAGGCACTCGTCCTCGAGGAAAAACTTCTTTGGAAGATTTGCAATTGGCGGAAGACTTATTAAAAGATGAAAAAGAATTAGCGGAGCACTTGATGCTCATTGATTTGGGACGAAATGATGTGGGTCGCGTCTCTCAATTAGGGAGCATACGAGTCACAGAAAAAATGATCATTGAACGTTATTCCCACGTGATGCATTTAGTCTCTCATGTGGAAGGTACGTTGCTTCCTAATCTGTGCGCCATGGATGCTCTTCGTGCTACCTTTCCCGCAGGCACCTTAAGTGGTGCTCCTAAAATTCGCGCCATGGAAATCATTGATGAATTAGAACCGGAAAAACGTTCTGTGTATGGAGGGGCTGTGGGTTACTTGGGATGGAATGATCAATTAGACGTGGCCATTGCCATTCGCACCGCCCTCATTAAGGATGGAATTTTGTATGCCCAAGCAGGAGGTGGTATTGTGGCAGACTCTGTTCCTCAAAAGGAATGGGAAGAAACCGTGAATAAGGCCAGCGCCTTATTCAAAGCGGTGGAAGCCGTGGAAACACACTCTTTTTTTGAGACTTTATCATGATGATACTCATCGACAATTATGATTCTTTTACTTATAACTTGGTGCAATACTTTGGGGAATTGGGGGAAGACATTCGTGTATTTCGAAATGATGAAATCACTTTACAAGAAATAGACGCCCTTCATCCTCGTTGCCTAGTGATTTCTCCGGGGCCCTGTACTCCCAATGAAGCGGGTATTTCCATGGAAGCCATTCTTCATTTCGCACCAAAACTTCCTATTTTAGGCGTGTGCTTAGGTCATGAAGCCATGGCCCAAGTGTATGGGGGCCGCGTGGTGCGAGCAAAGCAGGTGATGCACGGGAAAATTTCTCCCATGTATCATTCTAATAAAGGCATATTGAAAGGATTATCCAACCCCTTCGGCGCCACACGCTATCATTCCCTCATTGCAGAAAAAGAATCTCTCCCCTCTTGTTTTGAAATCACTGCGTGGACTCAAGATGAGAAAGGAGCATTCGAAGAAATCATGGCCATTCAACATAAAGAATACCCCATGTACGGCGTGCAATTTCATCCCGAATCCATCATGACCCTAGAGGGACACGAGTTATTGAAGAATTTTTTAGAGATTGTTTCTACTACTGTCATCAGTCATGTTGAAAGAGAATAGTGAGGCATTCTTTACTATTATCAGTATTACCCTTTCTCCGCCATCAACATTGCTCTCTCCGCTGTCATCCCCGCGAAGGCGGGGATCCATTTATCCATTTGCAACTCCCCATCATGAGAGTGTGGAGTAAGAATTCTCTTCAATGTCATTCCCCTACGCTTCCTCTGATTCGTAGCGGCACGCAGGATGGATCCCCGCCTTCGCGGGGATGACAGCGGAGAGAGCAACTTTAACAACAGAGAGAGCGTCTCGCTGCTCCTTCACAACATGGTTGTTGGCAAAGAATCCTCAAAAAAAACGTTGGAATTCTTCTTCGCTTCGTTGGATGCAGTCTTCTATGGATATGCCTTGGAAGTAATTTCCTAGTAAAAAATAAGGTTTGGATTTTAATTCTTCTTTTACTTGTTTCAACAAAGGGAGATGTTCGCATTTTAAAGCGGGGAGGGTTTGTGTTTTTTCAAATTGAAACAAAATATCCTCAGGCTTTATGCATAAGAAATCACAAATCACTTTTATTTTTTCTTCCTTTGAAAGAAGGCCCTGTTTAAAATGAAATGTCATGCCTCGATACTGTTCATGGGGGATCCTATCTCGAGATACACAACTATAAAAAGGCGCGTTTTTCCCAATCCATCCTGCTTTTTGTTTTAAAGGGCTTTTTGTTTTTTCAAAAACAACACTGAAGGTTTCTATGATACTCACAGGAATTTGAGAAATTTTCTCTCCCATGGATTTATCAAAA
>Ga0233425_10008545_pt1 | contig 13541 bp, 14 predicted proteins | sample Watercolumn_Towu_2_FD_181712 | JGI IMG/M metagenome (GOLD analysis project Ga0233425, IMG submission 181712) | Freshwater microbial communities from Lake Towuti, South Sulawesi, Indonesia - Watercolumn_Towuti2014_140_MG | ecosystem: Environmental > Aquatic > Freshwater > Lake | place...
CAAAATGCTCCAAAAACGCGCTCTTCTCTCCAACTTCCATCGCTCTCAACAGGTTACGAAAATGCGGGCATTAACGCCTCTGCCTACCCTCTGTTGTCAAGCACTTCCTTCATGCGATTGCCCTGGGTACAGGAACTTCATGTCGGACTGTGTACCGCTCCGACTTAATGTTGAACATTACCTTATATCGATATGCCCCACCCAATGTTGTTATCTTGCTCCATTCGTCTTCACTGCTTGGTAACGGAGTTTTTGGGTCATTTTCCATTCGGTTCCACGCATCAACAAATTCGTTGTACATCTGAATCAACTCACCAATCTTTTTCTCATCAGTCAGCTGGTATTTCTTCGGTGGCTTCCACATAGTTATCACCTTCCAATAGTCTAATGCAACACAATAATGGCCCGTTTAGTCCGCGTAGGTCCTATTAGCGTAATCGGACGAATGAAAGCACCGAGACCACGATACTCCTTCGCGGTAATTCTGTTTGCGACATCACCGCACCAATTCTCCGAATCGGCCCATGTAGGTCCGAAAATTGCGAAGTAATCGGTGTGGCGGTCTTCGCCGAGGCTACGAGAGGTCCCCGATGCGGGTTTGCATATCCATCCGGTCGTGCAGGACGCGGACGATTTCAATCTGACGATCTTCGATCTGTCGATAAAAAACCACGTGCTTACCGATGTGATATTTGCGGTAGCCGGCGCGGAGGTCACTGCAATCCCATCCCAGTTGAGCATTGTCAGCCAAGCGATGGAAGCTATCGTCCAATAGGGCGAGGTAGCGGTTCCGTTGCGCCAAGCCCCAAGTTTGATGCGTGTATCGGCCGATTGCCTTCAAATCGGCCACGGCCGCTCGGGTGAGCGCAAAGCGCGGCATTAGTGGGCGCTTTCCCCATCGAGTTCGTCCAGCAAGGATTGCAGGGAGTAATCGGCTCGGCCGCTGTTTTCGCCCGCCTCGATAGCCTGACGCAAGACCGTCAACTTGGTCTCATGTTCTTCCAATAGGCGTAGCCCAGCCCGGATCGCTTCGCTGGCCGAGCCGTAACGGCCTTCGGCAATCTGCTTGGCGATGAACTGCTCAAAGTGTGCGCCAAGGGTGACGCTGGTATTTTTCTGCATGGGAAGTCTCCGTTTGTCCCGACTCTCCGATACCAAAATATGACCGATATGCCACGATAGCAAAGCTGCGGAGCCTGGAGGATTTTTCCGTTGTGGAGGTAGCCGAGGCCGGCGACGTAGGGCTCGACGATGAGGACATTCTGCAGTCCAATGCCGCCAGAATCCGCGAATCAGAGAAGCTTGACCAAGGCTGCGATCAGACCGGCTTGGGCGAGCAGCATGCCGGCGATCCATTTCACCATGTCGAACTTGATATCGCTGATCTTGGCATCCATGCGCAATTCCAACTCACGCAAGTCCTGCCGGATTATTTCCAGGTCACGCTTGCCGGGCAAATCCGTCTCGCCCGAGGCCTCCTTGAAGGCACGCGACACCGCTTCCGCCTGCTTCATGTCGAAACCGGCTTCCTGCAAAGTCTGAATGAACTTATGGGTATCGAAGGTGATGGTGGCCATAGCCGCAGTCTAGGACCGTAGGATGTGCCGACGCAAGGAGGAGGCGCATCGATCGCGACCGATGCGCTTCACTTCGTTCAGCATTATCCTACGACGTTTTCCCGTGGAGCGCGGTGAGATCGGAAACGACTCTAGCCCTGGCCTTCTCCTCTCGATACTCCTCGATGGTGAGGTTGCGCAGCTTGGATGCCTTGCCTTCCTCGTTGTGGACGAAGCCGACGCTGGAAACATAGGGTTCGATGATGTGGATCTTCTGCAGCGGGGTGACGATGAGGAGTTGCAGGTTGAGTTGCTGGAAGAGCTTGAGGCCGTACTGGGCGGATTCGTCGGAGCCGCGGCCGAAGGCTTCGTCGATGACCACGAAGCGGAACGAGCGGGAGCGCACGGCGCCCCATTCCAGGCCGAACTGGTAGGCCAGGCTGGCGGCGAGGATGGTGTAGGCCAGCTTCTCCTTCTGGCCGCCGGATTTGCCGCCGGAGTCGGAGTAGTGTTCGTGCTCGCTGTGGTCCTCGCGCCAGCGCTCGGAGGCGGCGAAGCCGAACCAGTTGCGAACGTCGGTGACCTTGAGCCGCCAGCGGCGGTCCTGCTCGGCCTGGCCTTCGCGGCCGCGGAAGCGCTCGATGATGGTCCTGACCTGGAGGAACTTGGCCTCGGAATACTGGGCGTCGTCGGAGCCGGTGAGGCTGCCTTCGGTGCAGGCCCGCAGATCGCCCTGGAAGTCGCGGATCTCGGAATCCGCCGCCGGCTGCGCCTCCAGCACGATGTAGCGGCCGGGGTTGTAGTCGATCTGGGTCAGCGACCGGTTGATGTGGGCGATGCGCTCCTTGATGGTCTCCCGCTCCCGGTTGAGCTGGGACTGGAAGTTGGCCACCTCGCGGATGGTGTTCTCGTTGAGCAGTTCCTTGAAGCGGGCCTCGAAGCGGGGCAGGTCGTCGGCCTGGAGCTTGTCCAGCATGGCCCGGTATTCACCGGCCGCCTGCACCGCCACGTCCACTTCCTGGGTATCGAGCGGGAAGGCGGTGCAATAGCCCCGCATTGCGTCGATGATCTTGTCCCGCAGTCGGGTGAGATCGCGGTTTTCGTTGTCGATGCGGGTCTGCAGCCAGGTGCGCAGGTCCTGCTGGCGGTTGTCGCAGGATTCCACCGTGAGCAGGTGTTCGCCCAAGGCTTCGGCCCGCATGGTCTCCAGCCGGGGGAAGCGGGGGGCGTGCAGTGCGGTTTCCGCTTCCTCGACGATGGCGACCGTCTCCCGGTGCAGGGTCTCGGCCGCTTCGATCCTTTCCTCGATACCGCCCAGTTGCCTGGTTTTCTCCGCCAGTTTGGCCTCGGTCTCGGCCAGGCTGATCTGCAGAGCCGCGAGCTTGGCCGTCAATGCCTTCAGCAAATCCGACTCGGCTTCCAGTGATCGCTTTTCTGCCTGAAGTCGGGCAATCTCGCCCACCAGGGGCCGCCAGTCCAACTCGCGGAAATCGCGGTATTCGTCCAGTTTGGACAGGGCGTCCAGTTGTGCCTTGATGGCCTTATGTTCCTTGTCCAAGGCGGCGAGCCGGCCGCCCAGTTCCGCCAGCCGGGTTTCCAGCAGCCTGGCCTTGACTTCCAGGGCGGAGATCTTGGCGGTATTGGTCCAGCCCAGCACGTAGCGGCCACGATCGTCCAGGCGGTGGCGGTCGTCCTTCTCGTGACGTTCTCCCGGCGCCTTGACCTGGCCGGCGCGGGAGATGGCCTTGGTCTCGCGGCGGAACTGTTCCGGCGTGGCGCAGCAGGCCACGTCGAAGCGGTGGGCAATCTCCCGCTCCAGCCAGTCGAAGAAAAGGGAGTCGGGCTTGAGGGAGAGCTTGCGGGCCAGGGAGTCTCGGTGCAGTTCCGGCAGTTCGCCGCGGCCGTCCTTGCGGACCCGGAAATAGACCAGCCGGCCCTGCAGATGGGTGCGGTCCACCCATTCCGCCACCCGCCCATAATGGCCGTCGGGCACCAGCAGGGACAGGCCGAAGTTGCGCAGCAGCCGTTCCGTCGCGCCTTCCCAGTCCTTTTCCTCCTCCCGCACCTGGATCAGTTCACCGGCGAACGGCATGTCGTCCTCGGGCAGCTGCAGGGCCTGGCACAGGGCGCGGCGCAGAGCGATCTGCTGGGCGTCGATGTTGCTGCGGCGGGCCTTGAGGCTGTCGATTTCCGCCTGCAGTTCCTGGTGTTCCGACCGGCCCTGGGCAAAGGCGACCCGGGTTTCGCTCTGCAGGTTCTGCAGTTCCGCCTCGCGGGTCCGGGCCTGTTCCTGCAGTTCGGCGAACTTGCGCTGCTGGGCGAGGAAACTATCCACATCCTCGGGCGGCGACAAACCCAGGGCGCGCACCAGTTCCTCGTGGCGTTCCGCCTTGCGGCGGCGGCGGATCTGTTCTTCCTCCTGCTGCCGGATTTCCTCGCCGATCCGCTCGATGCGGTCGCCGCCATTTTCGGCGATGGCTCGCCGCAGCTCCCTTTCCTCTGCCTGCTGGGCGGCTTTCTGTTCCGTCAACCGCCGGGACTGGGCGGCCTGGCGGGCCAGGTCGTCCCGCAATCCGCTCAGCCGTTTGTCCAGCAGGCCCAGCTTCAATCCCGCGAAATAGGGCCGCAGTGCCTCACGGCAGGCGCGCAGTTCCTCCACTTCCGCGGCGAGCCGGGTATGACTATCGCAGTCCGCCACCAGCGGCGTGAGCAGGCCCACTTGCCGCTTGGCCTTGAGCACCGCCTCGTGGGCGCGGTTGAGGTCGTCGAAATGGCTGATGAGGGCGGTGATGCGCGGTGCCACGTCGAAGGGTTCCAGCATGTGGCTGCGCACGAAGTCGGTGAGGTTGCCCACCGATTTCATGGACACGGTTTGGTGGAACAGCTCCAGCGCCTGTTCGTTGTCGATGCCGAAGCGGCGGCGGAACCAGGCGCCGTAGGGCGGGAAGCTGTCGAACAACTCGGCGCCGGAAGCCCGCAATCGCTTGCGCAGGGCGGCGATGTCGCCGCCGAACTGGCCGAAGTCGGCGGCGACCGACAGTGCCCGCTCGCAGCCCAGGTAAAGCCGCGCCGGCTGGCCGTTGGGGTCCTTGATCCAGAACAGCTGTGCCAGGGTGACCGTGGTGTCGTAGCCGGCGTTGTGGAACACCCCCAGCACCACGGAATAACAGTCCTCGTCCCGCAGCGGCACCGGCTTGGCGCTGCCGGTGACCTCGTTGCGCTCCGACTTGTAATGGCCCAGCACGTAGGAACGCAGCGAGCGCTCCTTGCTGTCGGCCCCCGCCGCCTTGTTGTAGGCGATGCGGTGGGCGGGGACCAGCAGGGTGGTGACCGCATCCACCAGGGTCGACTTGCCGGAGCCGATGTCGCCGGTTACCAGCACGTTGCGCCCGTCGGGCTTGAGGGTCCACACCCGGCCGTCGAAGGTGCCCCAGTTGTAGACTTCCAACCGCTGCAGGCGGTAGCCGGAGAGGGTATCGTCGCCGAGGAAGTCCAGTTCCAGGCTGAGGTTTTCAGCCATCGGCGGCTCCTCTCTGGTCGCGGCGCAACCGGCTTGCTCCCTTCTCCCCGCGGGAGAAGGGTTGGGGATGAGGGCCCGATGCCCGAACAATTCCGAACGCCTGCGTAATCATCGGACGCCTCGGCCCTCACCCTGCCCTCTCCCAGAGGGAGAGGGTTCCAAAGGCTCGCCTTTTCCAGTTAGCCAGTGTTCCCGGTAGGTGCCGAGCCGGGCATCGAATTCCGCAAGCCACTGGGCGTCGACGAAGGCTTTGAGGATGCGGCGCACCTCGTACAGGTTCTCGGCTCCCGGCTGGGCCTTGAGTTTGCGGAGAAAGCCGAGCTCCACGATCCGGTTGAGCTGGGTCTCCACCTGGTCCATCAGCTTGGCCTCGTTGCTGCCCTCGGGCAGGAACACCCGCACCAGTTCGACGATGTCCTCGCGGGACAAGATCAACCGGCTGGAATCGCCGACCCCGGCGTCGAATTCCGCCAGCTTCTTGCGCAGCAGGGCCAGGATCAGTCTCACCGGAAACGACAGTTGGCGGCGGGGGATCAGCCTGGGCAGCTTGGCGTCGTCCTCGTCGGCTTCGGGCCGTGAGCGGAGGAAGGCATAGCCTTCGGCCTCGTCCAGCACCAGTTCCAGCCCCAGCACGGCGACGTAGTCCCGCACTCGCGGCTGCAGGTTTAGCAGGGCGTTCCAGGCCGCGCCGTCGGAGTCCTGGTAGAGCACGCCCTTGAGCAAGGGGATGATCAGGGCGCTGAGGTCGGGCGAAGGGGTAGTTTCGGGAAGTTGGTCTTCCAAGGCGAAGCTCGGCGGGTTATCCCTGCATCGGGGCAATCAAGCGGACGGTCGGAAAATAGCTGCGATAGCGGCGTACGTCCCGTGTCAGGATCGGTAAACCGGATACAGCGGCATGGGCACCGATGAAGAAATCCGGCAAGACGTTGGATTTCTGACCGCCGGAACGGCGGTAGCGCACATAGGCCTTGCCGGCCAGGAATAACGCCGGTTTGGGTAACTCCATCATTTTGAGGTCGAGATCGGAAACGGTTTGATCCAAAGCTTCCACCGTCGAAAACGTGACCGACAGTTCGGCATAGATGATGGCGTTGATGGCCAATGCATGGACTTGGGAGAGCGACTGCAACTGGTTGACCGACCAGTCAGCCCAGTCAGGATCGTCATCGACCACGTCCACCAGTACATTGGTGTCCACCAGTAGCATCAGTCATCGCCCCGTAGCAGAGCCATTAGTTCATCGGTCCGCCAACGAATGTCGGCTTTGCCGCGGGCGGCCTCGAAACGATCCGGTTTGGCTCCGCTCGCGGCGGATGCCTTGTGGAGCACCACTTCGCCTTCGCTGTTGACGGAAAACTCCACCTCGCATCCCGGCGTCAGATGGAGAGCATCGCGGACTTTTTTCGGAATCGTGACTTGCCCTTTGCGGGTGAGGGTCGTTGCCATGGCTGGACTCCCAAGTATTACCAGAAGGTTTATTGTAATACTTTTCAGGCTAACGCGGAAAATCGGCTCAACGCACGAAGATCACCCGAGGCATCCGCGCCTGCCGGCGCCGCTCGACACCTTCTTCGTCGACACTGCGCCAGGCGATGGCCTCGACCACGTCTTCATCCACCACCGCCTTGAAGTTCTCGCCGGCCAGTTGCAGGTAGGCCACCAGTTCCGCCAGGCCCTGCTGCAGGGGGCGGGTTTCGCACAGTTCGCGCAAAGTGACTTGGGTCCTGGTCTGGAGGGCGTGGCGGATGTGGCGGGACAGGGCGACCTTGTCGATGACCACCTGGGAGAACAGGGCGGCGGCGTCGATGTCGCCGTCGTCGGATGCTATGGCCACATCGGCGATGCGGGTCTTGAGGGGCGGGGTGAACAGCGGCCGCTCCAGGGGCAGCTCGATGGCGGCGGCGGTTTCCGCGATCGCCATGAAGTCGCCGCCGGGGGGAGATTCCCGCAGCGCCAGGGCCTTGGCCTCGATCCCATGGAGGATGTCCATGATGCGGCGGTTCTCCAGCCAGGCCTGGTCGTCCAGGAAGCGCCGCAGTTGCTGGGACAGCTGGGCCACCGTGCGCTGGGTGTGTTCGCCGGCTTCCAGCCAGTCGTAATGGACGCGCCGGGTGCGGGCGTCGGGCTTGAGCTCGGCCACCGGCGCCAGGGCCAGCACCCGGTCCAGCAATTCGGTCAGCTCGTCCTGGCGGGAGCTGGACATGAGGAAATCCCAGAAGGCGCGGAAGCTTCGCCCCTGGTCGGAATCGGCGATGGCGTCGCGCTCGCCCATGATCTCTTCCAACAGCGCGCCCTTGGCGCCGTCCCACAGGGCGATACGCTCGCGCACCCGGCGGTCCAGGCCGCGGAAGTTGTGCTCCACCTCGCGGAAGTCCGACAGCAGTTCCCGGGCGATTTGGGTGAACTGCTGGAAGCGGTCCTTCAGCCCGGTATCGTCCAGCATCGGCAGGTCGCCGGCTGCGATGCGGGCGATCTCGGCGTCGATCTCGGCACGGCGTTTGTGCAACTCGGCGATGCGGGTTTCCGGATCGGTCTCGCTGCCCTCCGCCATCTGCTTGAGCAACTGGAACAGGGTCAGCAAACGGGACTCGGTGCCGACGAAGGTCCTTTCCGCCAGGCTGGCCAGCCAGGCGATGGCTTTTTCGGTGGCGGGAGTCAGGTCGAACTGGGGCTCGTCGGAGCCGGGCCGGTAGAACTTGCGCAGCCAGCCCCTGTCGTTGCCGGCCCAGTCATTGAGATAGTCCAGCGCGGGCTTGGGGAAGGCGCCGCTCCCCAGCCGTTCGCGCAGGCCGAACAGCTCGTCCTCCAGGGCTTCGGCCAGGTCCGCCTGGCCCATGGTGCGGACGTTGGGCAGCACGAACACCCGATGGAGAAAACTCGCCACCAGAGGCGCATGGTCGGAGCGCAACAGCCGCCAGGCCGGATGGTTGCGGCTGAGCAGATCGAGGCTGAAATAATCGAGGCTCAAAGGACGCGGTGCCCGTTCAGCGGGCCGGCGAGCCGCTCAATGGAGCGCGGGCGCCAGCAGGTCGGTATTTTGCAGGGCTCGCGCCGCCCGCAGAATGACGGAAAACCGCAGGCCCGAGCGTTCGGCGATGTCGAGCAGACTGTGTTTGCCGTCGGAAAAACTGAGGGTCCACAGATAAGCCATGGAGAGATCCGGCGGGGTGACGCCGCCGGTGTTGCTGTAGAGGCCACGGCGGCCCAGCTGCGGCTCGCACTTGGGGCTGAGATTGAGGAAGCGCCCGTCGTGCTCGAGGATTTCGATGATGCGCAGGCACTTTTCCAAGGAATCCTCCAGGCATTCCGGCCGCACGAAGTCCGGGTTGTCGGCGGAGGTATGGTATTCCGGGAAGCGTCCGTTGGGGCTGCGCATCAGGCAGCCCACCGCCAGGTCGAAACCCGGCGAGCAGTACTGGCGCTCGTCGTAGCCGTAGGGGATGAAATCCAGCAGATGGTGGTCGCCGCCGTGCCTCAGCACGTGGACGGCGGCCCGGTCCACCAGGGTGTCGCCGCGCCGGCTGCGCTTGTAGGTGGAAGGCCCGCCGTCGCCCAGGCAGGACAGCACCAGGCCGTGGCGGATGCGTTGCGCTTCCTGCTCGTGGGTGGCCAGCCAGGTGATGGAGCCGATGGTGCCGGGGATGAACAGGAACCGGAAGCGGTGGCGCCGTGGCATCTCCGCCAGCCGGCGCGCCAGCTCCACGGCGATCGCCATGCCCGACAGGTTGTCGTTGGCGAGGGAGGGATGGCAGCTGTGGATGCTGAGCAGGATCTCGTCGTCGGTTTCGCCCGCTAGGATGCACTCGCCATAGGTAAGGCTGCCCGGCTCCAGGGTCGAATCGATGCAGACCTCGTAGTCGCCCTCGGGGAGGGCCTGCAGCTGGTTGTGGCTGAGGCAGAAGCCCCAGTCCTCGGCATAGTAGCTGGTCCGGTAGGGAATCCAGTCGGGCCGGTCGGGCAAGGTATGGAGCTTGGGCCGCAGCTCCGCCAGCGGCATCCGTGTCCGCACCGGCACGCTGTAGTTCACCACGTGCAGCGACGAAGCCCGGAAATCCACCACCCGCCGGCCGGTCGCGTCGGCGATCCAGGCGTCGCGGATGTTCCATTCCTTGGGCACGGTCCAGTCGAACACCCGGGTTCCGGAAGCCACCTCGCTCAGCTGAATCGGGATAAAGTCTCCCAGCCGGCGGAGGGTCTGGCGGAAACCGTCGCCGGTGATACTGCGGCAGATGGGGTAAAGCTCGCGGATCAGCGCCATCATGGCTGATCCCGCCCCACCCGCAGACACGCTGCCCGTCATGGTTGCAGCCTTCGGTCCGACCGCATCACGGATAGACGGTGACTTCCGGAATCGGCACCACGTACTGCCCGCCCCATTCCCGGATGTAGGACAGCTGGTCCATGATCTCGGTTTTCAGATTCCACGGCAGGATCAGCACGTAGTCCGGCTTGGCGGTGCGGATCTGGTCCGGGTCCAGGATGGGGATGTGGGTGCCGGGGGTGAACTTGCCATGCTTGTGGTGGTTGCGATCCACGGTGAAATCCAGGAAATCGGTGCGGATGCCGCAGTAGTTGAGCAGGGTGTTGCCCTTGCCGGGCGCGCCGTAGCCGGTGATCTTCTTGCCGGCACGCTTGGCGTCGATCAGAAACTCCAGCAGCTTGCGCTTGGTCTCCCGGACCTTTTCCTCGAAATCGCTGTAATAGGCCAGGGTGTTCACGCCGCTGGCGAGTTCCCGCGCGCGCAGGTCGAGCAGCCTTGGTGTGAGCGGCTTGCTGTCATCCTCGGCATGGCGGCCATAAATCCGGATGGAGCCGCCGTGGGTGGGCAGCTCCTCCACGTCGAACAGGGTCAGCCCGTGGGCGGCGAAGATGCGCTCCGCCGAGTAGAGCGAGAAGTAGGAAAAATGCTCGTGGTAGATCTGGTCGAACTGGTTGCCCACCACGGTCTGGTGCAGGTGGGGGAACTCGATGGTGATGGCGCCTTGTGGCGCCAGCAGGATCTTCAGCCCGGCGACGAAGTCGTTGAGATCCGGTACCTGGGCCAGCACGTTGTTGCCGAGGATCAGGTCGGCCCTGCGGCCCTGCTGCACCAGTTCCTGCGCGGTCTGGCGGCCGAAGAACTTCACCAGGGTCGGCACGCCCTTCTCCTCGGCGAACTTGGCGACGTTGGCCGCCGGCTCGATGCCCAGGCAGGGAATCCCGCGCTGGACGAAGTACTGCAGCAGATAACCGTCGTTGCTGGCCACTTCCACCACCGAACTCTGGGCAGTCAGGCCCAGCTGCTCGATCATCTGGTCGGTGTAGCGCCGGCAGTGGTCCAGCCAGGAATCGGAAAACGAGGAGAAGTAGGCGTAATCGGTGAAGATTTCCTCGCCGCTGACATACTCCTCCAACTGCACCAGGTAACAGCAGTCGCACACCCAGGCATGGAGCGGGTAGAAGGTCTCCGCGGCGTTGACCTGGTCGGCGGGCACGAAGCTCTCGCACAGGGGCGACATGCCCAGGTCCACCATGGTGTGGCGCAAGGGAGCTCCGCAGAAACGGCAGTGGCCGGCTAGCGGCTTGCCGGCTGCTGCGGCGGGCCAATCGGTGCTGGCTGTCGTGGACATCGTCGGCTGATCCTCGTGTTGGCGGCCGCCGCCGGCGCAACGGCAGTCCGGCCAGGGAATTCCAGGCGTGGTCCGGATGGACGGAGACGCTCCAGGCGGCATCCACCGGCGGTCGCGAGCATAGCCTACGGCAGCAGCGCTCGCAACCGCGCCGGTCGTGCCATAATCGCCCCGTGCCTTGGCGGTGAACGGTCGCGCATCCCGCCGGGCGATCCCCTCTCGCCATCCACGACAGGTCTTCCGATGATTCGTATCGCCACCTGGAACGTCAATTCCCTCCGCGTCCGCCTGCCCCAGGCCCTCGACTGGCTGGCGCAAGCCCGGCCCGACGTGCTGGCCGTTCAGGAAACCAAGACTCAGGACACCGAGTTTCCCCTGGAAGCCTTGCAGCAGGCTGGATATCAGGCGCTTTTCAGCGGCCAGAAGACCTATAACGGGGTGGCGCTGATCAGCCGGGAAACAGCCACCGGCGCGGTGACCGATCCGCCCAACCTCGAAGACCCCCAGCGCCGTATCCTGGCGGCGACGGTCGCCGGGGTGCGGGTGGTGAACCTGTACATTCCCAACGGCAGCGAGGTGGGTTCGGAAAAATATGCCTACAAGCTGGACTGGCTGGCGAAGATGCGGGAATTTCTGGCGGGAGAGCTGGAGCGCAATCCCAGGCTGGTGGTGATGGGCGATTTCAACATCGCGCCGGAAGACCGCGATGTCCACGACCCCGAAGCCTGGCGCGAGAAGATCCTTTGCAGCACCCCGGAACGACAGGCCTTCCAGGATATTCTCGGGTTGGGCCTGACCGACACCTTCCGGCTGTTCGACCAGCCGGAAGCCAGCTTCAGCTGGTGGGACTACCGCGCCGCCGGCTTCCGCCGCAATCTGGGGCTACGCATCGACCACATCCTGGCCAGCCGGGAGCTGGCGCAAGCCTGCCATTCCTGCGCCATCGACAAGGCGCCGCGCAAACTGGAGCGGCCCTCCGATCACGCGCCGGTGGTGGCCGAATTCGATCCGGCCTGATCCTATGGAACGGGTGCCCGAAGCGGAACTGATGGATACGCCGGAACAGGCACTGGCGTATGCCAAGGCGGATTTCGCCCAGCCCCACGACCGGTTCGTCCAGCTGTTCGGAGAAACGTTTCCGGGCATCGACCTCGCCGGACTGGAAGTGCTGGATCTGGGCTGCGGCCCGGCCGACGTCACCCTCCGCTTCGCCCGCGCCCATCCCGGCTGCCGCATCACCGGGCTGGATGCCGGCCCCAACATGCTGGCCCTGGCCCGGACGGCGGTCGCCGAGGCTGGACTGGCGAACCGCATCACCCTGCTGCAAGCTCATCTGCCGGGCTATCGGCTGCCCCGTGCCGGATATGATGTGGTGATCTCCAACTCCCTGCTGCACCATCTGGCCGATCCGGCGACCCTGTGGGAAGCGGTCCGTTGGGCAGGGAAGCAGGGTGCCCGAGTGTTCGTCATGGATTTGCTGCGCCCGGCCAGCGAAGCCGATTGGGACGCCCTGGTGGCGCGCTACACCCAGGGGGAACCGGAGATTTTGCGGCAGGATTTTCGCAATTCCCTGCGCGCCGGCTACCGCTGCGAGGAGGTCGCCGCCCAGCTGGCCGGCGCCGGATTGGCAGGACTATCGGCGTGCGCCGTCAGCGACCGCCACTGGATCGCCGCCGGCCGGCTCTGATCGCCCGCAAGCGGGCCCGATCGACGCATTGTGATGCCGTCTGCGCAACTCCGGGCTCAGGATTGCTCTTCCAGGCTCCGCTGCACCAGCCAGTCGCCCCAGTTCAAGATGGTCTTGAGGCGCGGCGCCATCAGGTGCATGGCTTCCTCGTAGGTCGCCCAGCGCAGCTCCTCGTGCTCGGGCCGGCCCAGCTTGGGATTGACGGGCAGGAAGGGTTCGCCGCCAGGGGTTTCCGCCAGGTAATAACGGGCCACCTTTCCCATACCGTAGGGAGCGGTTTCCTGATACCCCTTGCCCCAGCGGAAACTCAGGCCGGTCAACCCGGTTTCCTCCTCCACTTCGCGAATGGCCGCGGCAATCGGGTCTTCTCCCCGCTCCACCACACCCTTGGGAAAATCCCAGTAATTGAAGGCCCGGAGTATCAGGTAGCGCCGCCGGTCCGGAAAGAATCTCACGGGTATGACTCCCGCTGACAACATATGGGCTTTCATCACGCAATACCCAGTTTTCTATTCGGCCCCATGATACACCGAACTTCATCCCGCTTGCGGTTTGCGGCCCGATGAACAAGGCCCTGCACATCGGCATCGACGGCTGTCGCGGTGGCTGGCTGGCCATCGTCCTGGAACCCGGAGGCGGCTGGCACTGCGGGATCTACGCCGGCCTCGATGCCCTGACCGCAGAAGTCGGCGGCTGGGAGCTGATGCTGATCGACATGCCCATCGGCCTGCCGGAGCGGAGCCCACGCAGCTGCGACCGGGGAGCCCGCAAGCTGCTGGGGGCGGGACGGGCATCCTCGGTGTTTCCGGTCCCGTGCCGGGCGGTGCTGGACGCCGCCGATTACCGGGAGGCCTGCGCCATCAATCGCCTGCACCTAGGGACCGCCCTGTCGAAACAGAGCTGGAACCTGCTGCCCAAGATCCGGGAACTGGATGCCTGGCTGCGCCAGCATCCGCCGGGACCCTGCCGGGAAGCCCATCCGGAATTGGTGTACCAGGCCCTCAACCGGGGCGTTCCGCTGGCGGGTGGCAAGCATACGGTGATCGGCCTTATGGAAAGCTTCACATAAGGCCGATTATGCAAAGTTGTTGATTATGCAAAATTGGATGCCGGAACCTGCTGGAACCTCCGGTAGGCGTTGAGAGACGCAGATTCCGAGCTTTGCATAA
>Ga0233425_10008546_pt1 | contig 13541 bp, 17 predicted proteins | sample Watercolumn_Towu_2_FD_181712 | JGI IMG/M metagenome (GOLD analysis project Ga0233425, IMG submission 181712) | Freshwater microbial communities from Lake Towuti, South Sulawesi, Indonesia - Watercolumn_Towuti2014_140_MG | ecosystem: Environmental > Aquatic > Freshwater > Lake | place...
GGGTGCCTGAGTTCTCGAGATTGCCGGTAGGCGTGGTTGGGGTGATGATGCTCTCCGCAATTAGCGTATCCGTGCTGAGCGCTGCATCACCATCGTGGTAGTCGGAGCTGACAATTGTCGGCGTGGCACGTGCACCTATCCCAAAAAGATCAACGTTGAACTCTGGAACTACTGTGTGCGTGAAGCGCGCGATATCCAGGTAAGTAAACCGCAAAGTCGCCCCGGTAATCGAAGCAGGTGACGGCACGTCAGGGATAGCGAAGAAGAAGATATCGGCGTGCCCTCGCACGTTGTTTCCTCCGGTCCCAGCGCGAAGAGTCGGGAGGCCGAAGTCGCCGGCCAGTCCGTTCACGTCAACCGTCCCGTCGGCCGGATTGCCCAGAATTGTGTCCGCTCGCGTCGCGCCGCCGAAGCCGATAGCAGACACAACCAGCACTATCGACAACACGGACCTCTCCATTATGGACCCCTCTGCGGCGGCAACGCTTGACTTCTCTTGTCGCCTACGTCTGAGGAACACAATGCCGACGCCGGCAAGGCTCAGCGAGGCGAAGGCGACGAGGGAGGACGGTTCGGGAACGGGTGCCGGTTCGGCAGTCACACTCACCAAATAAGAGCCAGTGTTGTTGACGGATGTGCCGTCGTTGATCGCCAGATACAGATGTGCTCCGCTATCTGGGACGAAAACCGTCGTACCGTAACCGATGAAAAACCAATCATCACGCGCAGGAGTTCCCACGAAGGCACCTACGACGCCTCCGAAGCGGATAGCCGCAGGGTCTGCTGTATTCGTTGTCTGCGCTCCGGCAAATCCGTAGTGACCGAACTCAGACACAAAGGCGGTGTCATAATTCGCTCCACCACCAGGGAAGTGGTTGATTCCATCTCCTCCCGCAACCGTCGGGTAGTTCGTCGCGTTGGCATGCGCATAGCTGTATGCACCGGGAAACGTCATTGGACCGGCGAGGGAACCGTCCGGGTTTGTAATCCAATTGTACCCGGTTGACCCCACGATGTTGATCGTCCCTGACACAGTAATGTGCAGTATGTATCCTGCGTCAAAATAGCCAGCATCGTATTTGTTCGTTGCGGACGCTGTTCCGGGCAAAATGGTATCGCCCTTGCATTCGGTGACGCACAGCACGAAAAGTAAAGCTGGAAAGTACTTGGTCATTAAATACTCCTACCGCGCCAAGCGGTTCCGATTGCGCCTCCATCCCATGATGGCAATTCCCGTCAGGCCCAGGGAAGCGAACGCGACAAGGGATGAGGGTTCGGGGACCACCACTTCGCTACTTGCCACACGGAATCCGATGCCGTAGTTTTCGGGCGTCGCTGGGTCGTAGGAGGCGCGGTGGGATGCGTGCAGGAAGTTCGATTCACCGAGCCAACGCCCGCCACGTATGCCACGAGACGAACCAATCGCCGTCTCATTCCACTCCCACACGTTGCCACCCTGCCCCATCGTGCCGTAGGCGCTCAGTACGCCCGTGTTGTCAACGCTGTTCGGCCTTTCCGGTGGATACCACCACACCCCATCGCGGAACACTGCATCAAAACTGGTGTCCCCCTCCACGTCGATGCCATCCGGCAAGATATCGGATCGCGTGGGATAATCCCAATACCCACCGCCGCTCTTGTTGGGATCGTAGTACGCGGCCTTGTACCACTCGTCTTCCGTCGGCAAGAAGTACGTGGTGCCGTACGTGCTCTGTGCCGATGCGCGATCGATACCAGTCACCTCGCCGCTTCCGTTGACCGTGTACGCACCTTTCGTGACATCACCGGACGTTAGCCAGTTGGTGAACATGGCTGCTTCGTGCCACGAGATCGCCGCAACCGGCCGTTCAGACCCCCAATAGCCAGGGTCATCGAGCAAGTCGCCCGCAATGCCAGAGACGGCGTCCCACTGGTTGTCGCTGACCTCGTACTTGCCAATGCGGTAAGTGTAGTCCACGCGACCGTAACCTGACGTACCGTCCTGCCACATCACCTCGGTGTCCGCCGCATTTCCCGGATTACCCACGGTCACAAACTCCATGGAGATGCTCGTTGTGCCGTGGCGGATTATCTCTCCGTGCAGCACCCTAGCATTGGCGACCGCGACGACGACAATAGCAGCAACTACCACGGGTTTCATTGTCGCACCTCCATTTAGCCCCTAACCCTACAAGTGCGGTATCGCAAAAGCAATCAGACCCGCGCGTGTTTCAGGTACTTTGCGCGATTGCGCAAGGGAGTTGCGCTTTTGACAGTTCTTGCTCTCCCCACGGGTGAGATGAGCGGAACATTGGTACCGCCTGTCGTGCGCGCTTCTTGCTGTTTTGGTGGAGTTGGCACCGACGCAAGTCAACACACCGTGGCGGTCAGCCACCCGGGATGCCGACGGTCCCCCGAACTCATCTGGCTCCACCTCGGCTGTCACCTCTCGTCATCCGCGACACCCGGTAGGCACCCATCGCCACTGACCCTGGCTGTAGCGCCGCTGAGCCCCCCGAGTGAGTCCACTGGTCTCTGGCACTGGGAACGGCTACTGACGCGATACGGCTGCGATGGAGCCCACCTGGTGCGGCAACCGTCAATCTTCATGGAATGGGTTGGCTGTCGGTGATCGGTGGCAGCTGGGAGATGGACTCCCTCAGCGCCGAGACAACCAGCCCGGTGACGCAACTGGTCAACTAGCGCGTCACTGCCAGGAGCTGATCCCCACGCGCCTACACTCACCAGCCCTGGCGCTGGCCACGGGATTCGCTTCTCTGAGCCCCCAGGGTGCCATCCCACAACTGACTGCAGCCCGACGTACCAGTGCGCGCTTTGTCTTTTCTCTCAGAGAAGAAAAAACCCCACATCACAGTACGGCCTCAACGTGACAGAAAACGCCCCACACCAGAAGCCTTCCAGCCCCCCAGCAGCTTTCTGGTGATGGAGCCCTTCTAGGTTCTCTGAGGAAGAAGACCCGAGCCGCGCGGGTTGGTTCCCACTTCATGGGTTTCACGAGTTTCATGGGTTGTTTTCTATTAATAGTAAGAAATTAGTAATAGTAATGAGTCAAATTTAACCCATGAAAGTCGTGAACTCATGAACGACACCCACCCCCCGGAAGCCAACGCCTGAGTAGCACGGCTGCAGTCTCCCGCTAATTGTGCGTTGGCTGGTTGTGACCTGCGGAAACGTTGCTTGGAGCGCCTGGGTGAGAGCTTTCTGTGACGGCTCGGGACGATTCTGGCGTCGGCAGTCCTCCTTATAGCGTGCGCGCAATTCATCTTTACTGATTACGGCGTCCGTGACCGCCACCAGGTGCTGCACTAACCAGGCAGCTAGCGGGTCTGTGGCAGCGTGGAACTGTTCCCCGGACGTTCGTAGGGTTGGCAGACTGTCGAAGCGGTCGCCACGGCTGCGGAACGCCAGAAGTCCACGGAGTGCATTGTTCAACAGACCGGACAGTTCCCTGGGTGTGGTGAGCTCGCCAAGCAGTTTTTGCTGTGGGATCTCGCTGGCACCACCTCGGAAGCGTCTCTCGAAGGGGATCACGTCCCAGCGGTCGAAGTAGGCAGTACTGCTGTCGTCACACCTGGGGTAGGTGTTAGCCGAAAAGATTAGGCGGGCAAACGGCTGAAACTCGAATACGTCGTGGAACTTGTACTGCGCTTCGATGGCATCTCCGCCTGTCAGCCGTTTGAAAGTACTGACATCGGGCAGTCTTGTTCCCGGCAGATCGGCACAGATGTTGACGAGCTTCCCCAAGAGCCGAACGCGGCCGAACTTCTCCTTTTCAATACTATGCAGGGATAGCTCGCAGACATTCTCCCGTCCCAGGAATGCTTTCAGTAATTGCAGCACCGTACTCTTGCCATTGCCACCTTCGCCGTACAGCAGAATCGCCTTCTGGTACGACCGAGTCGGCACCATCAACATCCCGGCCAACTCCCAGAAGAGCTCTTCCGCGCCGTCGGGAAAGACCTGACTGATGAACTCTTCAATTCGCCGGCACTGGGCACGTGGGTTGTATTCGACGGGGAGCTGGATGGTGGACAGGAAGTCTTTGGAATGATCTTCGCTGCTAGCCTCCCAGCCCTGAGTACGTTTCTGACGTAGACGTACGTGACAGTTCTGGCAATTGATGATGTCTCTCGGCGGCTCATCCCACAAATACTCAGCGTCCACGAGCAGGTACTCGACCACCTCTCTGACCAACTTACTGAACCAGCGATCATTCTTCTGGCGGGTATGACGCTTGACCTTGCGGGCCACGAAGTCGCCTGCTGGACGGTAGACACCATTCTCCAGTAGATAGAGTCTGCCACCCTTGTCACGGGCAAAGCAGTTCCCAGAATCGATCAGTTCCTCACCTATCTCAGACGTCATACAGGTGGGCATAGGAAATCCTCCATGAAAAATGCCCTACCCATCCCCTGCAACTCTCGGGCGGGTAGGGCGGCATCCTTACTTCTTGTCTGCGTCAGCCACGCGCTGACGCTCAATCCACTTGTCAACATCCGTGAGCAGGAAGCGTAGGCGATTGCCCACGCGAAAACCGGGCAATTCACCGGAGTTCTTGAGCTTGGTGACTGTCCGATCACAGACACTCAGCAACTCTGCGACCTCTGCCGTAGTTAGTGCCTTCATGGCTAAGTGGCTCCTTTTCAAATTGCGCGAATCTGCAACAGCCCATGTTCAGGGCTGCTGTACATTAGTATACCATATTTCACAGTAAAATGCAATACGACTTTTTCGCGAATAGGCGGGACTATGACGTGAGATGACTCTCTATTACTGCTGCGTGCGGCAATAGGTGATGTTCAAGATCACGGGAGTATGGTCAGCACCCCACCGAGTATTTTGTTGAAAAATTCCCGGCGGCAGAGCTATATGAATATGGGACGCTATTGGGGGCAGGTCCCCCCCTCATGTCCTCCGGGAAGAGGTCCTCTCTCCGGCAGTTTCAGACTCTTCAACGAACGTCCAAGCGTTTGTAGCGTCCCCAGCGCTCCGCGTCCCCATCCCATCGTGGCGTTCTGACCGGCAACGGCGCGGCTAGTTTCGCGCCGGTTTCGCGACGATCCCCCGCGCGCGGTTTTCCCTACGCGAGACCGTCCCATCGCAAGCGGGCGCGCGGAGCGTCGGAAACCCCTTTCCCAAGCCCGTGATTTGCGCGAGTTTTCGTCGGCAAGTTTCGCTGGGCTCCGGGAGTGGTCACTCCGGTGCTGCGCGCCCCCACCCCATCGTCGCGAGTCGGCGTTTTCGGGCGGCTTTCCGGCAGGGTGACGGCCGCGAAATCGGTTTTCGCGGCTGCGAGTTGCACCCTCCGGAGTAAGCCCATGTCCACGCTCAATCGCCGTATCGCTCGGGATGTCTTCCAAGCCCATGTCGGCCTCGTCTACGCCATTGCCCGCAAATGGTGCCCGAAGATCCTGGCTCGCCTGGGAAAGCACATTCCGCCAGACGAGATCCAGGAGACTATCCAGGATGCCGTTTGCCGTGCCCTCAACGCGATGCTCCAGCGCTGTGATCGCCAGCTCCCCAAGCTCCCCGAACGCAAGGCATGGGTAGCCCAATGCGCCATGTCGGGCGTGAAAAACGCCTGCAAAACGGCGCGGCGGTTCGGAAATCCCGCGCCGCAAGCCGGTTACGTCGACGCCATGGCGCGCCGCGGCAGCCCGGAAATCGGGGCTTTCCGCCATGGGCTCGATGCCGAACGCCAGTCCGTGCTGGAGCAGGTCCACTACGTGCCCGTCGAGTACGGGGTCCAGCGTTGGGAAGTGGAGGAGCTCTTGCAGCGGGAGCGTCTCCCAGAGCATCTGCACAAGACGGCGCTCTATGCCGCGATGGGGCTCACGCAAGCGGATAGTGCCTTACTCCAAGGCGTGACGGATAGGACCATCCGTAATCGGCTGCAGGAGATCCGTCAGTACCTCAATCCCTCCAGCCCCAACGTTTACTCGGTGGTCGTTGAAGCATTGCGCATGGCGTGAAATTTCCGGCTGGCTGCCGGTCGTGAAATTCGTTCCGGCGGGTTTGCAAGCGGTTTGCAGCCCGCCGGTTTTCGTTTCGCTCACAGGAGTTTACCCCATGACCCGTACCGATGTCCTGAGCATGTTGGCCGAGAAGAAGATCGACGTCGCCGAAGCCTCTCGGCTCTTGTCCACCATGGACCGCCCCGCCAGTGGCAAGCTCACCCTGAAGGTCAGCGAGAAGGGCGCTATCAGCGTCTACGGACTCCAGCGGATGCCAGTCACTCTCTACGTGGAGCAATGGGAGCGGCTGTTGGGTATCTCGGACGACATCAAGGCGTTTGCCAAGTCCAACGACAAGAAGCTCACCCGCAAGGCAGGTTGACTGTCACCAGCCCCGATAGCGCATCCGGGAGTCGCATCCCGGCGGGGCTCTGCACTCGGCGTACCAGGTGGTGCGCTGTTCTCCCCTCACCAGGAATCTCCCCATGCGTAAGAGCTCCGTGCTGACGGTCCGCGCCTCGATTTGGGCGCGCCGCTTGTCCATCGGTCGTGGTCGGTCATATCGCACGTTTGTCTGTCTCAGTGAGTGCCGCCAGTACGCCCAGGACAAAGGCTATTCCGGCATCCGGGTCAAGTTCTGTTAACTCAACTCGAGGGAGTGCATCATGCTTCCGCTTTATGAGCAATATCGTCCCCGCGTCTGGTCCGACTTGGTTGGGCAAGACAAGGCACGCCGGCAGATCGAGGTATTGCGGTGCCGGAGTCTGGTTGGCCGAGTGTTCTGGATCACTGCAAGGTCAGGACAGGGCAAGACGACACTGGCCCGGCTGATCGCTGAGGACGTGGCCGACGAGTGGTCATCCTCGGAGATCGACGCCAGCAAGCTCAACGTGGAAACGCTCCGCCAGTGGGAGCGGGACTGCCAGATCCGCCCCTTGGGCAAGGGTGCCTACTGCTTCATCGTCAACGAGGCCCACAATCTCAAGGCCCACATTGTGGAGGAACTCCAGACCGTGCTGGAGAACTCCGCCGTGCAGAAGAACAGTACGTGGATCTTCACCACGACACTGGCCGGGGAGAAGCTCCTGTTCGACAAGCGACTGAGTGCCGATGCGTTCCTCAGCCGAGCCGTTCCAATCGAACTCCAGCATGGACCCGAACTGGAGTTGGCATTTGCCATCCGTGCCCGTGAGATCGCTAAAGCGGAGCAACTCAACGGTCGACCGCTTGAGGACTACGTGCGACTGGTTCGTGACAAGCAGTGCAATCTGCGGGCGGTGCTGCAGGCAATCGAGGCAGGGGAGATGTTGGCATGAGACAGATCACCCCATCCATGTCCTCCACTCACGACCCTGGTCAATACGGACCTGCACACAACGAAGTTCCGATCTGTGTGTGCTACGGGGCAGGAGTGGACAGTACTGCATTGCTCATCAGGCTGTCACAGCTAGGTGTGCGTCCAGACCTAATCACGTTCGCGGATGTCGGCAGCGAGAAGCCCGAAACATATCTGTACGTTCCGATCATGCGGCAGTACCTATCCGATGTCGGATTCCCCGATCTGGTAATGGTCAGGTACACCCCGCCGATAGCACCTTACGACTCGCTGGCTGGGAATTGCTTGGCGAACGAGACGTTGCCGTCAGTGGCTTTCAACTTCGCGAGGCATAGCTGTTCGCTGAAGTGGAAGAGAGCTCCTCAAGACGCTTGGTGAATCCGATGGGAACCCCTGGCCACCTCCTGGGGTAACGGCAAACGCGCCATCAAGATGATCGGCTTCGACGCGACTGAGACTCGACGGACCTATGGCGATGTCGGTGATGACGCGCGCTATGACATCCGGTATCCGCTGATCGAATGGGGCTGGACCAGGGAACGGTGTGAACGGGAGATCGCCCAGGTCGGTCTGCCCGTGCCCGTGAAGTCGGCGTGTTATTGCTGCCCAGCGGCGAAGACGTGGGAGATCAAGTATCTGCGGGAACACGTTCCTGAGCAGTATGCGATCTGCGAGGAGATGGAACGAAAGTACCGGCAGGGGAAGCACTATCGAGGTCACGGTTCCGTGCAGGGACTTGGCGTCTCGAAAGCCTGGACAATCCGAGACACCACACAGATGACGCTATTCGACACATGACAGTCCCCCACGTCATTGCGGCGGAATTTCCGTTTTCCCGCCGGTCGTGACACAGGTTTCTTGCATTCGGTCCACTGCCCGTCCAGTCAATCGGCTGGTCTAGCCTCTGGATCGTTCTTGTTTCTCGTCCCTCCATTCCAGGAGAAACTGCCATGTCGCTCATTGACCAGGTGCGAGCCGCACGGCGCGTGTCGGTGCCCATTGTGGCGATCAGCACGCCTGATGCTGCCAGTACCATCTCCAAGATCATCGCCGGCATCAACGGCGAGTGCCCCAAGCTGCAGTGGGACATCGTGAACGGTGTCCTGCCACGTAACGATGCCGGAGCCGCTGCCCTGTCCTGCGGAAATGTGGAAGACACGGTCATGAACCCGGTGGGAGCCCTGCTCTTCGCCAAGCAACTTCCGGAGGGTTCGGTGCTCTTCCTCCACAACGCCCAACGGTTCTTGGAGGACACCGCTTTCCTGCAAGCCGTCTGGAACCTCCGAGACTTGTTCAAGCAGGACCGGCGGATGCTGGTGCTGCTGGGACCAGACCTGCGATTACCACCCGAATTATCTGGTGATGTGGTGGTTCTCGATGAACCGCTGCCCGCACAGGAGGAAATCGAGGGCATTATCCGCGAAGTACACGAAGCGGCTGGGGTGACGTTGGCGGAAGAAGTGGTACCGAAAGCCGTCGCGGCCACGACAGGGTTGCCCGCTTTCCAAGTCGAGCAACTCACGGCGATGAGCCTGACTCCGGACGGCATCGTCATGGATGACCTCTGGACCCGTAAGTGCAAGCAAATCGAACAGACACCGGGTTTGAGCGTCTATGGTGGTCGCGAGACATTCGAAGACGTAGGCGGAGTTACCAACGTCAAGGATTTCCTCTATCGGTTCTGCCTCGGACCTGACGCGCCCGGGGCCATCGTGTGGATTGATGAGATCGACAAGCAGATGGCTGGCGAGGGAGACCTATCCGGCGTCAGCCAGGATCAACTGGGAGCGATGCTGACCTACATGGAAAACATGCGGGTCGATGGGCTGCTGTTCCTGGGCCCTCCCGGGTGCTCCAAGTCGCTGGCTGCCAAAGCCGTGGGTAACGAGGCTGGCATCAAGACCGTGGCACTGGATCTGGGAGCCAGCAAGGGATCACTGGTCGGTCAGTCCGAGCAGCGCATCCGGGACGCGCTGAAGGTCGTCACCAGCATCTCCAATGGCCGCCCGCTGTTCATTGCCACCTGCAACAGCATCGAACGGCTGAACACCGCTCTCTTGCGCCGGTTCCCCCTGACGTTCTACTTTGACCTGCCTGATGGGAATGAGCGGACCAAGATCTGGGAGATCCAGATGGCGGCACACAGCCTGGGCACGCAAGCTACGCCTGATGACCGGATGTGGAGTGGAGCGGACATCCGCAACTGCTGCAAGCTGGCTCGCAAGACCAGCACGCCGCTGGAAATCGCTGCGAAGTGGGTGGTGCCGGTCGGGGTACGGTCAGCAGCCGAGATTGAGAAACTCCGTCAACAAGCCAATGGGAGGTTTCTCAGCGCGTCCTACCCCGGTGTCTATCGCCAGATTCAGCAGGAAGCACCCAAAGGGCGCAAGCTGGACGTCGCGTGAAATCCTCCGACCAACTCATCGTCACCAGAAGACGGTGAGCTGTTGGCGGGATTTCCGCCTTTCTTGCCCCTGCGAAACATGTTTCTGCGTTCGTGTCGTTCGTACCACTTTCACTGGGAGCCGTGCCATGAGCATTGTGGAATCTGATCGCGATCAAGCTACCGAATTCGCCGCCCACCTGCGTGAGATCGCTGTGGGATGTCGGCTGAGCAAAACCCGCTGGGGAATTCGCAAAGCCCTGGACGATGAGCACAAGAGCCAAGCTGCCAGCGTGTTCGATGCGGAAGAGGACTGCTTCTCCGCAGCCAAGAAGCTGATCGACACGAAGAACCCGCGCTACAAGGATGTGTCATCCGTATTCTCGCAGGCGACAACACACTGGAAGAAGGTGACCCTGCCCTTCACCGAGGACGGCATTCGGCTCCTGCGCCGGGAGCATGTGGCTGAGTTCGAGCAGCGTTTCTGCCAGTTCCAATCTGAACTCGATGGGGCGGTGGCGTTGCTCGAGGAGCATTACGGGCAGGTACTGACCGAAGCACGCCAAAAGCTGGGCAGGCTGTTCAACGCTTCAGATTATCCTGGGACGCTGTCCGGATTATTTCGGCTCAGCGTGGACTACCCGGCACTGGAACCTGACCCCTCCTTGGTACGCGTGAGCGCCAGTTTGTATCAGCGCGAATGTCAGCGGGTGAAGTCCCGGTTCGAGGAAGCGGTGACGTTGGCAGAGCAATCCTTTGCCACGGAATTCCGCAAGCTGGTCGAGCACATTGTCACCCGTCTGCAGGGATTGAACGATGGCACGAGCAAACAGTTCCGCGAAGAGAACCTGACCAACCTGCAAACGTTCTTCGAGCGGTTCAAGTCGCTGTCCATCGGCAGCAACGATGACTTGGAGCGATTGGTCGAGGACGCCCAGCAGGCTGTGCAAGGGTATCAGCCTGACTGGTTGGAAGAGAGCCAACCTTTGCGGGACGTCGTGCGCGGCAACCTCTCTCAGATCCAGTCCGCCCTGGATGCCCTGATGGTCGCCAAGCCCAAGCGGAAAATCTCCTGGGACGACTGAACCGTTCCGGAATTGTGACAGCCACGACACTTGATGACGAAGTCTCTTTCACCCCGTCACCCCCGGAGGATCAACCATGCCCTGCTACACGGTCCAAACCATGAGTGTCGAGTTCAAGGCGAAACACCGCCAGTTGCTTGAGAAGACGCTCGCGGAACTCGGGTTGTCGTTCATCGTCAACGGTTCAGAGATCAGTGTCGAGGGGCGATGCATTGTCATCGACACCAATGCTGGCAAGGCGACGGTTCAGTACGGTCAGCAAGACAAGCTCAACCAGATCAAGCAGCGGTACTCGTCCAACGCCATCCGTCTTGCGGCACGTAAGCACGGGTGGAACGTCCAAGCAACCAAACAGAACGCCGGCATCATCAGGAGGTAAGTCATGTGCTCTACCGGACACGGCATGAAGGATTTGATGAAGTACGAGGTCTTGGAGGATGGGACAATCTCGATCCAGACGGGAGGATTCGGACCGGAAGTGCATCAGTCAGCTGACGACTTCCTGGATGCCCTGGAAGACATGATTGGCGGGTGTCGGACCACACACAAAACCAAAACCCACCATGTCAGCACATCTCAGTCGACAAGAGCTCAGGTCTGGCACGAGCATGCGTGAGTCGCTCCCATCTCATTCCCTTCAACGGAGCATCACCCGTGGATGACAAGATGATATTGCGGGAAGCGGTCCTCGCCTGCCGATACGCCGTCGCGTATGACGCTGCCATTCGTGAATGCGCGCAGGATGCCGACCGCATGGACAACTACTGCACCGCCAAAGGTGAAAACCTCGATCTACTGTACCGGCGCTGGCAGCAGCAGTCACAAAAGGTTCTGGACATGGTAAGCCGAGGTCGCCAGCGAACAAGGGGGACACGCTCGTGAAGATCGTTGCCTATTACAGGGTGTCCACTCGGCGTCAGGAGAAGTCTGGGCTGGGACTGGAGGGACAGAAAGCCGCCGTAGAGATCTACACCGAGGTGAGTATTGCCCAATTGATCGGGGAATACACCGAGGTGGAGACTGGCAAACGCGCTGACCGCCCTGAACTCGCCAAGGCGCTTGCGCATGCCAAGCGCGCCGGGGCCACCTTGATTGTGGCCAAGTTGGACAGACTTGCCCGCAATGTGGCGTTCACCTCGGCGCTGATGGACTCCGGCGTGGATTTTGTCTGCTGCGACAACCCGCACGCTAATCGGCTGACGATTCACATTCTGGCGGCTGTCGCGGAGGACGAGGCTCGGCGGATCAGTGAGCGCACGAAAGCCGCGTTGGCGGCTGCCAAGCGACGCGGTGTACGGCTGGGAGCCGCCAGGCCCGAGTGTCGGAATCTCAGTGATGCCGCCCGGCGGAAGGGCGCTCGGGCCGCCGGTCAGACGGTGCGGCGCAAGGCGGACGAAGCCTACCAGGATCTGCGGGAGACAATGGTGGCGCTGCGCCCGGTGTGCAGCCTGCAAGAGATGGCTGACATCCTCAATAGCCAGGGGCACACGACGCGCTACGGCAAGTCCTGGACGGACGTGGCGGTGTTGCGTGCGTGTCAGAGAATGGGTGTGGCGAAGCCCTGAGTCGTTCGCCGACCACGACCGCGAAAACCGCCCAGCCAGATCCTGCAAGTTGCCGGCGTGAGAGTCCATGCGAAGTGCGAATCCCTACGTTTCGGTGGGGGTCTGTTGATTCGATTACCAACGAGCCCGCGTCGTTGCCGTGGTGCAACCTTGAGAACTAGCCAAGGGCGTGCCGGGCTTCCGGAGGCATGTACACTTTGCGACAGTCTGGGCAGAAGAGGTAATATTCGTAGTAGTACTTCTGGTCTGGCTTCGGTTTTTTCTTGGGGCGGCGCTGCTCACACAAGCAACCACAGTCTGGGCAAGGCTTTCCCACCCCAATAACAGTAGCCTCACGACATGTTGGGACGGGACCTCGATTCGGCTGGCAGTGCACTTTCTCCTCGTACCCAACATCGACTTCTAGCTCTTGCCCCCGGGCGGCCGCCTTTGCCAGTTCGTCACACCGCTCGTTCCCGGGGATCTTCGAGTGTCCCCTTATCCACTCGAACGTCACCTGGTGCCCCGCGCAGGCGTCCACCAACCTCTCCCACAAATCGGGGTTTGGCTTGTTCTTCTTGATCTTGCCACGTGAGCGCTGGGCACCGTTCACCAAGTACTGTGAATCTGAGTAGACCGCCACTCGATATGGGTGAGTGAGCCACTCAAGCCCTTTGATGGCAGCCAGCAGCTCCATCCGATTGTTTGTGGTCCAGCGATAGCCACCCGCCAGCTCTCTGCGCATGCCGCGATAGAGCAAGACGGCTGCATACCCACCCGGACCGGGGTTCCCCAAACAGCAGCCGTCCGTGAAGATCCTCACTTGATGGTCAGAATTCATCATTGCGGTCGAGACTCCTCATATAGGTACATATAGGTACAGGTGAAAAAACTGTACCTACTTTTCGCTGTTGAGAGCCATTGGAAACGGTATGCCCACCGCAGAAGCGCACAGCATCAGCTGCCGCGTGCCGCCCGGACCATCGCCACGATGCCTCTCCGGATCAAATCGGGCAGGGCGTCCCAGGCGGCGATAACGGCTTGCAGGTCGTCGTCAATTGCTTTCGTTACTGCTGGCGATTTGCTGGCAAGTTGCCCGGATACCCCGTTTGTCTCGGGGATTTCGGGGCTTACCAACGGACTCATAATCCCTTGGTCGGGGGTTCGACTCCCTCCGGGCCTACTTAACGCAACTCGCTGCTGCCACACCACTAACGGCGATATCTCCCGACATTCCGC
>Ga0233425_10008547_pt1 | contig 13540 bp, 11 predicted proteins | sample Watercolumn_Towu_2_FD_181712 | JGI IMG/M metagenome (GOLD analysis project Ga0233425, IMG submission 181712) | Freshwater microbial communities from Lake Towuti, South Sulawesi, Indonesia - Watercolumn_Towuti2014_140_MG | ecosystem: Environmental > Aquatic > Freshwater > Lake | place...
CAACGTCTGCACGCAGGGCGACAAGTGCCAGGCCGGCAAGTGCGTCGGTGGCGCGGCCGTCAACTGCGACGACGGCAACGTCTGCACCGGCGACTACTGCGACCCGGCCCAGGGCTGCGCGCACTGGACCGATGGCTTCACTGGACCCTGCACCGACGGCAACGTCTGCACGCAGGGCGACAAGTGCGGCCAGGGCGTCTGCCTGGCAGGTGCGGTGACGAACTGCGACGACGGCGATCCCAACACGCTCGACACTTGTGACCCCAAGCTGGGTTGCCAGCACAAGGTCATCGTGGTCAACATCCCGCCGCCCCCGGGCGACGTGATGATGAGCGTGGAAGTTTCCTGCACGACCTCCGATTGCGAGCCGCACCTGTGGTTCGGCAAGCAGTCGGATGGCACCAGCTTGGAGGTCTACAAGGCCGCCAAGCAGAATCAGAGCCTCGTGTTCTCCATCCCGTCGTCCCAGGCGTGCGTCTGGGGCGCCGAGTTGGCGGCACGCGTGCCTTCGGGTACGTGGCCCTGGTTCGGGTGCGATGCGCCGTCGCCCTCGCTCAAGACGCTGGCTGTGAAGGTCAACGGCAAGAGCGTGGAACTCCCGCTGGTCAAGCACCCCTGGACGTGCGGGGGTGGTGGTGAGGGCAACCTCGCCATCAGCAAGGTGCTGTTCGACTGCAAGTAGGAGTGAGCGCAGTAGTAGTTGAAGTCGCACCCGGTTTTCACACTTACCGGGGTTTAACAACAAAGTGAAGGTTCTCCGCACCTTTGGTAAAAGCGGACGTTAGAGGGCGTTGATGGAACGCCCACTACGATAGGCCATTTCGGCCACCCATGTCCGTCGGCGAGCGATCGCCAGCGGATTGGTTCATCGGGGCACGCCAGTGCCCCACCATCTTTAGCTCATAAATCATTTGTGTGTTAAAGATGGAAATAGTAATATCTCCATAGCAAAAATATCACCATTCTCTCTGGTGATTTTTTGTTTGTCTTTTTGTCTTTTTTTTGTTAAAATATTGATATGTTTAAAAAAATTAGAAAATTTGAGACGCCAAATTTATTAGCGCCTAGATTATCCCTGTGGGAAAAAGAGTTTACTCTTGGCGCGGCGGCAATTTTGTTGTTTTGGTCGTTGATTTTATTATTGCCACTGCAGTTATTTTTGAGTTTCGGTGTGATCATTTTGGCGATGTTATTAGTTGTTGCCTTTATTTATAAGATTGAATTGATTTTTTATATTTTGACCACTGTCTCTTTTTTCACCGGTTGGGAAATATCTTTTTCCAAATATGAATGGGCAAAAAATTTAGTCTATCTATCTTCTCTTAATGCGCCATTGGGGGATTTTGTCGGGATAATGTTATTGGTATTGTCATGCTTAGCGATTATTGCCGGTCGTTTACATCCGGATTGGAAAGAAAAGAAGATTCTGTTTAATTTATCTCTGTTGTATGGATTGTTTTTGGCCTGGTCGTTAATTTCCGCTGTATTTTCTGTGGATCACAATTGGCCAGTTAGTTTGAAATATTGGTCGCGTAATATGCTGTTTGTCTATGTGATATTTGTGGTTTTACCGGTGATCTTGATAGACAGGCTTAACACTATTAAAAATATTTTGAAAATTTGGTTTGGCATCGGTATTGTGACGGCTTTATTTGGGCTTTCATCGCTTTATTTTTTTTCGCAAACCGGTTGGCCGCGAGTAACTCCTTATGGTATTGCCGGCTTTGCTCCACTTGGTTACAACCACAATCTTATCGCCGAGATGCTGGTAGTGGTATTGCCATCGGGATTGTATTTATTTTCTAAGGCAAAAAACAGTAAACAGAAAAAACAATATCTATTTGGCTCTTTGCTGATATTGCTCGCCGCTTTATTAACTCTCTCTCGAGCGGCTTGGATTACCATTTTTGTTCAATTTATGATCTTGGCGATGTTTTATTTTTCTTCGTTCAAAGCTATTTTAAGAAAGATTGGTCACGATAATTTTATTATGTTGTTAATTGGATTATTGGTAGTAGGGTATATGGCGGTATTTCTGACCTCGCCGATAGTAAGCAGTTCCAATAGTTCTCGTCTAGCCATGACCAAAATTTCTTTTTTCTATGCCAATCGTTCACCTTTACATGGTTATGGTCCGGGTATGTTTGCCCAAATTTTGGGCAGTGTGCGCGATTGGACGCAGGAGTATGGGGAAGCCTTAGATGCGCATGGAATAGTACAAAAGATAATTGTTGAAGATGGTTATGTCGGACTAGCTTTAATTTTGTTATTTTTGTCTTTTTTGTTTAAAAAGCTTTGGGAGTTGTATCAGGGGGCAGAGGATAGGGAATTATATGTCGTATTATTTATGTCAGCGCTTGGGGCGGTAGTATTTCAGTTTTTCAATACTTCTTATTTTACCAGTGTCATGTGGCTGCCAATTGGTTTGGCAGTAAGCGCGAGCACTTTTTTGAAGAAGAATTTTTAATATGAAACATATTGTAGAAATTATACCGGCTTTGGGGTATGGCGGCGCTGAACGCTTGGTAGTGGATCTTGTCAATCATAGTGACAACGAAAAATATCGCTTTTCCATTATTGTTTTTTTTGACGATATTCCATTGGGATCTTTACTTAAAAAAAGAGCAGACATAATTTTGGTAGAGAAAAAATCCAAATTTGATCTGGGATTTTTATCTCGTTTGGAGAAGAAATTAGCGGAATTAAAACCGGATTTGATCCACGGCCACCTGTTTGCCGGGGATTTTTGGGGAAGATTGGCCGCTCATCGTTTGGGAATTCCATTTTTAAGTACTGAGCACAATCTCAATTATGGCGATGGCTATTTGAAAAATTTTGTTAAAAAAATGGTGATTAGTGATCACGACCATTCGGTAGCTTGTTCGCTTGCTGTGTCTGGGTATATGCGCGCGGTTTATAAAATAAAAAGAGAGATCACAGTCATAAATAACGGGCTAGAGTTAGAGCGATTTACTGTTTTGCCAAGCGCAATATTTGGTGACAGCTTGCATTTTTTGATGGTAGGGAGGCTGGTAAAACAAAAAGGACACATTATTGCTTTGTCCGCGCTGAATAATTTAAAAAATTATTCTTGGCGGCTAACTATTGTAGGATCCGGAGAAGAAAAAACACCCCTTCAAAAATTTATTGATAAAAATGGATTATCTAGCCGGGTGCAAATCATCACACCAACCACTGAAATTGATAAATATTATCGTGAGGCTGACATCTTGCTGATGCCATCTAATTGGGAAGGATTGGGTGTGGCGGCAATGGAAGCAATGGCCAGTAGTAGGTTGGTCGTGGCTTCAAACACCGGCGGGTTGGCCGAGTTGATAGTTGACAATAAGACCGGCTATTTAGTCAATCCCGCTGATGTCTTGGCTTGGCAAAAAAAATTAAAATATATTTTTGAGAATAAATTAAATTGTCTGGAATTGGCCAAAAACGGACAAAAATATGCCAAAAATAATTTTGGCATAGATAAGATGATTAAAAAATACGATCAAATTTTTTCTTTGGTGGCCAATAAATAACCATCCAACACTCCCATTTGTTTTTCTGGTGATTGAAATTTTTTATTTAAATATGGTGTAATATCTTCCGTATATTCAATTGGTAGAGTATGACTAGAGACGATGTGGATATTACCAAATCCGGCTTTTTTAAATTCTCTGACATACTCATCCAGTCGCCATCGATTTGGCGATCCGGAGAATTTTGTAAGTTGATAAAACCAATCACTATAGCGATAAATATTTAATGGATCTACCTCTTTTATCCAACGTGAATGGGTCGTCATGTCAATTTGGGCGACTACCTTGGTACCAATTTGGCTGATTTTACCTAATTCTTTTATGATTAAAGCAGGATTGGTAAAATGTTCAAAGGCGGCCTGACTGACAATTAGGTCTATATTTTTATTGAGAAAATGCTTCAAAGAAAAATTTTTATCATGATAATAATGGATTCTGCCGGACTGATTATTTTTGAATAATTGTATTTCCTCATTTAGCAAGCGTTTCTGTTTTTCGTCTTTGCCTATTTTGTCAATCAATTTGGTGTATAATTTTTGAGGTGTTTGATTGATCAATTTAAATTTATCCAAAGCAAAATATTCTTTTGCTCCTAGTGCCAAAAAGCTTAGACCAACCCCAATGTCTGATCCCGGGCCAAGCTCTAAAATATTCAATCCTAATAAGTTGTCGTTTGCACAGTATTTTTTGAGTTCGTAGCGCCAATTTGAAACTACTTGCAAATCGTAATCTATTACTTTGTCTATTTGATTTGCAGAAAATGGACGTGGCGTGAGATAACCTCGTATTTCGTGACGAATTTTGTTAATAATTAAAATGATTGCTCCTGTTAAGTGCAAATAATGGTGAATGAACGAAGATTTTTTTGAAAATTTATAATAATCCATGTAAGTGGCTCGCAAGTTGATTATACCACAAATTTAGGGTAAGATATATAGGTAAAATCTATCAAAAATATGACCAAAACCAAATTGCCCATTGACTGCGTGGTCGCCTTGACCTACAACTGCAATGCCAGGTGTGAGATGTGTGATATTTGGAAAATAAAAAATTCACCAGAGCTGACGTTGGATGATTTGGCTAAATTGCCTGCTTCCCTGCGTGATGTTAATATTTCCGGTGGTGAGACTTTTTTGCGCCGTGATCTAGACCAGGTGGTGGCGACTATTAAAAAAACTTGCCCCAAAGCGAGACTGGTAATTTCCTCCAATGGTTTTTTGACTCCGGTGATAGACAAAATGATGGATAAGGTTTTGCAAGTAGCGCCCGATATTGGCGTGGCGATTTCCATTGATGGTATGGGGGAGATGCACAATGAGATGCGCGGTATTCCTGGCGGCTTTGATCGTTGTATGGATACTCTCAAAGTATTAAAGAAAAAGGGGATGACTAATTTGCGTATCGCCTTTACCATTACCGAGCGCAATGTCCATCATTTCCCCAAAGTCTATAATTTGGCGCAAGAATTGGGGGTGCAATTTACCCACAGTTTTGCCCAAAGCAGTGAATTTTATTTTGGCGGTAAACAAAATATCAATAATCCCCGTCGCGATCTCCTAGAATCCGGCTATAATTATGTCATCAATAATGAATTGCATAGTTGGAATTTGAAACGTTGGCTACGCGCTTTTTTTGCCGCCGGCATGTTTAAATTTATTACCAGTAAAAATCCGGTATTAGACAATGCGCCCGGCCGCGACTTTTTCTTTTTAGATCCTAATGGCGACATCTATCCGTCGGTGGTACATAATGTGGTACTGGGTAATATCCGTCAAGTAGACAATTTTGAGAAATTTTGGCTTAGTGGTGAGACAGAAGATAAGCGCAAACTAGTAGATGCTCTGCGTGTACCGGTGTGGATGGTGTGCACGGCGCGCACTGCTCTTTACCGACATCCGTTGGCAGTGGGCGTTTGGATTTTGAGACATAAATTATTTGGTTTTAAGGCAAAATAGATTATGAAAATTGTTTTAGTCAATAAATTTTGGTATCCGCGCGGCGGAGCGGAAAAAGTCGCTCTGCTTACCAAGGAATTATTGGAAAAAGCTGGTCATCAGGTGGAGATTTTTGGGATGAATCATCCTAGTAATTTATTTTCCAATCAATATTTTACCGATTTTATTGATTACCACCACGCCTCTATCTGGCAGAAAATAAAATTTGGCGTGCGAGCTATCTATAATTTACAGGCGGCTAGAAATTTTAAAAAATTATTAAATGATTTTCAACCCGAGGTCGTGCATTTTCACAATATCTATCACCAGCTCTCCTGCTCGGTGATAGGTGTGGCCAAGCAGATGGGAATCAAAACCGTGATGACCCTGCATGATTATAAATTTATCAGTCCCAATTACAATCTCTATCATCATGGTCAAATTGATGAAAGCTGTGTGGGCGGCAAATATTATCGTTGTCTGCTCAATAATTGTCTGGAGAATTATTCTGAGAGTGTTTTAGCTACGCTTGAGGCTTATTTTGTAGATATTGTGGGTTATAAAAAAATGATAGATCAATATATCAGCCCTAGTAATTTTTTGCGTGATAAATTTATCAAAGCTGGCTTTGATGCCAAAAAAATTGTGCAATTATCCAATCCTTTATCACCTGATAATTTTGTGTTTACCAAAAATGATGGCGATTATGTGGCTTATGTTGGTCGCTTGGCGGTGGAAAAAGGGGTTAATTTTTTATTGCAGGCGGCGCATAATTTACCAACTATTCATTTTAAAATTGCTGGCGATGGCCCCCAAAAAGAATATTTACATGATTTAACCAAAAATTTGAATTTAAAAAATATAGAGTTTGCCGGTGAGCAACGAGATACAGATCTGCAAAAATTGATAGGTAACGCCAGATTATTGGTAGCGCCATCGGTGTGGTATGAAAATGCTCCATTGAGTATAATGGAGGCCAAAGCCCATGGCAAGATAGTGATTGCGAGTGATTTGGGTGGAATATCAGAACTTTTGCCCAAAGAATGTTTGGTAGTTCCAGCTAAGGCGGATATTTTGGCCAAGAAAATTGAATATTGGTTTTTAGCGTCTAGCCAAGACAGACAAAATATTGGTGAAGAGTTATATCGCCAAGCTTTGGACAAAAATAGTGTAGGAATTTATTTGCAAAGGTTGCTGACTATCTATGCTGGCCTACAAAATAAAAAATAAATTGAATTTTTATCGCATTGTTTGTGCCGTTTTCTTGGGATTATTTGTCTCAATTTTTTATTATTTTAATTATTTTGCAAAATCTGAGCCTTTATTAGCTAATTATTATTTGCGTTGGGATATACCAACCAATGAAGTAGAAAATTTAGCTAAGTGGGATTTAGTGATTTTGGATATGGAAAATCAAGTGACTAATCCGGATAAAATCAGGAGAATTCGCCAATTAAATCCCAATATAAAAATTTTGGCTTATGTTACTTCACAAGAAATAAAAGATAACAATCTGGGAGTGATGCGCGCTAAATTGAAAAGTGGTATTAGCGATAGTTGGTATCTGCGGCGCGGTAATGGTGATAAAATTTCTTTTTGGCCGGGTACGACCATGCTCAATCCCACAGATCTTTGTCCGCTTAGCGGTGGTCAGCGTTGGAATCAATATTTGGCTGGATTTGTGAATCGGGAAGTTTTGTCTACTGGACTTTGGGATGGTGTATTTTATGATAATGCCTGGGGTGATTTGACTTGGTTTACCGGCAATAATGTTGATTTAAATTTTGACGGTCAAATAGATTTTGACATCAATAAACATTGGAACACTGGAATGACTGATTTATTTAATTTAACCAGAGATTTTTTTAGTAGTAATTATATTATTGTCGGCAATGCGATGACCAGAGAATATGCCAACAATCTTAATGGAATGATGTATGAAAATTTTCAAAATCATATCTGGCGCGATGTGATGTATGCGATCAAGACCGAAATGGCTGGCAATATCAAACCGCGCATAATCATTATCAATGCCAATGCCAATAATACCGGCAATCGGCAAGATTACCGTACGATGCGTTATGGATTGGGAAGCGCTTTAATCGGTGGCGCTTATTATTCTTTTGACGATGGTGATAAAAGTCACAGCCAAACCTGGTGGTACGATGAATATAATGTAAAACTTGGCCAACCGCTGAGTGAAGCACAGTCTATGGATGGGCGTAATCAGATTAAGGAAGACGTGTGGCGACGTGATTATCAAAATGGATTGGCTTTGGTTAATTCTACTGATAACAGTCAGACGATCAATTTGGGTGATGATTATGAAAAAATAATCGGCCAGCAAGATCGTGATGTCAATAATGGCGAGATAACAGAGAGTGTCACCTTGCCCGCCAGGGATGGGCTTATTATGCTCAAGACGGCACAGACGCTACGTAATGTCAATTTTAAAAATGGTAATTTTGTCAGATTTTTTTCTGCCACTGGTGCTCGCGCACGCAATGGTTTTTTTGCTTTTGAAAATGGCGCACCTGGTGGCGCAACGGTTTTTGTCGGTGATCTAGATGGAGACAAAACTAATGAAAAAGTAGTGGCTAGCAATGGGCGTTTGCAAATTTTTAATAATGCTGGCCAAATTTGGTTTGATAATTATCCTTTTAATGGTAATTATCAGGCAGATATTCGCCTGGCAGTAGGTAAACCATCAGTGGATAATAAAATTTTGGTGACGCCAGCAGTAGGGGCAGAGGCGATCTTATATACTTATTATGGACGGGTATTAAAAGACGAATTTTATCCTTTTGGTAAGAAATACCGTTATGGTTTTTATGGGGCGCTAGGTTATTTTGGTGGAAATGGACCACAGATGGTAATCGGCTCCGGTGGTGGCCTGCCGGGGGTAGTGCAGATTTATGATACTAGCGCCAAAAATATCCAGTTTAAATTTTATCCTTTTAGTAATCAATTTTTAGGGAGAGTGAGAGTGGCGGTAGGAAATTTTCATCATTCTAAGCAGGCAGAAATTGCCACTATGGCCAAGATTGGCAATCGCTATGTAGTAAGGATTTTTGATGTCAGGGGTAAAAAATTATCTGAATTTTTTGTATCGGTGCCACTTGGCGGCGGTGATTTGAGTCTGGCGGCGGTGGATATAAATTTTGACGGGATAGATGAGGTGGTGATTGGAAATTAATCTGTTTTTTTAATATAATTTGACGATATAATTGCGATCGTAATACTATACAGTTGACAACTGATTTGTTTTTTGATTTAATGATCATTTGGGTTTGTTCTTTACAAAAAATTGGCACGATAGTTCTGAATTAAAAAATTTAATTTAGAATCATCGTGCCAATTCTTCAAAGATGTTAGGCTGGAACGGTTCCAGTCTGAGTCTCTGTGTGCACGAGCTGGGGGAAAAGAGAGTGCCAGGTCCGTTTCAAAATCAAGCAACTACCGACCAGTATGGTCGGCCCGTGGCGGGGGTGTCGCCAGCGGATCCGAACAAGGGGCAAGTCATCGATCTCGACGAGATCAAGCGGAGGATGAAGGAAGGCAAAGAGCCGACTGTACACGATCTGCTCGACGCGATCGGCCTGGAGCGTCGTGAGGTGGAGGCGGTCGGGAGGCGGCTCGAGGCCGTGGAGACGGAACAGAGCAAGGACAGGAAGCATTTCGGTGCCAACGTCCGCGAGGTGATCACGGAAGAACTCCGCGATTTCGCTTCGTCTCGCTCGAAGGTCGCCTGGGCGCTCGGTCTCGCCATCGTCGGTCTCGTCATCGGCTTGGTGGCCAACATTCCTGGTTGGTCTGCGTTTTCGGATGCGAACCTGGCCAAGATGGAGGCTGCGTCGGCCAAGGCGGCAGTCGGTGAGAAGGCGGATCGTCTCGAACTCGTCAAGGTCAAGGATCAGTTGACCACCAAAGCCGACAAAGCAGAGGTGAATCAAAAGCTCCAAGATCTGCAAGACGAGATCAACCTCAAGGCCGACATCAAGACGGTGCTTCAAGCAATGGGCGCCAAAGCCGACAAGGCGGAGGTGGACAATAAGCTCGAAGGGCTGACCACCAAAGCCGACAAGGCGGAGGTCAGGAAGATCGCCAGTGCTCTGCGCGGCCGGGCAAAGAAGCTGGAAGAAAGAATGAAAGTCCTGGAAGACAAAGTCGAACCGCCCGCACCGTCTCCCTCGGCTGAACCCAAGACCATGTAGTCCATCCCGATGCAACGTCGGGCGGTGAGAAGTGTTTGCTTGTTTTTGAAGCGAACTGCTCCAGACGGACAAAAAATCCCACAAGGGTGCCGGGTGACATCAGTCGCTCGGCATGCCGCTTAGTGAATAATTTATTTGTTTGCTGAGCCAATTAAAAAATCACCAATAATTTGGTGATTTTTTAATAAATAATTTTATCTTTTGGTCAAAGAAAAATTTACTGTTTAAGATGAAGACAATATTTATTGTCCCGTGATCAGACAAACTACTGCCCCATTAAAATTCCAATTATTTTTTAAAGCTTTTTGTAATCCAGCTACGGCGAGTGCGCTATTGGGTGATAATTTTATTTTTTCGGTTTTACTGGTGGCTTGGATTGCTTCCTTAATCTCTTGATTACTGGCGACCCACCCCCATCCGCCGCTATTTTTTATGGCCGTCACTACCGTCGGTTTTCTCAATGCTACTTTGTCTACAATGGCGTTGGCGAGGGATATCTCTGTCTGGACCGACTCTTTTGGAGGTGAGAAATTTTCGGCAATCGGATGAATGGTACTGGTTTGGACAATATGAATCTGTATCTGTTTTTTTAACTTTTTAAAGCCTTGATACAAACCCAATGCGGTCGTGCCCGAAGAGGTAGGGACAAATACAGCCGCTAAATTTTTTATTTTGCATAATTCTTTGGCCAAAATTTCATAGCCAATTAGGGCATTATCATCGGTAGATTGGCGTAGATAAATGAATTGTCTGTTTTTTTGTAATTGGAAAGCCGATTGTTTGGGATTTTTGATTTGAGTGACTATGATATTTTCATCAGCGATTTTTTTTATTTTTTTTAGTTTGCTCGCGTCAATTTTTTCTCCGACAAAAATTTGCAGGGTTAATTTATTTTTATGTTTTTGATTATATTTTTTGATATATAGTGCGCTAGCGAAAGCAGCGTTACCAGAGGAAGAGATGACAAAATTGGACATGCCTTTTTGCAGATGGCGATCAATCATAATTGGCAGAGAACGGCCTTTGTGCGAGTGTAGGGGATGGAGATCTTCGCGTTTAAAATAAAGCGGCTGGTTTAGACCGATAATTTTGGCTAATCTGAGATGTTTTGTTTGAGGGGTAAGCATACTTGCCAAAAGGGTTTTTTTCTGTTATAATTATATTCGTTTCCTTAATACTATTCCTATGCAATTAGTTTGTCTAGAATGTAAAAATAAAATTGATTTGACCACTTATCCCGATCTTGATGTCGGCGGCGTGGTGGAATGCGAGATGTGTGGCATCACTTTGGAGGTCACCAATTTGGATGATGATAAGGTAGAGGTGGAAGTGGTGGACGAAGGTAAATAAATTTTTTCAAAGCTCTGATTAGTCGGGGCTTTTTTATTTTTCAAAAATCTGTTTTTTAAATTCATTTATGGCCTTTTTGCTATCTAATTTTATTTTTAAAATATCACAAATAAACGGACTAACTAGATTGGGAGCAGAAATTATATCTTTGATAAATTGGTCAAAAGTTTTTTTGATCAGAGTAATTTTTTCTCCGCCATCTAGATTTTGTTTAGCCACTTTTTGGCAATCGCGGGCGATGTAATAATAGATATCCCATTCCATTTTATGAATAGGGCGATAAATTTTTAGCAGCTGCCACTGCTTGGCCACCATGCCGGCTTCTTCCATCAACTCTCTTTTAGCGGCTTCCAGTGGTTTTTCGCCTTTATCCACGCGACCGCCCAATAATCCAATCTCACGTTTTTGATTAGGCTGGATTTCTTTTACCGTGATAATTTTATTGCCTTCGGTGGCGATGATTTGTACGGTATCTGGCCGTTTGATCATTTCAAAAGTGGCGGTGGATCCATTAAATAATTTTTGAGGCCATTGATAAATGTCAAAAATTTCTCCGGTAAAAACTTTTTTAGCGTTTTTTGGTATTTTCATATTTATTTTTTTATTAGTCCTTCTATCATACCTCTAAACCCATGACTTCCCATAAAAACCACTACGTCATCAATCTCGGCATTTTCTCGGAGATATTTTATCAGATCATCATCATTTTCGATATAGCGCACATGGCTGTGAGTTTTGGCAATTACTTCGGACAATTTTTGTCCATCTACACTACCAGGAGTTTTTACAGTCGTGAGACGGGGGATGATGACCTCATCGGCGCTGTAAAAATGATTGTCATAGCTAGGCACCGCTTCATCCTGGCGGTTGCCGGTGTTGGGTTCAAAGATGGCATACACCTTGCCGGTATAAATATTTTTTAGATTATCTAAAATTGCTTGAGCTTTGGCCGGAGAGTGGGCAATATCGTCATAAACATCAGCGCCCAGCGCGGTTTGGCCGCGTTTTTCCAGGCGGCGTTTAATCCCCTTGAATTTTTTAATTGCTTCAATAATGCGATTTGGTTCTACGCCCAGTTCTTTGGCCATGATAAAAACCCCGCAAATATTTTTAGCGGTAAAATCACCCAGCATGGGTGAAGAAATATTATAGACCTCGCCAAAATTTTCTATCGTAAATTCTACACCATTTTTTGTCTGAGTAATATCGTCGTAGATATAATTACTATGCCTGTGGCCGTAAGAAATCACCGGCGCTTTGGCGAAAGAAATTATCTTTTTGACATTTTCTTCATCAACATTGGCGATTATTAGTCCATTTTTTGGGATCATTTCTACCAATTGTTGAAAAGTTTCAAGGTATGATTCTTCGGTCGGATAAATATCGGCATGGTCCCACTTGATTCCAGTGAGCAATAGGTGGGTAGGGTGGTAAGAAAAAAACTTGGCGCGTAAATCAGTGCGGCTGGTTTTGTATTCGTCACCTTCAATTACGCTATAATCGCCGCCAAGATCGTCAGCGCTCAGAGACAATGAGGGAGAGATGCCACCAAACATATAGGCTGGATCCAAATTGGCTTCTTTGAGCACAAAGGCAAGCATGGCGGTGGTAGTGGTCTTACCATAGGTGCCGGCGCAGACAATAGAATTTTCTTTGATTAGGTTTTGGGCGATTAATTCTGGATAGGAAACATTGGGAATATTATTTTCTAACACGTATTTGAGCTCGGGATTTTCACTGCCCGCCACATTGCCAACTACTACCAAATCCGGTGTGCCCATTTTTTCTATATGCCAACCTGGATAGTAGTTAATTTTATGTTCGGTGAGATGGGTGGATACTGGCGGATAAAAACCAACATCAGAACCAGTAACTTTCCAACCTTTTTTTTGCCACAGGATAGCGAGTGCACTCATGCCGACACCACAGATACCAATAAAGTGGATGTGTTTCATAGTTTCATTTTATTTCAGCTTTTAATTTAACCAAATTAGTCTGCCAATTTTTTCCATCCCACCACTCCAATCCCTCAAATTGTAACTTATAAGTATCAGCTGATCTGGAAGCCGATCCCAGATAAATATATTTTTTATTATTTTCCTGTGCCCAGACAATCGCTTTGGTCATCATGCCAATCCCCAGATTTTTTATTTCCGCTTTCAAATCGTAAAAAGGATAGCAGTAGTGTAACAAATCATTTTTTTCCAAACAAATTGCATACCCAACAGCTAAATTATCAGCTTTTTGTCTGTAAATAAATAATTTATTAAAATTACTTTTGGCTTTATCAGTGATCAATTCTTTTATCTTTTGCGCGCTAAAAGTTTTATCACCGAATTTTGTCGAGTAAAAATCTTTCCCAAGTTTATGTATACCCCAATGATAATTGGAGTAGGGGATATTTGTGATTTCCAAAGAAATATTTTCGGTATTGCGCAGTACGCGGCGGTTTTCACTGCTTAATTCAAATTTAGACAAATCAATTCGCAAACTACGGGTTTGATAC
>Ga0233425_10008548_pt1 | contig 13539 bp, 11 predicted proteins | sample Watercolumn_Towu_2_FD_181712 | JGI IMG/M metagenome (GOLD analysis project Ga0233425, IMG submission 181712) | Freshwater microbial communities from Lake Towuti, South Sulawesi, Indonesia - Watercolumn_Towuti2014_140_MG | ecosystem: Environmental > Aquatic > Freshwater > Lake | place...
TCTAATGCTGGCGGCGTGAGACGCCAGCCCAGGCCGGTCGGCGATCGGCTGAAGCGAGCGATGAATGATCTGGCAGGGGAATCCCAGGACCCGGTCGGCGTAGGGCTCCTGGAGCCGGTGGCGGTCAAAGCGCCTGGCGGTGCCACTCAACGGCTGGCCGGTCTGAACAAACTGGCCGTGCCGGCGGAGGTCGCGCGTTCATTGCCCGCGGAGTTCGTGAAGCGGCATCGCGTGCTGCCGTTCAAGATCCAGGGCGGCGTTCTGCACGTCGCGGTGGCCGAGCCCGGCGACCAGCGGCTCATCGACGACCTTCGCCTGTTGACCGGGCTCGAGGTCGAGGAGTTCGCCGCGCCCGCGTCCGAGGTCCTCGAGAAGATTGCCGAGTGCTACCAGGTCACGGTCGAGCAGATGCTCGAGAGCTTCGACCCGGCTCGAGGTGGGACGGTCGAGGGCCGCAACCTGCACGACATCGAGGTGATGGCCAACGAGCCCACCGTGATCAACCTCGTCAACCTCATCATCGCCACCGCCCTGCGTGAGCGCGCCAGCGACATTCACCTCGTTCCCTTCGAGGAGACGCTCCAATTGCGTTATCGCATCGATGGGCTGCTCCAGGAGAAGCCGCCCCCGCCCAAGCATCTTCACGCCGCCCTGGTCTCCCGCATCAAGATCATGGCGGACATGAACATCGCCGAGCGCTACATGCCGCAAGACGGGCACATCCAGATTCACCATCGCGGGGTGCGCGTGGACATTCGCGTGGGCACGCTGCCCACCATCTACGGCGAGAGCATGGTGCTTCGGCTGCTCGAGAAGAACGCGCGAGTGCTGAGCCTGCGTGAACTTGGTCTGGACGCGGCGCGGGCCGCTTCGTTGCAGCACATGGTCGAGAAACCGCACGGCCTGTTCCTCGCCACGGGCCCGACCGGCAGCGGGAAGACCACCACGCTTTACTCGGTCCTGAGCGGCATCTACGCCCCGGAGAAGAAGATCATCACCATCGAAGACCCGGTCGAATACGAACTGCCGGGAGTGGCGCAAATCCCGGTGCGTCCCACGCGCGGCTTCACGTTCGCCAATGGGCTGCGGTCGATCCTGCGGCAGGACCCGGACGTGGTGATGGTGGGCGAAATCCGCGACTCGGAGACGGCGGAGATCGCGATCCGGGCGGCGCTCACGGGCCACCAGGTTTTCAGCACGCTCCACACCAACGACGCCGCCGGGGCGGTCACGCGGCTGCTGGACATGGGGGTGGAAGCGTTTCTGATCTCATCCGCGCTCGAGGGCGTCCTGGCGCAGCGGCTGCTGCGCCGCATCTGCACGCACTGCCGGGCGGAGTGGCCGGTCCCGCCGGCGGTGCTGGCCAAGCTGCGGGCCGCCGGCGCCCCGCAGATTGACGGCCGCCATTACCACGGCAAAGGCTGCGAGGAGTGCCGCGCCACCGGCTACCGCGGGCGCATCGGCATCTTCGAGTTGTTGGTCATCGGCCCCGAACTCAGAGACCTCATCTTGCAGAAACGCTCGAGCACCGAGATCAAGGCGGCCGCGCTCAAGGACATGACCACCATGCACCAGGACGCCTTCCAGAAGGCGGCCGACGGCGTCACGACGCTCGAGGAAATCCTCCGCGTTTCCTCCGGAGATACGCTCGAATGATCGCCTTTCGTTACCAGGCCGTCGAGGTCAGCGGCGCCGCCGCCCAGGGCGTCGTCGAAGCGGAGGACCGGAAGGCGGCGCTGCAACTGCTCGGCCGGCGCGGCCTCTACCCCTCGAGCCTGGAACCCTGCGCCCCCGCGGCCGCGGCCCCCGTGATCGCCACGCCGGCGGCACGGCCCCCCCCGGCCAAATGGGCCGGGCGCATCACGCGCAAAGAGATCACCGCGTTCACGCGCGAGATGGCTTCGCTCCTCGGCGCGACGATCCCGATCCCGCAGGCCCTGAGCAGCCTCGGCGAGGAGGAGGAGAATGCCGCGTTGCGGGCGGTGGTGCTGGAGATCACCGACGCGGTGCGCGAGGGTTCGTCCCTCTCCGCCGCGCTGGCCCGCCATCCGCGCCTGTTCAACAAACTCTACGTCAACATGGTGCGCGTGGGGGAGGAAGCCGGCGTGCTGCCGAAAGTCATGACCGACCTGGCGGACCTGCTCGAGCACGAAGACGAAGTGCGCGCCGAGGTGGTCTCGGCGATTTCCTACCCGGCCTTTGTGCTGGCGTTCGGGGTGTTCACCGTGGTGGTGCTGCTGACCGTGGTGTTGCCGCGCCTTTTCAGCATGTTGAAAGAGATGCTCACCGTGCTGCCGTTGCCGACGCTGATTCTGCTGCGCACCAGCGGGTTCATTCACAACTACTGGCCCTGGCTTCTGATCGGCGGCGCCGGCGCCGTGTTCGGGTGGCGCGGGTTCGTGCGCACGGACCAGGGCGCGCTCCTCTGGGATCGGATCAAACTTCGCCTGCCCGTGCTGGGCTCGGTGTTTCGCGCCGCGGCGCTGAGCCGGTTTGCCCGCACGCTGGGCACGCTGGTCAAGAGCGGCGTGTCGCTCCTCCCCGCGCTCAAGATCGTCGAGAACTCGATCGGCAACCTGGTCCTGGCGAATCTTCTGGCGCAAGTGGCGGAAGAAACCCGCGGGGGCGATTCCCTCGCGACCCCGCTGCGCAAGCTCGGGATCTTCCCCAAGACCGTCATCCAGATGATCAACGTGGGGGAGGAGACGGGCAAACTGGACGAAATGCTGTTGAAGGTGGCGGACATCGAAGAACGCCACATGCGCGCGCGCACCCGGACGCTGGTCTCGTTGCTGGCGCCGGCGATGATCCTGATCGTGGGCGCGCTGGTGGGCTTCATGGTGATCGCGCTATTGCTGCCGATCTTCCGCATGAGCCGCGCGATCCACTGAGCTCCCGCCGCCCCGCGCCGGGAGCGGCCCCGACAACTTATGAGAACAACGCCGTCACCCAAACGCGCACGCGGATTCACCCTCATCGAGATCATGGTGGTGGTGGTGATCCTGGGCGTGCTGGCCGCGACCATCATCCCGCAATTCATCGGCACCACGCACGAGGCCCGTGTCAACGCGGCCAAAGCCCACATCGCCGAATTCGAATCCGCTCTCGAGCGCTTCCACATCCACATGGACCGTTACCCGAGCAGCGAGGAGGGTCTCAAGGTCCTGGTCGAAGCGCCGACCGGTGACGAGAAGAAGTGGCGCGGCCCCTACATCAACCTGGTCCGGCAGGACCCGTGGGATCATCCCTATCAATACCGCAAGCCCGGCGCTCATCACCAAACGCGGTTCGACCTCTGGTCGCGTGGGGCGGATGGGGCCGACGGCGGCGAGGGCGAGGCGGCCGACATCGGCAATTGGTAGCCGCCGCCGCACCGGACCCGGCCCAGGAACCCCGTCGTGATCCGCACTGTCATGTCAGCCATGCCGCGGCCTTGCCCGCCCTGCCGGCCCGCCGCCGGGCAGCACGCCGCCGGTTTCACGCTGATCGAACTGATGGTCGTGCTGGCGGTCATCGGCATCCTCACCACGATGGTTATCCCGGAGATGAAGGGCACCTTCGAGGACGCCCTGCTGCGGGGCACGGGCCGGCGGCTTGTGGACGTCTGCACCCTGGCCTCGAGTCAAGCCATCACTGTCAACCGGTTGCACCGCGTGCGGCTCGACCTCGCCGGTGGCCGCTACGTTCTCGAACGCGCGGTCCAGGACGCGGACGGCACGAGCGGATTTGTCCCCGCCCGCGAGGTGCCGGGTGGTGAGGGCGAACTGGACCAGCGCATCGCGATCCAGGTCCGCCGCCCCGGCGCGGAGGTGGTCGAGTCCGCGGGTGGCGTCGAGGTCCTGGGAGAGGAAAACGCCCAAACCACGCTGGCGTTTTATCCCGACGGGACGGCTGACGAGCAGGAGATCATCGTGCGCGACCGGGAGGGCTTCCGATTGGCCCTGCGGATCAATCCCACGACGGCGCGGGTGCGCGTGATGGACCTGGAGCGCGAGTGAACGCCCGGCCAGCTCATCATTTCGCGGCGGCTGCCCTGGCACGGCGGGCCGGGGCGTTCTCGCTCCTCGAGGTCATGTGCGCGATTCTCATTCTGGGGGTGGGCCTGGTGGGGATCACGCAGGGGATCACCACCGCGCTGAGCGCCAGCAAGGAATCTGAAGTCCAAACGGCGGCCGCGCTGCTGGCCGCGGGCCGCATCGAAACCCTCCGCGCCGAGGGCTACCTCACCGATGGCAGCGAAGAAGGCGCGGGCTCGGGCGCCTTGTCCCTCTACAAGTGGAAACAGACGGTCTCCGCCTCGACGATCGACGGATTGCACGAGGTCGAGGTGACCGTCTTGAACGCCAAGACCGGCCAATTGATCTACGAGTTGCGCACGCTGCTCTTCGAGGCGCCGTACGCATCGGATGAGCAGGACAGCCGGCAGCGCCGCCAACCCACCAGTTCGAAGCGCAAGGAGAATCGCCGACGATGAGCCCCGCGTCCCGCCAACGACAGGCTGCGGCCTTCACCCTGGTGGAACTGGTGATCAGTGGCGCGTTGATGTCCGTCATCCTGGTGGCTGCGTACGCCTGTCTGAACGCGGGCGCCTCGAGCCAAAAGCTCATCGAGACCCGCGCCGAGGCCACACAGTCCGCCCGGGTGGCCCTGGCGCTCATCACTGCCGATCTGCGTAGCGCCTGCCAACTCTCGAAAGACTACGATCTGCTTGGCATGCACCGCATGATCGGCGAGATCGAGGCCGACAACCTGGACTTCGCCACGCACCATTATTCGCCACGCCGCCCGCGCGAGGCGGACTACTGCCAGCTCAGTTACTTCCTCGAAAAGGACCCCGCCACGGGGGAGTTCACCCTCTTTCGGCGCAGGAACCCCGCCCTGGCGCCCGATCCTTTGGCGGGAGGGCGGCGCGAAGAAATCGCCCGCGGCCTGCGCGGCCTCAAGTTCGAGTATTACGACGGCTTTGACTGGTACGACGAATGGGGCGACCTGGATGGCCGCCGCCGCAAGCAACAATCCATCCTGGACCCACCGAACCTCTACGGCATGCCCGAGGCGGTGCGCATCACCCTCCAGTTCGAGGTGGGAACCCGCCCCAACCCCGAGGCGCCGGCCAAGCCCGAGTCCGTCGAGCCGCCGCTGGTGTTTCAGACTGTGGCGCGGCTCAACTACCCGAGCCGCATGCAAGGCGGCGGCTCGAGCGGCGGCGGCACCAACGCCGCACCCGCGGCCATGCCGGGCGAGACGCAGCCCACCGAGATGCCCTTCCGCTAGCCCGCGCAATGCGTCAACGAGCTTCCATATTGGTCGGCCTGCTCTGGTGCCTGGCCATCTTGTCGGTGGTGGTCGTGAGCCTGCTTTACACGGCGCGGCTCGACCTGCGCGTCGTGAACAACCACGGAGACCTGATCCAGGCTCGCTACCTCGCGCTGGCGGGAGTCGAGAAGGCCAAAGCCCTCCTTTACCAGGACGCCCGGGAACGCCGCCGCTCCGCCAACCATCACACAGGGCAGCTCTACGACAGCCCACAGGACTTTCGGGAAGTCGCCCTTGGGCGCGGCCATTTCCGCGTCTTCCGCGCAGGGCAGCCGGAGGATGGCGGGCGATTGGTCTTCGGCATCAGCGACGAAGAGAGCCGGCTCAATGTCAACGTGGCCTCCGCGGACGAGCTCAAGCGCATCCAGGGCATGACGGCAGAAATCGCGGCGGCAATCCTCGACTGGCGTGACCCCGACGACACCCCCACCCAGGGAGGCGCCGAAGCCGAGTACTACTCGATGCTCCGTCCGCCCTACCTCCCGCGCAACGGCCCGTTCGAGAGCACGCTCGAGCTGCTCATGGTGCGCGGTGTCTCGCGCGATCTGCTCTTGGGCCCGGGTCGCGGCCGAACCGGAGCGTCGGCGAGTGCCGCCCGCGGCGGGGCAGCCGAGTCTGAGTCGGAGCCACCCGAAATCGGTTGGGCGCGACTCCTGACGGTGGAATCCTCCGTGCGAAACCTCAACGCCGCCGGCGAGGAACGTGTCAACATCCAGTCCGCTGACGAGTCGTCCTTGTCGCGGGTGCATGGCCTCAGCACCGACCTGGCCAAGGCCATTGTGGCGTATCGTGGCCAGAACCGGCTCCAGGGCCTGGCCGACCTGCTGGATGTCGTGGCCATCCGGCAGGAGAATCCCCCCCCCCCGCGCCCCATGCAGCCCGCCGGCCCAGGACAACCCGGCCAGCGGCCCCCGGTCCAGCCTCCGCCGCCCGCCGCTCGACCCGCCCCGCAGGGCTCGGGCGAGAAGCTCATCAGCGAGAGTCTGCTCATGGACATCGCCGATGATCTCACCGCCGAAGGAGGCGAGGACCTCCCGGGCGTCGTGAATCTCAACACCGCCGACGCCACGGTCCTCGCCTGCCTGCCCGGCATCGACGAGTCATTGGCTCAGGCCATCGTGGCTTACCGTCAATCAGCCGGTTTCTTCGCCAACGTCGCCTGGCTGCTCAAGGTGCCACGGATGAACCGCGACATCTTCAAGCAGGCCGCCCCCCGGGTCACGGTTCGCTCGGAGACCTTCCGCATCATGAGCGAGGGTCGCATCGATTCGTCAGGGGCGCGCCAGCGCATTCAAGTCGTGGTGCGCGTGGGGCGCTATGACGTCGAGACACTCTCCTACCGCGAAGAAACATCAAGGGGCATGAACTAATGCATTCACCCTGTCTTTACCTCGAGTTCGGCCACAGTTCGCTCAAAGCGCGCGCCGGCGATGACGACCTCGAGGCGCCGCTCGAGCGCCAGGAGAACGGTCGTTTGACCGAGCGCTGCCGCCATCAAGTCACCGAGGAATTGCGCGCGTTCCTTGGCGGCCGGCGCTGGCGCGGCCGCCCAAGGGCCCTCTGCGCCATTGGCGCCCGGGGTGTTTCGCTGCGCCGGCTCACTCTCCCGGCCGCCCCGAAAGACGAACTGGACCGGCTGCTGCAGTTGCAGATCGAGAGCGAGTTCCCGTTGCCGCCCAGCGAGCTAGCCTGGGGCCATGGCGAATTTGGGCCGGGAGCGGCCCGCAACGGCGGGGGCTCACAGCCACGCCAGGTGGTCGTCGTGGCCGCGCGGCGCGAAGCACTGGCGGATTACGCCGCCGTCCTCTCGGCCTGCAACCTCAACGCGACCTTTACCCTGGGGGCCCTCGCGCGCAGCCGCCTTTGCCCCTCCGGACCCGGCGCCTTTGCGCTGCTGGACATCGGGCGCCAGCACTCGGAGTTGGCCACGTTCGAGGACGGAATTCCGACCGCCGTCCGGCTGATCTCCTGGGGCGGCGAGGATTTGACCCGCGCCATCGCCGCCGGACTCGCCGTCAGCCCTGAAGAAGCCGAGCGCCTCAAGACCGGCCTCGGCGGGAGCCCGGGCTCGAACGGCGAACTGAGCCAGCGCGCCGGGCGGGTAGTCCTCGAGAGCCTCGCTCCGCTTGTGGACGCGGTTCGGAGCCACTGGAATGGCACTCGGTTTTATCTCACGGGCGAAACCAGCCGGCTGCCGGACTTGCCCGCGACCCTGGCCCGGCGTCTCGGCGAGGGCGTCCGGTGCGAGCGCCTGCCGTTGGTCCCCGGCGAAGGCGGCTCCGCGGCAATTGTCGGGCTGCAACGAAGCGTTGAACGCGACGGTGAGCGGCCGGTGCTGGCGCTGCGGACTGGCAGCACCAATGGCGCCGAGAAGCCCGCCCAACCCACCGGGCGGAGGTGGGCCGGCGCCGCCCTGGCCCTGCTCATCGCGCTCCTGGCCCTGCCCTATCTCGAGGCCCTGCTCCGCAAACCGGCGCTCGTCCGCAAGCTCGCCGAAATCCGCGCCGATCGCGATCGATTGGCCACCATCGATCAGGAGTTGGATTTCCTGCAAACCCTGCGCAATGATCAACCCCCCTACCTCGACATCATCGGGCTCCTCGCCGGAGCCGCCCCGTCCGGTGTGCGGATCGATGCGCTTTCGCTCACTCGCCGGGGCGAAATGTCGGTTCGTGCCACCGCCCGCGACGGTCAACAGGCAGTCGATCTACGCTCGAAGCTCATCGCCTCCGGCTTCTTCTCGAACGTCGTCTTGGACGAACAAACGCCGTCCCCGGACCGCCAGAAGGTCACTGTGCGGCTTACGGCGCAGTGGCTGCCGGGAACCGCACGGGAGTCGGCAGCCGGCGCCCTCGCCCGCTCGGCCGCAGGCAAGTCGGCCACGCCGGGCAAAGGCGACCAGCCCGGCGCCAGCGCCATGCCCCCGGGCGGCGTCCCGGCGACGCCGCCAGCGGGCATCGAGTCTGTTCCACCAACGGGCGGCGCGCCGATCCCGCCAACGGGCGCTGCGCCTATTGTCCCGGGGGCCGCCTCGCCCACGCCCCCAACGATCGTCCCGCCAACACCGCTGACGCCTCCCGCGCCCAGCGACACCCAGGGAGTTCCTCATGCCAAAGCTAACTGAGCGCGAGCAACGCACAATCCGCCGGGCCGCCATCGGGCTGGTCCTCTATTTGGTGCTGTTCTACGGCGTGCAGGCCTCGAAGTGGCTCGGCGCCCGCCGCGCCGAGTTCCGTCAACTCGTTCGCGTGGCCGAGAGCCTCAAACAGGAAGTGTCACCCTACTCGGCGAAGGTGGAACGGGCGGAGAAGCTCATGGCCGGCTTTCGCATGGACCCGGCCAAGCTCGATAAGAACTCCGTGGTGGCCGACGCCAGCGCGGCGTTGCAGCAGGCGGCCACCGGGGGTGGCCTGCAGCTCGGCCCCATCCGCGAGTCCCCAACGCGCGCCTCCGCCAAAGAACTGGCGTCGATGCAGCTCGAGGGCACCGGCCCCATCGCCGCCTCGCTCACGTTCCTCCAGCGGCTCGAATCGCTCGGCTTCCCGTTGATCGTCGATGCGGTCCAGATCACCGCGGACCCGGCCAAACCGGGCATGATCAAGCTGAACCTCACCATCGTTGTCCTCGATTATGAGCAATGGAAACCACGGGAGGCCCGCCGTGCTTGAGCGATTCAATCCCCTGCTCCGCCTCATCTGCCTCCTGCTCGGGGCGGTCGTGGTACTCCTCGCGGGGCGAACCTTCCTGCGCGGGGACCCCCTCGCAAACCTCCGCATTCCACCCCTGCCCACGCTCGCCCCCGCCGCGACCAACCCGCCGCCGGCTGCCACTACGCCCAAGGCCGACGCTGCGCCTCCCGCCCCGAGGGCAAGGCAGCCTGGCCCCCCGGGAGGCGCCGAACCATCGCCACCGGCTTCGCCCGGCGTGCAAAGCATCGTTTCGAGCGAGATTTTCGGACCGGTCCCACGGCCACCCTCGATCCCCACCGCCCTGCTGGGTATCGCCGGCAAACACGCATTTTTGCGCACCTCGACCGGCCAGACCGGGCTGCTCAAAGAAGGCGAAGAACTCGGCGGCGTCAAACTGCTCCGCATCGGCACCAACCGCGTCTTGGTCGAGCAACAGGGCGAGAAAAAAGAACTCACTCTCTTCTCTGGCTTCGGCGGCAAGAGCCTCCTGAACAAAGGAAAGGAAACCCCACAGTGAACCCATCCCGCACCCCTCACCCCCGGCACGCGCTGGCAGGCGTCCTCTCGACCCTCAGCCTCGCCTCTGCGCTGCTGCTGGCCAATCGCCCGGCCACACTCACTGCGCAGGACGCCCCCAAACCCCCGGACAAGCCCGCGGCGGAGGCAGCCCCTGCCACCGCCCCGCCCACAGCGGCGCAACCCGCCACCGTGCCGGCCCCCGCGAATCCAGCCCCGCCAGCGGCAGGCGACACCAACGCGCCGGCGCCCCCGACAGACAAGGGCGCCACGGGCAAGAGCGAGCCGGAAGAACTCGCCAGCAGCGACGAGATCCAGTTGTCCTTCCAGGGCGCGAACATCGACATGATCAGCCAATGGCTCGCCAAAAGCACCGGCAAGAGCGTCGTGAAGCACCCCAAGGTGCAGTGCCAGATCACCATCGTGAGCTCGAAAAAGCTGATGATGCGCGAGGCGGTCAACCTGGTCTATCGCGCGCTGTCGCTGGAAGGCTTTACCATCGTGGAATCCAGCAAGTCCATTCTCATCGTCCCCGAAGGTCAGGAGCCCAAGACCAGTCCGGAACTCATGGACGGCGCCCGCGGCGACATCCCCGAAGGCCGCCAGCGCCTGGTCAAAATCTTCCCGCTCAAACACGTGCAGGCGACCGACCTGAAAGAGAAGGTGCGCGGCGTGCTCACGGAGAAGGCCTCGATCGACGCCGATGAGCGCGCCAACCAGCTCATCGTCACGGATTACACCGACAACATCCGGCTGCTGGCCGACCTGCTCAAGGAACTGGATGTCGTCTCGGTCTCGGACATTGTCGTCGAGATCTTCCCGTTGAAACACTCGGAGGCCGAGGAACTCTCGAATCTCCTGGGCCTGGTGCTCAACGCGCAGGCCGGCGGCGGCGCGCAGGGGATGCCGGGTCAGCCCATGCCCGGCCAGCCCATGCCCGGCCAGCCCATGCCCGGCCAGCCCATGCCCGGCCAGCCCATGCCTGGCCGGCCCGGGATGCCCGGCGGGCAACCCGCCGGCCAGCAGGTCAAGTTCTGGCCCGATCGCATCTCCAACCGGCTGATTGTCTCCGCCCCGCGCTCGAAAATGGCTGAAGTGCGCAAGCTGCTCGATATCCTCGACGCTCCGAAGCCGCGCGACGTGGCCATCCGTGTCATCCCGCTCAAGCACGTCAATGCCGAAGACATCGCCCGGGAGTTGACGCCGCTCTACCAGAAACTCAGCGGCAAGTCGCTCAAGGAAATCATCGAGGTCACCGCCGATACGCGTTCGAATTCCCTGATCGTGCTCGCCAGTGAGAACAACTTCAAAGTGATCAGCGACCTCATCACCAGCCTCGACACCGAGGAGGCCCAGGAAAAAGTCATGCAGGCCTTCCCGTTGAGCAACGCCGACGCCGAGGACGTCGCCAAGCAGTTGGAGAAACTCTCGCAAGACCAGGACAGCAGCTCGCGCTATCCGTACTACTTCTTCTCCTCCTCGATGTCGCGCGGCGCCTCGCGCAAGCTCAGCGTGGTGGCCGACCGCCGCCGCAACACCGTCATCGTCCAGGCCCCGCCCGCCGCCATGCCAGGCATTGCCAAAATGATCAAAAACCTGGACGAGCCCGTGAGTGACAACACGCTCGCCCCGAAAATCTTCGCCCTCAAGTACGTGAGCGCTGTCGATATCGAGGACGTGCTCAACGAACTCTTCTTGAAGCGCCAGACCCAGCGCCCTTACTGGTACTATTACGAGTCTGGCGAAGACGAGCCGGCCAATCGCGACGTCGGCCGCCTCTACGGCAAGGTCCGCATCACCAGCGAGCCGTACTCGAATTCGATCATCGTCACCGCCAACTCGGCCGAGAACCTCGCCGCCGTCGAGGAAGTCCTCAAGAAACTCGACGTGCCCTCGCAGGCCGGCGAGACCACCATGCGCGTGGGTCTCAAATTCGCCAAGGCCCTGGCGGTGGCCAACAGCGTGAACATCCTCTTCGCCCGCGGCGGCTCTCCGCCGTTGCGGCAACTCCCGCAGCAAGGCCAGCCTGTTGACTACAACCGGGCGCAACAACCGCAAGCCCGATCACCCAGCCAGGCCAACTTCGAGCTCGAACTCGAGGGCAAGGAGGAAGGCTACTTCCCGTGGCTCGGCGGCCCCCAGGAAAGCAGCTTCCGCTCCTCCGACAGCCGCAATAGCATCCGGCCCGTCAGCGACCTGGTAGGCCGGGTGCGCGTCGTGCCCGATGCGCGCAGCAACTCGCTGCTCATCACCTGCAACGTCCATTTCTTCCCGCAAATCATGAAGCTGATCGAAGACTTGGACGCCCCCACGGCCCAGGTGCTCATCGAGGCCAAGATCATCGAGGTCTCCAGTGACTTCCGGGACCGCCTCGGCGTGCGCTGGTCGCCCGAGGGCAGGACCAGCTTCGACTCCGAGGACCTCGAGAATTCCGTCACCATCGGCACCAAAAGCGACTACAAGAAGGGCTTCGGCGGCCAGACCACCGCCGCGGGTGGGGCCACGGTCGGCGCCGGCGCCTCCCTGGTCAACGCCCTCCGCTCGGGCGTCCTTGAAAGCACCGTCAGCCTCGACCTCCTGATTCAATTCCTGCGCAAGAACACCGATTCCAAGATTCTGGCCGAGCCGCAGATTAACATCGCCGACAATGAACTGGGCCGGTTGTTCGTCGGCGCCCAGGTCCCCTACCTGACGCTCTCATCGCTGCAGAACACCGGCGCCAGGAACGATAGCTACGATTACAAGAACGTCGGCATCATCCTCGAGGTCACTCCGCACATCAACAACGCCCGCGAGGTCATGCTTCGCATCCGCACCGAGTCCTCCAGCATCCGCAGCGGCCAGACCATCCTCGGCGGCGCCATCTTCGACACACGCAACTTCCGCACCGACCTGATGGTGCAGAGCGGTCAAACGCTTGTCCTCGGCGGCATCATTCAGCGCGAGGATTCCGACGTGGTGCGCAAGGTGCCAGTGCTGGGCAGCATTCCTGTGCTGGGTTGGGCGTTTAAGAAGAAAGACAAAGTCTCAAGAGAAGTTGAACTCATGGTGTTCCTCCGCCCGCGCGTCACGCGCACCCCGGAAGAAGCCCGCGAGCTGTTGCGCGAGATCGATGGTAAAGCGCCTGGCATCAAGGACTTCCGCGAACAGCCCGCACCTGAGATCAAAGGGCCCGAGAAGCCCCGGACGAAGTAGCCACCCGCCCCCCGCGCGAGGAAAATGCCGCCGAGACTCGCAAAGCCCTTGCCGGCGGGCGCGGACATCCTTCGAGCCGGAGCGGCGGCTTGTTGAGTCCGGTCCCGGAACGCGCGGTTTGGCCTTCAAGCCCATGCAGAAACTCCTGGCGGCCATCGTGGATGACGATCCTGCGAAGGTCGAAGCACTCCTCGAGGCGAATCCTCATTTGGCCACACGCGCCATCGCGGAAGCCCGGCTCTACACCGCGGGCATTCGCCATTGGGTCTATGTCGGAGATACCGCGCTGCACCTGGCGGCCGCGGGTCACCGGGTCGAGATCGTTCGCCTCCTGCTGGCCGCCGGCGCCGGCCCCAACGCCGCCGGCAACCATCGCCGCAGCGGGCCGTTGCACTATGCCGCGGATGGCTGCGCCGGCTGCCCGGGGTGGTGTCCTGAAAGTCAAGTAAAAACGATCCGAGCCCTCCTCGATGCCGGCGCCCCGGTCAACGCCCAGGACAAGAACGGCGCGACGCCTTTGCACCGGGCCGTGCGCACCCGCTGCGCCGCGGCGGTCCGATGCCTGCTCGAGGCTGGCGCCGATCCGCTGCTGCCGAATCTGCCCGGATCGACCCCGTTTCACCTGGCGGTCCAGGACACCGGCCGCGGCGGCAGTGGCACGCAGGCGGCCCGGGCCGCCCAACGCGAGATCCTCCGGCAGTTCCTCCGGCTGGGCCTGAGCCCGGCCCTCACCGACCGCCCTGGCAAGTCCGTCCTCGACTCAGCCCGGAGCGTTTGGATTCGCGAAGCGCTCTCACCTGATGCGCGGGCGTGATGGCCCGTT
>Ga0233425_10008549_pt1 | contig 13533 bp, 10 predicted proteins | sample Watercolumn_Towu_2_FD_181712 | JGI IMG/M metagenome (GOLD analysis project Ga0233425, IMG submission 181712) | Freshwater microbial communities from Lake Towuti, South Sulawesi, Indonesia - Watercolumn_Towuti2014_140_MG | ecosystem: Environmental > Aquatic > Freshwater > Lake | place...
AAATGAACTTGATTTTGTTTTAATGAATGGTGTATTTGGTTGGGGCTTAAACGATGAAGAAAAAATTGAAAAATCATTTTCTGGTATTTATGACATTTTAGCTCCGGGAGGAATCTTTATTTTGGGGTGGAATGATGTCAAAGATCTAACACCACTTCCCCTGGATCAAATTAAAGCTTTAAAAAAATTTCAAGTCTACAAATTTCCACCGCTTAAAACTAGTCAATTCAAGGCCAAAACCGGAGAGCACACTTATAATTTTTATCAAAAAATTAATTAATTATTATATTATTTTATGAATATCAAGGAGGTTGCTTATAAAAAAGCCGAGGAAGTATTAACTAAGTGCGCTAAAAACACGGGTTTTTACGCTTCCGGACTCAAAGGGGGCTACGAAGCTACTTGGGCTCGCGATTCAATGATCACATCATTGGGGGCTAGTCTACTTAAAACAAAATTCAAAAAAACTTTTCGCGATAGTTTGAATCTTTTGGCAAAATGGCAAACCACAAACGGACAAATTCCAAATTGCGTCGGCTCATACAATCTAGATCGCAGATCAGACAAAACCTACAATTCCATAGACTCTTCGCTGTGGTTTATTATTGGACATTTTGTATATGCCACCGCCTATAAAGATCATAAAATTTTGGAATCACACAAAAATAACATTGCGCGCGCGCTTACTTGGCTCAAATATCAAGATCCCAATGAAGATGGATTACTCTCTCAATTGCCCACCATGGACTGGCAAGATGCTTTTCCTCATAAGTATGGAAATGTCATCAATACACAAGCTCTTCATTATGCTACTCTGCTTATGGTTGGCGGGAAAAAAATGCAAACTCGAGCAGAACACATCAAAAAAGTAGTCAATGGCGATATTGAAGCTTATCTTAAGCTTTATGACGAGAAACTCGGATACTATCTTCCTTGGAATTGGAAAAATCATGACGGAGATCGCGAACAAGAAGAATGGTTTGACTCTTTAGGTAATGTTTTAGCCATTCTTACAGGATTAGCAAAAAAAAATATCGCTTACAATATCATTGAACACATTGAAAAAGAAAAAATCAATTCGCCCTATGGCTTAAAAGCAATTTGGCCGCCAATCAAACCAGGAGACAAGGAATGGCATTCTTATTTTGAAAAATGCGATGCGCGAACCCCTTTTGAATATTTAAACGGTGGTATTTGGCCGTTTATCGGAGGTCTATATGTTGCCGCCTTGGTAAAAATGAAAGAATACGAACGAGCTGAAAAAGAATTAACCAAATTAGCCGAAGGAAATATGCAAGCCCTGCAGACCAGAAATTACAAAATCAAATACGAATTTAACGAATGGCTTCACGGCATCACAGGAGAACCCAAAGGCGAGCCTTATCAAGCCTGGACAGCTGGCGCTTATATTTACGGCTACGAATGTCTTAAAAGAAAAAAAGTTATTTATTTTGAATAAACACAATAAAAATAAAAAAACCTGTTTCTTGCAAACAGGTTTTTGTTTTTTTAATCGTTTACTTCATTATCTTCGTGATCACTATACTCTTCTTCGGTTTCATCGGGATGAAAAAGATTATAGTCACCTTTAAAATCTGATATCCCTTCAAAATGTTCAATATAACACCCATAACAACGTGGCGCTTCTTGCGGATCATGATTCGTTAAAACAACAACATCCTCTTCGTTTTCTAAAAATTCTTCTATATCGCTTTCATCTATCTGCTTTTTACAATCTTCGCAATATTCACCAATCCAACAAATAATCGCTGAATAAATCTCCTGACTTCTTATCGACATTGTCTGAGTCTTGCAAAAATCAAGATCGCTACTATCCATCTTATCTTCCTCCTGTTTTTAGAAAAGAACGATTGTTTTATTTCCCAAACTTCTCTTGCAACATTTCATAGGCCAATTTGGCCACTTTAGTATATTGAAAATTATCCATTGCATGCTGATAAGCATTTTTTCCCATCACCTCCCTAAGCTTATCGTCAGTTAGTAGCTGCAAGGTGTATTTTGCCAAATCAGAAACACTAGCCCGATAGGCAAAAACTTTTGGTTTATCAAAAATAATTTTATGATCAGCTTCAAAACCCATATGTTCCCAAGCCCATTCTTCTTTGAGCTCAACAGTTTCACCAATTCCAGCCAAAAACCCAGTTTTTCCGTGAACAATGGTATCGACCGGTCCGCCAACATTAATCGAAATAACAGGCTTGCCGCAAGCTTCTGCTTCCATCTGAATCATGCCAAATCCCTCCAAACGAGAAGGAGCGGCATAAATATCACAAGCCGACAAAAGATAAGCCATAAAATCATGAGAAAAAGCACCATTCAAATAAACAATTTTTCCTCGATCCAGACCCAATTCGTCAATCAAAATATTTTCTTCATGACCGTGTATTTCAGCTGATTCACTATCCCAATGCTTTAAAACATATTTCCAATCTTTAAACTCTTTATCAACCTCCGCTAAGGCTTTAAACATTTCTTGCGCGCCCTTGCTGGTAACATCACCGCCAATCGTTAAAATCATTTTTTCATGCGGCTGAATGCCGAGCATTTCTCTAATTTTCTTCACCTTGGGATCATTGGCCATCGGCTTCATTTCGTTGGGATCAAAACCAATCGGTAAAGTTTTAAAATTTTTAGTATCAACGCCATCTCTTTGATATGTTTCTGTTACCCAATCACTAGTCGTAAAAACCAAAGGAAGTTCACTAATTTGTCTTTGGTAATTTGCCACCCAACCGTTAGCCACAAACCATGGCACAGGAGTAACGCCATGATTCTGCGGTGAAAAAATAATATCATGAGCATAAGTCCAACATCCGATACCAACAGCCACATCAGGCTTGTATGCATCATAAATCCATTGCTTTTGAAAACTTGGTCGATAATGGCACGGCATAACATCGGCACCAATTTCCTTTAGTCCTTTATATAATAGATATCCTTGAATACTTAACCCATCTGGCTCCGGTGGATAAGCGTGTAAAACTGCGATTTTCATGATTTTATTTAACAACCAACAAATAAACGATTCAATGACTAGATTATTTTCTAGCTGTCTAACTGTCTAGCTGTTTTATTTTAAAACTTTCTATTTTAGTGCAAAGATTGGCGTCGATACCGTCCTGATCAAAGCCGTAAATCTTGGTCATAACGGATTTTTTCTGAAAAAATTCTTTTTCTGAAAGTTTCATCTTGTAATCCGTATCGCTTTTCTCTGTTATTTCAAAACAATCTTTTTTGTTGATTTTTCTTTTGTAGTTAAAATAAAAAACTTTCTCAGGTTTGAGCAATTTTTGTTCTGCTAATTCTTGAACGGCAAAGTGCGCTGCTACATGCGCTTCATGACCATATTCTCCATTTTCTCCATGGGTAAAAATATAATCATATTTTTTTTTACCAACAAAATCAAAAATAATTTTTTTTGCTTCTTTTTTGTAACTCTCCAAAATAATTTCGTGTTCATCGTCTAGGTCCGAGATGATTGATTTCGCTCCAAAATAAAGGCAAACTTTACGAAATTTCGGTGCCCGATCAGGGTCACTGGCACGACATAGCGAAAAAATAGTCCAATCAATATTTTGGTGTTTTTTTATAACACCGCCCATCCATATAGTTTCATCATCTGGATGAGCCACGATCACAATGGCCTTTTTTCCTTTTTTCAGTATTTCTTTCATATCTTATTTTACTTTAGCAAAAAAACATTTTTTTTTCAAGTATTGCGCGCGATTTATTTACAAATCAAAACAAAAACCGCCTATCAAGAATCAATCTGATAAGCGGTTTCATTTATCCTCTTCGCCTAATTGCGAAAGGACATTATTCTGTTTCATAGAAATTAATTGTTTTCCTGTAATACCGCCCCTTCCTTCAAATGAAAGAAATAGGTGCTAATTACGGTTCCAACAGAACAGCCCAGCGCATAAATAAACGCGATTTTCCAATTACTAATATCATCCATCATTCTCTGAAGAACATAATACCAGATCATCACATTTATCATCGTTACAACTCCGCTGGCAATTATTTTGGTTTTAGTAACCAATTTAGTCCAAAAAGTCACTATCACCATCTCTAAAATACCGATAAAAAACAATGCCATAAGTTTAAAAATAATTAATCGTTGTTATTAAAAGCTCGACCTTTATTAAATTTTAATTTTCAAAAAAATAAAACGCCTCTAAAAAAGACACGTTTTATTTTTTATATTTTTATATTACCACAAACTTTTAAATTTGAAAATACCTTCTGTCAATATCAAATATTAGCCAAAAAATTAATCAACATGGCAAAAATAGCTTTTAAGGTACCCAGTTTCAGAAAAAGCAACCAGTTCCGGGTGATCAATGGAATTATACATTTTTTCCAAAATTCTTAAATTTCTTTGAGTTCTGCCGGCTGACTCGCTCAGCATATACCTAAAATCTGAAGAATTAAGATGAGCTGAACAAGAACAAGACAATAAAATTCCATCTTGATTAATTTTTTTAATTGCTTCTTCGTTAATTTTTTTATATCCTTCAATACCCTCTTTAATCTTTCTTCTGTCTTTGATAAAGGCCGGCGGATCAAGTATGATTAAATCAAAAAAACACGGCTTCGCTTCTTTTAAATAAAGCTTCACATCTTCCACTATAAATTCCACTTTGTCCATTTTAAGTTTATTGATTTTTATATTCTCTTTTGCAAGATCAATGGCTTTTTGCGAAACATCAACACTGGTAACGCTGCGCGCTCCAGCTGCCAAGGCATAAACCGAAAAGCCTCCAGAATAAGAAAAACAATTGGCAACTGTTTTGTCTTTAGCATATTTCATCAGGGCTAAGCGCTTATCTCTTTGATCCAAAAAAAATCCGGTTTTTTGTCCTTCTTTAATATCAATCAAAAAAGAAAAACCATTTTCATAAATTTTAACCAAATCAGGCATAGTGCCATAAAGTAGTCCCGATTGCTTTGATAAATTTTCCACCCGGCGAGCAAAAGCATCTGATCTTTCGTATATTCCCTTGGGATCAAAAACTGCAATCAAACTCTTGGTGATCAAATCTTTCCATTTTTCAATTCCACGATTATGACACTGCACCACAAAATAATCATCATATTTATCAATAATCAATCCAGGCAACATATCATTTTCTCCATTAACCAGACGATAAGCGTTAGTCAATTTTTCATCAATATATTTTTTTCTCAAATTCCAAGATGCTGTTATTCTTCTGGTAAAAAAATCTTGATCAATTTTTTCTTTTTGATCATAGCTCCAAATTCTAACCGCAATTTGTGAATAAGAATTAAAATAACCTTGCGCCAAAAAATCACCCGCTTCACTTATTAAAACTACCGGCTCTCCGCTTTCAATTTTGTCCGGCAAATTCAAAATCCCCTGAGAAAAAAGCCAAGGATGTCTTCCGCGTACTGGTCCTAATTTTTTATTTTTAACTTGAAGTTTTATCATTTTATTTTATTTCGTTCTTTTAAAAGATTTAAAAGAATTAAACCACATCTATTTTTAATGTCAAATTTTAAACCACTGAAGCATTGGCTAATAATTTTTCTTTCTTCATCTTGGCAAAATGCCACTTGTAAAAAATTCTTTTAATTATTTCAACCAAAATCAAATAAATAACCACAAACCCAGAAATAACCAGCATAACCTTACCTGGCAACCTTTCAAGTCTAAGCATTTCACCAAGAAATGTAAAAGGTGTGAGCCAAACTGCCAACACTGCTAAGAAAGTGGTGATCAATAAAGCTCGACTCGGACGACTTTGCAAAAATGGAATTTTCTTGGTGCGAATGATATAAATTACAAAAGTTTGAGTGGCAATCGATTCAATCAGCCAACCGGTCTGAAAGGCATGCTCTGACAAATGATAAACAAAATACAAAAAGAAAAAAGTTAAAAAATCAAAAATTGAACTCACTAACCCAAAAACAATCATATACTTTTTGATAAATTTCAAATCCCAATGAGCCGGTCTAACCAATTCATCTTCGTCAACCGAATCTGATGGCAAAGAAAATTGTGAAACATCGTAAATAAAATTATTAAATAAAATTTGACCGGGTAGTAGCGGCAAAAACGGCAAAAAAGTTACCGCCCCCATCATGGAAAACATATTGCCAAAATTTGAGGAAAGCCCCATTAAAATATATTTGATAGTGTTATTAAAAGTCTTTCTTCCCTCAATCACCCCATCTCTTAATGACTCTAGACTTTTGCGCATCAAGATAATATCAGCCGTATCCTTGGCTGTTTCAACGGCATTATTAACCGATATGCCAACATCAGCCGCTTTAAGCGCTGGCGCATCATTGATTCCGTCACCCAGATACCCCACTGATTTACCGGATTTTTTCAACAACAAAATAATTTTTTCTTTTTGCTCTGGGGTGACACGAGCAAAAATATTAATATTCATAATATTTTTTTGTAGTTCGATATCATTCATTTTGTTCATCTGCTTGCCGGTCAAAACACCTTTAATTTCAATACCGATATCCTGGCAAATTTTCTGAGCCAACAACTCATTATCACCTGTTAAAATTTTAACCTCGATTCCCAATTTTTCCATTTCATCCAAGATTTTTTTTGCATCTTCCTTGGGCGGATCCAAAAAAGCCAAAAATCCGGAAAAAATCATATTTTTTTCATCGTCTTTAGAATATGTCTTTTTTTTGTCTGATTCTATCTCGCGATAACACACAGCCAAAACGCGAAAACCTTGCGCGCTTAAATCATTAAATCTTTTCTCAATAGTTTTGGAGATTTTTTTATCATCACTCAGTGATCCGGACATTTCATAGTATTTGCTTATTTTTAATATTTCTTCAGGCGCGCCTTTGGAAATAAGAATTCTTTTGCCATTTTTTTCTACCACCATCGAGCTTCTTTTTCGCGTAAAATCATAAGGAATCTCATCGATTTTTTTATAATCACGAATGCTGATTTTTCGAAATTCCTCAATAGCCCCGTCCAATGGATTACGCACACCAGTATGAAAATGACTGGTCAAATATCCAAGTTCTAAAACTTTCTTGGATTCATTGCCGCAATAATCCAAATATTTAATCAGTGTTATCTTGTCCTTTGTGATCGTGCCTGTTTTATCTGTGCACAGAATATCCATACTGCCAAAATTTTCAATTGAAGCTAAGTGTTTGACGATTACTTCTTTTTTGGCCATAAGCTGCGACCCCCTGCTTAGACAAATTGTCATAATAGCTGGCAACATATCCGGAGTAACGCCAATGGTGATGGCAATGGCAAAAGTAAAAGCTTCGATGATAACCATACGATCTAATTGCGTCGCATTTTTAACCAAATAAAAAACAAACACAAAACAAACCATGAAAAATATCAGCTTAACCACAAAAATACCAAACTTCATCATGTTAATTTCAAAATCAGTCTTGGGTTCTTCGCTGTTGAGGGCTTTGGCGATTTTACCGAATTCTGTATTAATTCCAGTTTTTAGGACTAAAACATAGGCAAAACCACTAACCACGCTAGAACCCATGAAAACGCAATTTTGATTTTCAGGGCTGATTTCATCTTTGCTTTGAAGAACAACTTTTTCCACCGGAACAGATTCACCGGTAAGCGAAGATTGATTAACAAAAAAATCATCACTTTCCAAAATTCGACAATCAGCCGGAACAACATCGCCAGCGGATAGCAAAAGAATATCGTCTGGAACTACATTTTTAAAGTCTATTTGCATCTTCTTATCATCGCGAATAGCAGTAACCTTGGTTGCCACTTTCGCGGCCAAATTCTCAACTGTTTTCTGAGAACGATAAGTATTTGAAAAATCCAAAACAACCGAAAGAAGAACCATCATGATAACGATAATCGCACTGCTGGTTGCGCCCAAAAAAAACGAAACCATGGAAACAATTATCATTAAAATAAATAATGGGTTTTTTAATTTATCAAAAAAAACTAAAAAGGCTCCCATTTTTCTTTTTTGAAAAACCGTATTTTCACCAAACTGTTTCAATCTGCGACTTGCTTCAATTCGTGATAGACCTTTTATTTTTTTCATAAAAATAATTTAAATATATTATATTTTTTATACTCATTATCACAACGCGCTAATCATCATTTTTCAAATTTTCCAAATTAAACTCTCCTTTTAAATTATTGCCGTATTTTTTGGTATACAAAATAGAAATTACAATCATTAAGCCGCCCACAAACATCAAAGCCACAACTCTGATTACGGCGTCGCTTAAACCGGACCAAATATCATAAATCAAAATCTTACCGATCGTTAATGACAGTATATACAGGCCAATAGTGCGGAATTTTATTAAATTTTGCGCGATGCCATGACTTAAAAATATAAATGCCAAAATACCCCAATAAATAGTGATTACAAAACTATTCTCATTGAAAAAATTATAAACATACATTGTAGAAATTATAAATAAATAAAAAGACAACGCCGTACTGACAACATTAATCGGCAATTTATTATAATTAATACTATTTTTATTTTTCAACATCAAACTGTTAAATGAATAAACGGCTGCGGCAAAAATAAACGTTGAAATATACTGCAAAATTTTTAAAGAATGTAAATTATTGTATTCCAAATTACCAAAAATATAATTTAAAATAAAAATATGATAGATAAAAACCAAACTCAAGGTCCAGGACCAAAATGTTTTAATACCAGCATTGTAAATGCTGCCATAGACAAAAAATAACAACAAAAACAATGTCGAGATCCCGATCATGCTAAGGCCATATTGATGTGACGGAATTATTTTTATCAATAATCCAAATAACAGCAGCATGCCAAAGACATGACCAAAATCATGCAAAAAGCGCAAAGCTCTATTTTCAAAATCCAAAAATTTCAATCCCATAATTAATGATATAAATATTATCATCAACGAAATTAATGAAATAAAATCACGAACCATTACCGCCTCCAATAACACCAACAAGCGAACTAAACCAATCAACATTAACACAAAACCTGCTAAATAAACTTTTATGTCTCTAGTTTTTTTATAAAAATAATACAATAGCGATGCCTCAAATAACCAAATTACTGCGACAATTTCTGAATTTTTTGAAAATATATAAGCTATTGCCAAAGAGAACAAAGACACCGATGAGCCCAAAAAAGCATAAACAACATTTTTGGCCATGTCTCCATCCTTTTTTGCTACGTTGGCAATCAAACTTTCGCGCAATTTTTGGTAAATGCCAAAACCAAGCATAAAATAAAAAATCGCCAAACCTAAAAATGACAAACCAAGAGTAATTTTTGACTGGCCAAATTCACCAAAATAAAAATAAAATAATTCACCAACCGCAAATAATACTCCAGACAACAAACCAATTACCAAATTACGAATTTTACTTCTGATTAAGTAATTATTTATAAAAGGCATGGCAATATTAAAAAACATTAACGCCCAAATACAGATAATGCTAAAAAAACGCGAATCCCCATCTCTAGTTAAAACTGGTAGGAGTATAAAAATACCAAAAACCGTTCCCAGAGAGTAGAGATACTCCAAGCTTTTTCTAAAAGAAAAATAATAAGCCGACAACAAAAACAAAAACGAAGTCCACATTACGCCATACACCTGAGTATTAAAAAATACAGCGCCATAATACCATGATAAATTATTCTGTACTCCGTTTATAAAACCGCTTATGGCCAATATAAACAAACCAAGCACGATAAAAAAAACATACTTCATAACCACAGTCAAGCTTTCAACAAGGCGAACAAAAATAATCAAATACAAAAAAGCCGTACCCATTAAAACAAAAATAATATTATTAACGAATAAAATATCAGCATAAATCAAACCAATCAAGGCTATCAAGGGCGTAAATAAAATATAAAAAAAAGCTGAGATACTTGTGCGCGAAAAAACAAAAACACTGGAAAGCAACATCACGGTCAAAAACATCAAATAACCTATCATGATTTCCAAATTACCAATTGCAATTCCAAGTTTGTAATTACCAAATCCAAGCAGTATTGCAAAAAATAAATAAGCCAAAACAAAATACTGCGCCATTGCCTCGTTTTGTTTATTATTATAAGCAGCATAGAGGGTTAAGAGCGACACAAAAGCCATTGCTGCCAATTTTATCAACCAATCGGTGTTGGTGCTAAATGGCGCCAACAACACTAAAACATTACCACCCACAAATGCCGTATTCAAAAGACCAGAAGAGTAATTAGAAAATTTCTCACGATAAAAATAACTCAAAACAATCGCGCCAATCGAAACAATCAAGCTATAACCAATTAGCGTATACGGTGTTGTACTTGGTTGAGCTCCAATTAAAAAAGGATTTAAATAAGCTATAACAAAAGAAAAAAACAAAAGTGAGTGCGCTTGATAAACCAAAGATACAACCACGGCAAAAATAGTATTGAGAATTAAAAATAGCAAAGTCACGCCTTCGCTTAAAAAATTCTGCCCCGATAACATCTCATCGCTAATCAAATATCTTCCTGATAAAATCACCAGGTAATTAATTAAGATGGCTGTACCGATCAATATACGAGATTCTTTGACATATCCTTTTTTGTCAATCCAAACACCAATCCCAAATATGATAAAACCAAGCACGAAACCGATAAACAATTTACCAATCGGACCGATGTTGGTGTAAACTAATTGCAATAAAAACATCACGCCCAAAAATAATAAAATACCACCAATTTTGGCCAACGCATTTTCCTGAAAAAATTTCTGAAAAAAATTAGGTTTAGACGGCTCCTTAATCACATCACCTGCTTTATCATTTTGATTATCAGATATTTTCTGTGCATTATTAATATCACGCTCCGATGGCGAAACAACATTTATTTCTTGGCTTATTTTTTTATTTCCTGACAAATCGTCCAGAGGTGTTGATATATTATCATTTGCAGCATGACTTGAAATTGTAGACTCGGCTTTAAAAATTAAATCAGTTGGCGCACTCTCAAGCGCATCAACTGGCACCTGTTTGTTTTTAGTTGTACTAACATGACTATTTATAAAATTTTGAGACAAGAAAATTCCCTTAAAAGTACTTCCAAATACAATAATAAAAACCAACCACACATTAAACAAATCACCGTCATACATATCTTCTCCACTGAGAAGCATCCCCATCATTGTTGTTGCAACAAACCCCATTGCCAAGCTAGCCACCCAGGCTAACCGATTAAGCACTTTAGTCATAAAAATTCACATTAAAAAATAAATATTATAAAATTGTTTATTTTCTTTTTTTTGAATCAGTCTCACTTTTGTCAAACTTATCTGCGGCGACTAATAAATTCATTTTTCTAATCATAAAAATGATCAATCCCAAAAATATCAAACTAATTACAGAGATTAACACGGTGAATAATGTCTTATTTGATTCGATAAAACGATCGTCTTTTTTGTCGCACGCATCACCTATTTTATCATTATCTACATCACGTTGATCGGGATTATAATCAAATGGACAATTGTCACAAGCATCACCCCTGCCATCATTATCACCAGCGCTTTGATCAGTATTGACAACATCAATACAATTATCAACGCTATCAAAAACCCCATCTTTATCCTTGTCAAATTCACAAGCATCGCCTATGCCGTTGCCATTCTTATCAACTTGATCAAAATTTGCGATATCTTTACAATTATCCCTGTAGCCAAGAATACCATCATCGTCATCATCAGCACACAAATCACCACTTTTATCAGCATTAGAGTCTAGTTGATCAGGATTATACACATAAACACAATTATCCAAAGAATCGCCGATGCCATCATGGTCACTATCAGTATCATTGTAATTTTTGCTTGCATTATTAAAATCGCAAGCATCACCTACCAAATCACCATCAACGTCCAATTGCTCCTCATTAGTCGCAAAAGGACAATTATCTTGATTGTTCAAAACTCCATCAGCATCAAAATCTTTATTATAAAAAGAATTATTCTCAAAATTAATATCATGCACGCTGGTGTTAACATTTAGCGAAAAAATTGTTTGATTTGCTTTTTTCTCTAATTCATTTATGACTTTTTGCATTTTTTCAACATCATTACAATGATAATCCGTGTAAACACTTACTAGTCCCTGATTTATGGGTTTTAACAAATACACCAAATCAGAATTCTGCAACAAGCTTAATTCATTGATAACCAAATTCTCGGAAACAGTTGTTTGCTCATCATAATTCATAAATATTATTTTCAAATAGCGCCAATCATAATCCTCAACATCATTCACATTAATAAAGGAAATATTATCTACTGATACGTAGTAAAACGGTCGCAAATTGCTATGATAGTTCAAACGAAAAGAAAACTTATTGGCGTTTAAAATTTTACCGGCATCAATAATAATTTCCTTTTGAGCCCCAGAATAAGCATCAAAAGGAAAACTTGTTTTTAAATTACCATCTGTTAAATACTTTACATTATCATCAGCATTGACAGGCACCCCGGTATAAGATATCACCTTGTAGTAAAAATATCTTTCTTGTCCGAATTCAAAAACACGGGACGGTAGCAACTGATTATTTTGAACAAAAAATAAAACTCCTTCATCATGAACGCCAACCTTCACCGCATCATCGCTATTAGAATAAAAAGAAGCGCTTTTTTCAAAGCACTCTTGTTTTAAATCAAAAAACCCTATCTCATTGGCGCGCACCAAAGATGGCAAAAATAAAAAAACAAGTATTAATAATATTTTTTTCATAAAAATAATTTAAATATATTATACCTTTATTGTATCATTTTTGGTTAAATATAAAAAGAGATGTAAAATACATAATACCAAAAAGCCTGTTATGAAAATTATTATGGAAGTGTATACCAAACAAAAAATGACAATCAAAATATTAAAAAAGCGCGGAATCAGATAGAGTTCCGCGCTTATTTTGTTTTTAACCTATAGCTCGATTCTGGAAATTTCGAATGCCTTTCTTACATCTTGTTCTGTGCTTTCTTTTCTGGCTTTCTCTTGTTCCATTCTTTGTTTGGATATATCATAATTCTCAAAGAACCCAGCCAAACAACAATGAGACCGAAGAATTCCAAGCGCAACGACTGCTCTACCAGCCTCTTCCTGACCCAATGAGCTGTAATGTTCCAGGACGGCATTGTCCATGGCTTCCCGATACTCCTTGTTGTTCCATGCACGGGCACGCATGTTGCCGAAATCATGAATCAAGGCAAGAAGTTCATTCTTCGTAACCCCCGAATGACCCCAATCAATAAATTCGACTTCACCTGAATCACTATAAAAAGTATTACCAGGACAAGAGTCTCCGTGAACAAGAAAATATTTGTCTTTCTGTTGAAATGCCGCAATCACTTCTTCATATTTGGACAACAACTCGTCAACACTCTTTGGTAATGTGTACACACATATGGCGGTTTTCCAAAATATATGAGAAAATCGGCAAATATGTGTACAAAATTGCCAGAAAATCCCTTAGAGGAACGTTTAAGATGGGTTTTGCCCATTGCCAATAA
>Ga0233425_10008550_pt1 | contig 13531 bp, 13 predicted proteins | sample Watercolumn_Towu_2_FD_181712 | JGI IMG/M metagenome (GOLD analysis project Ga0233425, IMG submission 181712) | Freshwater microbial communities from Lake Towuti, South Sulawesi, Indonesia - Watercolumn_Towuti2014_140_MG | ecosystem: Environmental > Aquatic > Freshwater > Lake | place...
CAAGAGGTGTTGATTTTGTGGTTGTCCAAAGGGGATTTTGTTGCCCAAACCGGGACCCATTCCGAAGGAATGGGACTGAGCCTGTCCTTTAAAGCGAAGAATCCCGGCCCTGATTTCTACGTGGGTTTCCGATTAATCAGATGGTCTAAAGGGAAAAAAGTTATTATATTGGCCTGCTTAATCAAAAAAACGATAATGATTAAGTTGTGTTGTGATCATGGCGTTTAGGTGGACAATCCACAAAATCAACACCCCTTGAGTCTGAACGATATTTGGCATTGATTCCCCCAGCAACACAACTATCACGTAACCTTGGGACAAACTCAAATACTTAAAGATAGAGTCAGGCGGTCTTGTTTATTAGACCTTAATAAATTTTAGATCTTTAATTGCCGGAGTAATATTAAAAATGGATCAAGTCTCCAGCCATTAAGGGGGTAAACTGGCGGCGGACCTTTTTGTAGGCCCGGCGGATCTTTTTCGTATTTGTAGAAAACATCAAGCCGAAACGCAGACAAACCCTATAAAGCGATTCTCTTTGGGGGTCGATTATCAGTTCGAGGGGTATCAGGCCTTCGGGCAGTTTTTCTTTAAGGTTTGCAAGAAGTTGTTCCCATGCCGGGGCCAGGCGTTTCTCCGCTTCCTGCAAATAGTTTAATAAAGGGATGACGACCAATTCAACCCGCTCTTTCAACGAAGAGAGAAACTCGGGGCGATTTTCGGCCCGAATGACTTCCACTCCCAATCTGTCAAGAAAACCGGCAATAAATTGCTGGACCACATCATTGGTGTTTCCGGGCACTAAAGCCACTTTACGAACCCCGCGGATTTTCCAGGCCGGTCCAAACTGGTTCTGGACTTGGTCCAGGAAGTTATCCCTTAACCATCGCCGATGATTCTCCATTCGTGCTTTGGCCCGTTTAAGCAGCCTCCTTCCATAATAGCGAATGTAGCCATAATAGATATCCATTTTGGCCAGCCGTTTCAGAATGGCCCTCCAGGAATAGAAAGAACTGAGGGCCTGATACGCTACCTTTTGCAGTTCTTCTGCGGTCATGGATCGAGGCTTAAACACTACGTGAGTCCCGTCATAGAGGTCCCATCTGCGGGTTAAGAGTCGGTTCTCCTGCTCTAGGGTTTGAAAGGTTTCCGTCCCAGGTAGGGGAGTAAGCATCATGAACTGGGCCGAATCTACCCGATTTTTAATGGAGAAACGAATCGTTTCCCTGATGGTTTCAGGCGTATCTTCATCGGAACCGATGATAAACATCCCGTGTATATGAATGCCCTGGCGATGGAAAGCCTTAATGGCCCGCCGCATGGTCTCCTCATCCTGGTTTTTTCTGTAGGCTTTTAAGACCCGCGCACTGGCACTCTCAAATCCAATATATACCCCCCAGCAGCCGGTTGCTTTCAGCAGTTCTATAAATTCAGGATCTGAAGCTGATTCGGCCCGCACCTGGGTGCTCCATTCCGGATGACCGCCCTCCTCCTTCATCCGTCTGAGGAGCGCTTTGGCCCTGTTCGGGTTGGCGGCAAAATTATCATCACAGAAAAAAAGATGACGGGCCTGGGCGGCATTTGACCGGATTTCGTTCATGATCTGGTCAACGGAGCGGACCCGATACCCTCGACCGAACATGGTAACAACCGAACAAAATTTACAGGCGAAGGGACAGCCTCGGGAGGTGGCAATGGGGACAACGGCCTGACGGGGATTCCAGCCCCGGATCAGGGAAAAATCCGGAATGGGGAGGGAATCCAAATTTTCAACCAGGGGCCGGCCGGGATTGGACTTTGGACGGTCTTCCTCCCAATAGGATAAACCGCCAAGGGCATCCAAATCGTTCCGGTTGTTTAAAGCGTTCAGGAGTTCGACCAGGGTTTCCTCCCCCTCCCCCCGTATAACGAAGTCTCCATGATTCAAGGCCTCCTCCGGAAGGAAGCTGACATGGGGTCCGCCATAGGCCACCGGTTTTCCCAGGATTTTGGCTTGATCGCCTATGTCAAAGGCTCTGGGGATGGTACTGGTAATGGAAGATATTCCGACTAAATCAGCCCAATCCAGATCTTCAACCCTAACGGCCCCGGAAATTTCTTCCACTATTATCCTGATCTCATAGCCCAGGTTGCGGAGTATGGTGCCTAAGAGGACCGACCCTAAACGGGGAATCCGGGCCCTGCTGAAGACGTGTTCGGCCGGAGATTTCGGTTCGATTAATAAGATTCGCTGGAGAAACCGGGATTCCATGTCACTCCTTTGATTCTTTTCCGGGTTGAATTGGGAGAATGTCTAGAGAAAGGCGGTCATTACATTTTGACCGAAGGCTTACTAATCTGTCATAATAATAAAAGAGACTCGGGGATGTAAAGAAAAAAGTGGGCATCCTTTGTGAGGAGCAGAAAAACCCTTTTACATAAAGACCGGGATTGGGTAAAGAAGGATCAGAATAAATTGGCAGTTTGCGGAAAAACTCAATAAATTAGAAAGAAAGGAAAAAGATGTGATCGTCCGTCATTTGAATCACCCCGAAGTAAAGGCAACCCGTTATCGAGCCCATGGAGGAGGTATCGCCCACATGGTCCTGGACACCCGCCATCTGCAAACCCTCATGTTTTTGGCCCATGCCTCGGTCCCTCCCGGCGAGAAATTGAGCGGTCATATCGATCCGATGGAGGAGATCTATATTATCCAAACCGGACGAGGTCTGATGCAGGTGGAAAAGGGGCTTCAAGAGGTGGGGCCCGGTGAAGCCATCCATATTCCTGTTGGGCACTATCATGAGCTGACCAATATCGGGGAAGAGGAACTAACTATTCTGGTAGTGGCCGGTCTTATTCCTATTCAGGGCTCAGAGTCCCGGGTATAAGGTCCAAGGTCTAAAATCTAAGGAAAAACCGCGCACCTTATATCTTAGGCTCCTTTAATTTTTTTTTCAGTAAATTGGCCGCCACCAAAAAGGGATCCCAAACCGGACCGAAAGGAGGGGCATAGGCCAGGTCCAGTCTGGAAATGTCTTCGAGAGTCATCTCTTGATGGAGGGCAACGGCCAGCATATTGATCTTTCGGCCTTCCCCATCCCAGCCGATCCAGTTTCCTCCTAAGAGTTTTCCGGAAGATTGATCGGCGACGATTTTTAACAGGGTGCGCCTGGCCCCGGGATAGATGCCCGCCCGGGAAGAGCCCTCAACCACCTGGCTGATTGTTGGGAAACCGAGTTTTTTAGCCTGGGCTTCAATGATGCCGGCCATGCCGATTTCCAGATCGAAGACCTTGACACAGGCCGCTCCGACGATGCCGTGAAATTCCGCTTGTCCGCCCATGGCATTTTCACCGGCTATGCGCCCTTCTTTATTGGCCAGATCCCCTAAGGGGGCCAGGGTAGGTTGGCCGGTGATCCGATGAGGTTTCTCGCAACAATCCCCGGCGGCGTATATGTCGGGATCATTAGTCTGCATTCGATGGTTGACTTGAATTCCGCCTGTTTTTCCGATGATAATCCCCGCTTCCTGGGCCAGTTCGATGTTCGGCTGAACCCCGACCCCGACGAAGAACAGGTCGGCCGGGAAGATGCCTTGATCGGTTTCCAGTTGATCAGCCTTGGAGCCTTCTCCTTGAAAGGCCAAAGGACTGACTTCTCCTACATAGCGGACCCCATGACTTTCCAGTTCTTTAACAATAATCGGGCCCAACTCAGGCTCCAGACCGCTATAAGGGAATTTACCCCGATACAGGAGGGTGGTCTCAATTCCCCGCCGTCGCAATCCTTCGGCTACTTCCAGGGCAATATATCCCGCCCCGACAATCACTCCCCTTTGGGGATGATGCTCGTCGATGAAACGGCGGAAACCGATCCCATCGGCCATCTCTTTTAGGGTAAAGATATTGGAAGACCGTTCCCCCGGTATTCCCAATTTCTTGGAACGGGCGCCGGTGGCCAGGATCAAGCGGTCATAGGGCAAGACCTGTTCCTGCCCGGCGTCTAAATCTAGGCATCGCACCTCTTTTTTTTCACGCTCAATGGTTAAGGCCCGATGTCTCAGTTTGACTTCGATATGCTGGTTTTGGGAAAATTCTTCAGGCGTTCTGGCGATCAAGTCCTGACGGCGGGGAATTACATCTCCGATGTAATAGGGAAGTTCTCAGGCCCCATAGGATATAAAATCTCCTTGCTCCAGGATCATTATGCGAGCCTCGGGATCTTTTCGTCGGGCTGCACTGGCCGCCGTCGGTCCGGCCGCCGAACCTCCGATAATCAAGAGGGACCGCTTTTTACTCATGGATCCGGATTTCCTTTTTATTATTGCGTAGCATGTTTAAATACCTGGGAAAAGGCCCCCCAATTTTTTAATAGCTGTAAAGCACTGGCCAGTTGAGGATCATCGCCATTATCACCAAGGGCTTTTTTGTCCTGGGGAGGAGATGATTCGGCCGGGGGCTGCTTGCCCTTACCCTGGTCTTCCATATGCCGATCCAGGTCTTTTTCCCGAAGGACTTTTGGTTCCCGGTCGGTGCCGTTCCCTTTTTTTAAAGGTTTTCCCTTAATAATAATATCGGGAGTGATCCCTTTGGCCTGAATGGACCGGCCGTTTGGGGTAAAATAGCGGGCGGTGGTCAATTTGAGTCCCGAATTATCTTCCAAAGATATTATGGTTTGAACAGATCCCTTCCCAAAGGTTTGGGTCCCTAAAATGACGGCCCTTTTTTGATCCTGGAGGGCCCCGGCGACGATTTCCGAGGCACTGGCGCTTCCTTCATTGACCAAGACGACCAGAGGATAGGTGCGGGGGGCCTTATTGGGATGGGCATAGAATTTTAAATTCTGCTCCTTGATTCTTCCCTGGGTATAGACGATCAGACCCGAATCCAAAAATTCGTCAGCCACTTTGACGGCTTCATTGAGCAGCCCTCCGGGGTCATTGCGCAGATCCAAAACCAGCCCTTTCAGGCCTCCTTTGGCGGATTCTAATTTTTTTAGAGCCACCCGCAGGTCATCATCGGTCTTCTCCTGGAAAGTGCTGATCCGGACATATCCATACCCTTCTTCGAGCATTTTAGATTTTACGCTTTTAATGGGAATCACTTCCCGAACGATGCTGTACTTTACAGGCTCTTTGGCTCCTTCATGAATTATGGTCAAATTGACCTTCGTCCCCTTGGTCCCGCGGATCAGCCGGACGGCTTCGTTCATGGTCATGTTCTTGGTACTCTTCTCGTCAATCTGGAGAATTCTGTCCCCAGGGAGTAGTCCGGCTTTGTCCGCCGGAGTTCCTTCAATAGGCGAAACCACGGTTAACAGTCCGTCTTTTATGGTTATTTCTATCCCGATGCCGCTGAAGATACCGGTTGTCTCAATTTCCAATTCTTTGAATTCTTCGGGAGAAAGGAAAGCGGAGTGGGGGTCTAGGGTGTTCATCATTCCTCGGATCGCCCCATAGATTAATTCCTTCGAGTCTTTTTCTTCTACGTATTTTTTCTGAATTTCACTTAGGGCTTCGCTGAACAACTTGATCCGGGGAAAGGTCTTCTCCGTATCGGCCGCATCAATACTGTCCTTGGGATTGTTCATCAAGAAGAAAAAAACCAGTACCAGAACAATTAACCCGCCTATCTTTATGTTGCGCATTCCTTTCATAATTCCCCCAAGGCTTTCTAAAAAATCTATCCTGAAAAAAATCTTGAACCAAGACCTGGCTCAAAGCCGGAATCTGAATCCCCCATATTTTTAACCGGCACCTTGACAAAAGTTCGTGGTCCATTTTTCCATACGGAGAGTCCCTGTTTTGCCATATTTTTCGTTACTAACACCTAAAATAAGCATTATAATCCGTTCCCGATTAAGTCAAGATATTTCTTTCTTTTTTCTTAAAAAATCGCCAATCGGACCCCTGGAAGCAAAAAAAATTTCCGCTGATATTTTTTATTGACAGGATAGGATATTGACGGTAAAGTTTGCCAAATTTTATTTGGAGTAAAATTCTGTTATGGAAGATGGCCCGAGCGATTATTGGTCGTGTAGTGGAATGGTAAAACCCTACTTCTCCAGGATGTCCTGTTAAGCAATCCCCCTATTCATCCCCTCCTGGACCGGTAGTGGTTTGGAGGGGAATCTTTAAAGAACCCTTAACCTTCCCCTCATTTTTATTGTTCGACAGATAAGAGCAGCACAATATCTATAATTTAAAAGGTCTTTCGAAGGCCAAGGCCTCTTCCGCCCTGGCGGCCTGTCTTAGGGAAACACCCATTCGGAAGGGGGCCGGGGAGCCTCCCGAAGGGAATCCTATAGTAATGTTCCCGGGATCATGGCCGTCTGAAGCCCGATTATTCGCTGATCCTCCTCGGAGAAGACGAATAGCCGGGGAAAATTGAATCGAGGACCTGAGCCGGCAAGCCCGTGCGCGTTGGCAGGGCAACAAGGCCCTGACTGTTTTGGAGTTGAGATTGGATTAAAGGAAATGAAATTATCCAGAGGGTTAAACAAAGACTCATTCAGTATGAAGGGCCTTCAGGAAATCAGTGAGCATGAACGCCGATTAATTGAGCTTTGTCTGGTTTCGGCCGAAGAGGCCCTGCAGGCCCTTGGCTCGGGTCTGCAGGGGGTGGACTCGGAGGAGGCCGAGCGCCGTCTGGACGAATACGGCCCCAATGAGCTTTCCCATTCCCGACACCTGGGATTTTGGGCCGATATCTACACCCGCTGTAAGAGTCCTCTGGTCATTCAGCTGTTAATCATCGCCGTGGTCTCCGCTCTGATCGGCGAGGTAAAATCGACCATTATCGTCGGGGTCATGATTTTGCTTAGTGTCGGACTCTCTTATCTCCTGGATCGCCGGTCTTCGCTGGCCGTGGAAACGCTGGGGAAACGTGTTCAATCCCGGGCCTTGGTCATGCGGGACGGAAAGGAAACGGAGATCCGTTTCTCGGAGATCGTCCCGGGGGATGTGGTCATCCTCCATGCCGGTTCGGTTGTCCCGTCGGATTTGCGGCTGCTGGCGGCCAAGGATTTCTATGTCAGCCAGTCGGCCCTGACCGGAGAGTCCATGGCCGTGGAAAAGACCGTGGCGGAGAATCAGTCGGGGGACCAAACGACCGCCTTAGACCTGTCCAATGCCTGCTTTCTGGGGACCAATGTGATCAGCGGAACGGCCCGCGGAGTGGTGGTGAATACCGGTCCCCGAACCATTTTCGGATCTATTTCGGAGCGGCTGACCGATCAACGGGAGGAGACCAGTTTTGATTTGGGCATCCGGTCTTTTACCTGGCTGATGATCCGGTTCATGGTCGTCCTGGTTTGTGCCGTCTTTTTTATCGTCGGCTTGACCAAGGGGAACTGGATAGAAGCCCTCTTATTCGCCCTCTCCGTGGCCGTGGGGCTTACTCCGGAAATGCTGCCGATGATTGTGACCGTTAATTTGGCCAAAGGAGCCCTGGTCATGGCCAAAAGAAAGGTCATTGTTAAGCGGCTTCCCTCCATCCAAAACCTTGGGGCCATTGACGTGTTGTGTACGGATAAAACCGGGACCCTCACCCAGGATCGGGTTTTACTGGAACGCCATGTGGATATTATCGGTCATAAGAGTCAGGATGTCTTAAACTATGCTTATCTGAACAGCTACTACCAGACAGGACTCCGCAATCAAATCGACCTGGCGGTTCTTGATCATGCCGATCTCGACGTGGAAATGAACTTTACCCTGGTGGATGAACTGCCTTTTGATTTTGAGCGCCGCCGTATGTCGGTGGTGGTGGATTATGAGGGCGACCATGTCTTGATCTGCAAAGGTGCGGTGGAAGAAATCTATGCCTGCTGCCGACAGTATCAAATCGGTGATGAAATATATCCCCTGATCAATATGATTCGGGAGGATCTTTTTGAAGAAGTGCAACACCTCAACCGAGACGGTTACCGGGTCCTTGGGATCGCCTATCGTGAATTTCCCCGGGAAAGATCGACCTATACCGTAGCCGATGAACAGGATTTGATACTATTAGGGTATATCGCTTTCTTCGACCCTCCCAAAGAATCGGCCGCTCAGGCCCTTGATCTTATGAAAAAGGTCGGCATTCAAGTCAAGGTCGTGACCGGTGACAACGGTCTGGTCACTCAGAAGGTCTGCCGCGATGTGGGATTAAAGGTGAAACAAGTTGTCACCGGGGCGGACCTCGCTAAACTCAGCGATACGGCTTTTGCGCTGGTTGTCCAAAAGGCCGATGTTTTCGTTAAAGTCAGTCCCCTGCAGAAGGAAATGATCGTTCGGACCTTGCGCGATCAAGGCCATGTGGTGGGTTTCTTGGGTGACGGCGTAAACGATGCCCCGGCCCTTAAGGCCGCCGATGTCGGGATTTCGGTGGATGCGGCAGTGGATGTGGCCAAGGAGGCCGCCGATATCGTCTTGCTGGAAAAGAGTTTGCTGGTGCTGGAAGAGGGGATCATCGAAGGCCGGAAAGTCTTTGCAAATATCATTAAGTATATCCGTATGGGCGCCAGTTCCAATTTCGGGAATATGTTCAGCGTCGTGGGGGCCAGTTATCTCTTGCCTTTCCTGCCGATGCAGCCTGTCCAGGTTTTGACCAATAATCTTCTTTATGATTTTTCCCAGACCGGAATCCCCACCGACAATGTGGATGACGAACTGATCAATAAACCGCTTAAGTGGAATATCCGTAACATCAAGCGGTTTATGGTTTTTATCGGGCCGGTAAGCTCGCTATTCGATTACGCCACTTTCGCCTTGATGTGGTTCATTTTCCGCTGCAGCTCCTACTTGGATGGATCTCTCGGGTCGGGACAAAAAGAGGCCTTGGCCGGCCTTTTTCAGACCGGATGGTTTGTGGAATCTCTTTTGACCCAAACCTTAATCGTTCATATCATCCGAACCCGGAAAGTTCCTTTTTTCGGAAGCCATGCCTCGCTGCATATGACTATGACTACCGGAATCGTCATGGCCGTTGGGGCCTGGCTGCCCTATTCTCCCTTTGCCCCCAGCCTTGGCCTGGTCCCTCTGCCTCCGGTGTTTTGGGGGTGGATCGCCGCTTTTTTGATTTCCTATTCCTTCTTGACCCACTTCATCAAGACTTGGTTCTTTAAACGTTTCGGAGGAGATTAATTATGGATACCTTACTCGATGCCCTGCAGGAAGGCCGTTTGATCGAGCTGCCCGACAACAATAAAGATGATGCCCTCCAGTTCCTGGCTCATATTATCGAAGCCATTCCTTCCCTTCCTGCGGGGATCGATGTCGTCGGTCTGGTTATGGCCCGGGAGCAGTCGAGTAACTCCCAGTTAGGCAAAGGCTGGGCCTGCCCGCACGCCAGAGTCCCCTTTGAAGAAGAGCTGCTTTGCGTAGTTGGCTGGAGTCCGACCGGCATCGAATACGGGGCCTCCGATGGAATCCCGGTCTCTATTATCGTCATGTATCTCGTACCCGAAAACCAACGGAACCATTTCCTGCGGGAAGCCTCCATGCTGGCTAAGGCCTTATCGGTCTATCCGGGATTCGAAAAACTAAATAGGGCCAAGGAATTGAATGAAGTCCGGGACTATCTCCTCGACTTAATCGGTTCGACCAAAGAGACGGCCACTCCGGACTCGAGGGCGCGGATGATTCAATTACAGGCCCGGCCGAGTGTAGCGGCCATCCCGGCTTATGATCTGGCTAACTTGATCGTTGAACCGCTGGCCATTGTTACCGGGCCCGGTCTGAAGTATGTGGTCCTGGCGCAAGATCGACATTTAGTGGAATATTTGGATTCGGCACCCGGTCTGGTTGAAAAGATTGAAAAGGGCGGGTTGTATCAAAATGGGGGCTGGCGTATCTTGAAGCGGGGTGAAACGGCCTATCACGGTGATCGAATCGTCTATGAATGCTTGGCCATAAAAGCCGCCAAGAGTTAGGCCACAGCAGGTTGCTGAAAAAGGCCCATTTACTGCGTTGCCCTCATCCTTCGTCATTGCGGCGTACTTCAATGTACGCCTCATTTCTCAGGATTTCGGGCGCCTTGTCTCTGGACCTTTTTGAGCAACCTGTGAAAAATGAGTTTTTCCGCAAACAGTTAGTGGTTAAATAACTTCAGAACCATCATTCACATTTAAGTTTAGCAATTTTAGTAGACTGTAAATTCGTATTCCACAAGAAGCTGCTCATCCAAAAAAAGACGGGCCTTCCAGACACCGATAAATTTCCCTTCCAGCGGCAGGATATCCAGTAGCCCTTTTTTAAAAGACAGCAAAGACCAAGTGGTGTATACGGGGGTGTTGGCGGGGATGTTTACTTTTAAGCGGGAGGTCTCCTGCACTTTTTTGTCGGGCCGTACCCAGAGGACCTTAACTTCATGGTTGCCGATGAGATTAGTCCAAACGGTATGAAGATATATTGAATCGCTTTTAGTAAAAGAAGCGGCCGGAACAAGCCGGGAAAGGTCTTTGGTTAAAATCGACTGGAACTTCGGTGTTTGTGCCCAGACCGGGGCAATAATCAGGGCCAACCCCAGTAACGTGTTGAGCATAAAGATTCGTATGAGATGATTCTTCAATATTCTCATAAGGTAATAACAGACCGCCTCCAATTTGAAAAAATAGAAGGTTTACCCGGAAAGGTCAAGGGCTAATTATTGGTTGCAAACTTAGAAGGTAAATGACATACTCGGGGCCTTGACCCAGACGTTATCCCTTCCGGGCTTGCCCTGATGGGATGACGAAAACGAAGAAAGGCAATGAAACCATGGAATTCAATAAATCAAAAATGGAATCGATGCATCAACTCATTCAAGAGCGCCTTAAGGATCTTCACTCCGTTCAGAACGATTTTATAAAGCGGTCCTCCCCTGACATAGTCACCTTGGCCGCAGAGATCGCCCAGGCCTTTTCCCAGGGCAATAAATTGATGATCATGGGTAACGGTGGGAGTGCCGCCGATGCCCAGCATATGGCCGCCGAATTCGTCAATCGTTTTAAGATCGAACGGCCGCCGCTCCCGGCCCTGGCACTGACGACGGACACTTCCATCCTCACCGCCGTCGGCAATGACTATAGTTTTGACGATGTTTTTGAAAAGCAGATTCTGGCCCTGGGGAAGTCGGGTGATATCCTGATCGGCATCAGCACCAGCGGCAATTCGCCCAATATCATCAGAGGGTTTAAAATAGCGAGGGAGAAGAAGATCATGACCGTAGCCTTAACCGGCAATCAAGGCGGGAAGATGATCGAATGGGCCGACCGGTCCCTGGTCGTCCCATCCTCAATCACCCCGCACATTCAAGAAACGCACATCCTGGCCATCCATTTACTTTGCGAAATGGTTGACACACTCTTGTTCCCCAGTCCTTAGCGGTTTGGGAGTTTAAAATCCTTTGGCCCCAGTGGCCGTACCGATTTTGTTGTGGTATAAGGCCCTCCAGGGCGGCGCCAACGCTCGCCATAACCGGCAGCCAAAAGCAAAGCGAAGCGGCGCTTTTGGCTGTCCGTGTTGATGGCGTTGTTATGTGATTTCTTAATTGCTCTTTATTACTGTGAGACCTTAACCATTTTTTCACGCAACGATAAAGGAACATCTTGTAAGAGGACAATACCTGCTTTATTAGGATCTATTATCGCACCCTGTTTTGATGCTTCTAATAATGTTACGTTAACTTCATTGGTATCCAGTGTCCACATGGCTCCGGTTGCTGGATCAACAATGAGCCAACCAATAAGACCTCCCAATATGAGGTTGCCGCCGATATACCAACCATTTACCCTTGTATCTACAGTTACGGTCTGCTCAGCATAACCCACCTTTGATATTTTTACGTTATATTTTTTACCACTAAAATAGCCTTTCTTTTTCTCTAACGATAAAACTGTTGGAGTTTTCCCCTCAAATATTTTGGTTCCAGATTCGTCTGTAATAACAACACTTGCTTGGTCAGGAGCACTGCGAACATTTAGACTTTCAGGACTGCTTTTACCCATAATGGTCGCACAGCCAACAACTAAGCTAATGAGTACAGTCGAAGCGAGTAAAACTATAACCGTTTTCAACATCGTGTTTTTCATATTTGCCTCCTCTTTTCTCTTATAATTGATAGAAAATAGTAAACAATTCCCGTAACCGTACCTCCACATAGAGAAACAATCACATATAAAAACCACCTCCTTTTATTTTTGAACTGTCTCATCTTACCCTCGCTTACTGTCTGAAATTTGCACATAACAAGTTATTCTAAAGTTTTTCTGTACATCTATTCAATTCCAAGATCCAAAATATGGATATAGCCTATGACCTGAAGGATCTTAAACGATTTCCGTAGGACAAATACTATTGCCAAATGGGGATAATCTATTATAAATTATAAATAATCTATTAACAAATAAATTTTTTGGCTTAAACTCCATACAAAAAATGATTATGAAAAATATCATGATATACAGAAAGGGGAGGATTCTTCGTCCAGCCTCTCCCCGCTGATTTATAGGATTGATTTAAAGAGTATTAGCGGGGTCAGGCTGTTACTCTACGGTTGGACGAGGAATATAAATAATTTGTGTTAATTGGGGGGGCGGACTCAATGCCGACTTCCAGATATCATCAGGAGATTTTTTTCAGCGAATTCAATTTTCAATTTGATCCCTGTGTTTTCGAAAGGATCGAACCCTACTTCCCAACACGTTTTTATTGATATGCCGAATCATGATCGGGATGGAGCGATAAGAGGCGTAAAAACTCTCCTTCTCGATAAGCCACCCCTCTAAATCCTTCAGTGATGCGAAAACTATACAATCTTTCTCCGTGGGGGCCGGTCCGGGAGAAAATCACTTCCCATCTCAATCCGCGATCGGCATAAACCTGGCCCCAATTCATTTTGGAAAGCTTCTTTAAGGGTCCTAAAACTTCCCCTTGTTCTTTCTTGGGCAGATCAAAGAGTTGCTTTTGGAATACAGGACTGTTCAGATCCAGATTGACCGGGTTTTGTTCCTTTGAGTTCATTTTTTCATCCGGGATTCGATCTTCTTTAGATCACTTTTGCGGGGCGGATTTTTTTCGGCCCAGGTGACCGCTTCATTGATATCCGAACGGTTCTTCGACTCATGCAGCCACTGTTCGCTTTCCGGAATAAACTGCCCAAGCTTGACCAGCCAGACTCCGGCTTCGATCTGATCAATCAAAACCGTTTTCCCGGCATATTTTTTCCCTAAAGAGATTTGCCCGCTTCGGCCGACTGATTTTATCGCTTCCATAATTCCTGCTCCTTTATAAATGTATTATTTATGATAGCATGAAGGCATGAAAAATAAAGAAATTTATTACCTCCTACCGACTTCAGACCTCGGTAACATCAATTATGAGTCTTCGATCCCCTTATTTTAACCCTTTCGGTAACATTTAATGTGATTCAATTCGATATCTTGTCTTGCAGTCTGATCACCGGTTTGATAATATGAAAAAAGAGGCCTCGCGGTATTTGAAAAAGAGTGGGGAACTATTCGAATGGCTGAAAAAGCAATTATTAAATCCATAAAAGATTTTCTTAATGAACTCGTAAGGCAAGGAG
>Ga0233425_10008551_pt1 | contig 13531 bp, 10 predicted proteins | sample Watercolumn_Towu_2_FD_181712 | JGI IMG/M metagenome (GOLD analysis project Ga0233425, IMG submission 181712) | Freshwater microbial communities from Lake Towuti, South Sulawesi, Indonesia - Watercolumn_Towuti2014_140_MG | ecosystem: Environmental > Aquatic > Freshwater > Lake | place...
AGGGGCACGGCGAGGGGGATGGCGAGGGGCACGGCGAAGGAGCAGGGGACGAGCAGGGCTGTCCGGCGGACGCACTGGAAGCGGTGGACCGGTTTGCAGGGGCGATGGCGGGGCCGGCGGCGCTGCCGGGGCTGACCGCACTGGTCCGACTGGTCCGGGATCGGTGGGGCCGGTCGCCCATGGGGAACCCACCCAATCATCGGGAAGTGGCGGCCGAGCTCAAGAAGGTGGTCGGAACTCTCCAGGTCCGAACGCTGGAGGATGCGGTCGGGAAGGCAGCGGGGACCGAGGCGGTCGAGCTGTTCGTGCTGCCCAAGAGGCTTTCCGAGGATTCCGTGGTTTGGAAACGCCTGACCCACCCCGACATCGAGATGAGGGGGATTCCTGCGGCACTGGACATGATGGCGGTGCTTGGCGCGGCCTGGGTCGAGTCGCTCGTCCTGGTGCCGGAAGGGGAGACCTGGCGGCTGGCCGACTGGCTCGGGAAGGTGCGTGAGCTTCGCGAGCAGCGCAAGGCATCGCTCCAGAGCCGCAACGGAGGGAATCTGAACGATCGGTGGCTTGCCCGCCTGGCCGATCTGGCTGCGCTGACGCCGTCGGGCAAGCTGCCCCGGTTCATGGAGGCCTCGGCATATCGTTTGCGGCTGCTCATGTCTGCGCTGGCGGGGCTTGCCCAGGTCAAGCACCAGATGGTGCTCTACAGTTTCCAGAACTACGGCGTGGAGTGTGATGGCTGGTCCCCCATCGTGGTGTTGTATGAACAGCCGGTGAAGCCGAGGCCGGCGGCGTACGTGGAGCCGGTCCCGGACTTCTACCGGGGGCTTGCGGCCTTGTGTCGGGATGCGGCCGAGGTGTTCGGGGGGAAGGTGACTGCGCTGTCTTCCCCCACGGACGATTGTCCGGAGCTCCTGGAGCTGGGCTGCCAGAACTCGTGGGACGACTCGTTGCCCACCTGCCCGGGCACGTGCCTGACCTCACGATACGAGGGCCGAAGCCCGCTCCAGGTGCTTGCCTGGGTCTCGGAAGTGCTGGCCGGCATTGCAGACAAGGAGCTTGCCGGCAAGCCGCTCGACGAATGGGAATACAACTTCGTGCGGTACTTCGGTGCCACGCTCGAGGAGCTCTTCCTGGTCCAGGAAAAACGGGATTCGGGCATGACCGGGGCGGACCAGGGGCGACAGGAACGGGGCATCGCACTGGTGGCGGACGTGTACACGAACGTGCAGCGGCAGGCGGTTCTGCACGAGGCGGTGGGCAAGCCCTTCCTCCTGTTTGCGCATGTGCCGTTCGACGGCAGGGAGCGGATCGTGCTTGGAGCCATGCTGAGCTTCTACGAGTTCACCCACCCTACCCGCCTGAACGATGCGCAGTGGTGGGAGATGGTGACGAAGGAACCTGGCCGCGTCGTTTCCTACCTGCCTTCCTGGGCCGCAGCGTTCATCGAGAACTGAGCCTCGGAGACATCGCGCCCCCCCACCGCCGGCGGGGAATTGCCTTGCGAACTGCTTGCATCGATGGCGGGGGTTTGTTAGCGTCGTTGCCTCAGGGGGTTCAATCCCAGGAGGGGCCGAGATGATGGAATGGTGGGACAGCCTTTCGTCGTTGAACCAGGGCTTCTACGTCGCGGCCGTGTTCTTCAGCGTCTTCTTCGTCTGGCAGCTCGTGTCCGCGCTGCTGGGGCTCTCCGGCGAAGGCGATGCCGAGATGGGCGGCGACGTCGGCGCTCACGATGGGGGCGGCGATGTGTCCCACGACGTGGCCACGCACGACGGTGCGGACCAGCCCGATGCGACCCATGACGCCCATGCCACGGTGGGAGCGTTCAAGCTGCTCAGCGTGCGCTCGGTCATTGCGTTCTTCACGCTGTTCACGTGGGCCGGAGCTCTGTACCTGCAGGAAGGGGTGGCCCTGTCGCTGACGCTGCTCTACGCATTGCTGTGGGGACTTGCAGCAGCGCTGGCCGTGTCCGCCATCTTCTCCCTGCTGCAGCGGCTGACGGAATCGGGCAACATGCGTCTGGGAAAGACGGTGGGCCAGGAAGGGACGGTCTACCTCAACATTCCGTCGGGAGGGAATGGCGAAGTGAGGGTCATGGCCGGCAACGTGCTTGCGGTGCTCAAGGCCCGTTCTGCGGACGGCACGGCGATTCCGGCGGGAACGTCGGTTCGGGTGACAAGGGTCCTGGCTGCGGGGCTGCTCGAAGTGACTCGCCTGGAAGCAAACAACTCAGCATCGTGAGGAGGAGAGAGACATGAATTCTTTGCTGATTGGAAGTGCCTGGCTGCCGCCGCTCGGACGGGTCGACATCCCGACTCCGTTCATCCTGGCCCTGATCATTGCGCTGGCGGTGATCATCCTGTTCATCACGCTGGTGCAGCGGTACAAGCGCTGCCCCTCGAACAAGATCCTCGTGATCTTCGGCAAGACCGGCAGCGGTGCGGCCCGTTGCGTGCACGGCGGTGCGGCGTTCATCTGGCCGCTCTTCCAGTCTTACGCTTATCTGGACCTCGAGCCGTTCGTGGTCCCCATCGACCTGACCAACGCCCTGTCGCAGGAGAACATCCGTGTTGCGGTCCCGACGACCGTGACCGCGGCCATCTCCAACCAGCCTGGCATCATGGAGAATGCGGCCGTCCGACTGCTCGGGCTCAGCACGAAGCAGATCGAGAGCCAGGCCCAGGACATCATTCTAGGGCAGATGCGTGCAGTCATCGCAACCATGGGCATCGAGGAAATCAACCGCGATCGCCAGGCGTTCATGGGCAAGGTGAACGAGGCCGTGTCGGTCGAAATGGAGAAGATCGGCCTCCAGGTCATCAACGTCAACATCCGGGACATCCAGGATGAATCCGGGTACATCCTCGCGCTGGGCCGGAAAGCCGCTGCCGAGGCAATCAACCAGGCGAACGTGGACGTCGCCGAGCAGGAGAAGACGGGAAAGACCGGTGTGGCCGAGCGGGAGAGAGATACCCGCAAGGCCGTTGCCGCTGCCAATGCCGATGCCGAGATTGGCGAAGCATCCGCAGATCGAGACAAGCGCATGCGCGTGGCCGGGCTCGATGCGGAAGCCGTGGAAGCGGAGTCCAAGGCCAACGCGAACAAGGCCGCCTACATGGCCACCCAGCGCGTGGCCGAGGAAGAGGCCCGCCGCAAGGGCGAATCCGCAGCCAGGGAAGCCGACGGAGCGATTCGCGTCGCCCAGGAAAACGCGGCCAAGAAGGCCGAAGACGCCCGCTCGCAGCGTGAGCAGTCCCGCCTCAATGCCGAGGTCGTGGTTCCCGCCACCATCGAGCGGGAAAAGGTCGTCATCGCAGCCGAGGCCAGAAAGCTTGAGGCCATCCGGGTTGCCGAAGGCGATGCCGAAGCCATCATCGCCCGCAAGAGCGCCGAGGCCCGCGGTGAGCAGGCCATCCTCGAAGCCAAGGCCATGGGCTACCTCAAGTTCATCGAGTCGTGCGGTGGCGGCGATCGTGCCGCGGTCCTGCTCGTCGTCGAGAAGCTCGCCGAGCTTGCCGGCATCCAGGCAAAGGCCATCCACGACCTGCCCATCGAGAAGATCTTCGTGTGGGATTCGGGCGGCGAAAAGGGGGGCATGAGCAACCTCGGCCAGCGGCTGATGGGGGCCCTGCCTCCGATGCACGAGCTCGCCCGCCAGGTTGGTCTCGAGCTGCCCGAGTATTTCGGCCGCTTCGGCGGCGATCCCAAGGATCAGCCGGCGCCCCAGCCGGTTCCTCCGCCGGCCAGACCGACCAGCCCCACGCCCCCTCCGCAGGTGAAGAAGTAGGTTCGGCTCACCAGCCCAGGCGGCGGAATTCCGAGGCCTGTGTGATCTCGGTGCCGACCGGGTCGGCCTCTGATACCAGGCGGGCAACCTCACCCAGGCATTCGTGAACGAAGAAGAACTGCACGTGCAGGATGTCGGGCTTGCCCTGGCTCACCACGAACGACTGCGTGAGCTCCAGGCGGACCCGCAGCGTGTTGGCCAGCTCGAACTGCGGGAGAAGAACCGTGCCGCGGCCGTCCACGACGAACTTGTAGGTTTCCTTGCCCGCGTTCTTGACCCCCTGGATCACGGCATTGGAGAACGAGACCGTCTGCTGCCAGTGGCTTCCCAGCACGAGGGGAAACTGGTAGACGACCAGCGGTTCATCGTACACGAGCAGCGTGTGCGCCGGGTCCGACTGCGGCACAATCGAGGCCAGCCCGAGCATGTGAATCCGCCCGGGCTCACTGCGGAAAACGCCCAGGATTCCCGGCGTCCAGAGCGAGACAGGGGATGCGTACCCGGCCCCCGGGAAGTACGGCGCAAACCAGTAGCCGGCCGGGTCGACCACGGTGACCCCGAGCGGTACACTGCCGGGAATGTTCCGGAAATCCCAGACGTGCTCCCCACCCTCGGAAGCGCCGGCAGAGCTGACCGCGACCGGACTGCCGGGCTGGTTCACGCTGTAGGTGACGTAGGCCCCCACCACAGCGGGCATCTCCTCCGCAGTCACCGTGCCATCGTTGTTCCCGATGCACCAGGGGGCCGAATCGACGGAATCGAACACCGGGGGAGATGTCGCATCCACGTCGTCGCCGACGAGCAGCGTGGCACAATCCCCCTCGACCTCGACGGTCACGGGCGGGGCTTCGCCGCAAGCGGCCGACAGGAGCACTCCCCAGAACACCCCGACCTCAAGTACTCTGTACATCGTTGCCATCTGCCTGGCACCTCCCTTTCTGCCGGCCCCTCCCGCTCCAAACCTGGTCTTCCCATCCGATTGTCAAACATGATCGGCGGACGAGACGACCATGTTTAGAACCGGGCTTCCGCGACCCCGCGCACGAGCCACGCCTCCGCCGGGTCTCGGGCCGGGACGACGTTGAGATTGCGAAATCCGTCCAGGGGCGTGAGCCAGGCCCCGACCACATGAAACCGCAACCCGTCGGCCACATCCGCGCTGACCCGAAGGTCCATCTCGAAACCCAGCTCCCTTGCAATCCCGGGGGCCGATTCGGCAAACAGAGTGCGGGAGTAGATCCCGGCCAGAGAGGTCTCCAGCCAGGACAGGGGCCGAAGCCCGGCCGTCGCCTTCCCGTACACGGCATCAGTCACGGTGCCCACGAGCCGACGCCAGAGGATCTCGTCCACCATGAAGTTGGAGTTGAAGCGGAAGTTGTTGACCTCCAGATCCGGGGAGGTCCCTCCGAATGCCACCTGGCTTCCGTCCATGTCGCCGGCCTTGGGGATGCCTCCGGTCCTCACCCCGAATCCGAAGGCCTCGTCCCCGGAGGCCAACCCTGCCTCGGCAGACAGAGTGAGCTGAAGCACGGGCAGGCGCCATCGGGCCCGCAGGACTCCTCCGTACTGCTGCCCCGTCACGCCTGCGGTGGTGACTCCGGGCATCATGGAGGCGTTGTCGAGCGATGTGTAGAGCCAGGCCCCTTCCCCTTCCAGGAGCAGCGATTCCGAGGCCACCCGGAACCACGCGTCCACGAGCCAGGCCGACAGGCCACGGGCGACGAATTCGCTGTCAGCCGCATCCCCCGGCCAGTCCTCCGGGCCGGACAGGTAATACCCCGGCAGATCGCTGTCCTGCCAACGGCAGGAGAGGGAAATGCCCCACTGGACTGCCGTCTCCCCCCCCCGGATCTGCCGGCTCGTGATGCTCGGCAGCTTGTAGTGCGCAATCGCCAGACTGACCGTCCTCAGGTCATCCCGGTCCGCCAGGTCGACACTGCCCCCGGCCGGGTTTCCCCAGGAACCGGCGTGGCCGCCGTTGGCATCGAAATCGTAAGAGAGAGCAACGAGCGTGTCGAAGAGCGAAGTCACGAAGGCCACCCGGTCTGCGGTCTGCAGGTGATCACAGTCCGCACACCTGCCGGAGTTGGCAACCAGTCCGAGCCCCCAGTCGCCGGCAGTCCGCCCAGCCAGCAGCAGCCCGACCGGCGAGAGCCACTCCAATGAGAGGGTGGTCACTCCAACGGCATCGGACAGGGCGTTGACCCCGCTGCGAGGCTGGGCCTGGCTGGTGGATCCGGCGGGCATGGGGACCTCGGGAGTGGCCGGATAGGCAGAGGGGGTGCTCCCCAGTGCCAGGTTGTCGAACAGTACGAGCCCTGTGCGGATCGTCACCTCAGGCCCCAGCCGGAATACCGGGTCCACCAGGAATCGCATGTCCGCCGACGAGAAGGAATCCCCGGCTCCGGAAGAAAGCCCGAGAATGTTCTTGCCCCCGGTCGGACAGGGTCCCCGATCCAGGTCGAGGTTCTCCATGTGCGCTCCCCGCACCCGCATGGCTCCGGAGAACTCGAGCCAGGGCGGGACCCGGAGTGCCTCGTGCTCAGGCTCCAGCGGATCCTCGTACAGCAGGTTGCGGAACGGGGACACGGCCCGCATTTCCTGGGCTGCAACGGTCTGTGCGGCAAGCACGGGAACCAGAAAGCCAAGGACCGGAAGCCACAGGGACGAACGGGCAAAGACCGAGCGCCTGCCACGTACCGACAGCAGGGACAGGAGCGGGGCGCAGCACAGGACGAGCAAGGACAGCGCCGGACATGATCCTGCTGACCGTCCATCTTCCGTCATGGTCGATGGTCCCCTCGGCTGCGCTCGGGGCAGGCTCTGGTCGACTTGTCCTTCGAAGCCCGACCTGTCCTGCAAAGCCCTGGAGACGCAGGAAGGGCGAAGTGGGATGGTCGCCGGTTCGGGGGTCGGAGCCCCCAGGAACTCGAGCACGGCCCGGACAAACCCGGCGGTATCCTCGTGGTGGGGCATGTGGCCGCAGCGCGGCAGAAGGACCAGGCGGGAGCTTGGCAGGTCGGCCTCGAGACGCCGCGCGTAGAACGGGAGGGATACACGGTCCTGCTCGCCCCAGATGAGAAGGGTTTCCTTGTCCACCTGTGGATACCACCCCTGCATGGTCTCGAACCGCTGGTCCCGAGCCGCCTGCAGAGCGGCCCGCACGGCTCCACGGCGCTTCAGGTACCGGCGGATTGCGGCCACGTCCTTCTGCGTCACGTGCCGGTCGGGCTCTTGGTAGATCTGCTGGTAGCGCATCTCGGGCTGCTGGTCGAAGAATGCCGTGTAGATCATCTCGCCGAGCAACGGCACCCGTGCCCAGAGGAGGAAGGTCGGGAGCTGTTCGTAGTAGACCCAGGCGCCGACGAGGACGAGCCGCCCAACCCGGTCCGGGTGTTTGTGCGCCAGTGCCAGTGCAATGCTGGAACCCCAGGAATGGGCGATCACGTGTGCCCGCACGATTCCCTTCTGACCCATCAGCTCGGCCAGCATCCCGGCAAGCCGTTCCGGGGAGTAGTCTCCCTCCTTCTTGTCTGAGAGCCCGAAGCCCGGCAGGTCGACCAGCAGGCACCGGTACTGTTGGCAGAGAGCGGGCACAACGGGCATCCACTCGACCGCAGCGGCGGAGTAGCCGTGAACGAACAGGAGCCAGTCGCCCTTCTCTCCGATCTGGTCCACGTGCAGGCGGAATCCCTGGACTTCGGCAAACTGCGTGTCCTCGGGCAGATCCGGCAGATCCGCGGGGCCCTCCTGAAACGTGGCACAGCCGGCAGGCAGCAGGAGCAGCGGCAGAAGCAACAGCAGGGGCAACAGCAGGGGCCATGCCCATCCCGCCCCGCAATGCTCTGTGGGGGGGAGATCTGCGCCACGGACAACGTGGACGGGCCATGCCCATCCCGCCCCGCAATGCTCTGTGGGGGGGAGATCTGCGCCACGGACAACGTGGACGGGCCATGCCCATCCCGCCGTGCAATGCTCTGCGGGAGCACTTCCCACGTGGTCGAGGCTGTGTGCTGCCAGCCTGGAGGGCCGATGATGATTGCCGGGCCGTGCGTTCTTGCTCAGAAGCCCAGCCGCTTGTACTCGGAAGCCCATTGGAACTCCTTCTGCGTTTCCCCTTCGAGGCTCCTCACCAGCGCCACCGTGCCGGCGCACTCGGCCACGAAGTACGCGATGCGGACCCGCTTCTGCGCCACCGGCGGAAGCATGAGCGAGTTATGGACGGCCATTTCGAGGTCGAGGTAGACCCTCTGCACGGGGAAGAACCCGGCCGGGACCTCGACCACCCCTTTCTTGTCCGCGACGAACGAGTAGGAGTGGGTGACGGAGAGCGTCCCGGCCGCACCGTAGTCTGCCGGATAGGCCTGTCCTTCGTAGAGCCCCTCAGCCGCAACGTCGAGCGCTTCCCATGCCTTGCCCTTCTCCAGCGGCAGCATCAGCAGGAGGACGGGCTCTGCGTAGACCAGCGCCGTCACGTCCTCCTCCGACGAAGCGATTCCCAACAGGTACAGCCCCGAATCCTCCAGCCGATAGATGCCCATGTACTCCGAGCTGAACGGCTGCACGAACTCCCCGCCCGGGTAGAGGTCCTGGAACCAGAACGATGACAGGGGCAGGATGCTCTCGTAACGCACTTCGTCCTTGCCCTGGATCTTGGCGGAGAAATCCCAGGCCCAAGTGACCTTGTCGTCCTGCTGCTTCCCGCCGAGTCCCGGCACGGGGACCTGGGTACCCGGCTTGTTCACGGTGTAGGAGGCCACCAGCCCGAGTGCCTGTTCCGCCGGGAACTCTGAGCGCTCGATGATGCCGTCGCCGTTGCCTGTACAGCCGGTCACGATGTCGGGCGGCGGAGGAAAGTCCGTAACGGATACATCCGAACCGCCTTCGAAGGCGAAGTCGAGAAGCCCCTGGTACAGATCCTCGGCAGCGTCGGAATCACGGGCATCGCCGGCCCCGCAGCTCGCACTTCCCACGCAGTCCTCGGAAGCATCGGGGGGCAGTCGCCCCGTGTCAGTCGACGACGAATCCCCACTGCGAGTGTCGGTACTTCCCAGGGAATCCCCGGCATCGCCCAGCAGTGGCACGTCGGTCGTCGCCGGCCCGCCCGAGCAAGCCAGCACAGACGCGAAGCACCCGAGAGCAAGTCCGAAGCGCACATTGGCAAGTCCGAAGCGCACATTGCCCATGGCCTACCTCCGCTTCCGTTCGATCTTCTCCAGGCGCTTCTTGAGCTCGTCGAGCTGGCGCAAGATGACTTCGTGCGGTGCAGTGTGCGAGCCGGTCCCACCTTGCGGCTCGTCAACAGGATCCGTTCCCTCGCGTGCGTCCGGAGGAGGGGCGTTTTCGGCAACAGCCTCGGGAAACAGGCGGGAAACCCACGCCGCAGGGTCAAACCACGCGGCAGCGGAATCCACCGTCGGGAACCCCGCCTTCTTCATCTCCCTGAGCAGTGTGAGCCCCTGCCGCATGGCCTGGTCGAAGAACCGCTTGCCCGGGGTATCCTGGAGGATCACGAATTCCTTCAGGAGATCGAGCGGCAGCCCTTCCACTTTGCGCTTCTCCCTCTCGACAATGATCTGGAGCAGCACTGCGGCCGTGATCTCGTCGTTGGTCGATGCGTCCCGCACCTCGACATCCGCGCCGGCCTTCAGGATCGCGGGGATGTCCTCGAGGTTGATGTAGCGGCTACGGGCCGTGTCATAGAGCCGTCGATTCCCGTACTTCTTGATGATCGTCTTGTCGGCCATGGCTCCCCCCGTCGCTGACTTCCCGCACCGTAGCCGAGAATTTTTTGCGTTGCAACAAAAAAGGGGTTGACAGCCAGCGGACCGCGCCTATATTGAGGGCGATTGCTGCAATGCAGCATGCCCGTCGCACGGTGCGGCGGCGATTCCATAGGAGAAAGCGATGGAGAAGGAATTCGTGGCGAACGTTGGCGATTGGACGGTCGAGATGGTCAAGAACGTGGAGAAGGGATTCGCTTCCGTTGTGCAGATGCACAAAGAGGGGGTCGAACAGGCCCGCACGCTGATGGACCAGGGGTTCGAGCAGGTCGAGAAGGCCTTCCAGCCGCTCGAGGATGCCATGCACAAGGGGTTCGAAGGGCACCCGGAAGCGGCCAAGGCGGTCCAGATGCCGCTTGACGTGGCCCACAAGGTGCACGGCATGAACCGCAAGGGCATGACGTTGATGATGGACAACTACGTCAAGGCGCTGGAGCAGGGGAGCCGCAACTTCCAGCAGGCTGCCAAGGCAGCGATGGACCTGGCCGGCAAGCTCCGGAACATGGAGCCGACCGCGAAGAAGTAGTGTAGACAAGTGCGACAGCGCAGGGTACACAGGCCCGGATGGACGATGGGCCGGAGAGGCACGGGCCCGGATGGATGAAGGGCCGGAGAGGCACAGGCCCGGATGGATGAAGGGCCGGAGAGGCACAGGCCCGGATGGATGAGGGGCCGGAGAGGCACAGGCCCGGATGGATGAAGGGCCGGAGAGGTGGAGGCAGCTCCCGCAGGTCGTGCCGGAGGGGAAGATGCGGGTCAACATCGGCTACTGGATTTCGAAGAACGCAAGGCTGTACCCGAACAAGAATGCGCTGATCTGTGCGGGGCGCTCGGTGACCTACCGGGACCTCGATCGCCGTGTGAACCGGCTGGCCAATGCCCTGGACGGAATGGGACTGGCCGCGGGGGACCGGGTCGCAGCGCTGATGCTCAACAGCATCGAGTACATCGAGCTGCTGTTCGCCTGTGCGAAAAAGGGGCTGGTGTTCGTCCCGCTAAACTTCCGACTGTCGGTCCCGGAGCTGCAGTTCATCCTGGGTGACTGCACGCCTCGTGCGCTGTTCTTCGACCCGGTGTTCGGCAAGCAGGCCGAGGCGCTGAGCGCATCGGTTCCTTCGCTGGTCAACAGGACTGCGGTGCCTTTGGCGGGTGGAGGCGAGTACGATGCCCTGCTCGAACGCTGGCCTGAGACCGAGGCGCTGGACGAGCGGCACGGCGGCGACGACCTGTTGTTGATCATGTACACGGCAGGAACGACGGGTCGGGCCAAGGGAGTGATGCTGTCCCACCACAACTGTTTCTTCCAGACGATCAACGGCTGGGCGTTCGGGAACTCCCCCGATGCCGTCACGCTCGTGGTGTTGCCGCTCTTCCACGTGGGGGGGCTCAACGGGTCGGTGACTCCGATGATCCACATCGGTGCCACCACGATCCTGATTCCGAAGTTCGATCCGGCCGACGTGCTCGAGCTGGTCGAACGATGGAAGGTGGTCGGGATCATGGCGGTTCCAACGGTGTACCAGATGCTCCTGGACCACCCGGACTTCGGCAGACGGGATCTTTCCTCGCTGGAGGTGCTGCTTTCGGGCGGAGCGCCGTTGCCGCACGCCCTCCTGGAGGCGTACCACGGCCGGGGCTTCGAGATGAGACAGGGGTACGGGCTGACGGAAGCATCACCGGGCGTGACCGGGATGGGGCCGGGCGACTGCCGCCGCAAGCCGGGCACGGTCGGCAAGCGGTGCCTGTACACCGAAGTCGAGGTCATGGATGACGAGGGTCGGATTCTCTCGCCGGGACAGACCGGGGAAGTCGTGGCCCGGGGACCGAACATCATGCTTGGCTACTGGAACCTCCCGGAGGAAACGGCAAAGACGATCGTCGACGGCTGGCTTCGGACGGGGGATCTCGGTCGCTTCGATGAGGACGGGTTTCTCACGATCGTGGGCCGAAAGAAGGAGATGATCATTTCCGGGGGGGAAAATGTGTATCCAGCGGAAATCGAGCAGCTCCTGACGAATCACCCGGACGTGGGGATGGCCGCAGTGGTCGGGGTCAAGGACCCAATGTGGGGGGAGGTTCCAGTGGCGTTCGTAACTCCGGCTCCGGGCAGGACGCCCGTTCCGGAGGCCATCCTGGACTACCTCGGTCCCCGCCTGGCGCGGTACAAGGTCCCCCGCCAGGTCCACGTCCGCGACGTGCTTCCCATCAGTGCTGCGGGGAAGATCCTGAAACGACAGCTTGCGGAAGAGCTTTCCGCCAACCGAAAGGACTAGGAGGAAAAACATGGTGGATTTCAGCGACATGTTGTTCAAGCAGTGGGAGAAGGGCTTTTCGACCTTCATGGACCAGCTCGTCCGGAACCAGGCGTTCCTGACGCAGATGGGCAAGCTCATGGAAGGGAGCAACCTGTTCCGCATGGTGGTCGACCGCTCGATCATCAAGGCCCTCGAGAGCATCCAGCTCCCCACCCGGAAAGACATGGAAGATGCGCTGGCTGCCATCCGCCGCATCGAGGTGGAGCAGCAGAAGCTGGCGACCCGACTCGACCTGCTCCAGGACAGCCTGACTGCGATGACCGAGGCCATGGCGACACTGGGCCGGGTTGCCGTGGACACTGCAGAAGCCTCGGGCTGCAGGAACCAGAAGGACATGGGCGATGCCGAGGCCGCACCATCCAAGCCGAAGAAGAAGAAGAAGGGGTAGAGCGTTCGCCTCAGGGTTGCATCCGCATGACGTGGGGGACGCATGAAGAAGGCCAGGGAGTTGCTCCAGGCAGTGAAGGTGGAATTGCAGGCAGTGGCCGGTCGGATGGTCAACGGCGTGCAGCTTGCCACAGGTGCCATCAAGGCCCCTGAGACGGGCACGACTCCGCACGAGGTCGTCCTGGACGTGGCGGGATGTCGGCTGCTCCGCTACACCGACGACACCGCTCGGAAGCACCGCCATCCGGTGCTCTTCGTGCCCTCCCTCGTGAATCGGGCCTACGTGCTCGACCTCGTGCCGGACCGCAGCGTGGTCCGCTATCTCCAGGCCGCAGGATTTGCCGTGTACCTGCTCGACTGGGGCATTCCCGGAACGGGGGACCGGACGACCACGTTGGGCGACTACGTGGAAGGCAGGCTGGATCTGGCGGTCGACCGGATCCGCCAGCGGGAGAAGGTCTGTCCGGTGCTGGCCGGCTACTGCATGGGCGGCAGCCTGGCCATGATGCACGCGGCGCTACACCCTGAGAAAGTGGCCTCGCTCGTGCTCCTGGCGACGCCGGTGGACTTCGAGGAGGCGGGCCTCCTGCGCACCTGGGCCCGCAGCTCGGCCTTCAACCTCGATGCCTTCGTGGATTCGAGCGGTCTCGTGTCCCCCGACGTCCTGAACATGGCCTTCACCATGCTCAAGCCGAGCTGGCAGGCCCGGAACAGCTACTCCCTCTGGAAGTACGGGTGGAGCAAGGACTTTTTGCGCAGCTACCTGGCCATCTCCAAGTGGGTCAACGATCCGGTCCCGGTGGCCGGCGAGGCCTTCCGTGAGTACGTGCAGCAGTGGTTTCGGGAGAACCGGGTCATGAAGGGAGGGCTGACAGCGGGCGGTCGCTCCGTGGACTTCGGCCGCGTCACCTGCCCGGTGCTCAACGTGATCGCCAAATCCGACCACATCATCCCTCCCCCGTGCTCGCTGGCAGCCGACAAGGTCTTTACAGGCAGCCGGAGGTTCGAAAACCAGGTATTCCCGGTCGGCCACATCGGCCTTTCCGTCGGCGAAGGGTCGTTTACCAAGGTGTGGAACCGCATCGCAGCCTGGCTGGCCGATGTGGAGGATTCCGGAAGCGGAGGGAAGGCATGAACGGTCGCCGGATCTGGAATCGGGCATTCTGGCTTGCAGCCCTGTTGGCGGGGGCCACCCTCTCCTGCTCCAGCTCGGGACCGGTGAAGTACCTCGGACAGTCCGACCCGTCCGACACGTCCGACCC
>Ga0233425_10008552_pt1 | contig 13529 bp, 14 predicted proteins | sample Watercolumn_Towu_2_FD_181712 | JGI IMG/M metagenome (GOLD analysis project Ga0233425, IMG submission 181712) | Freshwater microbial communities from Lake Towuti, South Sulawesi, Indonesia - Watercolumn_Towuti2014_140_MG | ecosystem: Environmental > Aquatic > Freshwater > Lake | place...
CTGTGTAGAGTATATTTTGGGTCCTACGCGCAGTGCCATATTGCCGCCGCTGTAGTCTGTTAGTCCCCTGTCAATAGTATGCTGCATTATCTCCATAATAATCTCACGGGGTTTTAAAATTTCCTCCTCCGGAAAACACACCAGCTTTTCTTCCATAGTTGATCCCTTCTAAAATGTTCCAAATATTTAAAAAAAATAAATAATTTACATAAAAAAACTACAGTCACGATAAATAAATATATCAGAAAAAAAATAATTGTATAACAGAAAATATCTGTCAGAATTTAAATCTAAAGGATTTTTAGTCTCAGGGTTTGCCTGTTCCTGCACATCGTCAGTTCTATTGAATAAATAATCCTTTGATGTTAAGCAGGCCGCAAAAATTCTTAAAAATGCTGCTTAAGTTATCAAGCGAAACCATCCAGTGATGCCCGAACCCTTCGTTGCCTATACAGTTTATAAGCTCCTTTACAGGCATTTCAAATTTTACAGTAACGGGATTACCGCAATAATCAGTGTAGGGAGTTTTTTGAGTGACTCCTTCAAGAACACACAACCTGAAAGTATTTTCCCGGCCCACAAGGTTCACAACAGTTGCATCTTTTCCTTCAGTTTGAACCGGGTAATAGACCGCCATACCGGATTTGACCTCGAAATGCTGTTCAAGCCGTATATTGTCCGGACTGGCGGCACAATTGAATGGCCCGCAGCCACAATGTGAAAACATCAAAGTGTTTGCTTTCTGATCCTCGATTATCAGATCGGAATTTAACGAACTGCTCCCTGTAATTGATTTCATCATGTACATTATTATCGCAGAATTTACATCACTTTCACATGCATAAGTTATGCCCATGTCATTTAAGTTGGATGCTGCCAGACATGTCTTTGCTTTTATATAAGGGAAAGGATAGCAGTTAACAGCAATGGCATCAAGCTCAAACTCTTTTACAATATCATAAAAAGCAAGAAAATATTTTACAGACTCTTCGAGGACCGCACTATCCACGCTGATATTCTTAACAATCTTATTTATATCCTCTGCCTTTTTTTTAATTCTGCCGGCATCAACATTTTTAAGGAAAAATTCAAGCTTTCCAAAATCAACAGGAATAATTGTGCATCCAAAGACATTTTTAATACCGTACTCATCTGCAGTAAGATTTGTCATAATGGAGAGCCTTCCGCCAACAAGCCCGATCCTTGTTGTTTTAAGTTTTTTAACAAGAGTGCAGGCCATGCCATAGCTGAATATATCCTTAACAGTTTCGTTATCATCAATATTTCCAAATATGAACCTGTATTTTATTTTAAGCTCCTTAAGGGTAGCACTAATAAGTTGTGCCCCATTTAGTCCTATTGTATATTCACTCAGTGAAGTTGTATAAAGAATAACCGGAATATCTTCCAGTCTCTCGAGGATTTTTATTACTGTGGTATCTGGGGTCCAGACTGCTGCGACGATACAAATTACATCAGGATCACATTGGCTGAACATCCTGTTTGCTGCTGAAGCATCAACATAACTGGCAACAGTAAAATCAACAAATATGCTTTCAATCTCCGGACTGTCCATTTTTTCTATAAACTTTTTTTTAAATTCCACAAGCCTGGTCTGGTCAGCATCAATTCCCTCTATGGAAGTAAAGACAAATCCTATTCTGGGTTTTAATTTCACTTTTGTTTCCCCTGATAATAAATTACTTATTAATTTAAAGGCTATCCTGACACTTCATCCGCTGTCTTGCCCTCACTGATTATACCGGCAGCAGCTCTTACGATCTTTTCAATATCAGCAGCTTCTGAAAAATTCCTGCCAACGAGGCATCCGGACCCGCCTGCCTTAACAGAGTCTTCAATCATTTTCAAAAAATCCTTTTCAGGCATTTTCTCCCCGCCATTTAGCAGAACAGGTATCCTGACATATTCTGCAAGTTCTTCAAAAGACCTCCTGTCACCGGTCCAGTTTGTGGAAATAAAATCACATCCAAGTTCGGCGCACACCCGGCCGGTATATTTCAGATAATCTGTACCATGTTTTTTTAAGTGTGACTCCTGTGACTGGTAAAAACCGGGGAATTCAGCTTCTGCTGCAAAAACCAGTCCATATCTGTCACACAGATCACCAACTTTTCCAAGAAGCTCAATAACTTCTGCATCGTTCTTTGTTGAAAGACCGACAAAGAAACATACACCGTCTGCACCAAGACGGACACTCTCCTCCACCGAAGAAATTATAACCTGCCTTATAGGGTCGGGGCCAAGCGCAGTATATGTAAAAAGGTAATTCAAAATTCCTATACCGGGCCTCCAGGTTGATGCACTCTGCCTTAAAAAACCTTTGCTCATTACCATTGCAGTTGCGCCTCCGGCAGCCGCCATGCCCACAGATTTTTCAACATCGATCTGGCCTTTATAAGGTTTTGGTGATGTCATATTATGCACAGGCGCAAATATGACAGCTTTCCCGTTACTGTCAAAAATCCTTCTAAGCCTTATTGTCTTACCTGTATTTACCGCTACATTTTTATACCTGCTGTCACTCATAAAATACCTCCGGAAAAATTATTAAACGTTTACTTTTGTAATTATACGATTTTTTTCTTTTTAAAAAAAGTGCCAATTTCTAACAATAGCCTCCTTACTTTCAGCATCATAAATTTTCCTTATTCAAAGATTTTTAACTGGCATTCATTTTTATTAAAAATATAATTACTTCTTTATAGCTTCTCTTTAAATGTCGCAGTCACAAAAATCCTTACAAATAATTTTTTCCAGTCTATTTATCCAAATGAAAAATGTAAAGTTGAATTTATGCTTTTTATGTGGCTCAAATACCGGAATGGCTGCCCCAAGTTACGAAATTTCGAACCAGTTTTAAAGGAAATAAAAGAATTAAAGGATATTATAAACTCCATTAATCTATACCCTTGAGCGAACCACCAGATGAAATATTGCTTGTTATGCTCGGATTACCTGAATATTCAACAGTACCACCACTTGAGACATTTACATCCAAATTATCACTGACATTTACTTTAGCGATTGCACCACTTGAAACTCTTATTACGGCATACTTACTTATTAGGTTTGCAGCCTGATACTGTACACCACTTGATAAATTTACATTCTGGCTTTCAACTGTTCCTGAAAGTGTAAGCTGTGCGCCGCTTGACAGGCCAATATCTAAAGTGCTGGCAGTTATTTGCATTTTTCCTGTGGCACCACTTGAAATATTTACTTTTATGTTATCAGTTTTTATTTCCTTGCTTTCTACAATGACGCCACTTGATGCACTAAGCTCTCTTAAGTTTATAACTGTCAAATAGACATTGATGGGCTTCTTTGGGCTTATACTATGAAAGATGCCACGGTATTTTATTACAAGCTTACCATTATTGACTTCAGTTACAATGTTTTCCAGGATATTATCTTCTGCTTCGATCTTTAAATATTCACTTTCACCCTGTTCAAGATATATATTCATCCCAGCACTTATCGCCACTTTGTCAAAACTTGAAACAGCCCTTTCTTCTGAAATTACATTACCTGAACCTGCTATTCCCCAGCCTCCAATCCTTATGCATGATGTTGCAGAAAGAATAACCACTGCTATTAAAATTGTCACTGCCAATATTTTTACTATTATTTTTACATTTTCTTTCATTTTATTCTCCCTCTTCTTTATTAAAAATTGCCACAACTTTAAAAGTCTTATTATCCAGGCACAATATTTAATATTATAATTATATTAAATACTTATTAAAATATTCGAATTAAATTTTTTCTTTATCATAACCAGTTGAAACACCACATGATAAGCCTGTATCTCCATATGCAATACTGCCTATGTTGAATCCTTATAGAAAGGTTACAGTTGACATAAAGCACACATTGCATTATATTTTATACATGAAGTATTATTCTTGGAATAATGATAAAAATGAAAAGCTTAAAAAAGAAAGAGGTATCTCTTTTGAAGATGTTATTTATTATATTGAAAATAAAAAGCTATGCGCAATATTAAAACATAAAAACCAGTTAAGATATCCCGGCCAAAAAATTTATGTAGTTGAAATAAATAATTATGCATATATTGTGCCTTTCGTAGAGACTGAAAGAGAAATATTCTTAAAAACGATTATTCCAAGCAGAAAGGCTACAAAAAAATATCTGGAGGAGCCAAATGAAATATAAACTTGAAAATGAAGAAAAAGAAATACTGGATGACTATGAAAATGATGAGTATATCGAAATATCTGATATGAGAAAAGAAATAGAAAAGCATACAGAATACGCCAGGGCAACATTTCTCAAAAATAAAAGAATAAATATACGTATATCTCAAAGAGATCTTGAATATATCCAAAGAAGAGCTCTTGAGGAAGGCATTCCATACCAGACCTTAATAGCAAGTCTTATCCATAGATACATATCCGGAAAACTCATTGAAAAAGATAAGGTATTAATAAACCAATAGGTCTCTGGCTTGAATAATTAATCAGATTTGTAAGACAGACATACTGAAATGGCTGGCCATAGCGAACGAAGTTATAACTGCAGTTGCAAGCTCAGACAAGATTATTTTCATACCAAAGCTGAGTTTTTAAGATACTTTACTGGTTAATCTCAACTGGTCCTAAAGAAGATGCAGGTATTGATGGAGGTATGTCGATTAGGAGTGAAAGATACAAAATCATGGGAAGCGGTACTTTAAATACAATAGAAGTATCATCAGTAGACGAGTACATAAAAAAAATTGAAGCCAGTGGGGGTAAAGCAATCACTGCCAAGATGCCAATACCAGGTATTGGGTATATGGCTTGGTGCAAAGACACTGAAGAAAATACATTTGGCATCATGCAAAATGACCCAAATGCAAAGGCTGCAGATATATAATTGAATAAAGAAAATAATTCAACATAATAAATAATAAAAATGATAAATTTAAATCAAGAATTAATTGCGCCCTGTGGGATGAACTGCGGTATCTGCAGCAGCTATCTTGCATATAAAAATAATAAGAGGGGTAAAGGATTTCCTAATTGTATTGGTTGCAGGGCAAGAAACAAGCAATGTGCATTTTTAAAAAAGAGATGTAAAGATGAATTAAAACTACTGAAAGGTGAAATACAGTTTTGTTTTGAATGCAACTGCTATCCTTGTGATGTATTAACTGGACTGGATAACAGGTATAGACAGAGATTTAAAATGAGCATGATTGATAATCTAAATGAAATAAAGGAAAAAGGATTAAATAATTTCCTTACAAATCAGGAAGTAAAATATAAATGCAAAAAGTGCGGTAATTTAATATCTGTACACAGCAAGAAATGTTTTGTTTGTGATAACATTGCTGACTGGAAATCTTAAAAATTGCTCTTTTCGAAGGAAAGGGTAAAACAATGAGACATGTAAAAGTAGCATCAATTTTTGATATTGATAAAAAAGCTTGTTAAACTGATAAAACTGGTTAATGATAAAGCTGTGTGTGAGTCTTGTTAAGTTTGATTTGTGTCTTGTAAAATTTTCGTAGCATTATTTGTTTTTCTTCAAATTATTCTCAGAGCTTTCTCGACGGTACGTAGAATACGGGTAGCGGTTATCATCTCTTTTTTTGGACTTATATCCAGTAGGTTTTTAAGAATAGCGAAAGCAAATTTTCGATCTGGATCAGCAAAACCTACTGTTCCAATTCCTTCATATCCAAAGGAGAAAGGTATTCCTCTTCTTAACCCTGTCCCTCCCCCAAGTGTATAGCCTAAACCATGAGCAGTCCACCATCTGATTTCTGATTTTTTGGGATCCTCATATTCTGGTGTAGCAGCTATAATAATTTGCTTTTTACTGAGAATTTTTACACCATCCAGTTCGCCTCCAGAGCACAGCATTGCATAATGCCGGGCAATTGAGGCAGCATCTGCAATTAAACCTGCACCTGGAATGATTGAGTGCCTTATTTTTGGAAGGTTAAAAGTACCTGCAGGATCAGACATTGGATTGTTAACTGATATACCAAAATCAACCAGTGCTTCTTTTAAACCAGGGGCATTCTTTAAGGTTGCTACTGATCGCTCCTTTTCTTGGGTGATTCCAAAATACATTCCTTTTATACCCAGAGGTTTACAAATTTCGTCCTGGAGAAATTGTGAGATAGGTCTGCCATCTATTCTTCGAAGGACTTCGCCCAGGATCCATCCATAGGTTAAAGGATGATAACTTATTTTTGTACCCGGTTTCCAAAGTGGCTTCATCTCTGCAACCTTTTGACAAGCTGCATCCCAATTACTCATAAGCTCTATATTCATGTATGGTGGATCATTGGGAAGGCCAACCCTGTGAGTAAGAGCATGGCGAATTGTTGCTTTCTCCTTACCACAAGCTGCAAATTCTGGCCAGTAACGTGCAATTGGATCATCATAATCAAGCAATCCCCGGTCTGCAAGAATATGAATGCAGGTTGCAACAATACCCTTTGATATGGAAAAAGATGTAAAAAGCGTTTCGCTATCTACTGAATACCTGCTTACCTGGTCTGCAAAACCAGCCCAAGTATCAATTACAAGTTTGCCATCAAGATAAGCAGCAACCTGCAGTCCAATCTCATTATTAGCATGAACGAGTTCTTCCAATACTTTTTGAACATTATTATTGATGTCTTTCATTTAATGTTATCTTCACCTATTGAATAAGATATGGGTTTCCGAAGCCTGCAGTTTTGACCTTGTTGTTTTATCTTCAAAATATACGCTCATTGGCTGGATTTGGCAACTTTGAGTAAATCTTGATAATAGAAATCTGAAATTTAAAACAATCAAAGCCTTTGTTTACTGCCCCGGGTAGTGAAATTTCGAAACTTTTTTTAAAGCAATTGATTGATTTGAAGTTTTTTTACTAGCATAAAATTTTAGTTCTACATTCCTGAGAACATACCAGAAAACATTCCAGAGAAATAAAGAAATATTATTACTATTATGCCTATAACTATTTCTAATACAGCGCGCCAAACTTGTGTATGAGCCCTGCCAAGGTTTCGGATAAGTCCTAAAATTCCTATAACAATTAAAACTAGAGGAACAATCATTATTGCTAATCCCATTTGTATACCCCCTATTAAATTATTATTTATAATAATTATACTGCTATAACTGAGAAGTATAAAAAATTATTTTGTGGCTGCCCAGAAAGGATTCGAACTAAAATAAGAATTAATAAATTTTTAGTGAAAAGCCAAAGAATCTTAAAAGTAAGTTTGGTGGGCCCACCTGGATTCGAACCAGGGACCTCCGCATTATGAGTGCGCTGCTCTAACCAGCTGAGCTATGGGCCCTTAGAAAGGGTAATTGCAAACTTAGCATTGCATATATTATTAAAAAAAAAATATTAAGTCAAATTAAACCAGTAAAACCTGGACTTCTTTTTATTTGTAAACAATAGCAATATTTTAACTTATTACCTTCATTATTTCTTCATGAAAAAATAAAATGTTTTACAACTGGTTTGATGGATATGGGCTGAAGTTTAAATCATGTTTTTCTGCTTAAAACTAAAGTAGCCGTTTTCCGCAATTATCAAATGATCAAGCACATTTATTCCTAGAATTGAGCAACTTTTACAAAGCCTACTAGTTATTTCTATATCATCTATTGATGGTTCAGGATCACCACTGGGATGGTTATGCATAAAAATCACTGAGGCTGCAGATGCTTTAATAGCAATTTTTAATACTTCTCTGGGATGAACTATCGATGATGTCAGTGAACCCTGTGAAACCATAACATCCTTGATTATTTTATTTTTTATATTAAGCATCAGCAGCCTGAATTGTTCACTCTTTAAATCCTTTAAAAGGGGTATGTAGTAATTTGCTACATCTTCGCTGCACTTAAAACTTATATTGTTTCCGTTTTTATCTGCTATTATTCTTTTTCCAAGCTCCACTGCCGCCACTACCTGGGCAGCTTTTGCGTTTCCTATTCCTTTAATTATGGAAAGCTCATTTACTGAGATATCAAGCAATGGCTGAAGGCCGGAGAATTGTGAAAGTATTGAATTTGCAAGTTCTAGTGCGGACTGGCGGCAACTATTGCTGCTTATCCCTGTCCGTATTATTATAGCAATGAGCTCCGCATTGGTAAGGCTTGAGCTCCCGCTGTTGATAAGCTTTTCACGGGGCCTCTCATCCTCGGGCCACTTGTTTATGGGCACATATTGCCCCTTTTCTTTAACAGCTTTTATCTGTCCTCCTTTTATTCCAGTCTGAGTAATATAATATATAAATATAGTATATATATGCTTTTATGTAAATACATAAATAATAATTATTGTGTAAAATTGCTGCACATTTTATTTGCCTGCCATTTAAAAATTAAAGCAGTTAAGTTAAAATTTTTTCTATGGCAGCCGGTACATATAAAAAATACAATATAGATAAAGAAATTATTTCAACACTTAATAAAATCCTTTATGATTGCAAGCTTTGCCCTCATGAATGCCGCACCAACAGGCATAGCCAGAAAAATGGTTTCTGCAAAGCAGGATATGAGCCTGTCATTTCATCAGCAATGGCACACCACGGAGAGGAACCGCCGATTTCGGGAGATATGGGTTCAGGAACGATTTTTTTTACACACTGTAATATGAAATGTGTTTACTGCCAGAATTACCAGATAAGCCAAAAACATCAGGGACGTCCCGTTACTATTGAAGAACTTGCACAAAAAATGCTTTACCTCCAAAAAAGTGGCTGCCACAATATAAACCTGGTATCCCCTACAATATGGGTACCGCAGATTGTAAGTGCAGCAGCAATTGCAGCCAAAAAGGGCCTTAGTGTTCCCATGGTTTATAATACCGGCGGATATGACAGCATACAAACAATAAAGATGCTTGATGGTATTATTGATATATATATGCCTGATATGAGATACAGCAGTAATGAAATGGCTCTTAGGTATTCCGGCATAAAAAACTATGTTGAGAACAACAGAACGGCTATAAAGGAAATGTACAGGCAGGTCGGTGACCTGGTGCTTGATAAAAATGGAATTGCAACTAAAGGAATCTTAATCAGGCTCCTGGTGCTGCCGGGAAATATTGGCGGCGTAAAAGAAACACTTGATTTTATTAAGACGGAACTTTCTGTAAATGTAAACCTTAGCATTATGGCGCAATATCATCCGGAGTACAAGGCATGCAAGTGTCCACAGCTTTCACGCAATATCACCTTAGAGGAATACAGTGAAGTTACAGATTATGCTGAAAAACTTGGGTTTGAAAACGGATGGATACAGGATTACGGGGATTTATCTGCAGAAGAAGATATGTTCAGGCCCGACTTTAACAGGGATAAAGTTTTCAGGTATTATGAGGAATAAATAAAAAAATTTTTTTGGTAAATACTTTTAATTTGCTGCTTATAATAATAGGGCCACGAATGTTAGGACTTGCGGCTCTTCCAGCGTTTAAGTTCTTTTAGCGCCATGGTATTTATAATATCTTCTTTTTCAAGCCCAGCCCGCCGCGCAACCTCAACACCAAGGTAAATCATTGCCAGATTTGTGGGCCTGTGTGAGTCTGTATTTATTACCACTTTTCCGCCAAGGCTTTTTAGCTCCCTGGCATAACTATCATTTAAATCGAGCCTTAGAAGATAGGAATTTATTTCAAGGGCCTTATTGTATTTTGCTGCTGCCTTAAAAATACTCTCCATGTCAAGCACATATGGCGCCCTTGCCCCGAAAACCAGGCCCGTTGGGTGGGCAATTGCATCAATAAGCGGATTTTCCAGCGCACTGATTATCCTTGAGGTATTTTCCTGTGATGAATTTAAGTAATTTGAATGCATTGAAGCAAGCGCTATATCTGTTCTTTTTATCATGGCTTCATCATAGTCAAGTAATGATACACCCTTTATATCTATTTCGGCCCCAATAAGCAACTCAAATTCACTTACTTCTTTTTTAAGTTTTTTCATGGATTCAATTTTTTCAAGCATTCTTTTATTATCAAGGCCGTTTCCATAGGTATTGCTTACTGAATGGTCACTAATTGCAAGATACTCATACCCCAGCTTCCTGCAGCTGTCCTTTATATCATCAATGCTTATTAGGCCGTCGCTCCATGATGAATGTACATGCAAGTCCCCTTTTATATCTTTCAATCTTACAAGTTTTGGCAGCATAAATTTCTGTGCAAGGCTTAATTCTCCCTTGTTTTCCCGCAGTTCCGGAGGAACATATTCAATGCCAAGCATTTCATAAATACAGTAATCCCTGTAATCCTGGCCCTCCTCAAAATTCTTGAATCCCTGTGGGACCATGCTTATATTATCGTTATTCCTCACTGCATCTGATAGCATCTGCCTCATATCATTGCTTCCAGATGCGGTTGTCTTTTTGCTGGCGCCGTTTATTTGCCCCGAGCTTGATGCCAGTTCTTCTATACTTTTAATATGGCTCTTGCTGCCTGTCGTATAAAAAAGATCTGCGGCAAACTGCTGCCTGCTTGTGACAATGACTTCAATATCAATGCCGAAACTGGTTTTAAACCTTTCACTTAAAGTTGAATACCTTAAATCAGGTTCCCCTGACGATATAATAAATGGGAGCTTTTTTATTGAGTTTAAAAAATCTGTGCTTCTTTCAATATTGAAACTGTTTGTATTTGATTTTGTAACGGCAAGCAGATCAATATCGCCTACAAAAGGTTTTTTCCGCCTCAGTGAGCCCGTTACCACAACATCACCGGCATCATTAAGGCCTTTTATGCCTGTTATTATCTTTGATATAAAAAAATCTATATATCCCTTGGGAAAAAGCCTTGAAGAACTTTCATAATAATCAAGCGAATGCACCAGCCTTTCAAGATGCGTTTTATTAATGAGGCCCTCTTCAAGCCCGGGTGCCTCAAGTATTTTTTTAAAAATGTCTTCCGGGTTTATTTTTTCCCTAAGCTCAGTAAGGTCCTTTGTGCCAAGAATATCGTATATTGCAAATATCCTTTTTTTGCCCAGGCCGCTTATCCTTATAAATTTTATAAGCTCCTCAGAGTAATCTCCTTTTAACTGCTCATAGAGCTTTATCCTGCTTTTTTCAAAATACTCAGAAAGCAAGGCATACATTTCAGGTATTATACCTGGCAGATTTTTCAGCGCACCTTCCTGGTAAGCTTCTTCAAGATCGCCAGGAAAGTCCCTTATTGACCTTGCCGCCCTGGTAAAATCAATTACTGTTTTTGCACTGCCTTCCCTGTTCTTGGAAAGCTCGGCCATATTTGCAAATATTGTGGAAAGTCTTAAATTTATCATTTTATTAACCGGTTGTTTTATTTTTCCGTCTTCTTATGCTCCAGACTTTTAATCAAAATTTTTTTTAATGTTATAATTATTAATAAGGCTCTTTATTTAAAAAAGAGCTTACCGGTATTGGGAAAATAAAAATACAGATATTATAAAAACAAGAAATTATATCACAATGACCCAAAAAGATATAATGTACATCAGGCGCAAAAACATGGTTGAAAACCAGCTGGCTGCAAGGGAAATAAAGGACCAGCGGGTCCTGGATGCCATGCTTTCTGTTGCCAGGGAGGATTTTATCGACCCTGCCATGTCTGAAAGCGCTTATGATGACAGGCCCCTTTCTATAGGCTTTTCCCAGACAATCTCCCAGCCATATATTGTTGCGCTTATGACCCAACTTCTTTGCCTTAAGGGAAAAGAAAAGGTGCTTGAAATCGGCACAGGTTCAGGATACCAGACGGCTATTCTTTCAAAGCTTGCGAAAAAAGTATACACCATTGAGATAGTTGTTCCCTTATATGAAAGGACTTCCAGGTTACTCGCTGATTATAAAAATGTTATTTGCGCAAATCGTGACGGTTATAACGGCTGGGATGAGCATGCCCCTTATGACAGGATTATAGTTACTGCCGCACCTGAAGATATCCCGGACCCACTTATAGAGCAATTAAAGGCAGGGGGTATAATGGTAATCCCCTCAGGGCCGCATGGCTGGAGCCAGTCTCTTATAAAAATAACAAAAAAAACAGATGGTACAATTAAAAAGGATTATATCTGCGATGTGGCATTTGTACCACTGACCAGGAAATAAATATGAAAACCGGTACAGTAAACCTTCCGCTGCATGGAGGAAAGGCTCCTGCCTGGCTTTTCAGCAGGATGGCCCGACTCTCAAGGGAGCTTTTGCTTTTGATGGTGTCAGAATATGGCCCACAGGAAGTGCTTCTGCGCATATCTGAACCATTGTGGTTCCAGGCGCTTGGCTGTGTGCTGGGATTTGACTGGCATTCAAGTGGTGTCACCACAACTGTATGTGGTGCCCTTAAGGAAGCCTCAAAAGGAATAGAAAAAGACATTGGAATATTTATTGCAGGAGGCAAGGGGGCAACAAGCAGGAAAACACCTTCTGAAATTATAACTGCCCAGGAAAAACTCGGGAAAGATTTTAGCCACCTTGTCTACAGTAGTAAAATAACTGCAAAAGTAGACAATAATGCCCTTCAGGACGGATACCAGCTTTACCATCACTGTTTTTTCTTCACTTCTGACGGAAAACAATGGGCGGTGGTCCAGCAGGGAATGAATGATGAGACAAGTATGGCACGGCGCTATCACTGGATTAGCAGCATTGTTACTGATTATGTTTGTGAGCCGCATTCTGCCATATGTTGTGACAGAACTTCAAATATCTTAAACCTTATTGACAAAAACAGCCAGCAGGCAAGGCAGACAATTGCACAACTTTCAGGTGAAAAACCTGAAAAGCTTCTGGCAGAGCTTGATATGATTGTAAATAAGGCCAATTCAAGCCTTAATATGCCAGCAAGACATCATATAGTTACTTCAGACATGGATAGAAGCAGGCTTAAAAAAATACTTCTTTCTACTTATGAGAATAAACCGGATAATTTTGAGAAACTTCTTGCGCTGCCTGGAGTTGGGCCCTCGACGGTAAGAGCCCTTGCGCTGATATCAGAGCTTGTTTATGGAGTAAAGCACAGCATAAAAGATCCTGCAAGATTCAGTTTTGCACATGGAGGAAAGGACGGCATACCTTACCCTGTGGACCGTGAAAATTATGACAGGTCGATTTCAATACTGCATAAAGCAATAAGGGAAAGCAGGATTGACAGAAGTGAAAAAATCTCTGCTATAAAAAGGCTTGCATTTTTTTACAAATCCTGAAAAATATTTTTACCTTTTAGGGTATGCTCGCTGCCAGTATTTTTATATAAATCTTAAAAAAAGTTTTATATCCTGTTTTATATGCCCTATTTACCTACAGCCTTTACAAACTCCTTGGCAGCTCCTGATGCATCAGGCGAATATATCTCTATGCCATACATGTCAGCAAAGTGCTGGGTAACAGGAGCTCCCCCTACGGCTAGCTTTACAGAACTTCTTAGCCCTGCGTCCTCTATTGCCTTTATATGGGCGGGAATGTTAGCTAGCGTTGTGGTAAGTAGGCCAGAAAATGCCACTATGTCAGGATTATGCTTCTTTATAG
>Ga0233425_10008553_pt1 | contig 13528 bp, 9 predicted proteins | sample Watercolumn_Towu_2_FD_181712 | JGI IMG/M metagenome (GOLD analysis project Ga0233425, IMG submission 181712) | Freshwater microbial communities from Lake Towuti, South Sulawesi, Indonesia - Watercolumn_Towuti2014_140_MG | ecosystem: Environmental > Aquatic > Freshwater > Lake | place: Indonesia...
TTTTTTTCGATTATCCTGTAATCAACGCGTTGGCTTGAGCGAGCGGCGTGTACTGATCCAATGCCGTGTCGCCGATAATCACTTGCTCGTTCGATTCAACCCACGCGTGCGCGTGCAGAGCGTGTTGATCTTTCAAAGCGACGCCGATTTTCAACTCGGCGGAATAGCCGTACCGATTCAACAGCACGAGCGCCGCCAATGCTTGCGTTAGGCAGGACGCGTGCGGGATCACTCGGCTCGCCGCGGTGATTGCCCACGCGATCCGCGCGCTCGAAACTGTTGGCGCGGTTTGCGAATCGCGATCGCGCATCCATCGCGCGAACACGGCGCGCACAGTGCGAAACGGCACGAGCCACAAACTCGCGCGGGCGATGCCGACCCAAAACAATGCTTGTGCGATCAACCGGCGATCAGTCGGACAGAGCGCAAAAAATTTACGCACGCGTTTCATTTTTGATCTCGATCAAACCGGTTTGGCGCAACTGCTCCAACAGCGCCAGCAAATCGCGTTCCGCGCGCGTCGCGTCCACATTGTACTGCGCGATCATCGCGTCGCGAATTTCCGCAACCGCGCGCGGCGATTGCAATTGCTTCCAAATAAACGCGCCGACTGCATCCAAACCGTAATAAACGCCGGACTGGAGGTTCAAAATCACTTCTTGTCCGGCAAGTTCGGAAGACATTTGTCCTTTGGTCGCGACCACCATCGAAGTTAGAGTAATGTTCATCGAAACGTTGCGCCGAGAATACCGCGAAAGAATGGAAATGTCAAGAGACGCGCTTGCCTTAAAATTTTTGCGAATCCGCAAATCGAATGTTCCACGCAAGAAAATCTGTGCTATAATGCCCAAGCCAATGAGCCAATGCTCCAATGAGCCAATTTGCCAATCATTGAACGGCGATGGTTTGGCTCATTGGGAAATTGGAAAATTGGCTCATTCGTATTTTCTCCGTTGGTGATCTATGAGTGACTTTGTCCACCTCCACGTCCACAGCGAATACAGTCTGCTCGACGGACTGCCGCATCCGAAAGACCTCGCCGCGCGCGCCGTTGAGTTGAATCAACGCGCGCTCGCGCTGACCGATCATGGCGCGATGTTCGCCGCGATTGAATTTTACGACGCGTGCAAAGCGAAAGGCATCAAACCGATCATCGGCATCGAAGCGTATATGGCGCGGCGCACGATGAAAGACAAGGATCCGAAAGAAGATCGCAGTTCGTACCATTTGCTTTTGCTCGCGGAAAATAATGTCGGCTATCAAAATCTATTGAGACTCGCGTCGTCGGCGCAACTCGAAGGATTTTACTACTACCCGCGCATTGATCGCGATTTGTTGGCAAAGCACAGCGAAGGTTTGATCTGCACGACCGGGTGTCCCTCATCGCCGGTGCCGCGCTTGATTCACGAAGGCAAAACCGAGCAGGCGCGCGCGCTGCTCGCGTGGTTTCGCGATTTGTTCCCGGATCGTTTTTACGTCGAACTGCAAGAACACGGCATCGCGGAATTTGCCGGGCTGGATAAAAAACTGATCGAGCTCGCGCGCGAATTTAATTTGCCGCTCGTCGCGACGAACGACGCACACTATCTCCGCCCCGATGACGCGCGCGCCCAAGATGTTCTGCTCTGCATTCAAACTGGCACGGTGATGGCGGATCCAAAACGTATGCGAATGGACGGCTCGGATTATTATTTGAAATCGTCCGACGAGATGCGCGCAGTGTGGCGCGAATTTCCCGACGCGATTTCGAACACGCTCCTGGTCGCGGAACGTTGCAACGTTGATCTCGATTTCAAAGAATATCACTTGCCGATTTTTCCGGTGCCCGACGGCTTTACCGCCGAAACGTACTTGCGCCACTTGTGCGAGATCGGTTTCAAAAAATTTTTTCCGAACGGCGACCCAGCCGCGCGCGCGCGTCTCGATTACGAACTCGGCGTCATTCACAAAATGGGATTCGACACGTACTTTTTGATCGTGTGGGACCTGTGCCGGTTCGCGCGCGAAGCCAACATTTGGTACAACGTGCGCGGCTCGGCGGCTGGTTCGATGGCGGCGTACACGTCCGGGATCACAAATCTCGATCCAATCAAACACGGTTTGATCTTTGAACGATTCCTGAACCCAGGTCGGATCTCGATGCCGGACATTGACCTGGATTTTCAAGATGATCGCCGCGCGGAATTGATCGCGTACACGATTCAAAAGTACGGCAAGGATAACGTCGCGCAGATCATCACGTTCGGCACGCTCGGCGCCAAAGCCGCGATTCGCGATGTCGGGCGCGCGCTGGATTATCCGCTCAACGAAGTGGATCGCGTCGCGAAAATTTTGCCGACGGGTCCGAACATCAAACTCGATGAATCGCTCGACAAAATTCCGGCGTTCAAAGAAGCGTACGATTCGTCCGATTACATTCGCAAGTTGATTGATTCGGCGCGCTCACTCGAAGGCGTCGCGCGCCACGCCGGCACGCACGCCGCGGGCGTCGTCGTCGCGGACAAGCCGCTCGTCGAGTACGCGCCGCTCCATCGCCCGACCAAAGGCGACGAGACCGGCGGATTCCCGGTCGTGCAGTTCGAAATGAATATGCTCGAGCGCGTCGGCTTGCTCAAGATGGATTATCTCGGACTCGCGACGCTGACGATTATGCGCCGCGCGTGCGATCTGATCAAAGCGCGCCACGGCGTTGATCTCGATCTCAGCAACATTCCGGTCGAAGACGCCAAAGCATTCGATCTGCTCGCGCGCGGTGATGTGACGGGCGTGTTCCAGGTTGAAGGCGCGGGGATGCGTAAAGTGCTTCAACAAATGAAGCCGACCAAATTTGAACACATCGTCGCGACGATCTCGCTTTATCGCCCTGGTCCGCTCGAGTACATTCCGAATTACATCGCGCGTTTGCACGGCAACGAACAAGTTGAATATCGCCATCCCGCGCTCGAACCGATCCTCGCGGAAACGATGGGGATTATGATCTACCAGGAACAGATCATCGAGATCGCGGTGAAACTTGCCGGGTATTCCGCGTCCGAAGGTGATGTTCTGCGAAAAGCGGTCGGCAAAAAAGATAAAGAGAAATTGCTCAAGGAGCGCGATCACTTTATTGATCGCGCGGAAAAGCACGGCATCATCACACGCGAAATCGCCGGACAAATTTTTGATGATGTTGAATTTTTCGCGCGCTATGGTTTCAACAAGGCACACGCCGCCGATTACGCGGTGATGACGTGTCAGACCGCGTACCTCAAAGCGCACTATCCCATTGAATATATGGCGGCGTTGCTCATCACGAAAACCGGGAACATTGAAGAGGTCGGACAACTCGCGAGCGAATGTCGGCGCGTCGGCATTGACATTTTGCCGCCCGATGTGAACGCGAGCGATGTGCAATTCGCGATTACGTCGAGCAACACCGCGATTCATTTCGGACTCTCCGCGATCAAAAATGTTGGCGCAGGCGCGGTGCAGGTGATTGTGGACGCGCGCAAGTCTTCGGCAAGCGCAGACGACGCGTTCAAATCGCTCGACGATTTTTGTCGCCGTGTGGATTTGCGTTCCGTCAATCGCCGCGTGCTCGAATCGTTGATCAAAGCCGGGGCGTTCACGCAATTTGGTCGGCGGTCGCAATTGCTCAAAGTGTTGGATCGAATGATCGCGGCGTCGCAAGCCGCGCACAGCGCGAGTGATCGCGGGCAAATGTCGCTCTTCGGCGCGACCACGCTCGCGTCGCCGGTGATCGCGGACACGTTCGGCACATTGCCGGACGAACCGGAAATTTCGGATCGCGATAAACTCGCGGACGAAAAAGAATTGACCGGCGTGTACTTTTCCGACAATCCGCTCGCGCGCCTCGCGAAAATCGCGACGAAAGATGTTACGCATTTCGTCAATCAACTCGATGAATCCGCGCAAGGCAAAATTATCACGTTCGCCGGGGTTGTTACGAACACGCGCGTCATTCAAACGAAAAAAGGCGACCCGATGATTTTCGTCAGTATGGAAGACCCGACCGGCGACATCGAGTTGACCGTGTTTCCAAAGACGTACGCGAAAACGCGCGAGCTGTGGCGCGTCGAATCCACTCTGCTCGTCAAAGGCAAGATCGAATTTCGCGAAGGCAAAGTGCAACTGCTCGTCGAATCCGCGCGCGCGTACGAAATTCCGGCGACGAGCGATGACGCGCTACCGTTCGCATCCGCGCCGGTTCAAATCGCGATGCCGGATCATCGCGAAGCGGAAATCGCGGACGCGGCAGTGCTAGCGGAAGAAATCGTGGATGGATTCGCGTCGAGCGATGTGCCGCCGCCGCCCGAAGCGCCGCCGGATGATTTCGTCATCGCGCCGCCGCCGCGCGCGCCGGTGATCGCGGAACCGAAAGCCGAATATCGCGCGAAACCGAATGGCGGCAATGGCGAAACAAAACATGCCGCGAAACCAAACGGCGACGCGAAACCTCCCGCGCCCGCGCGCGTCTCGAGTTATGATCCGCCGCGCCATTTGAAAATTCGGCTCGACCGCACGAACGATCAGGATGAAGATATGCGCCGGATGCGCGAAGTGTTTCGCATTCTCACGAACAATCCTGGGAATGATCGCTTTACCTTTTTCGTGCCCAATCCGCAAGGTACGGTGCAACTCGATTTCCCAAATTTCACGACGAGTTACGGCAATGTGCAAACGATGTTGAGTGAAGTCGTGAACGAGTGGGGCACGGTCGAGGTGCAATAAATTTTGCAATGTCATTTCGAGCGGAGCGAGAAATCTCCGCGCATACAGACGAGATTTCTCGCTTCGCTCGAAATGACAGAACCAGAGAAATGCAAAAATCCAGATCAATCCTCCTGGCATGCGCCGTCGGCGTGATCCTCGGCGCGGTGTTGGGAGGATTTATTATTTTGATAATCGAAGACGCGCGTTCGGGATTCGTGCAACAAAAATTTTTGTCGTTGCGTTATCGCGTCGCGGAAACGCTAGGCGTACCGCAACCGACCCAGCCCGCGTTCGTGCCGACCGCGCGCGCGACTGTCGCGCCAACTGGCGACCCCACGATTCAACCATCAAACTCTTCGACCGCGCTCGCGCCACAGACGCCGCGCGCCACGCGCACGCGCGCGCCCATCGCGAATTCGCTGAGCGTACCGGTTCAACCGCGCGTCGCGCTACGCGGATTCAAACACGAGTACCAACGTTGGAACAATTGCGGACCGGCGACGCTCGCGATGATGCTCGGTTACTTTGGGCGCGCGGACACGCAAGCCGAGATCGCCGCGAGCACCAAACCGAATCCGGACGATCGCAACGTCACGCCGGACGAACTTGTGGCATACGCAACGCGCGCGGGCTTGCGTGCGCGTGTGCGCGTGAACGGCATGACCGACGAATTGAAAATGTTTTTGTCGAATGAAATTCCGGTGATTGTCGAAACCGAACTCGTTACGCAACCGCAGGGCTGGATGGGGCATTATCGTTTGCTGATCGGGTACGACGCGACGCAATTCAACACGCTCGATTCATACCAGGGCGCGAACGTAAAAATTTCCGAAGCCGATCTCGATGCGGCGTGGCGCGCGTTCAATCGTTTGTACATCGTGATTTATTCGGACGAGCAAGCCGCGCGCGTGCGCGCGATCATCGGCGATGCGGAGGATGACAAGACGATGTACACGCAGGCGGTCGCGCGCGCGCGTGAAGAGATCGCCGCGAATTCGCAAGACGCGTTCGCGCAATTCAACCTGGGATCGAGTTTGGTTGGATTGAAACGATACGCCGAAGCCGCCGTCGCGTTTGATCGCGCGCGCCAACTCGGTTTGCCGTGGCGAATGATGTGGTATCAAACGGAGCCGTACGAAGCGTACTGGCGCGTCGGGCGCAACGACGAAGTGATCGCGCTCGCGGACGCGGTGTTGAGCCGCGCCGATATGCTCGAAGAAGCGCATTACTATAAAGGTCTTGCGCTCCGCGCGCTCAAACGCGAGAATGACGCGCGCCGCGAATTTGAACTCGCGTTGCAATTCAACAAAAATTTTCGCGCCGCCGCAAACGCGTTAGCGGGCAAGTGATCCGTGATGCGTGAACCAATCCCCACTTACCAATTACCATTTACCTTTTCCCAATGACCATTTTCTCCGACCGCCGTCTCCTCCGCGCCTCCGCGATTGTCGCGGCAGGATTTTGCTCCAGCAAAATTTTCGGCTTGCTCCGCGAGATTCTGATCGCGCGCGCGTTCGGCACGCGCGGCGAACTCGACGCGTTCTTCGCCGCGACCCAGTTTTCCGATCTGTTGTTTGCGGTGATCGCGGGCGGCGCGCTCGCGTCCGTGTTCATTCCGGTTTTTAGCGGCTATCTTGTTCGTGACCCTGAGCCAAGTCGAAGGGCGCGCGGCTGGGAATTTGCGAGCGCAATCGTTACCGATGTGTTTCTCGTCGTCGCATTTTTTGCCGCGCTCGCGATGATTTTTGCGCCGCAAGTCATCGAAAACTTTCTCGCACCCGGTTTTGCACCGGCGCAACGCGCGCTCACCGCCGACATTCTCCGGTTGGTCTTGGTCGCGACGATGATCTTTAGTGTCAGCGGCATCCTCACCGCGATCTTGCACGCGCACAATCATTTCCTTCTGCCCGCGCTCGCGCCGACGCTCTACAATCTTGGTATCATCGCCGGCGCGGTGTGGCTCGCGCCGCACTTCGGCATCCTGGGTCTCGCGTACGGTGTCATCGCCGGAAGCGCGGCGCACTTGATCGTTCAAATTCCCGGCTTGCTTCATCATCACGCGCGATTCATTCCGACGCTTGGCTTGCGTTTGTCCGCGACGCGCGATCTGATCGCGTTATTGGGCCCACGCATTATCACGATGCTCGTCGTACGCGTTACCTGGATCGCGATGACGAACCTCGCGTCGCGCTTGGGCGAGGGAAGCGTCAGCGCGTTGAGTTACGCGTACGCGCTGTGGCAATTTCCCGAATCGCTCATTGGCACCGCGATCGCGCTCGCGGTTTTTCCGCGCTTGTCCGCGCGCGCGGCGGAAAATGATCGCGCGGGATTGCGCGCGCTGTATCGCGTCGCGCTCGTTTCGATCCTGGGTCTCGCAATCCCCGCGACACTCGCGACGATTATTTTCGCGCGTCCGCTCGTGAGTGTGTTGTTCGAGCGCGGCGCGTTCAGCGGCGGCGCGACCGACCTGGTCGCGACGGTTCTGCAATTTTACGCGCTCGCGATTGCCGGCGAATCGTTTCTCGAATTGACCGCGCGCATTTTTTACGCGCAACGCGACGCGCGCACGCCGATGTGGATCGCGATTGGCGCAATGATAATTCGCGTCGCGCTGATGGTGTGGTGGAGAGAGTGGGGTGCACCCGGTCTTGCGCTCGCGTATGCGGTCGGCGTTGCGGTGGAGGGGGGCGCGTTGGCGTTAGCATCAAGCCGTGCGTTTCAAACGCACGGCACAGCCAGGTAAAAATCCGATAAATCGGATTACGCGATCGTGTCAACACGCTTGAGCGTATTTTCACCTGGCATAGCCGTCGGTTTCAAACCGACGGCGACGGTTGCGCGCGCCGGGAATTTGAATTAGAATGACGCGACAAAACCGGGAAGGTTCATCGAAGGAGGCGCGATGTTTGAGTGGGTAGCAGTTGCCGGCGCGCTGGCGGGCGCGGCAGAACTCGTCGGCGGCGAGTTGATGAAGGAAGGGCTCAAGACCGCGATCAAACCGGCGAGCGAACAATTTGGCGCGAATTTTTTACACGGCTACAAAGCGCGGCAACACGAAAACCATTTGCGCCGCGCGCTTGAATCAACCGAGACTGCGTTCCGCGCCGCACCGGGAATTAGCGCGACGCAAGCCGACGCGGTGCTGACGCGCGTCGCGCAACTCGCGCGCAACCAGCAACTGCAAAAACAAACGCTCGCGCTCTTGCTCACGCTCGACGACGACAGCCCCTCGCGCATCCCCAACGACATTTTGCGCGCGTTCGGTCTCGCCGACGAACTGCGCCCAGCGTTCGCGCAATTTTTGTTTGCACTGCGTTTGCATTTCGCGCAAATCGAAACGTACAAACCGTTGATGCAATTCGCGAACGACTTGCGCGCGCAGACCAAACGCGACGAGACGAACGCGTGGCTCGCGGCAATGGCAAACGCGCAAGGCATTGTGACGACGAGCGACCACGCGCAAGCACTCCGTGATTATCTCGCGCACGTCCGCGAACGAAACACCTACCTCTCGTTTCTGTTCGTCCGCCCGCGCTCGCGCGAAGCGACGACCGAAGCCGAACTCGAAGCCGTGTTTGTGCCGCTCCAAGTTCACGACCCGGAACAGGAAGAAAAAATCCGGCGGCGCGCGGAGAAAAACCTGACAGGTCTCCAAGACCTGTCAGGTTCAGAACGCGAAAAACCACAAACGATTAACGACATTCTCCCGCGCTACGATTATCTCTTGCTCAAAGGCGCGCCGGGTTCCGGCAAGACGACGCTCTTGCGCCACCTCGCGCTCGCGTTTGCGAATGGCGATGCGCGCGAAAAACTCGCGTGGGAGAGCGCCCCGCTTTTCCCCATCCTCGTGCCGCTTCGCAACTTTGGCGCGTACCTCGACGCGCACCGCAAAGAATTTCCCGACCCCGCGCCAATGTCTTTGCTCACGTACATCCAACAACACTTTGGACAAAACGCGCTCGCGCTCACGCCGGATTTTTTCCGGCAACGTTTGGAAAACGGCAAGTGCCTTGTCCTGCTCGACGCGCTCGACGAAGTGTCCGACCCAGGATTGCGCGCGGACGTGGCGCAACATGTGACCCAGTTTGTCGCGCGCTATCGCAAACACGGCAATCGCTTTGTCCTGTCGTCGCGTCCCAAAGGATATGATGAGGTCGCGGAATTTTTGCGCCAGCCGATTGTATGCGAGGTGCAACCGCTCGCGCCCGAAGGTCGCGCCGAACTCGTTCGCAAGTTGTGCCGCGCGCTCGAACGCGATGCGACGCGCGCGAGTAATGACGCCGCGACCTTGCTCGACGAAATTCCGCGCAAGGAAAAGGTAGACGAACTTTCGCGCAATCCCTTGTTCTGTACGACGATTGTCCTGGTTTCCAAATATCGCGGCGCGACCTTGCCCGAACGTCGCGTGGATATTTTCAAAGAGATTGTCGAACTACTGCTGGGATTTTGGGACACGCAACGCGATAACGTCACCGAGGCGCGCAAACTCGCGATGGATGATGGCACCGACCGCGCGTTCCGCGATGTTGGCGAAGCGGTCGAAGCGAAACAGCGCGCACTCGCGCATTTGGCGTACTGGATGCAAAACGCCGGGCAAGCCGAAACGCATGAGCAAGCCGCGCTCGACCAACTCGCGAATTTTTTCCGCGCACGCGAAGGCGGCAAGGACGCGTCGGAGACCTGGGCGCGGCGCTTCCTCGTCGTCGCCCATCAACGCAGTGGCTTGTACGTCGAGGGCGCGCCCAACCTCTATAATTTTTCGCACTCGAACTTTCGCGAGTATCTCGCCGCGACCGAACTCGTCAAGGAATTGGATCGCGACCTGGTACGAATTGTTTTGGAACACGTCGGCGAGGCGTGGTGGGAAGAAACGATTTTGCTCGCGATGGCACTGAAAGAATTGGGCGACCCGCGCCGCAAGTTGGTGATGGACGAACTGTTGGCGCGCGGGCATTTGATTATGGCGGGCAAGTGCGCGGTGGATATGAGCGACCGTTTGCCCGCGCCGCTTCGTCAAGACATCACCGACAAGTTGATCGCGCGGATGCAAGCGATTGATGCGCCGGTCAAAGAGCGCGCGCTCGCCGGCGAAATTTTGGATGCGATGCACTGGCTTCCGCCCGACCTGGATGCGTTCGTGCCAATTCACAGAATTTCTGGGAGAAAACGGGTTTCTGACGCGCCGGAATTTTACATCGCCAAATATCCGGTCACGTATTCCCAATTCCAAAAATTTATTGACGCCGGCGGATACGCGAACGAAAAATACTGGCGCGATCAAACCGGCTTTGATGAAGAAGGCAAATCGAAATCCATCGGCAACGAAGCGAGGGAATGGTTGCAGAGCCGCGGCGGCGCGGAACGCCGACCGTGGTACTGGGACACTCCGCGTTTCCATCGCGCCGGCTATCCGGTGATTGGCGTAACGTGGTACGAAGCGAGCGCGTACTGTCGCTGGCTCACTGAACAATTTCAGATTGCAGATTTCAGATTGCAGATTGGAAATTCCAACAGCCAACTTCCAACGTCCAACCTCCAATTTCGCTTGCCCACCGAAGCCGAATGGGTACGCGCCGCCGGCGGTGACGCGAACAATCGCGCGGCGTGGGATAAACCGGGCGAGAGTACCGGAAAATTGCCGGAGGAAAAACGCAAGGAAATTGTTTTGGCGCGCGCAAATGTGAAAGAGAGCGACCTAAACGGCACAACGCCGGTCGCGATGTACCCGGATGGAAAACGCGTTACTGAAGACGGCGACGCGATTTGGGATCTGCAGGGCAACGCGTTGGAATGGACAAGCAATTTGTACGAAACCAAAAATTGGAACGCGGCTTGGGTGCGCGGCGGTTCGTGGTATAATAGCGCAGGGGAAATTTCAGTTACGTCGCGCGGCCCCTGGAACCGCAACAACAACCCCCGCCACAACAGTTTTCGTGTTGTGTCGCCGTCTCCCATTTCCCCCCGCAGTTGAATTCTGAATCCTGAATTCTGATTTCTGTTTGTTCTGTTTTTCTGATCGCGAAAAGGGGGCATGGGGGCGCAATGCGCCCCCATCGAAAAATTTTTTGCCGGCAATTCGAAATGGCGCAAGCCATTTCGGTTGTAGGGCGAGGTCAAAACGTCGCGCGACAACTGGAACCGCAACAACAACAACCACAACAACAGTTTTCGTGTTGTGTCGCCGTCTCACAAATTCCTCAGGGCAGTCAAAGGGAGTCAGTAATTCCGTCCATTCACGGATGGCGGACGCGGCAACCTTGGGGAAATTGGCGGACCTTTGCCCTGGCTGTGACGCCGTGCGTCCAGCCAAATACAAAACTGTCCCGCGCCCTGTGGTAACGCACCAACGCGTGACGCTTGGCGCGGGATGCTTAGGGTTCGTAAAAGAATAACTTCCCGACCGTCACCCTGAGCGAAGCGAAGGGTCTCGCGTGACCAGCAAGAGATTCTTCGCTCCGCTCAGAATGACAACTTGGGTGATGCGATTTGGGTACACGGAAAGTTATTTTCTTACGAACCCTTAAACCCGAAGGGTCTAAAAGACCCTTCGGGTTTTTGTTTGCGCGCCGCGCCAATCAATGTTACAATCGCGCGCGATGTTCGACGCCACCACGCTCGCGGCAGTTGCCGCTGAACTGAACGAAAAAATTTTACACGGGCGCGTTCAAGAGATCGTGCAATTGGACGCGCTCGCGTTTGGTTTTGAAATTTACGCGCACCATGCGCGGCATTATTTTTTCGTTACCGCGCATCCGACCGACGCGCGCGCACATCTCGTCGCCGCGAAATTGCGCGCGGGCGGACTCGCGCCTTCCCCGTTTTTGCTCGCGCTTCGCAAGCACGCGCAAGACGCGTTCATCCATTCGATTGAGCAACTGCCGAATGAACGCGTGTTGAAAATTCAATTCGATCATTCGAGCGAAGGCATCGCGACGCTCGTGATCGAAACGATTGGCAAGTACTCGAATTTGATTTTGATCGACGCGGGCGGCGATGTGATTGATGCGTTGAAACGCGTTTCCTCGAACATCAATCGCGCGCGTGAGATCCTGCCGCATCGCGCGTACGTTCCTCCGCCGCCGCAAGCCAAACTCGATCCCGCGACGCTCACCGAAACTGCGCTCGCGCGCGTCCTCGCGGAAAATTCCGGCGCGCCGCTGTGGCAAACGCTCGTCAAACATATCGCCGGCGTCAGTCCATTGCTCGCGCGCGAAATCGCGCGTCGCACAATTACCAATTACCAATTACCAATTTTCCTGATCGAAACATTCGCGCAATTGACGCGCGCTCCATTTCATCCGACGGTCGCGTACGAAGACGACGCGCCAATCGCATTCGCGCCGTACCAACTCACACAGTTTGCCAACACACGCGTGTTCGATTCAATCAGCGCGGCAATCGAAGAATTTTTCGGCGCGATCGAATCCTACGCGGCGGCGAAAGGACCTCTGCGCGCGCAGATCGCGGACGCGCGCGACAAACTCGCGCGCAAACGCGACGCACTGATGCAAGAGCGAGTGAGCGATTCGGAGATTGAGCGCTTGCGTGTGAGCGGGGAAATGATTCTCGCGTACGCATCGCAGATCAAAAAGGGGCAAACTATGTTGCGCGCGGAAAGTGAAATCGGCGCAATCGAAATTCCGTTGAACCCGATGTTGTCCGCGGTTGAGAACGCGCAAAAATTTTTCAAGGACTATCACCGCGCGCGCGACGCGGCGGCGCGCGTGCCGGCACTGCTCGACGCCGCCGAAAACCAGGTCGGTTACGCGGAGCAAATGTTGAACGATCTCGAGCTCGCAGAAGATCGCGCGGAGATTGACGCGGTGATCGCGCTGGCGCGCGCGGCGGGGTTGATAACCGAAACCCGAAGGGTCTCGAAAGACCCTTCGGGTTTGAACGCGCCGCGCGAATTTCAATCGCGCGATGGCTTTACAATTTTGGTTGGCAAGAACGCGCAACAAAACGATACGCTCACGTTTCGCCGCGCGCGCGCGGACGATCTGTGGTTGCACGCGCGGAATGTCGCGGGCGCGCACGTCGTCATCGTGCGCGCGGGGCGCGAGATTCCCGAATCAACCCTTCAACACGCGGCGCAACTCGCGAAACAGTACTCGCAAGCGCGCGCCGACACGCGCGCGGAGGTGATCGTCGCGCCGCGCAAAAATGTGCATCGCGTTCGTGGCGGCAAACCGGGAATGGTTTCTGTCCGAAACAGTGCAATAGTTACGATAGTGCAATAGTGCGATAGTGAGATCACGGTTCAACTACCGCACTATCATACTATCGCACTATTCCACTTTGATCCGCGTCGCTTTCGGCGCGGTTTTTTCTTTGCCCGCGTCGTCAATGCGCGCGATTTTCGCGTCAATCAGCGAACGCGCCGCGAGCAACATTTCCTTGTGCGCGGCGCGGCGATGCGCGAAAAATTCTTCGGGCAACCAATCGCCGCGCGATTCTTTCATCTCTTTGCGAAACGCCTTGATCGCTTTCGCGAGATGATCTTCCCAGGTCGGCTCTTTGTCTTCATCGGGTTTTGGCATTGCAAACACCTCCTATGCCGTCTCGAACTGAAGCACACGTAATTTCTCCGGCGTTGTCCGCGTACTCAGCGCGAGAATTTCTACTCCAACCACGCGACCTTCTTTGTCAAAATCAAGAATTACGCCTGGTTGAACTTCTTCGGATTCGACAATGGCAGACTCATCCAGGCGAAAATATAACGCGTCATTTTCTTTGTCAATCTTCAGTCTCATTTCTTTCTCCTCAAGCGTCGGTCGAAAAATACAGTGACGACTCGTTTAGGATGAATGTGCGG
>Ga0233425_10008554_pt1 | contig 13527 bp, 14 predicted proteins | sample Watercolumn_Towu_2_FD_181712 | JGI IMG/M metagenome (GOLD analysis project Ga0233425, IMG submission 181712) | Freshwater microbial communities from Lake Towuti, South Sulawesi, Indonesia - Watercolumn_Towuti2014_140_MG | ecosystem: Environmental > Aquatic > Freshwater > Lake | place...
GGGCGGCGCGCCGGCCGGTTCGATCACGGCCGCCAAGTTCATCCAGAACTTCGCCGGGGACACCCCCTGGGCCCACCTCGACATCGCGGCGATCGACATGACGGGCAGCGACGCCGGCGTGAACGTGAAGGGGAACACCGGCCGCCCGCTGCGCACGCTGGTCCACTTCGTCGCCAACCGGGCGAAGGCGTAACACGGCCGGGGCCGGACGGGAGGCACCGATGGCGGACGGCGGGTACTTTGGCCTCGCGGGGGTGATGGTGAACACCACCCGGGAGCGGTGGCCGGCGATGCGCCGGTTTTACGTGGAGGTGCTCGGCCTCACGCCGCGGACAGACCGGGACGGATTCGTCTCATTCCAGTGGGGCGCCCCGCCGCACGACTGCCGCCTGACCGTCACCGTGCACAGCCAGGTCGCCGGACCCGCGGTCGACCCCGCGCGCACCCTGCTCAACCTCGGCGTGGACGACATCGAGGCCGCCGCCGCGCGCATCCGCGCCGCCGGAGGGAGGTTCGTCCGCGAGCCGGTGCGGGAGCGGTTCGGAGGCTACATCGCCACGCTCGTCGACCCGGACGGGAATTACGTGCAGTTGATGCAGCCCGCGCCCGCATCCTCGATGATGGCCACATGAGGATCGGGCTCGACTTCGACGACACCCTGGCGGACTTCAGCGAGATGCTGGTGCGCCTGACCATGGAGCGGTTCGGCATCGACCTCCTCGAACTCCACCGCCAGGGCAAGCCCGGCAAGCCCGAGGTTGGCGCGGAGCGGTGGGACGCCATGCTCCGCGAGATGCTGGAGACCGACCTGACGGTGGAGATGACGCCGAAGGACGAGGCGGTGGAGGTCGCCCGCCGCCTCGCGGCTCGCCACGACCTCGTGATCCTGACGGCGCGCTACGAGCGGGAGATGCCCTCCGCGTTCCGCTGGCTGGAACGGCACGGGATCCCGACGGCGCACGTAGTCTGGACCGACCGCGGCCCGAAGGCTGACCCGGCCCGCGAGCATGGCCTCGCCGTGCTGTTCGACGACACGGCGAAGAACTTCGACGACTTCGGTGAGCACCCCACCATCCCCGCGTTGTTCGTCGGGGCCACCGTCTCCCCGCGGGCGCAGCAGCCCGCGGAGCACGTCCGCCACCACCTGAGCCACTGGCGGGAGTTTGAAGCGCTGGTCGAGCGGATCGAGGGCCGGTAGCCCTCGTCAGGCGCGCGGCGAGAGCAGCGGCAGCACCCGATCCAGGATCGCGTGGCCCACGTCATACTTCGGCATGAGCGGCAGGTCCTCGCGGCCGCCGGCATCGTCGAGGATCGTGACGCGGTTGTTGTCGACCCCGAACCCGGCGTCGGTGGCGCTGACGTCGTTGGCGACGACGAAGCGCGCGCCCTTCTTCGACAGTTTCGCCTGCGCGTGGACGATCAGGTCCTGCGTCTCCGCCGCGAACGCGATCTTCGTCAGCCGCCCGCGCTTCGTCTCGACGGGGGTGGAGGCGATGATGTCCGGGTTCTCCAGCAACTCGATGGCCATGTCGCCGGTCTGCTCGCGCTTGATCTTCTGATCCGCGGCCCCGGCCGGGCGGTAGTCCGCCACGGCCCCCGCCATGATCAGCGCGTCGGCGTCGGCGCACTCGCGGTGCACCGCCTCCATCATCTGGAGCGCCGACTCCACCGGCACCACGCGCACCCCGACGGGCACCGGCAACGAGACGGTCGAGACGACGACCGCCTCCGCGCCGCGGTCGCGTGCGGCCTCCGCCACGGCGTAGCCCATCTTGCCGCTGCTGCGGTTGCCGACGTACCGCACCGGGTCGATCGCCTCGCGGGTGCCGCCGGCGCTCACCACGATCCGGCGTCCGACGAGGTCGCCGTGCCCGCGCGCGAGCCGCCAGCGCAGTTCGTCGACGAGCCGTTCGGGCTCCACCAGCCGCCCCAGGCCGGTGCGGCCCGAGGCGAGACGCCCCTCGACCGGACCGATGAACTGGACGCCGCGCGCCTTCAGCGTCTCTACGTTCGCCTGCGTCGCGGGATTCGCCCACATCTGCGCGTCCATCGCGGGCGCGACGAGCAGCGGCGCGGCGGTGGCGAGCGCGGTCAACGCGACCTGGTCGTCCGCGAGGCCGTGCGCGAGCCGCGCGAGCGTGGAAGCGGTGGCGGGGGCGATCAGCATCGCGTCCGCGCGGCGGGCCAGCTCCACGTGCGCCTCGCCGACGTCGCCGTAGGGTTGCCACATGTCCAGGTACGGCGCCCGGGCGGTCAGCGAACGGAAGGTGAGCGGGCGGACGAACTCGGCGGCGTGTTGCGTCATCGCCACGTCGACGGTTGCTCCCGCCTGGACCAGCCGGCTGGCGACCTCGACCGCCTTGTAGCAGGAGATCGAGCCGGTGACGCCGAGGACGATGTACCGCCCGCGAAGAGGGTCTCCGGGACGGCCCGGCAGGGGAAGGTTGGGGTCAGCGGTCACGGTTCGCCTCGTAGACCAGACGAAGGCCAGTCAGGTTCAGGTCAGGCTCCAGCGCGTCGAAACAGGCGGCCTCCTCGGCGATCATATGGGCGTACCCGCCCGTGCCGATCACCACCGCCTCCTCGCCCACCTCCTGCTTGAACCGGCGCACCATCCCGCGCACCAGCTCCACATAGCCGAAGAAGATGCCGCTCTGCATCGAATGGATCGTGTTCCGCCCGACGGGGCCGTCCGGCCGCTCGATCTTCACCCGGTGCAGCATCGCCGCCCGGCTGAACAGCGCCTCCGAGGCGAGCCCGATGCCCGGCGCGATGGCGCCACCCAGGTAGTCGCCGTTCCGGGATACCGCGTCGAACACGGCGGCGGTGCCCAGGTCCACGATCACCAGCGGCGGATCGTACTTGTCGAGGGCCGCCACGGCGTGGAGGATGCGGTCCGGGCCGACCTCGCGCGGGTTGTCGTACAGCACGCGGATCCCGGTGCGCACGCCAGGGCCCACAACGATAGGTTCCACGTGAAACTGATCGCGGCACACCTGCTGGAACGTGCCGACGAGCGGCGGCACCGTGCTCGACATGATCGCGGCGTCGATCTCGTCAGGCTCGATGCCGCGCGAGCGCAACAGGCTTGCAAACAGGACGGCGTACTCGTCCGGGAAGTTCTCACGGTCGGTCGCCACGCGGAAGGTCGCCGCGATCTCGTCGCCGTCGAACACGCCGACCGCGATACTCGTGTTGCCGATGTCGATCGCGAGGAGCAACCCGCCTGTCTCGGGCCCGTCGTGGTCAGTCATCGATGCCTCCCGCACGCGATACGCCGCCGTCCATACGGTCGGCGTTCACGGGACTCAAGGGCGCGCAGTATACGCGCGCCGCGCACTTCGCAAGGTAAGGCGCACGCACCAGCGCCCCACGCGCATACGAGAGGTAATTCGACGACACCCGGACCTCGACACAACAACGTGACGGAGGAGCTTCGCGTTGAGGAAACGCGGACCCGCGCATGAAAAGTCGCGGCACTCAACGTAATCGTCTTGATCGCTTCCGATCCTCGGTGCTACGTTCCCCCGCGTCGAACGACGTGGCTTGTGCGGCAGGCGACGCGACAACGGCGACCAGCGTTGGACAGTCATCCGGGTCACAATCCCGACATCCTGGCGGCAGTAACACCGGTTCCGGCCGGCGCAGCGGACGCATCCCGTACGGTGGCGTGTCCGGTCAGCGTCTTGCCGTGCACGTGTCTGCCGCTGAGTTGTCGGCCCGAGCCGGATGGCCCAGAGGGGGCGGCCTTCGTGCACGACGATCCCGCCACGCTCTGGCAGTCCGCCCTGAAGGTCCTCTCGACCGAGGTTTCCCGCGCCAATTACGACACCTGGCTCGAAGGCACCGTCGGTACCCGTTTCAATGGCGAGACGCTCACGATCGGGACACGGTCGGAATTCGTCACGGAGTGGCTGCACAAGCGGCTGCGGCCCACGATCCTGCGCGTCCTCACAGACATCGCCGGCCACGGCGTAGCGATCGACTTCGAGCCGCTCCGCACGCAGGACGACGCCGTGAACGCGTTGCAGTCCGCCGCCGCCAACGAACCGCGGCAGGCGACGCCGCGTCCCCGGCTGCGCGAGCGGTACACCTTCGACAATTACATCGTCGGGCCCAGCAACCGGCTTGCGTTCGCGGCGGCCGAGGGCGTCGCGCGGGAGCCGGGCGGCCTCTACAACCCGCTCTTCATCTACGGCGCCGCTGGACTCGGGAAGACCCACCTCCTGCACGCCGCGGGACACGTGTTCATCGAACGCGGGCTCCAGGTGATGTACGTGAGCGCCGAGGCGTTCACGAACCAGCTCATCACCGCGATCCAGAAGCGCGCGATGGACGACTTCCGAGCCCGCTACCGCTCCGCGGACGCACTGCTGGTGGACGACATCCAGTTCATCGCCGGCAAGGAACAGACGCAGGACGAGTTCTTCTACACCTTCAACGAGCTGTATGAGGCCGGCCGCCAGATCATCATCACCTCGGACAAGAGCCCGGCCCACATCTCCGGGCTGGAAGAGCGGCTCCGCACCCGCTTCGAGTGGGGGATGATCGCGGACCTCCAGGCGCCCGACATGGAAACGCGCATCGCGATCCTCCGCCACAAGGCGCAGGAACAGGGCACGCGCATCCGCGACGACGTCCTGCAGGTGATCGCCGCGCGCTACAAGAACAACATCCGCGAACTGGAAGGGTCGCTGACGCGTGTCGTCGCCTACTCGCGTCTGACCGGCGAGCCGCTCTCCCCGGAGCTGGTGCACTCCGCGCTCGCCAGCCTGGAGCCGAACGAGCCGCGGCTGCCCCCCAGCCCGGAACTGATCATCGACGTCGTCTGCCGGTACTTCGACATCGACCGCGCCGGGTTGCTCTCTGAGAGCCGGGAGAAGCGGGTGGCGTACCCCCGCCAGATCGCGATGTACCTCATGCGCGAACTGGCGCACCGCTCGCTCGTCGAGATCGGCCAGGCCCTCGGCGGGCGGGACCACTCCACCGTCCACCACGGCTGGCGGAAGATGGAGAAGTCGCTCTCCGTCGACCCGGAGACGAAGCGCGATATGGCCTCGCTCCGCGAGATGATCGAGCAGTCGCGCCGCATCGCGTGACCGCGTACCTGATTCGCCACACCTCCACAGTTACCCACAACTCGACCTGTTATCCCAATACATCGCGGATAAGTCACCCTGCCACTGATCCGCTGCGCTGTTGATCTGTTCTTCGGGTGCTTGTGGGGACAAGCGGGGTGTTCCCTGTGGACACCTGTCGACGGTGGGTACAACTCGTCAGGCCCTAGCACATCCTTGCTTGCTCCCGATGACCAGAAATCTCACTTACCCACGAACCGTCCGAGGCTCATCGAGGCGCGCCGCGCACCGGACGTAGATTCACCTTAGATTCACCGTCCACAGCATCCCCACTACGACGATGACGATCAGAGAGTGGCGCCCGAGGCACACAACCTCGACTCTGTTTGGGAGAAATCACCGCCCCGTCCGAAAGTCCGTGTGCATGATCGACGTCGCCGAGTTCGAAGTTGCCGGGGGCCGCGGCGGGGACGGTGCGGTCTCGTTCCGGCGCGAGAAGTTTGTGCCGCGCGGCGGGCCGGACGGCGGCGACGGGGGGCGAGGTGGCGACGTGGTCCTCGTCGCCAGCGCTCGCCAGAGCACGCTCGATGCATACCGCGACGGCCGCGTGCGCGAGGCCGGCCCGGGAGGCAAGGGCGGCGGCAACCAGAAGCGAGGCGCTTCGGCTGAACCGCTGATCCTCGTCGTGCCGGTCGGGACGACCGTCTGGGACGACCGCGAGTCAGAAGCCCCGCTGGCCGACCTGACCGAGGACAGCGCGTCCGTAGTGGTGGCACGCGGAGGACGGGGCGGCTGGGGGAACCGGCGGTTCACCACGCCGACGCGCCAGGCGCCGATGTTCGCCCAGCATGGGGCGCAGCCACAGCGCCGGCGCGTGCGCCTTGAATTGCGACTGCTCGCCGATGTGGGACTCGTCGGGCTGCCGAACGCGGGCAAATCGACGTTGCTCGCGGCGTGGAGCCGCGCCCGTCCGAAGATCGGCGCCTATCCATTCACCACGCTAGAGCCGGAACTGGGCGTCGTTAACCTCGGGTACGACTCGTTCGTCGCGGCGGACATGCCGGGGTTAATCGAGGGGGCCAGCCGCGGCGTGGGCCTCGGCCATGAGTTCCTGCGCCACATCGAGCGGACCCGTGTGCTGGTCCATGTGCTGGATATGACGCGCGACGCGCCGCTGGAAGACTACGCACTGATCAACCGGGAGCTGGCGGAGTTTGGCCACGGCCTGGCGGGGAAGCCGCAGGTGATCGCGCTGAACAAGGTCGACACGCCGGACGGCGAGACGCAGGTCGAGTTGCTCCGCGAGCAGGTCGATGCCCTGGGCGTGCGCGCGTTCCCGATTTCGGCCGCCACGGGCGCCGGGACGCGTGAGCTGGCGCAGGCGGCCCTCGAACTGCTGCGCCGCACACAGGAGGCCGAGCGTCGCGTCGAGGCGGCCCGTGTCCCCGTCTTGACGCCGGAGCCTGCCCGTCGCGGGCGGTTCGAGGTCACGGCCGGCCGGGACGGCGTCGTGGAGGTGGACGGGCCGACGCCGAACTGGCTCGCGCAGACGCTCGACGTCGACCAGCTGGAGCCGCGGCTGGAAGTCCTTGCCCGGCTGCGCCGGATGGGTGTCGAACGGGTGCTCAAGCGCCACGGGGTTGCGCCGGGCGACATGATCCGCGTGGGCGGGGTGATGCTGCGCTGGGAGTGATCGCGTGACATCGATGGCGGGTGGACGGTCCGGGCTGCTGGGCGGCACGTTTGACCCGCCGCACGCTGCCCATCTTGCGCTCGCCGAAGCCGCCCGCGCCTCGCTCCACCTCGACCGCGTGGTGTTCGTCCCGGCGGGCGACCCCTGGCGGAAGGCGGGCCGCGCGATCACGCCTGCGGCCGCCCGTCTGGAGATGGTGCGCGCGCTGGTCGAGGGCGTCCCCTGGGCCGAGGTGAGCACGGTCGAGGTTGAGCGCGAAGGCCCCTCCTACACCGCCGATACGGTCGAGGTGCTGGCGGCGGCGCGCGGCGGCCTGTGGTGGGTCATCCTCGGCGCGGACGCGCTTGCCGACCTCGAACACTGGAAGGACCCGGCGCGCATCATGGCGGCGGCCCGGCTGGGGGTCGCGGCGCGGCCGGGCGCGCGGGTGGAGGCGTCCGCGGCGCTGCGGGCGCTGGCCCCCGGCGTCGAGGCGCGCATCGACCGGATCGAGATGGCCGAGGTGGACCTCTCTTCGACGTCCGTGCGGGCGCGGCTGCGCGCGGGCGAGCCGGTGGACGGCGCGGTGCCGGCGCGTGTGGCGGAGGTCATCCGCCAGCGCGGCCTCTATGCGCCGGGGACACACGACTGACGGGGCAGCCGGCGGGGCGCGTTACCCCTCGTCCGGCGGGCGGCCGAGGAGGACCGAAGCGCGCGGGATCGGCGGCAGGAGGAACGGGCGCAGGTTGGCGTCGCGGGTGAAGGTGAAGCCCGCCTCCTCAGCCAGCCGCCGCAACGTCCGGGTCGAGCGCAGGCGTGGCCGCTGTACACCCGACGACAGGGCGCGCGCGTTCCAGGTGTCGAGGGCGCGGTGGCCGGTGGGGCCGAACTCCCAGACCAGCCCGAGGCCGCCCGGTTCCAGCACCCGCCGGACCTCGATGAACAGGGCGCGCACGCCGTCATCGTCCAGGTGCTTCACGAGGTGGCCGCACAGCACGAGGTTGAACGCGCCGTCCGCGAAGGGGAGCGCGGTGGCGCTGCCCTGCACCAGCCGGCCGCCCCGCTCCGGGCGCTCCTCGTCCGCCTGGGCCCGCCCGAGGATGGCGCGCGAGATGTCGAGGCCCACCGGCGGGCGGTCGCATTCGAGGGCGGCGTCCAGCATCCGCATCACGGTGCCCCGCCCCGCGCCGATGTCGAGCAGCCGCACGGTGCGGTCGAGCTTGAGGTTCTCCTTCAGCCGGTAGAGCGGCGCGTTCGCGAACCACTGCCCCACGGGCCCCATCCACCAGCGGATCCCCCACCCGGAGGGCGAGGCCGCCCCCAGCCACCGCTCGTACTCGGTGGCGCGGGCGGCTTCCTCGCCGGGCGCGCGGTCATCCTGTGTCGCCATGCGTCGATGGTGTCATGGAGGGAAGGCAGCCGGTAGCGCCCCCTACCTCGGCTCCACCGTCCGGGACGTGCGCCGGTGCTCGTCCGGCTCGCGCAGGTCGAAGGTCATGCGGACGCGTGCGTCGCGGACGGCGGCCCAGTCGCACATCGCGGCAAGTTCGCGCAGGCGCGGGGCGAGGTGGGGGTAGCCGGCGACCAGCGGCCTGAGCGTCTCGTCCGGGACCTCGATGTGCGTGGCGACCTCGCGGACGCAGGCGGCGAGGGCGATGGCGGGTTGCCAGGAGCGTTCGAGTTCGCGGCGGTCGAGCTCGGACTCGAAGTCGCGGTCGGCGTACTTCAGCAGCGGCTTCAGGTCGACGTGGAGGTGGCGCTTGAGGTGCATCGCGGCGTCGCCGAGTTCGTGCTGGCCGCCGAAGTCGGCGGAGTACGCCCAGGAGGCGAAGAAGAGGATGACGACAGGGTCATCCGTGAACGGGAACGGGCAAACCTCGTCGGTGTCGAACTCGACGAAGAAGCGATGGGGGACGCCAGGCGGGATCGTGGCGGTAGACACCGAGCGCTCCCGCGCTGCTAGACGTCGAGGGTGGCTTCGAGGGCGTGGGTGGTGATGAACTTCTTGCGCGGGGCGACGTCGTCGCCCATGAGCATGAGGAAGAGGGCGTCCGCCTCCGCGGCGTCCTGTACCTCCACCCGCAGCAGCGAGCGGTTGGCGGGGTTCATCGTGGTCTCCCACAGCTGTTCCGCGTTCATCTCGCCGAGGCCCTTGTACCGCTGGATGGAGACGCCGCGGTCGCTGTGCTCCTTGAAGTAGGCGTCCTTCGCGGCGTCGTCGTAGAGCCAGGTGACGCTCCGGCCGCGGGTGACGGAGTAGAGCGGCGGCTGGGCGATGTAGAGGTAGCCGTCGTCGATGATCTGGGGCATGAACCGGTAGAAGAACGTGAGCAGCAGCGTGCGGATGTGCGCGCCGTCCACGTCCGCGTCCGTCATGATCACGACCTTGTGGTAGCGGAGTTTCGCGGCGTTGAACTCTTCGCCGAAGCCGGTGCCGAGCGCCGTGATGATGTTCCGGATCTGCTCGTTCTCCAGCATCTTGTCGAGGCGCGCCTTCTCGACGTTCAGGATCTTGCCGCGTAACGGCAGGATCGCCTGCGTCCGCCGGTCCCGGCCCCCCTTCGCCGAGCCGCCGGCCGAGTCGCCCTCGACGATGTAGATCTCGCACTTCTGCGGGTCGCTCTCGGAGCAGTCCGCGAGCTTGCCGGGCAGGTTCGAGCCTTCGAGGACGCCCTTGCGCTGGACGAGGTCGCGCGCCTTGCGGGCGGCCTCGCGGGCGCGGGCGGCGGTGAGGCACTTCTCCAGGATGCGGCGGGCCATGCCGGGGTTCTCTTCGAGCTCCTGCTGGAGCCGCGTCCCCACGGCGGACTCGACGAGGCCCTTGATCTCGGGGTTGCCCAGCCGGGTCTTCGTCTGGCCCTCGAACTGCGGCTCGCTCAGTTTCACCGAGATGACGCAGACGAGGCCCTCGCGCACGTCGTCGCCGGTGAGGTTCGGGTCGGTGTCCTTCAGGATCTTGGACTTGCGCGCGTAGTCGTTCAGGACGCGGGTGAGCGCGGTGCGGAAGCCGGTGACGTGCGAGCCGCCGTCGATCGTCTTGATCGCGTTCGCGAAGGAGTAGAGGACCTCGCCGAAGGTGTTGTTGTACTGGAGCGCCACTTCGACCTGGGCGCTCTCCGTCTCGTTGAAGATCACCAGCGGGTCGTGCAGCGGGCTGCGGGTGCGGCCGATCTGGCGCACGAACGCCTCGATGCCGCTGTCGAAGTAGTACGAGCGCTCGTCGCCCGTGCCACGCTCGTCGCGGAAGTGGATGAACAGCCCCTTGGTGAGGTACGCCATCTCGCGGAAGCGCTGGGAGAGCGTCTCGAAGTCGTAGTCGAGCGTCTCGAAGACCTCGGCGTCCGGCAGGAAACGGGTGAGCGTGCCGGTGCGCTCCTCCTGGCCCTTCGGCAGCCGCTCCTTCTTCAGCGGGCCGGTGGGGGCGCCGCGGCGATACCCCTGCGTGTGCAGCGAGCCGCCGAGCGCTACCTGCACCTCGACCTCCGAGGAGAGCGCGTTGACGACGGAGGCGCCGACGCCGTGGAGGCCGCCCGAAACCTTGTACCCGCCGCCGCCGAACTTGCCGCCGGCGTGCAGCACGGTCATCACGGTCTCGAGGGCGGAGAGCCCGGTCTTCGAGTGCTTGTCCACGGGGATGCCGCGGCCGTTGTCCTGCACGGCGACGTGGCCGTCCGGCTCGATCACGACGTCGATCCGGTCGCAGAAACCGGCCATCGCCTCGTCGACGGAGTTGTCGACGATCTCGTAGATCAGGTGGTGCAGCCCGCGCTGGTCGGTCGAGCCGATGTACATGCCGGGGCGGCGGCGCACGGCCTCGAGGCCTTCGAGGACCTGGATGCTCTCCGCATTGTAGGCCGGGGCCTTCGGTGCGGCCTTCGCGCGCGACGCCGTCGTGGTCATGCCGCCTCGATCACACCGGGCGCCTGCAGGAGGCGCGCGGGAACGTCCGAACTGGTCCTGCAGCCGGCGCGGGCGCTGGGGTGAATGGCCCGCCGACGAGGCGTTTCAGCGCTCCCGGGACGATGCCGGGCGGCCTCCGAAACACTCGTGAAGTATAGCACGATCGGCCCCCATCCGAGGCTGCTCGCGGTGGTGCTCGAAGGCATCCGGCACGGCCTACCATGGCCAGCCATGAGCAGCGACGCGACCTCGATCACCCTGCGCCCGATTGGGTTTGTGGAAAACGCGGAGCACGATGTCGCCCGTGTGGATTGGGCGCGCGTGCGCTCGCAGATCGTGCTCGATGCGGGCCTTGCGCCCGCGCTGCTCGGGCTGAGTGATTACTCGCATGTGATCGTGGTGGGGTACCTGCACGAACTGCCGGAGGCGTACCGGGAACGCCTGCAGGCCTACCCGGGCGGGGACCAGCGCTACCCCCTGCAGGGTGCGCTGGCGCTGCGCGGGGCGCGGCCCAATCCCGTCACCGTGACGGCCTGCCGGCTGCTCGGCGTCGAAGGCGCCGTCCTCGCCGTCGAAGGGCTCGACCTCGTAGACGGGACGCCGGTGCTCGACGTGAAGCCGTACATCGCGGCGTACGACGCCGCGGCGAAGGCCTCGATCCCGAAGTGGGCGCGCGGCTAGTGCCGGGCACGCCCGGGGCGCGACGTCGCGCCACCGCCAGCCGGGGGTTGCAGGCGGGCCGCACCGTCCTTGACGGCGCGACGCCCGGCCTCGCGCGGCGGCCGTATTCAAAGCGCGAACTCGGGGCGGTCTACCGCGCGCTGATCGAGGCGTACGGCGAACAGCAGTGGTGGCCGACCGCCGCGGAGGACGGCCCCGGCCAGCGGTTCGAAATCTGTCTCGGTGCGATCCTCGTGCAGAACACGGCGTGGCGCGGCGCGGCCGCCGCGCTCGCGAACCTGCGCGGTGCGGGCGCGACCGAGCCCGAGGCGATCCTCGACCTCCCGGAGCCGGTGCTCGCGGAGCTGTTGCGGCCCAGCGGCTACTTCAACGCGAAGGCGCGCAAGGTCCGCGCGTTCTGCTCCGCCGCCGTCGAGGCGGGCGGCGTCGACGCCCTGCTCGCAGGCGGACCCGAGGAGGTGCGCGCGCGTCTGCTCACGCTCTGGGGCGTTGGCCAGGAGACGGCGGACGCGATGACGCTGTACGCGGCGCGGCAGGCGACGTTCGTGGTGGACGCATACGCCTACCGGCTCTTCGAACGCCTCGGCCGCCCGCCCGGCCAGCGTGACTACGGCGCGTACCGCGACTACTTCCTCGGCAAGGTGGGGACGGACGTCCGGGCGCTCAACCAGTGGCACGCGCTCATCGTGCGCCACGGCCAGCAGGTCTGTCGCCGCACGGCCCCGGACTGCGGCGCGTGCATCCTGGAGCCGCGTTGCGAGTTCGCCCGCGGCGAGGGGGCCGCGCGATGAGCGGCCCGCGGCTCGCGAGGCGCACCGCCCGCACCGCCGCCTGGTCGGTGCTGGCGGGCCTCGTCGCGGCGCGGTTCGTCAGCGAGGTCACGCCGTTCGCCGTGCAGGCGGCGGCCGGCGTCGGCGTGGCGGCCGCCACGGACTGGTTCATGCGCTGGCGCGAGGGTGCCCGCGAACGGGACGAAGCGGCGCGCGACCATGAGCGGCGCGACGGCCGGTAGGCGTCGGCACACCCTTGCCCCCTCGGACGGCGGGCGACAGACTGGCGGCCGGGGGTAGCGCATGGAACTCGGCATCATCGGCAAGTCGCGCAGCGGGAAGACCTCGCTGTTCAACGCGGTCACGCGGGGGACGGCGCAGGTGGGCGCGTACTCCGCCGGCACCGAGCCGAACGTGGGCGTGGTGAAAGTGCCGGACCCGCGGCTGGACGCGCTGGCCGAGGTGTTCAAGCCGAAAAAACTGACGCACGCCGAGATCCGCTGGGTGGACTTCCCCGCTGGCTCGTTCGGCAAGGACGCCCCCGGCGCGCAGTTCCTCGCGCAGATCGCGAAAGCGGACGCCCTCGTCCATGTGGTGCGCGCGTTCGAGGACGCCTCCGTCCCGCACCCGGACGAGACGGTGGACCCGCACCGCGACATCGAGGCGCTTGACCTTGAACTTACGTTCGCGGACCTCGCGCTGATCGAGCGGCGGGTCGCCCGCATCGACACGGAGATGCGTTCGATGAAGGCGGCGGACCGCACCGCGATGGAAGCGCACCAGGAGTTGCTGCGCCGGATGCAGGCGCACCTCGAGGGCGGGCAGGGGCTCCGCTCGATGCCGTTCACCGAGGCGGAAGAGAAGGAGTTGCGCGCGTACCAGTTCATCACGCGCCTGCCCGTCCTGCTGGTGGTGAACATCGGCGAAGGTGAGATCACACGCGCCGCCGGGGTCGAGGCGGAGTTCGCCGCGCGGTACGCGGGGAACGGCGTCGCGGCGGCGGCGCTGTGCGCGAAGATCGAGGCCGAACTGTCACAGATGGAGCCGGAGGACGCCGCGGTGTTCCGAGCGGACCTCGGCCTCCCCCCGGAGTCGCCGCTCGACCGGGCGATCGTGGCGGCGTACGACCTGCTCGGACTGCAGTCGTTCCTCACGGCGGGCGAGGACGAGGTACGCGCGTGGACGGTCCGCAAGGGGGCGACCGCCCCGGAAGCCGCCGGCAAGATCCACTCGGACCTGGAACGTGGCTTCATCCGCGCCGAGGTGGCCGGGTGGAAAGACTTCGTAGATGCGAAGGGCTCAACCGCGGAACTGAAGAAGGCAGGCAAGCTCCGGACGGAGGGGAAGCAGTACGTGGTCCACGACGGCGACGTCCTGAACATCCTCTTCAATGTCTGACCGAAGGACAGCCGGGCGATGGGGCTGC
>Ga0233425_10008555_pt1 | contig 13522 bp, 10 predicted proteins | sample Watercolumn_Towu_2_FD_181712 | JGI IMG/M metagenome (GOLD analysis project Ga0233425, IMG submission 181712) | Freshwater microbial communities from Lake Towuti, South Sulawesi, Indonesia - Watercolumn_Towuti2014_140_MG | ecosystem: Environmental > Aquatic > Freshwater > Lake | place...
GTTGGTGAGTTGATCGACCCTGCCGAAGTCGATGTCGTTGGAGGCGCGGCCGGGGTACTTGGTGCCGATGGCGATCTTGAAGACCTCTTCAAGCTTTTCGGTCCTGACCATGGTGACGGCATTCCAGGCGTCGCGGCTGCAGGCCTGGGCGCATTTATCGCAGCCGATGCACTCATCGAACCGGATCTGAACCGGCGGTACGTAGACATGGACGCTCCGGTCGTACCCATGCGCATTAACCTGTTCCGACGTCAGGTGTGAGATGCAATCGACGGGACAGACCGACTGGCATGGCGTCACCCACTCTCCCGGCTTGACCTCGTGGCCGCTGCACCCGGAGCAGTTGGCCGGATCGACCAGCGCAATCCAGGCCGGCTTAGCCCGCTTCTGGCCGATCTTATCGGGGTATTGATCGGTATCGACCAGGCCATCGCTGTCTTTATCCTCAGGGCGGCGGTGCAGATCCAGCGTTTTCTGCCGAAGTTTCTCAACGAGCTGTACTCGTTCTTCCGCAAGCGCCAGATAGGCCGCGTGTCTCTCCTTCCAGGCTGCGTAACGATCCACCCGCAGCAGCCATCCGTACCCGTTCTGCTTCCAGAACTCCGCACGCTTCAGCCGGTTTGCCTCCAGTTGGGCTTCGAGCGCAATCTTCTCCTTCGCGCGCGTTTCGAGCGTCCTCAGGTAGGTGTCGGTCCGCCGCTTATCCCGTTTGTGGGGCGGGATATACCCCGGCAACGCATGCTCGCTTCTTGTCAGCATCTCAGATACCATTGTAAATGCTCCGCATTCTCTGTGCGACTCAGGCTACCTGCTTAGTCGGTCTACGTCAAGCGGATCGAGGCGCGCGACGGCCTGATAGATCGGAACGGCATCGGTGAGTGGAGGCCAACAGAGCACGCCGAGTGAATCATCGACGTAGGTTGGGGTGCGCATACCGTTCAAGACGCAGCTTACACCTTTCGTGCTGGTCAAGGCCCACAGCGCCTTCCTGGACAGGTTCTCGCCTCGTCGCGTCTCGGGGAGGAGCGGATCGATGGTCGCCGAGATCGCATCGGCGGTATACCGGAGTGGGATCGCTACCAGGCGAATTACCCTGTTGCCGACGATGGCGTTGAGCGGCCGGTTGACCAGGACGCCGATCCCGGCTGCCGATGCGGCCTCGAGCACCGTCTGCCGGTTGTCCGGCCCGTTGTTGCGCGTGACCAGCGCGCCCGACTCGAACAGGTTGAACGGAAGCTGGAGGACATGGAAGTGGTGGGCCGGGCCTCCCGCCTCTTGCGCGGCGGCCAGCATCCGGGTGAGTGAGGTCGCCTCGGGATCTGTGACCGGCGATACGGCGGTATTCGAGGATACGCCATACCATCGGATCGTGCCGGCCGCCACCTGGGTTTCAAAGAAGGCGAACGCCGCGCGCAGCCGCCGATAAAACTCGTTGCGGGCCGATTCCAGATCGCCGTGCCTGCGGTGCCTGATGTCGGCGAGGAAGTACTCGGGATTGTGCAGCAGGCAGACGTCGAGGGTGTCGAGCTGCAGCCGCGTGAGCGACCGTTCAAGCTGATCGCGCAGAAACTCCGGATGGATGCAGTGCCAACAGCCGTCCATATATTTCACCATCTCCGGGAACGGCCTTCCGGCCGCCTCCCGCTGCTGCGCCAGCTCCAGATTCTCCCCCTGAACGTAGCCGATCTTGGAGACCACGATGACCTCTTCGCGGCGGAGCCTTCCGGCTCGCACCAGCTCGCCCAGGACGGCCCCGACGCACCGCTCGCTGCCGCCGTCCGTGTAGTTGGTCGAGGTATCGATCAGGTTACAACCTTCGAGCAGCGCCTTCCGCAGGGCCTCACAGTGCTCGCGGGTCTCGTCGTCGATCCGGTATCCGCCGAAGCCCAGTTTGCTGGTGGTGAGGCCGGTCGAGCCGAGCGCCGCATAGCCCGAAGTGGCGAAGCGAGCGGCATACGCAGCCGTGTCGGCCTCGGTTGCGTGACCGGCCAGGAACGATCCGACGGCTGTGCGTGTGCCGATGTCTGAAGGCTGGTTGGGTAGGCTGAGGGCGGGTTCTACCTGTGCGGGGTCGGTAATTGGGGTCCGGCAGGTAAAGTTCCGGCAGATGTAGAGCGCCGCGCGGCCACCTACCAACCCTTTCTCCTTTACCAGAGGAAAATCGGTTAGCTCGCCTGCAGTCGGATCGTGGTGCGCAATAATCCGATCGGGCAGGTAGTGACGGCCAACCTCCATGCGGAGCGCCTCATACCCTGCGTCTTCCGGGCTGCCGATCAGGGCCAGCTCCGTCGGTCCCTCCAGGAGCAGATCCGCGACGGCGAGGCTCTTGGCAAAGGCGTGCGGATAGAGCGCGATCTGTTTACCGAAGGCCGCGATGGCGCGCTCAGCGGCGCGGCGCAGGTCGTCACGCGCAAGGTGGAACGAGAGGCGGGCCAGCGCCGAGGCCGCTACGGCGTTACCGCCCGGGGTGGCGCCATCCGTGCCCTCGCGATGGCGCAGGATCAGCGATTCGTGGTCCAGCGACGTGGTACAGAAGGCGCCGCTCTCTTCATCGGCGAAATCGACCAGCAGGCGCTCGGCCAGCCGGATCGCCTCACGGAGATAGCGGGCTTCGCCGCCCGCCTCGTACAGGTCGATCAGTCCCTCGCAGAGGCAGGCATAATCCTCTAAGTAGGCGTTCAGATGCGCGACGCCGTCCCGGTAGGTCCGGAGCAGCCGGCCGTCCGGTCCGACCAGGGTGCGAAGCAAGAAATCCGACGCGCGAATAGCGGCATCAAGGTAGCGCCGCCCGCCAAGGACGCAGTAGCCCTCCGCCATCGCGCTGATCATCAGCCCGTTCCAGGCCGTCAGGATCTTGTCGTCCAGATCGGGCGATACGCGCTGCCGCCGGGCCTCATAGACCTTGGGTCGCGCCCGGTCGACCGAGACCTGCAGTTCCTCGACGCTGACCCCGATCTTCGCGGCCACCTGTGCCGCCGTGCGCCGGATATTGGGAATGGACGTGCCCTCCCAGTTGCCGCTCTCCGTGATGTCGTAATAGGCGCAGAAAACACCCGCCTCCTCCTTCCCCAGGATCGCCTCGATCTCAGCCGGCGTCCAGACGTAGAACTTCCCCTCCTCCCCATCCGAGTCTGCGTCGGTGGCGGAGTAAAACCCGCCCTCCGGTGCGGTCATCTCGCGCAGGACATAGTCGAGGAGTTCGGTCGCGATCCGCCGATAGAGGGGATCGCCGGTCACCTGAAACGCCTCCAGATAAGTCCTGGCCAGCAGCGCGTTGTCGTAGAGCATCTTCTCAAAGTGAGGGACCAGCCAGTGCCCGTCGGTGGAGTACCGGTGAAATCCGCCGCCGATCTGGTCGTAGATCCCGCCATGGGCCATAGCATGCAGCGTCGTTCGCACCATCTGCAGGGCGTGGGCATCGCCGGTCCGCCGATGATGGCGCAGCAGCAGCGACAAGGCGGTCGCGGCCGGAAACTTGGGGGCCGAGCCGAACCCTCCGAATATGGGATCGAAGGTCGAAGCGAAGTGGGCGACGGCGGCAGCAATCTCGGCCTGCCCCACCGGCATCGGCACAGGCGGGCGAGCACTCTCGCGCAGATGCTCGGTGATTTCGGTCGCTTGGGTCTGCAGGGCGTCGGAATTACTCTGCCAAAGCTCAGCGATCCGCCTGAGGACGGTGGAGAAACCAGGGCGACCATACTTATCGGTCGGCGGGAAGTAAGTCCCGGCGAAGAACGGTTGCAGGTCCGGAGTGAGAAAGACCGTCATCGGCCAGCCGCCCTGCCCCTGATTCATGGCCAGCGTGGCCGCCATATAGATCGCATCGAGATCCGGTCGCTCCTCCCGATCGACCTTGATGCAGACGAAATGCCGGTTCATCAGCTCGGCAATCGCCTCATCCTCGAACGACTCATGCGCCATTACGTGACACCAGTGACAGGCGGAGTAGCCGATGCTGAGCAGGATCGGGCGATTTTCCTCCCTGGCCCGGCGCAGCGCCTCCTCACCCCACGGGTACCACTCCACCGGATTATGGGCATGCTGCAGCAGGTACGGGCTGGTCTCGTGGATCAGCCGATTGGTGTGCCGCAGTGCCGTCTCTTTATCGATTTCGTGGGAGCCATTCATTGTATCCCCTCTTATCTGACCTTAGCTGAGGGGAAGAGGGGTGTCAAGCGCTTGCGGCTACGATAGTCGTGCAGGAGCGCGGCGACGACTTGCTGCTTTTTCACCTTCACAGTCTCGTAGTCACGACCTGTCTCCGCACAGAGGTCTGTATGCGTCGCGAAGGCGACAGGCTGGCGCATAAGAAGGCAGGGCGCGCCTATTCTGCATGACCCTCCTTACTCCTCAGGGTTCAGTTTTCAACTTGACAGCTTTCCAGCAGGGGGAGTAGCCTGTGGTCACTGCGATGATGCAAGCAGTGTTCTGGCGTGCGTGCGATCCCCGCTGGACCACGCAGCGCACCGTAGGGCGCGGTGTTCCTGGCCCAGCATGCTCCCCCATGCGGGAAACGAAGAACCATCCCCGTGCCTCCATAAATGCCGCCACTTGAAGGCTGAAAGATGTCCGGTACCTTTTCACAGTTTCAATTGAGGGATCCAGAGGGGGTGTGCCATGGATGAACCGGCTCCCGTTGAGAAGGAGCAGTTTCAATCACGCTTCGAGGCGATGCTTCGGGACGTAAGGGAGGGAATTGTCCAGGACTACGCTTTTTTCAACGTCCCATCAGACAAGGTGCCCTGGCTTGACACTGGTATCGATGTGCGGGCCGGCGATCAGTTAACCAGCTTTGCGGTCGGCGGGACCGAACTGAAAGGTACCCCCATCCGCTTCGGTCCTTACTTTCAACTGTGGTTCCGTGTCGGCGCGGACAACGAGATATTTCGCGGTACGCGGGATACCCACACCTGGAAGGCCGAACGGCCGGGGCGTCTTTACCTCGCCAGCTATTTTCCCGGAGAGTGGTCGACCAAGACCGGCGCGTTGGGAACCTCGGCAGACGTTTACAATCTGGTGGCTGGAAGCCTATCCGTACTGTTGGTCCGCTGGCGAACCAATCCTTTGGATGGGCTGAAAAACCTCGCTTCGCAGGGTGACGTGGGCAATCTGATTGCAACGGAAATCGACCGATTGACGTCACCGGTTCTTCCACCAGAAGGATGGAACTATCTGTGGTTTGTAGGACCCGCGGAAATTTACCGACCCTGCAAAGTTCCCGGGCGGGAGTCCGCAATTTGCTGCTATACACACAACGATGTCGGTCTACTACAGAAGCCCGTTTCGCTGACGCTTAAGCCGAACACTAGGTTACGCTGGTCATGGAAAATGGATGTCCTACCCTCGACCGTTCGCGAAGACACCCTGCCGACCCACGACTACATGAGCGTCGCCGTCGAATTCGACAACGGTCAGGATATCACCTACTACTGGAGCGCCGAGCTGCCGGTCGGCACCGCATACCGATGCCCGATCCCGACTTGGAACGCCCGCGAGACTCACGTCGTGATCCGTTCGGGTTCCCAGGGGCTGGGTGAGTGGGTCAATGAGGAGCGTGACGTTTACCAGGATTACGCTTCCGCGATTGGTGGTCCAATGCCGGGCAACATTGTGCGGATATGGCTTATTGCGGTGAGTTTTTTCCAGCAAAAGGAAGGCAAATGCCAATACTCGGACATCGCTCTTGTGACCAATGGCAATACGATACCGGTACATTAGAGTTCCGCGATAAACATCGAGTTTCGAATTCCGGTAAATTCCGAGGGCATCGCGCTAATTCGTTCTGACAGCGGCAGTCGCAGATGGGCGGCATCTCTGCGGGGTCTGGATACCGGCTTCCGCCGGTATGACGAACTCGCGGGGAGCCGCGGGGAATGAACCCCGGTGAATTCAGGGTGTTGGATGATTCAATACGCGGACTTGACCTGACGTCCCATGATGGTTATACTGTTGGTATGAAAACAGCGGTATCGATTCCCGATGGCGTGTTCGAGAAGGCCGAGCGATTAGCACGCCGCATGAAGAAGTCCCGAAGCGAACTCTACAGCCGCGCACTCTCTGAGTACCTAGCCCGCCACGCACCGGACCACGTGACCGAAGCGATGGATCAAGTCTGCGCCGAGCTCGGCGCTGGCCTCGACTCGTTCGTTTCCACTGCATCTCGCCGCGTGTTGGAGCGCAGCGAGTGGTAATCTCGCAAGGAGAAATCTGGTGGGCCGATCTCCCTGCGCCAACAGGCTCCGGGCCGGGATATCGCAGGCCGGTCGTGGTCGTGCAGGGAGATGCGCTGAATCGAAGCCGCATCGCAACGGTCGTGTGCGTGCCACTGACCAGCAATGTAAAGTGGGCGAAAGCACCAGGCAACGCCTTGCTTGCCTCACCTCTGACCGGACTCCCCATTGATTCGGTTGCCAACGTCTCGCAGGTCGTGACTCTGGACAAAGAGCTGCTGACCGAGTGCGTCGGAAAGTTACCCCGAGCACAGCTTGATCTGGTGCTTTCAGGGATAGATGTTGTGCTTGGTCGCTGACTCCAGGAAGCATGCGAGCTCCGATAGCCGTCGAACAACGCGCTTCAAAGGGGCTCCCTGTGCCCCGCGACACGGTGAGGAGGTGTTGGGCTGCTCCGCGCTGGTGAAGCGCTCCGTGACGCGCATGGATTGTTTGACATCCATGCCCTAGCCACATACAATCGCCGCTATGCCCAAGGTCCGAGTCGGTCAGGTTGAGCTTTTCTATGAGGAAGATGGCCGCGGTGAGCCGATTATCTGGATTCACGGACTTGGCCTCGACCACCGGGTCTGGGGGCTGCAGATACCGCGCTTCACCCCGCACTTCCGCTGCCTGACGTTCGATAATCGCGACGCCGGCCAAAGCGATCGTTCGCCAAGCCCGTACACGATTAAAAGCCTGGCCGATGACGCCATCGGCCTGATGGATGCGCTCGCCATCGACAAGGCGCACATCGTCGGCCTTTCCATGGGCGGGGCAATTGCCCAGGAACTGGCGATCGCCTATCCTGTCAGGGTCAAACGACTGGTCCTTGTCGCAACCTATACCTCGTCCGATCGGCGCGGGGCCGATATCCTAAAGTCGTTCGCACTGATGCGGGCTCGCTTCAGCCGTGAAGAGTATGCGCGGGCCACCATGCCGTGGGTCTTTACGTACCAGAACTATCGTACCCCAGGACTGGTGGATTTGGCCATCGCTCGATTTCTGGAAGACCCATACTTCACGCCTGCCGACGTGTACGCGCGTCAAGTCGAGGCCGCGCTGAGTCACAGTGCCGAGGATCGCTTAAGCCGGATTGTGGCGCCGACGCTGATCGTAGTCGGCGATGACGATATCCTGACATCGATGCGTTTTGCCAGGACGCTCCACGAGCGAATTCCCGGAGCCAGGCTTGAGGTGATTCAGAGCGGCGGTCACGCATTGGTCCTCACCCACGCTGATGAGTTTAACCGGCTCGTCCTGTCATTTCTTCAAGAATCCTGAATTACGCTTCCCCATGGCTGTTCCTGCGGGTTTCGGCATCTCCGCGGTGTAGAGGCACACCTGAACGACACGGTGTTTGTGTGGACATGTTGCTTCGCCATGCTCTGGAATCTTACGAGGCCTACCTCGTCGAGCGTAACCACGCGATGGGCTGTCTGGTCGCGATCAGGCGCCCGTTCGTGCTGTTCATCAACGACGAGATCCCGGCGTCCGGCTACAACTATGCCGATGTCGTGCCGTGGAGCCCGATGCCAGGGCGCAAGCGCATCGAGGAGGTCATGGCGCACTACCGCGCGCGTGGTCATAGCCCGTACTTTAATTTCACGCTCGAGACGGCGCCTCAGGGGTTGGTCGAGGCATTGCAGTTGGCGCGTTGCGCGCTTACGTCCCGCACGTACGTGATGTTTCAGCGCGAGGCGGTTAACCCGCCGGCGCCTTCAGACGTGCGCCTGGGTGAGACAGAACCTGACGATACGCGAGCAGCCGGACGTATCCTGAGCGTCAGCTTCGGGTCGGGCGAGTCGGTGTGGCAGGAGCCGACGTTGCGTGCCCGGCTGATGGCGCGGATGCGTGCGGTGCGCATGCGTCAGCTCGGCGTCTGGGTCGAGGAGCAACTTGCCGCGGCGGTACACCTGCACACGGCCGCCGGCGTGGGGCACATTACCGGGATGGCTACCGCTCCGGAGTTTCGCGGACGCGGCCTGGCCGGCCTGCTTACGGCGTACGCCGCGCGCGTCGCCCGCGAAGAAGGCGCCGAGCTCATCGCGCTCGAGGTGGCCACGCCGGACGCGGAGCGTGTCTACGCGCGCGTCGGGTTCCGCCGCGCGGCGCATCGGGTTGAATACACCGGTACAGTGTAATCCCGGTAATCAGTGCCCCGGGCAGATTGCCATCGCACGGTCCATCCCGAATCACCGATTGAACCTGTGTGTGGGGACCGTCAGGAGGAGCCGACGCCGGCTCAGCGCGCCTGAGTCCTTGAGTCCGCTTCATTTTTTTCTTGACACGGCCTAGGCCAACGTTTAATCTGGGTTCGTTTATCGATACTGATAATCGTTTTCATTATCATCGACTATGCAGGATAAACTGTTCCAGTTTCAACAATACCTCCATCGGACCGGGCTGAAGGCGACCCGCCAGCGCGAGTTGATCGTGCGGGCGTTTTTCGCCACGACAACCCACGTCAGTGCCGAGAGCCTCTACCGTCGGGTGGGGAGTCGCCATCCGCGGATCGGGCTCGTCACCGTCTATCGGACGCTCAAGCTCCTGAAAGATGCGGGACTTGCACATGAGCGGCAGTTCGGGGATGGGCGTGCCCTGTTCGAGCACGCCTCCAGTGAGCGCCATCACGACCACATCATCTGCACCGAGTGCGGCAAGATCACGGAGTTCGCCAGCGTCGAGATCGAGGCGCTGCAGGAACAGGTTGTCCGCCGGCTCGGCTTCCACATTCAGTACCACAAATTAGAGTTGTACGGCCTCTGTCGGGATTGTAGCGCCGGCTCGGGCAGGGGACCAGGGGTTCAGGCAATCCGCGTAGGCTAAGGTCTTTGAGGAATATATCATTGCACGAGCTAATTGAAAATGAGTGTCGTTGTCATAGTGCGGCTAACGAGCCGCAATTACACGTTGGCATTGCTGCTGTTCACATCAACCAAACACCCGGCCTGTCGTCGGGTGTCGTCTGTGATTGTTTCAGTGGAGGGTGTGCTATGGCTTCGAAACTGCAGAAACTCACCGTTGAGCAGCGCCGCTACGCACAGGAGGCCGTGCTCGGCTCGCCAAGGATGCAGTACGGTATCCTTGCCCGGCTGCTCTTCATGACGATGGACCTCGTCTATGGTCGCCAAAAGACGTTTAGTAAGTTCAAGGTGCTGGAGCTTGTCGCCCGCGTTCCGTATCAGTCGTGGGAGAACGTAGCCTATATTGCGATTACCCACATGTATGCCGATCGGGAGTTTTCTCGCCGGGTCTTCGATCGGGTCAAAGAGGCCCGCGAGTCTCAGGACAACGAGATGTGGCACCTGCTCATCCTGGAGGAGCTCACCCACGCCCGCGGCATCAAAGAAAACTTTCTCCTCTTTCGCATCCTACCCCAGATCATTGCCTTCACCTACTACCAAATCTGCTGGGTCCTCTACGTCATCAAGCCGTCGTGGAGTTACTCGTTAAACGCCCAATTTGAGGACCACGCCGAGCACGAGTACATGGAATTCGTCGCGGAAAACCCCCAGCTCGAGCGGGAGGGGTTTAAAAGTCTTTTTGGAGTGGATTATGGCTCCTTTGAAAACGTAGCGGACCTCTTTCGTCAGATTGCGTATGACGAACGGATGCACAAGGAAGAAAGTCTGGAAGCGATCGCAATGGCTCGCTTTCAGTAAATGGCGAGCGGTGCAATAGGCTGGATGCTAACATTACTTCGGGGGTGAGACGCAATGGTACATATCAGAAGGCTGATGTTCGAATTCCGGTTCGTGCGATTAGTGTCCTGTTGGGCCGTTCTGTTCGCCGTATTGCCGCTGGCGCATGAGCCTGCGTCCGCGTCGGCCTTCGAGTTGGTCGTCTACTCCGGTCGCAAGGAGAGTGCTATTAAGCCGGTCGTCGAGCTATTTGAGCGTGAGACCGGCATCAAAGTGGCGCTGAAGGTTGGGAAAACCTCCGGCCTCGCCAACGAGATTCTCCACGAACGGCAGCGGCCGAGGGCCGATATCTTTATTGCCACCGAGGCAGGTGTGTGCGAGATCCTGGCGAAGGAGGGGGTCCTGGAGGCCTATGCCTCTGCGGGTGCCCGGGCGATACCGGTCGAGCACAAGAGCGCCCGCGGATTGTGGACCGGCATCTCCGGCCGCGCCCGGGTGATCATTTACAATAAGAATCTGGTTAAGAGCGATGACATCCCGAGTTCCGTATTGGACCTGACCGACGCCAAGTGGAAGGGGAAGATCGCGATCGCCGGCACGCGCGAGCGGACGACCCTCGCCTGGCTGAGCGCCCTGGTAGGGACGATGGGCGAGGCGAAGGCCAAGGCCTACATCGATACGCTGCTGGAGAACGGCATGAAGGTTCTGCCGGACAACTCCGATGTCTGGCGCGGCGTAGGAAGCGGCGAGTTTGCCGTAGGACTCACCAACTCGCCCAACTACCATTTGGCGCTTGAGGCCAATCTGCCGGTCGGGGTCGTCTATCCGGATCAGGGGCCGCGAGAGATGGGCGTCCTGATCAACCCAAACGCCGTGGCGATTGTGAAGGGGGCGAAAAATCTTGATCAAGCCAAACGTTTTGCCGATTTTCTTCTAAGCAAGCCCGCGCAGGAACTTCTGGTCAAGCACGCTTTCGAAATCCCGCTCCTGCCCGGAATCGATCCCGGCCCGGTCAAACCGCTCTCGGGATTCAAGGCGCTCCAGATCAATCAAGAACGTCTGGCTGATCTGGAAGAACGGACTCTTTCCCTCTTCCCCGGCTTGTAAGGGCCGGTCGAGCACCGACAGGTACGGCAGAGCACGAAGCTCTATGGTAAGCAGCGACGCGCAACACGCAGAACTGGGAGGACTGGGGGCGCTGTGGCGGTCCCAGAGAATGGGTTCGGGGCCGACAGCCGTTGCCGGCGCCGTTCTCATTATCCTGCTGACAGCCTCCCCCTTAGCTGCTCTTGTGATCTCGGTCTTTACGGGAGGGGTGAAGGCCGTCTCAATCCTCGCGGACAGCTCCATCCTTTGGTTGATCGCGCGAACCATGCTGCTGGCCGCCCTCGCCACATTGTGGGCCATGATCCTCGGCCTGCCGCCTGCCTGGATCCTCACCCGCACCGACCTGCCGGGGCGGCGTATGCTTCTGGCGGTAGCCGTGCTGCCGCTGGCGATCCCCCCATACATCGGCGCCTTCACGTACATTACGCTGCTTGGCCCGGTCGGCTGGGTCAATGGCGCGTATCAGGCCATGGGCGGCAGCGGACCGATCGTCAATATCTACGGCTTGTGGGGCGGGGTCTTCGTGCTGGGCCTGTTTACCTATCCCTACATCCTGCTCATGGCCGGCAGCGCCCTGAAGGGCTCTGATCCTGCGTTGGAAGAGGCGGCCAGGGCCGTAGGCCTTGGACCGATCGACGCCTTCCGTCGGGTCACGCTCCCGCTGCTGCGCCCCAGCCTTCTGGCCGGCGGTTTATTGGTTTTCCTCTATGCTCTCTCGGACTTTGGCGCCGTCTCCCTGCTCCGGGTCACCACCTTTACTACGGAGATCTTTCATCAGCTCAATACCCGTTTCGACCAACAGAACGCGGCCGTCCTCTCCACTGTTCTGATTCTCATCACGGCTATGGTGCTGATCGCCCAGCGGGGAAGTCTGGGCCGCCGCAGCTTCGTCCAGCGGCGAAGCGGTGTCAGGCCGCCCACCATTTACCCTCTTGGACGGTGGAAAGTTCCGGCCCTGTGCTGCACCTACATCGTTCTCGGCGGCTCGGTCTTTCTGCCGGTTACGCTCCTGTTCTATCAAACCGGCTCGACGACGAGTCTCCTGCACACGCTCATCACCGGCCACCAATTTCTGTGGAATAGTCTGTGGACGGCGACTGTGGCGGCGACTGCGGCATCGGGGCTCGGACTGTTTGTTGCCTACCTCGCCCAACGCCGACGGGGGTTGGCCGGAGTGTTTGTTGTGTCTGCCACCCAGCTCGGGTACGCCGTCCCCGGCACGGTTCTTGGGTTGAGTTTGATCCTCCTCTACAATGCGTATCTGCCCTGGGTCTATGGGACCGCCGCCATGGTGATCCTCGGCTACCTGTTGCGGTTTCTGCCGCAGGCGGTCCAGAGCAGTACCGCCGCGTTGGTGCAGGTCGATTCGAATTTGGAGGAAGCGGCCCGCAGTCTCGGCCGATCCATCTGGCAAGCGCTTCGGGAGGTGATCTTCCCCCTTATCCGACCAGGGATCGCGGGGGGGTGGATGCTGGTCTTCATCTCCTCGATGAAGGAGCTGGCGGCGACACTCCTCCTGCGTCCGGCTGGATTCGATACGTTGCCGGTCAGGATATGGATCGCCTCGATCGAGGTCGATTATGCCGGAGCCGCAGCGACTTCGCTGATCCTTATCGCCATCACCGCACTCCCCCTTTTCCTTATCACCAGACGTGATGCTACGTTGTCACGGCTCGATTAAGCGGCGCCGTGATGGATAACGACACGAGTATACCGACACGAGGGATTACGGTGGCGGGAATGAAGGTCATCCAGCTGGAACAGATCGACCGTCCTAAGCGGGTGAAGGCTGCGCAGAGCTCATCACCGCGCCCGACGGTCATCCGAATCGAGCAGGTCAGCAAGCGGTACGGAGGCGGCTCAGTGATGGCGGTGGATGGGGTGTCTTTGTCCGTTGATAAAGGCGAGATTCTCGCCTTGCTCGGACCCAGTGGCTGCGGGAAGACGACGACGCTCCGGCTGATTGCCGGATTCGAGGCCCCCGACAGCGGGCGGATCGAGATCGGCGGCCGAATAGTCGCTTACGACAATATCTTGCTGCCGCCGGAACAGCGGGGTGTGGGCATGGTGTTTCAAAGCTATGCACTCTTTCCGCACCTCACGGTTCTGGAGAATGTGGCCTTCGGCCTGCGCCAGTGGAGCGGAGAGCAGCAACGCAACCGGATCGCGGAGGCGCTCGATCTGGTCGGACTCTCGAAGCTCGAGGGACGATATCCCCACGAATTGTCCGGTGGGCAGCAGCAGCGTGTGGCGCTGGCGCGCGCGCTGGCCCCCAGCCCGCAGGTCGTGTTGTTGGATGAGCCGTTCAGCAATCTGGACGCCGATATGCGGGCCCAGATGCGTGAAGATGTTCGCTCGATTCTTCGCCAGGCGGGGACCACGGCGATCTTTGTGACCCATGACCAGGAGGAGGCGTTTGTCATCGCCGATCAGGTCGGGGTGTTAAACCATGGTCGCCTGGAGCAGCTTGACCGTCCGGAGGCGATCTATCATACCCCGGCCAGCCGTTTTGTCGCCCGGTTCGTCGGCTCTGCCGATTTTATCCCAGGTGTGGTTCAGGGC
>Ga0233425_10008556_pt1 | contig 13522 bp, 10 predicted proteins | sample Watercolumn_Towu_2_FD_181712 | JGI IMG/M metagenome (GOLD analysis project Ga0233425, IMG submission 181712) | Freshwater microbial communities from Lake Towuti, South Sulawesi, Indonesia - Watercolumn_Towuti2014_140_MG | ecosystem: Environmental > Aquatic > Freshwater > Lake | place...
AACCGTCAAAAGCGATCTTGCCATAGGCAAAATCGTGAATGACCATGAATCGATATTTCCTGGCCAATCGTACAATCTCTCCAAAAAGCTCGAGACTGGCAACCGTCGTAGTGGGATTATGGGGGTAATTCAGGATCAGCAGTTTTGGGGTCGGGTAGAGGGACTCGCACATGGTGGCAATGCGTTCGAGGAAGGTCTCCTCGCTGCCCAACGGGATACGAATCACATTGCCCCCTGCAATGATGGTTGCATAGATGTGTATGGGGAAGGCGGGCGTCGGGACCAGTACTGTGTCTCCGGGTCCAACCAGCGCGAGGCACAGATGTGAGATCCCCTCTTTGGAACCGATGGTGCAAATGACCTCGGTTTCACTATCCAAGTCCACGCCATAGTCTCGATCGTAATAGAGGGCGATTTCCCTGCGAAGATTTCGCAGCCCGGTAGCCACCGGATAACGATGGCTCTTGGGGTCTTGAACGACTTCGCAAAGCTTCTGAGTCACAAGGTCGGGAGCGGGGTCTATGGGGTTGCCCATACCCAGATCGATGACATCATGGCCCTGCGCACGTTTTTCCATTCTCATCTTATTGATCATACCAAAAAGATAGGGAGGTAGCTGATCCATCCGCTGAGCGAAGCGGACAATTGAATCTGTGGTCATGATCTTGTTCCTTTCTTTGACCTACCCTCTCGGCCATCCAAAAGGAAAGCCCCAGGCCGATGAGCCCAGGGCTTACAGATGCCATGGGCCAGCCTTTCAGCCCATGGCTTTCAGTAGGGACCTTCGTTAGTGGATCTCTCCGGTACCGACCGTCGCCAAGGCTGTCCTGTGTGCGGCGGCCGCCAACGCCATAAATTTCGAATGAGTTACCATCTGGTTCTCCTCACGCCCTTTTACCCTATCATTCTAAAACCATCCAGAAGCCTTAGTCAATGAGGTGGATGACAATATTTCGATTTTTGCCGGATGCTGATCAGTTTTCCTTGCCCTCCGCACATGTTTTGTGTCTTATTCAGTGAAACTGATGTGCCTATGCCGGATAGGCCTTTAAAGGAGGTAGGCAGGGCGTCGTTTTGCTTTGTATCAGGACTGTTCCTATGCCACTCTTTGGAGAGGAATGCATGTACAAAACGCGGAAGAAGTCACTGCTGCTGATCACAGCAGCGCTTGCAATGCTAGTGTCCACTCCCATGTCACATGTGCGGGCTCAGGTGGGCGCTCAGACCCCTAGTCCTCAACCTGTTGAAACGGGTGATCTTTCTCAGAGGCCAAAACTCACTCAAGCTACCATGTGTGAAAGAGTCGACAATCTTGCACCGGTTCGACCGGGAATGGTTTTCTCAGTCTCCAACGGCCAGGTGTGTTGTTACACGTCGTTTGATCCCGTGCCTCAGGCTACTCTAGTCTACCACCGTTGGTTCCACCGTGACGAGCTGAGTACGCAAACGAGGCTAAGGGTCTACCCTCCCAAATGGGCTACCTACAGTGTAATCCAGCTTCGAGACACTGACAAGGGTCCCTGGCGGGTTGAAATCACCGATCAGAACGGTCGCGTTCTTAATGTGCTGCGATTCAGCATTGTTGACTAGAGCACTTTCAATGTTTTGCGGTTCCGTGCCATGGCAGATTTCCTGAAGTTCCTCTCCTCGATTCGTTGGCAAGACTACGTTGATATCATCATCAACAGTTACATACTCTTTCGCGTGTATGTCCTCTTTCATGGAACGAACGCCTTTCGCGTCCTGGTCGGCATCACCTCGCTGTGGCTCTTGCAGGAATTGGCGGCATCGATAGGTCTCATTCTTACCAGTTGGGCGGTGAGAGGCATAACGACAGCCGCTGCAATCATCATTATCGTGGTCTTCAGGAACGAGATCCGCTCGGCTCTGCAGGTCCGTAATGTCAAGGCTTTCATCTGGGGCTTCCCCATCAGAGAACAGCCTACCCCTGTGGATGTCGTGGTGCAGACCGTCTATCAGATGGCCAAGAAGCGCATCGGTGCACTGCTCGTTTTTCCTGCAAAAGAAGACCTCGGAGAGCTGATTCACGGGGGAATCCCCTGGCATGGGACGGTCTCACCGGAGATGCTCTTGAGCATTTTCTGGCCCAACAACCCGGTACATGATGGGGCCATCATCATCCTCGGCACCCGGATTGTTGAGGTGGGAGTGCTTTTGCCTCTTTCTCAGCGCCAGGACCTGCCCTCTTACTACGGGACCAGACACCGGGCGGCACTCGGCCTTGCCGAGCGAAGCGATGCACTCATCATTGCCGTATCTGAAGAGCGAGGCCGGGTAACCGCAGCCAGAGGCAATTCCATCACCCCTTTCAGCGAACCGGAAAAACTGGCGCAGGTCATCAAGCAGCATCTCAATATCTCTGACGGTATGCCTGCAGCTGCCCAGAAACGCGAACGGTTGAGACTGTCCATGGCGGCGGTGCTCTCTCTCCTGGTGATGACAGGTATTTGGTTTGGCTTCACCAGGGGGCAGGATACCATAACCGCCCTGAATGCTCCCATCGAATATGTAAATCGCCCAGTTGCATTTGAAATCCTGGACACTTCAACTGATGAAGCTCGTGTCCAGCTGTACGGATCAAGTGCACTCATCAAATCGTTGCGACCGGGCCAGGTGCTGGTCCGCGTGGACCTCAGCAAGGCAGTGGAGGGACGCAATGTATTCCCCATCACTCAGGACAATGTCATCTTACCTCCAGGTGTCTTTCTCAATAAGGTGCAGCCTTCCTCCATTGACGTTCAGCTCGATGTTCCGGTTGCCAAGGAGTTGGCGGTTCAGGTGGACTGGGTTGGCAAACTGCCCGATAATCTGAACCTGAGAAGGATCTCGGTGGAGCCCGAAACAGTCAATGTTACCGGCGGAAGTCAGATCCTGCAGCACGTGAGCACCCTATACACGGCGCCTGTGCGCCTGGACACTCTGGAGAAATCGGGATCCATCACTACGGCACTGGTCCTTTCACCGCCTTCCTTGAAGCTGGTTTCCAACTCTCAAGAGAAAGTTGTCGTCAAATACGACCTTGAAGAGAGAGCAGGCAAAGAAAGGCGATAGGCATTCTTCTTTTGAGGTTCATCAAGACTGACGGGTGGCGTTGTTATTCGTGGGCTTCCAGTGACGAACCGTTCTTCAATGAGTAGATGATCCGATTCGTCCGTTCTTCAAGTTCCGGGATCATTTCCACAAGTGCCCTGAGGGAGGTGAGTATCCTAATGGTTTGTTGTTGGTGGGGTATTTCCAATGCGGGATGATTGAGGAGATGAAGGATTTCTTCCAGAATTTGGACGTTATCGGCCTTGAAATCGACATAGGCCAGCTTGGGCCAGATGGTGCGGAGATCCTCCGGCAGGTGGTCCATTTTGTCAGCGAGGTTCTTGTCGAGTCCCATCCACATCGCCTTTGTCAGTTTCTCGATGAGCTCCTGGATCTCTTTCTCCTCGTCGTCCCAGATGGTAGTCTTTGATAGCAGCCAGTGCCATTTGGGCAGGAGTCGATCTTCGACCCACCTTTCCCCAATCCGGGGCATCAGTGGCATGGTGGCCAATTGAAGCTGATCATTCAGCAATTCTTGGGCCAGTTCGCCACTCTCTTCAGAGCCGTTTAATTGCACCAGGTGAGATTGGATGAGCTGGCTAAGTCTAGCGAGGATGGACTTCTTGTTTGCCACATCCGGGAAGGCCTTTTCCAGCTGCGCTTCCCACTGTTCTCTCAGGAATCCTATTTCCGTGTTGACTGCAGAGAAAATGAATCCCAGCTTCATCACCGTATTTCTCATTTCATGAGCGAGCGCATTGCAGCTCTGGAGCCGTTGACGGGTCAGCACCTCTTTTGCTTCTGACAGAGTTTCGCGAATATGATGTGAGAGCAGTTCAGTGCCCAGAGTCCGGGAGAGTTTCTTGATGATCTTTGTGGAACGGTCGCCTCGCTGGATTGTTCCCGCCTTGAAATGAATCTTTATGACAGCGACAACTACGTACTCAGAGTCCTGCCAGATTGGTTGCCCCTCGAAATCCAGAGGATATTCCGGTGGGTCATCCTGGTCCCAATAGAGGTCAGATTTCCTCAGGAGAACAGGTTCCATATGATAGAAGTCTTCTATTTCACCCCGAAGCTGTTTGCGGACACTTCGCAGGTCCTCATAAGGATTGTCCGCAGTCCAGCTCTTTTGCCGTTCTGCACACCACCCCATGGCTTCACGCAGATGGCCGGGTTGATCGCGGTATTGTGGCCAGAACTTTCCTGGGTAATTATAGTCGGAGATCTCGGGCAAGCCCCATCGAATCTGGTCAGAACCATGAGTGCGGATCCCGGATGTGATGCGCACCGCGCGCAGTTCTGGCATGGGACCAACGCGGTAGATGGTGCCTTTGGAGGCATCGGGTAGGCAGAAAAGGATGTTTTCGATCATGTCCTTGCAAATCTTTTCAAGGACATTACTGTCGATGATCACTTTTGTTGCTCCGCTACGACATTTTGAATCAGGGATATCCAGCAGAGAGTCTTTACATCGAATCCGCCGGATGGTCAATCTCGATTTTCCAGTATTTCATCCACGAAGTCACACGAAGGGAGCCGAAGTCACACGAAGAAGAATCGAGAGGGCCCGAGTTTCCTGCGTAGGATGGGTTGAATGGAGTGAAACCCGAATGATCTCGGATCACCTCTTCCCTTTGGACTTATCGTTTGCTTCGGGTTGGGCCACCAATTCCGAGGTGATGTCAGGGGCAAGGGAAAGCTTCTGTGGAAAGCCCGAAATCGGTTGAAACTCCTCCTTCCATTCACTCTTGAGGAAGACCACTCCCAAAGGTGGCAGCACCAGAGGGAGCGAAAAGGCCTTCCCATGGGAAGGAATTGGGTCCGCTTTCACCCCGCCGAAGTTTCCATGACCGCTGCCGCCATACACCTTAGCGTCACTGTTCAGCACCTCGGCCCAGAAGCCGCCTCTCGGTGCTCCCAAGCGATAGTCAATCCTTGGGACAGGCGTGAAATTGGCGGCCACCATGATAATGTCCCCGGTTCTCTTGTCTTTCCTCAAGAAGCTGATGACGCTGGAATCGGCATCGCAAGCATCGATCCATTGGAAGCCATCCTGGCTGAAATCAACCTCGTGCAGAGCAGATTCCTTTCGATAGACGCCATTCAGGTCTTGTATCAGCTTCTGGATACCCCGGTGCGTAGGGAAATCAAGCAGGTCCCAATCCAGACTCTTCTCATGGTACCACTCATTCCACTGACCGAATTCACCCCCCATGAACAAAAGTTTCTTTCCGGGGTGACCGTACATGTATCCGAATAAAAGCCTGAGGTTCGCAAATCTCTGCCAGTCGTCGCCCGGCATCTGGCGAATCAGGGAACCCTTCCCGTACACGACCTCGTCGTGGGACAAGGGCAGCACAAAATTTTCATAGAATGCATACCAAATGCTAAAAGTGAGCTGATTCTGATGGTATTTGCGATGGATGGGCTCTTTTGAAAAATAGTCCAGGGTGTCATGCATCCATCCCATGTTCCACTTCATACCAAACCCCAATCCCCCCAAGTATGCTGGTCTGGAAACCATCGGCCAAGAGGTGGATTCCTCAGCAATGGTCTGAACGTCCGGATAGTCTCCATAGACGACTTCGTTGAATCGCCTCAAGAAATATATCGCGTCCAGATTTTCTTTCCCGCCATAGGTGTTGGGGATCCATTCGTCCTCAGTCCTCGCATAATCCAGATAGAGCATCGAGGCCACCGCATCGACTCTGAGTCCGTCGGCGTGGTACTTGTCGAGCCAAAACAGTGCACTGCTGATGAGGAAGGAGCGGACTTCATATCTTCCGTGGTTGAAGATATAGCTCTTCCATTCTGGATGGAACCCTTGCTTGGGATCAGCATGCTCATACAGATGGCTGCCATCGAAGTAGGCCAACCCATGTTCGTCGCTGGGGAAGTGTGAGGGCACCCAGTCAAGGATTACGCCGATGCCGCCACGATGGAGCTCATCGATCAGGAACATGAAATCCTGTGGCGTGCCGTACCTGGAAGTGGGTGCGAAATACCCGACAGTCTGGTAGCCCCATGAACCGTAAAAAGGATGCTCCATGATTGGCAGAAATTCTACGTGAGTGAAACCCATTTTCCCAAGATACTCGGGTAGGTATTCCGCCATCTCACGATAGGTCAGCGGTCTGTTGTCTTCCTCCGGGACCCTTCTCCAGGACCCGAAATGCATTTCGTAGATAGAAACCGGCGCATCAAGAGAGCTGGCTTTTCGCCTTGCCTGCATCCATTGGCCATCCTGCCATTGGTGTTCAAGGTCCCAAACTACGGAGGCAGTGTCAGGTGATGTTTGCGACCAGAAGGCAAAGGGATCGGTTTTGTCAACCCTATAGCCGTTATGTCGGGAGATAATATGGTATTTGTAGATGGCTCCCCGATCCAAACCGTCAATGAAGCCTTCCCAAATGCCTGAACTGTCGTCCCTGACTCGAAGTGCATGCGATGTCTTGTTCCAACGGTTGAAATCGCCAATGACATTGACCTGTTCCGCATTTGGGGCCCAAACGGCAAAGTGCGTTCCCGCAACTCCGTTCAATGTGATCAGGTGCGCCCCCAGTTTTTCGAAGAGACGGAAATGATTACCCTGTTTGAACAGGTAGATGTCATGTTCGCTGAGGAGGCTTCCTTCATAGACTACACTGCTGCGTCGTTTCATGTCTTCATCCCTTGAGGTCTTAAGCTGTTAGCTATTACCTGTTAGCTCTTGGTTCAGCAGGTATTCGTGTGTCTTCGGCTTCCTTCGTGTGACTTCGTGGATGAAGTATGTTGGGTCATTCCCAGGCCTCCCCTCAATTATCCCTTTCTGGTTCTGCTGCCATGAGATAATTCCTCCACCTCTCAATGGTTTTGGGGCCAACACCGGAGATTTCCTCCAACTCCTCCAGAGTCCGCCATGATTGGCTACGGCTGCGTTTAACGATTGCCTCAGCAACTCCGGACTTCATCTGAGGCACAATCATGAGGTCCTTTTCCGAAGCTGCATTCACATTCAGTATCTCACCCAGGGTCAGTCGTGCCGCTGCGGGCATCCACTTCACACGAAATTCCGGGGCCCCGTGTCCTGAACACTCTATCTGGAGCATACGCCCGTTGCCGATGTTTTTCATGGCATCCTCTTCACATAACGCATTGGAAATGCAGCCTTGAAGACCGCCCGCCGACTGGATCGCCCGCGCAAAGCTGACTTCCGGACCTGGCAAAAGATAAATCCCGGGCTGCTTGACGGCGCCTTCCACCGCGACAAACACAGGTGGGGATTGAATGGGTGAAGGCGTTGAGTGTCTTTTGTGGGAGCGCACAAGAAGCAAAGCGAAAATCAGAACGGCCAAAGACGTAATAGCCAGCCACTGGGTGCGAGGTGCTGGAGGATTCACCACGATCAGTTCTATTTTCCAGACTTGTACATCTTATAGTTGATGCTGTCTACCAGGGCCTGCCAGCTTGCCTCGAGAATATCATGCGAAACGCCTACAGTGCCCCAATGGTCATTTTGATCCCGGGATTCAATGAGCACGCGAACACGGGCCGCCGTACCATCTCGTCCTGGCAACACGCGCACTTTGTAGTCGCTCAATTCCATTTCTTTGAGTTCCGGATAGAATTTCTCCAGGGCTTTGCGCAGGGCATTGTCCAGAGCGTTGACAGGGCCATTTCCCAATGCGGCTGTGTGCTCTATGTGGCCTCCCACTTTGACCTGGATGGTAGCCTCCGCCACCGGTGCCCGGTCTTCAGAGAGCTTTTGATCGATCACCCGGAACCCTACCAATTCAAAGTAGCGTTTGCTTTTGCCCATGGCCTTGTTGATGAGGAGCTCAAAACTGGCTTCTGCCGCCTCAAACTGGAACCCTTGGTGCTCGAGTTCTTTAAGCTCTTCGAGGACCTGCATGGCGATGGGGTCCTTCTTTGAAATGGGGAGGCCGTAGTCGTGAGCCTTGAGCTTGATGGTTGCCCTTCCCGAGAGGTCGGACACGAGAACGCGCCGCCGATTGCCCACAAGACTCGGATCAATATGCTCATAGGTGAGGGGATTCCTTTCCACCGCGCTGATGTGGACCCCTCCTTTATGGGCGAAAGCGCTTCGCCCGACGAAAGGCTGATACTTGTTTGACGGAACATTGGCCAGCTCCAGCACGAACCGGCTCACCGTCCGCAGTTTGACCAGGTTTTCGGGTGCCATGCAGGCAATGCCCATCTTCAAGCAGAGGTTGGGGATGATGGAAACCAGGTCGGCATTGCCACACCGCTCGCCGACACCGTTGATGGTGCCTTGAACCTGGGCGGCGCCCATCTCGACTGCCACAAGGGAATTGGCGACAGCCAGATCGGAGTCATTATGAACATGGATCCCGAAGGGAACCTTGGGGAAACGGTTCTTGACCGCTCCTATGATTTCCTGAATCGTTCGCGGCAAATTCCCGCCGTTGGTATCGCAAAGAACCAGGCACTCGGCCCCGCCCGCGAGCGCCTTTTCCAGTGTTGTGAGGGCATATTCAGGATCGTCCCTGAAACCGTCAAAGAAATGCTCTGCGTCGTAGAAAAGGGTTTTCACCTGAGTGCGCAAATAGGCAAGGCTGGTTTCTATCAGTTGCAGGTTGCGATCAAGGGTCGTCCGGAGGGCCTCGCGAACGTGGACCGTCCAGCTCTTTCCAAAGATGGTGGCAACGGGAGCTTTCGCGGCTATCATAGCCTTCAGGTTCTGGTCCGTCTCAGGGGTCCTCGTGGGATGACAGGTTGCTCCAAAGGCGGCGATTTGCGCATTCTTGAGCTGGTAATGTTGGATTTCTCGAAAAAAACCCACATCCCTGGGATTGGAGCCCGGCCATCCACCCTCGATGTAATGGATTCCGATGTCGTCCAATTTCAGGGCAATCCTTACCTTGTCTTCCACAGAGATGGAAAAATCCTCCGCCTGCGTCCCATCTCTCAATGTTGTGTCGTAGAGCTTCACTTCCTGCATCAAATACCCCCAAATTACCGTTCTTCATGAATCTTGATCCGGTCCCCAGGCTCCTTTTCCAGCTCAAAGGCATCGTGCAGCACTCGAACCGCCAGTTCGGTATATTTCTCATCGATAACGCATGAGATCTTGATTTCCGAGGTGGAGATCATCTTGAGATTGATGTTCTCGCGGGCCAGTGTTTCAAACATCTTCGAAGCGACTCCGCTGTGAGTGCGCATTCCCACGCCTATGACGGAAATCTTGGCGATATTCGGGTTGCTGTGAACGCCTGCGTCCATCCCTTTCGCCACCCCCTCGGCGATTCTCATCGTCTGTTCGTAGTGTGCCTTGGGTACAGTGAACGACAGGTTTGCCCGCCCAGGAACACTCCCGCTCCCTTGCACAATCAAATCAACATTGATGCCGGCCTCAGAGATTGGCCGGAAGAGTTGGGCGGCCATACCCGGAACATCGGGGACGTTGGTCAGGGTGATACGCGCTTCATTTCTGTTGTAGGTGATTCCAGAAACCACCACCTTTTCCATTTCCTCATCCTCCTTGGTGACAAGAGTTCCCGGAGCGTCGATGAAAGAAGAGCAGACCAGGATCGGCACATTGTATTTCATACCGAACTCGACGGAACGAAGATGCAGGACCTTTGCTCCCATGCTTGCCATCTCAAGCATCTCTTCATAGCTGACCTTCTTGAGTTTCCTGGCCTTGTTGTAAATACCGGGATCAGTAGTGAAAACACCTTCGACATCCGTGCAGATTTCGCACAAGTCGGCCTCCAGTGCTGCGGCCAGTGCAACGGCCGTCGTGTCTGAACCGCCCCTGCCGAGTGTGGTGATGTTACCCTCATCGTCGTAGCCCTGAAATCCGGCAACTACTACAATCTTGCCTTCCTGGATTTTGTCCTTGATGAATTGTGTCTCAATCCAGTTGATGCGTGCCTCACCATAATGATGATCAGTGATGATTCCGGCCTGGTATCCGGTCATGGACTCCGCCTCGAAACCAAGATCTTTAACGGCCATGGTGAAGAGCGCTACAGTAACCTGCTCGCCGGTGGAAAGCAGGACGTCCAATTCACGGGGATCAGGATTGACGCTCATTTCCCGTGCCAGGGCAAGTAACCGGTCGGTGTCGCCGGCGCGGGCGGAAAGCACCACTACGAGACTGTCTCCAACATTCTTGCGCGCGATGACCCTCCGAGCAACCGAACGGATGCGCTCAACGTCGGCAACTGAAGTCCCTCCATATTTCTGAACCACAAGTGCCATATGAAACTAACCTCCCAGGTCTCATGTCTTCAACCTATGGATCTTCCTCTTGCCTGCAAATTATTGACGGCTCATGCTGAAAGTGAGAAGAGTAGAAGAGAGCAGATCGCGTAAGCCCTTATATATAGCATAATGACCTCCCAATTTGTAGAGGTTTTTGCGCCCTTAAAAGCTTATTCGCCGTCGCTTTGCTCAAGGTCCTCAAAAAAATTTGACACATGCCCCCGGGAGCTACTTGATCTGTTATTCGATTAGTTATAAGGTGGCCCCCAAGTGCATAGGTGCTTCTTTCTCTTCCAATTGTCCAGAAAAGGGGATCCCTGATGAACATTCTGTTTGTTTACCCCAAGGTGGCAGAAACCTTCTGGAGTTTCAGGCATGCTCTCCGCGTCATTGGCAGAAAAGCTGCGTTCCCTCCGCTGGGAGCCCTCACTGTGGCAGCCATGCTGCCCAAGACGTGGGATTTAAGGCTGGTCGATTTGAATGTCAGACCTGTCAAAGACGAGGACCTGACCTGGGCCGACTTTGTGTTCATCAGCGCTATGATTGCCCAGAAAGATTCGGCCCGGCAGGTGATAGAGCGGTGCCGCAGGTTGGGCGTTAGAACCGCAGGAGGAGGTCCCCTTTTCCGGACCTACAGGGGTGATTTCTCCGACGTCGATCACCTGGTTTTGGGTGAAGGTGAAGCGACGGTTCCTCGGTTTATCAGCGACATTGAGAAGGGAACCCCGCGAGCAGTCTACGACTGTGACGATCACCCGCCACTGGAGGATACTCCTCTGCCTCTTTGGGACCTCATCGATCTAAACGATTACTCCTGCATGAGTGTTCAGTATTCGCGTGGGTGCCCTTTCAACTGCGAGTTCTGCGACATCATTGTCATGAATGGTCGAGTCCCCAGGACCAAGAACAACGGGCAAATGGTGGCTGAACTGGATGCCCTCTACAACCGTGGTTGGCGTGGTTCGGTATTCATCGTGGACGACAACTTCATCAGCATCAAAAGAAGAGTGAAAAGCCTCCTGAGGGCCATTGAGTTCTGGCAGAGCAACCGCAAAAGACGTCTCACATTCTTCACGGAAGCCTCGGTCGATCTGGCTGAGGACTCGGAGCTCATGAGTCTTATGGTAAGGGCCGGGTTCAACAAGGTCTTTCTGGGGTTGGAAACACCTTCCGAAGAGGGGCTCCGGGAATGCGGCAAGACTCAAAACCTGCGCCTCAACCTTTCCACCGCCGTTCAAATCATCCAAAACCATGGTCTGGCCGTGATGGGAGGGTTTATTATTGGTTTTGACAGCGATCCACCGGACATTTTCCAGCGGCAGGTCAACTTCATCCAGAAGAACGGTATTGTTACGGCCATGATCGGCCTCCTGACTGCAATTCCCGGAACACGCCTCTACGAGCGACTGGAAGAAGAAGGCCGCCTCTTGTTTAAGGCTTCAGGCGACAATACGGATGCAAGTGGAAGCCTCAATTTCATTCCCAAAATGGACCGTAAGACTATCATTGACGGCTACAGATGGGTGATGAACACCATTTATTCACCCGAGATGTATTACAAGAGGATTCTCGCCTTTCTTACACAGTACCGCCCCAAGTCTACAACCAGTCTCGATCCGAAAGATGTCCTTGCCCTTGTGCGTTCTCTCTGGTTTCTTGGAGTCGCCGACAAGGACTTCAACAGGAGCTATTACTGGCGTCTGTTGAAGGATGGGCTTTCCAGGTATCGGCAAGCGTTTGCGGACGTGGTGACCATGTCCATTTATGGTTATCATTTCCGCAAGCTGTTCTGGTCCCCCCAAATGCCCCTGAGCTGGGAAGACTGGTGGGACCACATCGTGGGCTCTAACCCTTAGACATTCAATTCAAACACAAAAGGAGAAAGAATGATGGACCACATCCAAGAATCCAAAGCCTCGCGGAAACAGATTGCCATTCGATTTCTTTACACGGTGCTCTACCTAATTGTCCTGGAGATCATCAAACTCATCGTTCAAATTACCGTTGTACTGCAGTTCATCTATCTCATGATCGCACAGAACTACAGTGTTCCATTGAGGTCCTTCTCCAATAAGCTTGCAACCTATGCCTACAGGGTCATGCGCTACGCAACGCTAAATGAGAACCTCCGGCCTTTCCCCTTCCATGATTTTCCGGCAGAGATGGAGAACCCGGAAGAAGGGGTTCAGTTCGACTAGTGCTTAATTGCGTTAAGTGATTTTGAACTGCAGAATATCGAACAAGAATTTCGAATTTCGAAGTGTTGCCGTCGCTTCTGCGGTTCGAAATTCCTTGTTCGATATTCTATATTGGAAATTTCAAATATCTTTGGCTAGACTTATGCAATCAAGCGCTAGCTCCCCGGAAAGCAGGAGAAGCCGAGTCTCCATGCTTTCGCCATGGGCACTGAAGGTGATGGTGCGGCTGTTTTCATCCAGGAATTCCAGCATGATGTCCCAGCGTTTGTTGGGCATAAAGCCCCCCAGTCGGTCCGGCCATTCAATGACGGTCACACCATCGCCGAAAAGCACCTCGCGCCAGGGTATGGTTTCCAATTCATCGAGCGTTCTCAGGCGATAGAGATCCAGGTGGTAGAGCCTCAAGCGTCCCTGATGTTCATTGATGATGGTGAATGTCGGGCTGGTGATGGGCACCTGGTCGGGGACTCCCAGGCCTCGTGCAATCCCCCTTGTGAAGAGCGTCTTGCCTGAGCCGAGCTCTCCCCAGAGGGCCAGCACGTCACCGGTCATGGCCTGTTCCCCCACCTTGGCACCCAGCGCCAGGCTGCAATCCTCGTTGGCTGAGACGAGCTTCAAATTGATCATGGTGACCCTGGGTAGCCTTCCAGTCGGCCAATCACTTGAGGGACTCGGTCCAAAAGGTCTGAAGCCACCAGCCCCCGGCTTGCCACTCCCAAGAACCTTTCGTCGGCCGCCGCACCATGAATGTAGACCCCCAAGCAGGCTGCTTGAAAGGGTTCAAATCCCTGGGCCAGAAAGCCTGCGATCATCCCGGTGAGGGCATCGCCCATGCCGCCGCTGGCCATGGCCGGATTCCCTGAACTGTTGATGGCCAAGCTTCCGTCCGGGGAGGCAATGAGCGTCCGGTGTCCTTTCAGAACCAGAGTCAGACCGTGCGTCCGGCTAAATTCCGAGGCAATCTCCACCCGGTTCTCCTGGACCTCCCGATTGGAACACCGGATGAGCCGAGCCATTTCCCCCGGATGTGGGGTGAGGAT
>Ga0233425_10008558_pt1 | contig 13521 bp, 13 predicted proteins | sample Watercolumn_Towu_2_FD_181712 | JGI IMG/M metagenome (GOLD analysis project Ga0233425, IMG submission 181712) | Freshwater microbial communities from Lake Towuti, South Sulawesi, Indonesia - Watercolumn_Towuti2014_140_MG | ecosystem: Environmental > Aquatic > Freshwater > Lake | place...
AAATTAAGGCTTCCTGATCATAGACATATCGCTTGTTGCCTATAATTTTTCACTGGATGTAGGTTCTCTATAACGGACTGTCAAAAAATTCTTTTTTAGCCAAATGTGAATGTGACAGTCCGACCCACTGCAGCCCATCAGGACTGTCATCAAGATACCTTCGAAATTGCCAATTGCGGACTATGGATGTATCCCATTGCAAAGTTGACACTTTTGACGTCTATGTTGTAAATACCCTTAGCCAGTTTGGATAATTCGATGTTCCTTTTGTCTCCAGGGATTAAGCGTACCGTCCGGATTTAATGCATGCGTAATCATCCAAAAATTGATCTCGGAGGGAAAACCGTTCTGATAAGCATCGCACAGAAATGCAATCGTCTCATCCAACCAGGCTTGCCGTGTTTCAGGTTGATTTTGCTGTGAATAGGTCGCTTCACGCCATGCTTTAAATCGATTCTGAAATGATTTCGTTAACTGGAGATCATCTATCGTCACGAAGCGGCCGTCCAGCAAGAAGGCATATGCGTCATCGGGTAGAAAAAATAAGCTTTGTCCTGTCATTTCTTCATACGAAAACATAGAAAGTTGCCCGTACGGATCTAAGGCATCCAGATGGCTACGTTCAAATCCATCTGGAGAATAATAGTCTTCACTATCGGTCCGAGAGCGGATGTCATGTAACGCATCGGCTATCTGGGTGAGCATCTGATTTCGGTCAAACACATATTCTGACCAGGTTGCCTTTTGAATCCAGCCATCATAACCCTCCTCATCATCGTCAGTACAAAATTCACGAGAGCTGACAGGGCGTCGAAATCGCCATCGAATGACCTCGGGCTCATGACGCACGAAGATACCATCAAAGATACTTGCACAGCCTGCATAACCGCAGCCACACGTGAAAATGGTGAATTCTCCTGGATAAAACAGGCTTCTGGTTAGCTCCATCAAACAAACAGGATAAGGTTCATCTAGGTGCTGACCATCGATCCAGATTTCTTGGTAGACCAGTCGAAATTCCTCATTATTGTAAATTTGCCCCTTGGTGTGTTTCTCGACGAAAAATCGAAGTTCGAAGGTATTCATGCAGGTAGCTTACTGATGAAAGTGGATGGTTAGCCGAATTTCGTATAAATCCCCTGCAGAGGTTTTAAAACAGGTCGGTTCGAGCTTGTTATTGATGGTGTTCGAAAAACTGTAGCACATAGCAAGCGAAATTCAGAGATTAGAATGAGGGGAATTATCAAACAGGTATGTTTCAAAGCCGACTGACTATCGGCAGAAGTCTTTTGTTGTCCCCGTCATAACAGACTATTTCTCAGGTGTTTGACTATCATCTACCCAATCCGTACGGACTTCTCTGACCGCGTATTTTTCATAAGTCTGTTGATCGACTTCTATCCAATCTAAGGGCTTGTCCTCTATCCACTTGTATACGTTTTCCATTGGCAGTGTCATCATTTCGGGTCTTTTCGGAAGCGTGCCATGCCCAAGCAATCGCGATATGACAATTTCGCGAAGGTAATTGGATGGCGTTAATCCAACATGGTTAGCCAGGCTACCTAAGTCCTGCTTCAACCTAGACGGCACCCAAATTTTGATGGGGGCGATATTTTTTCCTAAATCAGCAACCCAGTAGGTGTCAATGGGCTTTTTGCCTTTCGGTACCTGCGGTGTTGGTATTGAATACATAATCGAATCCTCCTTGCTGCAAAAGTTTGGCATAGCCTCCGCCATGATCTGGTAGGGAAATAACCCGTAACAATGGATCACAAGGAATTGACGTAGATAACCACTCACCGACTGGCCGGATAATAGACAAGATTCATCTAACGCGTCTTTTGCAGGTTCTGGCAACCAGAATTTTAAGGCGACATCATGGCTGGCCAGATCGGCATAATCACCCATATCGGCAATAAGCTGGCCCAATGATTTGGGTCGTTGACGTATCTTTTGAGCTTCTGTCACTGCATTGCGATTACGAAAAAAGGACCACATTCAGGCTTCCTATAAGAGGGTTATATTGAAAGATGACCGTTAATCAAAAATGAGATGAACGGATATGGAAAAAGTAGGGGAATTTTCCCCACACACGATTTATGGAATTAATATTAGCAACTGTCGAGTAGACAATAGTTTTTAAATCGCAAGGTTAATAATAAGGAATCTCCAATGAAATCCCAATTATTCTTAGCAGTAACACTATGCAGTATTTTTTTATCAATGAAGGCCCATGCAGATTGTAACGTGATTGGAAGTTCAACATTTTGCAACGATGGAATCAGCTATAACAGAATTGGCAGCACGACTTTTGGTAGTGACGGAACGAGTTACAACAGAATTGGCAACACGACCTTTGGCAGTGATGGAAACAGCTACAACAGAATTGGCAACACTACCTTTAGTAGCGAAGGAACCAGCTACAATAGAATCGGTAATACAACATTTGGTAGTGATGGATCAAGTACCACTAGTATTGGGAACACAATTTTCGAATCAGATAATTGAAGCAATCGATGCCATTATTTTTTTCAAGCGACCTCTAAGACTGTCAGTTCGGGCTATCAAAATAGTCCAATAAGGGTACTGTGTATATTCATGGCAACTAAGTTATCAAGTTAGACGATGCCATATACACAGCCACTTGAAAACTTTACTGTCAATATTAAATGGATTGATAACCTTAACGGTGAAGCTAACCACCTAACGGCCTTATGCTTCCACCAAGCATTAATCTCTGCTATATTTTAATTAGAAATCTGTTTGTCCACTTAATCGGACTCCGCGCACTTAATCTCGACTCAATATTATCGTGACTAAAGTGTCCTCTAATACAAAAAAATAGCAATAACAATTAAGAAGGGGTCGATGAGTCAATTTCGCTACTCAATTTTTGTCACTCTATTATGCCTTGGGCTAGCCGCTATCTGGGGTTACAATTCCGGTGGTGGATTTTCCGGCATATGGCCGGCTGTCAGTATTGCCGCTATCCTCGGTATTATGGAAGTAAGTCTCTCTTTCGATAATGCCGTCGTTAATGCTTCCATTCTCAAGGAAATGGATGACAAGTGGCGTCAGATCTTTTTAACGATCGGCATCCTGGTTGCTGTGTTTGGTATGCGACTCTTGTTTCCAATTCTTGTCGTCGCTATCGCGACTGGGCAAGGCATGGTAGAAGTATCACAGATGGCAATGAATCAACCAGAAGTTTACGCAGAGCATCTCCATGCTAGTCACACCGCTATTGCAGCCTTTGGTGGCACATTCTTATTCATGATTTTTTTAAGCTTTTTGTTTGATGAAGGCAAAGAACTTCACTGGCTTGGTGCCATAGAAGAGAAGTTGGGACAACTTGGAAAAATCGATTCAATTGAAATCATCATGACCCTATTTGTTTTGATTGGGCTTCAGACCTACCTTCCTTTGCCACTTGAGCAGAAAATGACCATGCTTCTTGCTGGTGTTAGTGGTCTTATGCTTTATGTCATAGTGGATAGCGCAGGTAGTTTCTTTGAGACCGAAGAGGAGGAAAAAGCTATCGTTGAAACCGCAAAACGGAATGGTGTCATGGGATTCATCTACCTTGAAATATTGGACGCCTCTTTTTCTTTCGACGGTGTTATAGGTGCATTTGCTGTAACCCGAGATATCGTGATCATCATGCTGGGTCTGGCAATCGGTGCCATGTTTATCCGTTCTCTGACAGTGTATCTGGTTAACAAAGGGACACTTGACGAATATGTTTTCCTTGAGCATGGTGCCCACTACGCCATCGGTGTACTTGCTTTAATCATGTTCTACTCGATTCACCAGGAGGTCCCTGAGCTTTTCACGGGCCTTATTGGTGTAGCTTTCATCGTCGCTGCAGTGATTTCCTCAGTGATATACAAAAACAAACTTCAAGAAGCTTTATAACGGAGGGCTAAAACATGGCCGTTTCATTAAGTAAGGGAGGCAATGTCTCCCTGTCGCGAACCGAACCCAGTCTTAAGCAGATTCTCATCGGCCTCGGCTGGCAAGCCCGTTCAAGCGATGGGGAAGATTTTGACCTGGACGCTAGCGCGTTTTTGGTTGGAGAGAATGGCAAGGTGAACAGTGAAAAGGATTTCATCTTTTATAATCAGATGGTTTCGGTTTGTGGTTCCGTGATGCATACTGGTGACGATACTACTGGTGGGGGTGGAGGTGACGACGAAGCGTTAAAAATAAATCTTGAGAAGGTTCCCGAATCGATTAAGCGTGTGATTGTATGCGTCACCATCCACGATGCAGAGGCACGTAGACAGAACTTCGGTCAGGTAGATGGCGCATTTATGCGCATCGCGAATCTTGACAACGATGTAGAAATTGCCCGCTTCGATCTTTCCGAGGATTACAGTACCGAGACCGCGATGATTTTTGGTGAAGTCTACCGCCACAACAGCGAATGGAAGTTTAAAGCTGTTGGACAAGGTTTTTCTGGAGGATTGGAAGCCCTATGCGGGAAGTTCGGCGTGAAAGTAGCTTAATTAACTATAGGAAAAAATAAATGCGTCGATTACCAGTTTATTTATTGTTAGATACGTCCGGTTCTATGTCGGGTGAGCCGATAGAAGCAGCTAAAAATGGGGTGCAAGTTCTTGTGTCTACATTGCGACAAGACCCTTACGCGATAGAAACCGCATACTTGAGTGTTATCACCTTCGATAGCTCCGCCAAGCAGATTTGCCCACTAACTGAACTTGCTACTTTTCAACCACCCAACCTAGCCGCAACCGGGACTACTGCACTAGGTGCAGCATTGGAGTTACTGTCTCAGAAAATCAGCAGTGAAGTTACAACCACTACCGCTGAAGTAAAGGGTGATTGGAAGCCTCTGATTTTTATTATGACCGATGGTGAACCAACGGATGATTGGCAAAAGGGGGTTCAGGCACTAAAAAAGGTAAAAACGGGCATTATTGTGGCTTGCGCTGCCGGACCCAACGCTAATACCACTATTCTTAAACAAATTACTGAAGTTGTAGTCCAGCTTGACACAACCGACTCAGCATCCATCAAGGCATTCTTCAAGTGGGTATCCGCTTCTATTTCCACCGGTAGTCAGAAGGTCGATTCTGGTCAGAAGGAAGTGGTGGGTCTTGATGACCTACCGCCACCACCACCAGAAGTTAATGTAGTTGTATAACGTTAGGGGATCGTATGGCCATCAGTCTAAATAAAGGGCAAGGAGTTAGTCTAAAGAAGAATGAATACGACCTTTCCCGAGTAACCATCGGGTTAGGATGGGACGTAGCTGAAACCACCCGGTTTGAAGAGCATGTTATTCAAAAGCCTAAAAATGGTGTTGCTGGCCTATTTGGAGGAAAAACGAAAGTTACTGAGCAAGTGGAAGTTATCGATGAATATGACTTAGATGTTATTGCTTTTCTTATCGGGGAGAATGGAAAGGTTAATGACCTTGGTACTATTGACAATGGCCGTTCAACCTTAAGAAATGGAGACGTAGTCTTCTACAACAACCTTAAGCATCATTCAGGACAAATCCATCTTACCGGTGATAACCGTACGGGAGATGGAGACGGCGATGATGAGCAAATCATAGCCAATCTAAATGCCATCCCTGATCGCTACGTAAAAATTTTGTTTGTAGTTCAAATTTATAATGGTATTGAACTGAAACAAAATTTCAGTAAAGTTCGGAATGCATTTATTCGTGCTGTGGATGCCAAGGATAAAGAGATGGCTCGTTTCGATCTTTCAGGAGATGCTAGCTACGCAAATTACTGTTCATTGACATTCGCAGAGCTTGTTCGAGAGGGGAAGGGTAACTGGAAATTTAACGCCATTGGCACCCCACATGAAACAGATGCTTTCGCGCGCATCTTGAAAGATTATGTCTAACCATGAGTGATAGAAGGCTTCCTGTCTATTTGCTGGTTGATACCTCTGGCTCCATGCGAGGTGAGCCTATCCAATCCGTCAATGTTGGGCTTCGAAGCATGATTAATGCTCTGCGGCAAGACCCGTATGCGCTGGAATCAGTGTATTTGGGGTTGATTACTTTTGATATTGAAGCCAAGGAGCTTTTCCCATTGACATCGTTGGAACAGGTGCAAATACCTGAAATAATGGTCCCTCAATCCGGAGCTACATTTCTTGGCGCAGCACTTGATCTGCTAGTGCAACGCGTGGACCAGGAAGTCATCAAAAGCACTCCTGACAGGAAAGGCGACTGGCGGCCATTACTTTTTATAATGACCGACGGGAGCCCCGCCGATCTACAGACCTTTAGAGACATGATTCCAGAAATCAAGAAGCGGAATTTTGGCAATATTGTTGCCTGTGCTGCTGGACCTAAAGCAAAAGATGCTATCCTCAAGGAACTGACCGATACCGTAGTCCACCTTGATACGACGGATTCAGCATCTTTTGCCCAGTTCTTTAAATGGGTTTCTGCAAGCGTTTCCGTTGGTAGCAGCAGCGCCGGTGTTACCGAACCGACGTATCTGCCACCTCCGCCACCCGAAGTTCAGATGGTTATTTGATTAGCCCATTCAATTCAAGTACCAGTATTAGTCATGAGACGATTGCCAATATTTATATTAGTCGATACATCAGGGAAGATGGCGGGTGATCGAATTGTGCTTGTTAACAATAAAATAAACGAACTGATTTCAAATTTAAGGCAAGACCCCTATGCCCTTGAAACGGCTTATATATTTATTGCCAGCTATAACATGGAAATGCGGGTTTGCCTTCCCTTGACAGAGCTAGCGTCTGGATTTGATTTGCTAGTATTCGAAGCTAAGTCAAGTACACCTTCAATGCTAGGCAGCGCTCTGTTCTCTCTTGAGTCCATTTTCGAAAAAACCATTAAGAAATCAACAGCTGGAAAAAAGGGTGATTACCCACCAGAGCTTTATATTCTTACCGGAGGAAAACCCTCTGATAGCTCTGCCGCACACGACGCAATGGAGCAACTCTTAAATAGGTGGAATATGCAACTCCGTGTCGGGTTGACTTCATCCACGTTGGTGTTTTCTTACGAAAGTCTATTTAGTTTTAGGGTTTCTAATGGCGGTATCATCATAACTGATCTTAGTTCTACAGACGGAAATTATGGCGTAGATAAATATAGATTTATTGGATTGACATTCGAAGCAACAGAGTCTTTGGATACTTCGATAGAGATTTCGCCGCCACCAAAAGAAATCCATATCAGTTTTTAATCACTATCTGGAGATATTTATGCGTCGTTTGCCAGTCTATTTCGTCCTCGATGTTTCCGAATCGATGGTCGGAGAAAATCTCAAGAAACTGGATGAAGGTCTTAACAGCATAATCCGTACGCTGCGCCAGGACCCGCACGCCCTGGAAACGGTATATGTCGGTGTAATAGCTTTCGCAGGCAAAGCCAGAACGATTGTTCCTCTGATCGAAGTGGCTTCGTTCTATCCCCCAAAATTGCCAATCGGAGGCGGAACCTCACTAGGTGGTGCACTGTTTCATTTGATGGCTGAGCTGGATAAATCTGTGGTTAAGACTACCCAGGAACAAAAAGGCGACTGGAAGCCAATTATCTATTTAATTACTGATGGCAAGCCTACAGACTCTGTAAACAGCGCCATAGCGAAGTGGAAATCCGAGTACGCCAGCAAGGCAACTTTGGTCGCCATTGCACTTGGTCGATTTGCTGATCTGGGTATTCTCAAGCAGCTTACAGAACATGTCATGATTCTCGAAAATACCCGTGATGAGGATTTCAAGAAGTTCATTGCTTGGGTAACTGATTCCGTTAAATCCCAAAGTAAAAGCGTTAACGATACCCCCACTGACAACGCAAACCTTGCAAAAATTGATGAGACCGTACTTTCTTTAATCAAAGACGTAAAAGACTTACGCCCATCAGACCCGGACTATGTCATTCTTACTGGCCGTTGCCAGCGCAACCGTTTGCCCTATTTAATGAAATATGAACGCAACACGCAACCGCTGAAGCTTCAAGATTTCGCTATGGATGTTACACATTATATGGTTTCAGGTTGTTACCCAGTCGGGGATGACTATTTCGAATGGTCTGATGGTGCCTCTAGTCAACTTAAGGTCAACACAAATGAGTTGTTAGGTACTCCAGGCTGTCCACACTGTGGCAATGTTTCGGCATTCGGAATGTGTGCATGTGGCGCTATTATGTGTCTGAACGGGCCTGGTACCGTCGTGTGTCCATGGTGTGAGAAGGAAGTAGTATTTAACGCTGGCAGTAGCGATGAAAATGGCTTTGATGTTAATCGTGCTCGTGGATAGGATTATATGACAGATTCAATCAATGAAACTAAAGCGTATCAATTAGTCAGACATTTATTTGGTGAAAGTGGTCCACTTTCACCCCTCAGAAAGTCCTGTACCGATGCTGATGAATCAAACTTCGCCAAGGATGAAAAATTTAACCGTGATACTAAAGCTTATCTGAAATTAGTAGCTAAGCATTGGAATGAGATAAACGGGAAAAAGCAAATAACCGTATTTGAGTTTCCGAATCTGTTAAAAGATGAAGAAAGTATCATCCCCCTTCCCATCAATCAAGAAAACAACAATCCAAAAGCTAAAAATTTAACAGAGCAATCTGCGTCTGAAGCTCCACAAAACTCGAATACTCAGATTGAAAGTAGTTCCCCATCCACAATGAGTCCAGAAAGTTTAAAGAATAAACATGGTGTTGTTCCTAGTAATACTTCAATGATCACGAATCCAATTATGCCGAGTCCAAAGATTTCGTTTAGTTTGCAAAATGCCAAAGTTGGTGAACATTATTCTGCTGAATTGCTGATTCAAGGCGAGACTGAACACAAGCAAGTAGTTATAAAAAATATCTTGCTTCCAGAGGGTTCCGGACTTTCTTCTCTCGCCCCAGATTTCAGAAAAGTCACGGGCTTTCCTTTAAAAGATGGTGAACACAAGGTGCAAGTACAATACCAATTTCAGGATGCTAGGTCAGATCATCCATTGATTTCCGGAGAATTCATCCTATTTATTAATCCTGATCCGAAATCACTTTGGCAAAAAAACGAGCCGGACAGCAATTTACCTTATCAAAAGAAACACGAAGATAAGTGCTTCGTCCAAACAATAGACGACCATTTCATGGTGGCGGCAAGTAGACGTGGCCGTTCCCATGAGCATAGCGGGACCTTCCGTGATGACGATTTCCTTCTGGCTTCTGAACATGGTTGGGATATTCTTGCCGTGGCAGACGGTGCAGGCAGCGCAAAAAGCTCCCGAAAAGGATCAGAGCTTGCCGTGCAAAAGTCGATGGAATTTCTGATAAATTCCCTGGCTACCCAAAGTGAAAAAATAGAACGGGAAGCGACTACGTGGTTTTCTGATCAAATTGGGAGTCAACACAACGTTAAGTCGGCCCTGTACGAGGCGTTCGGCAGAGCTGCTTTTGTTGCAGTCAAGGCTATCGAAGAAGAAGCGGCATCTATGAATGCCAACCCCAAAGACTATTCAACGACGCTATTATTAGCGGGACACAAAAAATTGCCGATTGGGCATTTCTTCGCCGCTTATTGGGTAGGCGATGGTGGCGTTGGGGTTTACGAGAAAGGAAAAAATATTCAGCTATTAGGTGAAGTAGACAGTGGTGAATTCGCAGGGCAGACCCGCTTCCTTGATAAACAGGTAATGACTCCTGATGATGTGATGAAGCGGTTGCGGTTTACAATTACGGATGACTTTACCGGCTTGGTATTAATGACAGACGGAATCACAGACCCAAAATTTGAGACTGACAATAATCTTGCCAATCTGCAGAAATGGGATGAGCTGTGGGTGGAGCTTGAACCGGTGCTGGCAAACAAAAATACAGTGTCTGATGAATTACTGGAATGGCTGGAGTTCTGGTCTCCAGGTAATCATGATGACAGAACCATCGCACTGCTTTACAAATAACTACCATGACAAAAGCTAACATTATCAAGACCCAAACAACGGACGGTACGCCTGTCGAATTCGAGGATGAAATAAGAGCCTCTGGTGGAATGAAAGATGTTTATTTCAGCCCTGACAAAAGCTATGTGGTTGCATTTTTTAGGGAGAAACAGGATTACCAAGCCAAAGAACGGCTTGAGATGATCGCTGGAAAATTTAGAGAAGGCATTTACAACAACGTTGGTAGTGAATATTGGAAAAATGTATATTGTTGGCCTACGCACGTCGTTGAATATAACGGCCAGCTTGGAGTTGTTGCCCCGTTTTATCAAAAGCAGTTTTTCTTTGAGTATGGCTCAAAAAATAATGACTTTTTAGGTATCAAAGGCAAAGATAAGGAAGGAAAGTGGTTTGCAAGTGCAAATAACCAAAATCGCTTTCTGGACTCTAGGGAGCGTGGTGATTGGCAAAACTATATTCGTATGGGAATTCTTATAAGCAGAGCAGTAAAAAGACTGCATGCTGCGGGACTTGCGCATTCAGATTTATCGTATAAAAACGTTTTAGTGAATCCCATTAACGGAGCAGCATGCGTCATCGATCTTGATGGCCTGGTTGTGCCGGGCAAATTTCCACCCGATGTGGTTGGAACCCCTGATTTTATAGCTCCTGAAGTCGTTACGACTCTTCATTTGAAGTTGGGAGACCCCAGCAAAAATCTTCCGAACATCAATACAGACCGTCACGCCTTGGCTGTATTGATATACATGTATCTGCTTTATCGCCACCCTCTGAGAGGTGATAAGGTTAATGACATGGACCCTCAAACAGATGAAGCGCTGTCTATGGGGGCAAAGTCACTTTTCGTAGAGCACCCCACTGATACTAGCAATCGTATCAAAGTGGCAAATGTTAAACCAACCGAGCTGCCATGGAAGGATACTTCGAAAATTCCATATACTGTTGCTGGGCCTTATTTATCAGAATTATTTCAGAAAGCATTTATTGATGGGTTGCATGATCCATCTAAGCGTCCGACAGCCGATGAATGGGAATTCGCCCTAGTAAAAACAATCGACCTGATTCAACCCTGTCAGAATACCAGTTGCGATCAGAAATGGTATGTATTCGATAATTCGACAAAGCCGAAATGCCCATTCTGCGGAACTCCCTACAAGGGTAAACTTCCCGTGTTGAACCTATACTCATCTCGGAAAGAGGGGCAATTCCGTCCTGAAAATCACAGGTTGATGGTTTATACCAACCAATCTCTTTTTCAATGGCACACCAACCGCAATGTGGTACCCAACGAGCGGATTACGGACGAGCAGAAAAAACGCGAAGGCTATTTCGTACTGCACAACAATGTTTGGTATCTCGTCAACGAACTGATGAATGAACTAATGGATGTCACCGAGCCTAATAACAATAAAGTCATTCCGGTAGGTGGCAAGGTGGAATTAACCGAAGGAAGGAAACTGCTATTCTCAAAGCAGGATGGTGGTCGGCTGGCTGTGGTTCAGCTTGTTGAAGGAAAATAATGATTACCACAAAAAGCCAATAAGGTTGTGTAACCGGCTGATGAAAGACTCACGGCCTATGCGGCCTATGGCTCTTGAGGGAACGCGAGCGGCCTGGAAGCGCAAATCAGAGTCCGCAGGGAAGATCGCTCAGCAGCCTGAGCAGGCCAAGGAACAAAACCGCGACAGGGGTATGAGCCGTTAGGTAGGCTGTTTTCCCCATCATATTATTTCTAACGCATTGATTTAATAATGAACTGTAAAGTTTCGTGATTTTTGGCGTACATCCTTGGTTTTGACGGCATATTATTTTTGGAGATTTTTATGAATAATGGGTGCATTTAAACAAACAACAGAAATGTTTCATAGGCTTTATAAGCGATTGCAATTGTGATTTATGTGGACAAACTAACGATACCATTGGCCGAAGTGTAGAGATAGAGTTGCTCTATGAACCTGTACGTCGGTCTATATTTATTACCCCATTTATTCTTTAGACTAAAAAGTCAGACAGTTTAAATACCCCTAAAAATCATACGATCAGAACGGGCTAATTTTGAGAAGTTAAAAACAGGTTGAAAATCTTTCTGGATAAAGTATTCAGCATAATTCCATGAAACATTTCTGGAGGTATAAATAAATCTGGTGTACGGTGCTCTTGAAAAAAGGTGGCGCCCTCTGCTGAAATAAGATTGACGAGATCAAATAACAGCAAAAAAGGTACGCCATGAATAAAGATAACGCAAAAGGGTTTAGCACGCCAGGAACAATCAATGACAATCTGACAGAGTTATTGAGATTGGGTGCCAGGGGATTGATTGAGAAAGCGGTAGAATCTGAACTGCAATTTTTTCTCAATCAGTATGAGAATGTGACAGACCTCAGAGGGCGAAAAACGATTGTCCGTAATGGTTACTTACCCGAACGGGAACTATTGACCGGCCTTGGGCCGATAGAGGTCAGGGTGCCTAAGGTACGAGATCGTTCCGGTGGCGGGATTAAGTTTAATTCAGCGATCGTTCCACCCTATGTCCGAAAGGCTAAACGGATTGAAGCGGCGCTGCCCTGGCTGTATTTACGCGGAATCTCCACGGGAAATATGCAGGAAGCCTTATCGGTACTGTTGGGAGATGAGGCGAAAGGTTTATCGCCAGCGGTAGTCAGCCGATTGAAAGCCCAATGGACGGAAGATTATCTCGCTTGGAATCGCCGCGACTTGTCGGATGAAAGGGTTGTGTATGTCTGGGCTGATGGCATTTATTCAACGCTGAGAGGCGAAGATGACCGTCTATGCTTGCTCGTCATGGTTGGTGTTAATGAGTTAGGCGAAAAACGCTTGCTCGCCCTATCGGACGGTTATCGTGAATCCAAGGTTTCTTGGCTCGATCTCATACAAGACCTGGAGTCTCGGGGCCTCAAGAAGCCGCCGAAATTGGCGATAGGCGATGGCGCCTTGGGCTTCTGGGCGGCTTTGGACGAGGCTTGGCCGCAAACCCGCTGCCAACGCTGTTGGGTACATAAAACAGCCAATGTCCTGAATGAGTTGCCGAAATCGATACACGGCAAGGCCAAGGCTGGGCTGCATGAAATTTGGATGGCCGAAACCAAAGTCCAGGCGGAAAAGGCATTTGATCAGTTTGTGAAGATTTATAGTGCGAAGTATCCCAAGGCGGTTGGTGTTCTGGTCAAGGATCGGGCGGCATTGCTCAGTTTCTACGACTTTCCGGCTGAGCACTGGGTGCACATTCGAACAACCAACCCCATTGAATCGAGCTTTGCCACCATTCGCCACCGGACGACAAGAACCAAAAACTGCGTCTCGCGGAATACGCTTTTAGGTTTAGTTTTTCAGTTGGCGCTGGCAGCTGAAAGAAGCTGGTTGAAGTTACGCGGCTTTAAGCGCTTAACGGACGTGGTACAAGGTATAAAGTTTCAGGACGGTATCGCCGTTTTAGAAGAAGCGAACGATAGTGAATATGAACAGCAGAATACCGCTACCTAATTCAAAATGCCCATACACCAAATTTGACTATATCTCTTAAAAAATTTATACCAATGTGTATATCCATGCAAAGGAAGCGGGTCTCGC
>Ga0233425_10008559_pt1 | contig 13520 bp, 10 predicted proteins | sample Watercolumn_Towu_2_FD_181712 | JGI IMG/M metagenome (GOLD analysis project Ga0233425, IMG submission 181712) | Freshwater microbial communities from Lake Towuti, South Sulawesi, Indonesia - Watercolumn_Towuti2014_140_MG | ecosystem: Environmental > Aquatic > Freshwater > Lake | place...
CCCGGCCCAGGGATCAATTTGCAAGAAAACCACGCCAAACAGCCGACAAACTTGCAATAACCACTACTTCAGCTTGCCCGAAGCGCCTCAAATGTCAAAGGCTTCTGAGTTCTTCACGGACGACGAATGACTAACGCTCGCCAAATAAATACTAACGACACGCCCTAGGATTATGAGCGTCGGGCTAGAACGGGTGATACTGATAGAGCCAATTCTCCGAAAGCGCTTCGTCGCCGTTCTTGAGAAACAGCCGCATTTCAACCGGTTCAGAGCCTGCTACGGTCAGGTCGAATTGCGCTCGCCAGTGACCCGGCACATTGTCGAAAACCGCTTCGGTGAACACGTAGGAGAAGGTTCCGCGCGAGGCCCACAACACGGGTTCGGGTTTCACGCCGAAGGGAAGCTTGGCGAGCGGATCGCCAAGAAACTCCACCATGAATTTGCGCACGCCCTTGGGCCGCGGCTTCCCGGGCTGGCCGCCGTTGCCGAGCCTGGTCGCGACGCAGCGCGCAAGCTTCGTCGGGTAAGGCTCGTCGGCGAGCCAGTGCAGCCGATAGGAATATTCGAAGGATGCGCCAGGAACGGCGGGCTTCTCGGGGACCCAGAGCACGACTATGTTGTCGTGAATCTCATCGTCCGTCGGGATTTCGATGAGTTGAATCGCGCCCTTGCCCCAGTCGCCCTTGGGTTCGATCCATACGCTCGGGCGGCGGTCGTAGAAGACGTTGTCGAGATAGTGGTCGTAAATGCGGTCGCGTTGCATCAGGCCGAAGCCCTTGGGATTATTGTCGCCAAACGCCGACGCCATGACCCGGTTCGGATTGTTCAACGGCCGCCAAAGGCGCTCGCCAGAGCCGGTCCACATGCTCAGCCCGTCGGAGTCATGCACTTCGGGCCGCCAGTCGATGGCCATCGGCTTCATGGTCTCCGAGAACCAGAACATCGAGGTGAGCGGGGCGATCCCAAAGCGCGTGAAGGCGCCCCGCAAATACAGGGCGCAGTCGATGTCCATGACGACGCCTTTCCCGCGCGTCATCAGGAAGCGATAGGCGCCGACGATTGAAGGTCCTTCAAGCAGCGCATGCAGGACGACGCCGTCCGTCGTCTCGGGGCCGACGTAAATCTCGGTGAAATCGGGGAACTCCTCACTCGCTCCGGCCTGCCAAGTGTCGAGCGCGACGCCGCGCGCCGACATCCCATATTGGCGCAATTCGCCGATCGCCCGGAAATATGACGCGCCGAGGAACGCGACCCAGTCGTTTCTTTTCCAGTCGAGAGCGCCGTCCTTAGCTTCCTGGATGCGAAATCCCGCGAAACCGGCGCCGGCCGGCAGTTGGCGCGCGATCGAGTCCGCCGGCATGTTGAAGTAGCTGGTATCGTAAAAAACCTCGCGCGCTTCGCCATTTTCGACGACATGCACGCGCACGGCCTTTTTGAAAAACATGCCGAGATGGAAGAATTCGACTGGGAAGCGCTCCTTGGTGTCGGCGAAAAGCGCATGGTCGGTATTGTAGGTGATCTGTCCCCACTTCTCGTAATCAATCTGTGAGGTGATCTCTGGGGAGGGAATATTCGGCCTGCGGTAGGGCTCCTTGATGAGCCGCTCCGCTCTCTGCTTGAGCGCCTCGAAGGAGAATGCCTTCGGTTCGCCAAGCCGGAGATTGGAGACGCTCGTCGCCGCCTCGCTGCGGGGCGCGCCGACCGCGCCTAGCGCGCTTGTCGCCGCCGCCGCCTTGAGAAAGGAGCGACGATCCTGCTTCTCGACCATCTCGGCGTCCTTGTTGCGAAGTTTGGGAGATGCGCGCTTGGGTCTGCGGCCGCCGCGAGCCTGTCGTGGGGCGCGAGTCATGAAGGCGCGGGACCTTGCTCAGCCGCGAATCGGCTCATTGCGAATGGCGGTTCGCATGAAGAAGTAGAGTCCGACGAGGCCAGCGAGGGAGAAGATGATTTCGAGCGCCCGGCTGACGAGGGGATCGAGCTGGAACAGGCCGCCCAGCGCCCAGCCCGCCGCCCAGGACGCGCCGACAAGCTCGGTGCCGACGAGGATCGCCACAGCGACGAGCGTCGACAAGTGCAGATAGTTGATGGGCTTCTGGCTCATGACGCCATTCTCGAGCTCAACCCGTTGGAAGGCGGCCGACGCCGCGCTCGCGTCCTGCTATAGCAAAGCCTGTCGCAAGGCAAGCCGGACCCGCCGCGCCAGAGCCCGTCGACGCGCGAGAAGCCACGGTTTTGCAAGGCGAATTCGGCCGAAGCGCCGCCGGCCGCCTTTTGCCTTCTCCCAGTTTTTTCCGCTTGTATGTTTTGGCGCCGCAATGATAATCGCGCCACCGAAGCGCGGCGCATTCGCACGTCGCGCGCGCGAAAGGGCGACGCTTGTCCCAACCCGCCAGCAAGAGCTACCTCAACCGCAAATCCGTCCATAGAATCATCGCCGATCACGCCGCAGCCGAGGGCGACGGGCTCAAGCGCGCGCTTGGCTGGGCGTCGTTGATGTCGCTTGGGGTCGGCGGAATTATCGGCGCCGGCATTTTCGTGCTGACCGGCGCGGCGGCGGCGAATTACGCCGGGCCGGGCGTGATGATCTCCTTCCTGCTGTCGGGACTCGCCTGCGCCTTCGTCGCGCTCTGTTACGCCGAACTCGCGGCCCTCATCCCTGTCTCGGGCAGCACGTACACATACACTTACGTGACGCTTGGCGAGATCTTCGCCTGGATTATCGGGTGGAATCTCGTGCTCGAATACGCCGCTGGCGCGGCCACCGTCGCCGTCGGCTGGGGCGGCTATTTTAATCGCGTGATGCAAGGGTTCGGCATAAATCTGCCGCCCGAACTGACCACCGCCTTTTTCGCCGATCCGACTGCGCATGGGGCGCCGCCGGACGCCGTGCATGGGTTGTTCAATGTTCCGGCCGCCGGGATCATCCTGTTGCTGACCGCGCTGCTTATACGCGGCACGACCGAGTCGACGCTGTTCAATAACGTCATCGTCGCCATCAAGGTCACCGTGGTGCTGATGGTGATCGTTTTCGGCGCCGCGCATGTGGATGGCGCCAATTGGTCGCCGCTCATTCCAGACAACTCCGGGGAGTTCGGAATCTATGGCTGGAGCGGCGTGGTGCGCGGCGCTTCGGTCGTCTTCTTCGCCTATATCGGATTCGACTCAGTCTCGACGGCGGCGCAGGAGGCGCATAATCCACAAAGGGACGTGCCGATTGGAATCATCGGCTCGCTCATCATCTGCACGATTCTCTATATCGCCGTCGCGGCGGTGGCGACCGGCGTCGTCAATTACAAGGAGCTCGGCGTTCCGGACCCAATGGCGCTGGTGATGGATCGCACCGGCGTCTCTTGGCTCGCCTGGGCCGTTAAACTCGGCGCGCTTGCCGGACTGACCACGGCGATTCTGGTGCTGCTCTACGGCCAAACGCGCATCTTCTTCGCAATGGCGCATGACGGCCTGCTGCCGCCGATTTTCGCAAGGCTTCACCCGGAATGGCGTACGCCCGCCGTGAGCCAGATCCTCGTCGGCGTCGTCGTGGCGCTCGCGGCGGGTCTGTTGCCCCTCGATATTCTCGGCGAAATGGTGAGCATCGGCACGCTGGCGGCCTTTGCGCTTGTCTGCATGGCGGTCATCCAACTGCGCAAAATGCATCCCGAAATCAGTCGGCCTTTCCGAGCGCCCGGGATTCCTTGGCTGCCGATCGCCGGCATTTTGTCCTGTCTGGCGCTAATGGTCGCGCTTCCGCTCGATACTTGGCTGCGGCTCCTGATCTGGACCGGAATCGGAATCGCAATCTACCTCGTTTACGGGCTCAAGCACGCCAAACGCCTTCATTAACCGGCCGGTGCGCTTGGATTGACCCCCGGAAAGCGCAGACTGAGGAACTCTTGGCTGCCGGCGCGGTTACGGCTCAAGTCCCCCGATTCGGAACAATCGGGGGCGTGACCTTTCGAAAGAGTCGAACGTGGTTCTGGCAATATGAATGCGCCGGCCATCGTCTGGTTTCGCAATGATTTGCGCATCGCGGACAATCCGGCGCTTACCGCGGCTGCGCGGACAGGAGCGCCGCTCGTCGCGCTTTACATTCTGGACGACGAAAGTCCCGGCGAATGGCGCACCGGCGCCGCGGCGCGCTGGTGGCTGCACCATTCCCTGGCCGCGCTGTCTCAAAGCCTCGCCGAGCGAGGCGTGCAGCTGACGCTGCGCCGCGGGCGCGCCCAATATGTCTTTGAACAGATCATCCCCGAAACTGGCGCCGGCGCTGTCTTCTGGAGCAAGCTCTACGAACCCTGGGCGATGCGGCGCGACGAGGAAATCATCACGCAGCTTCGGGACGATGGCGTCGAAACCCATTGTTTTCACGAATCTTTGCTTTTTGAGCCGGAGACGCTCCGCACCAAACAGGGCGAGAGCTTTCGCGTGTTCACGCCTTTCTGGCGCGCCTGTCTCGCGGCACCGCCGCCTGAGGCTCCTCTGCCGGCGCCGACAGGTCTACACGCCGCGCCGCTCCCGCCCGACAGCGACGATCTCGACGCATGGCGGCTGCTGCCGCAGAACCCGGACTGGGCGGGCGGCATGCGCAAGGCCTGGCTTGTCGGCGAGACGGCGGCCCGCGCCGAGCTTGCAGACTTCGCGCGCCACCATGTCGTCGACTATAAGGCGGAACGCGACTTCATGGGACGGGTCGGCGTTTCGCGGCTTTCCCCGCATCTGCATTTCGGCGAACTGTCCCCGCGCGAAGTCTGGCGCGCCATCAGCGAGCCCGCCAGCATCGGCGGCGAAGCATATCTACGCGAGCTCGGCTGGCGCGAGTTCTGCCATCACCTGCTTATCGCTCACTGGGACCTGCCTGAACGCCCGTTGGACAGGAGCTTCGAGCGCTTCCCCTATCGCGACGACGAAACGGCGCTCGACGCTTGGCGCAACGGTCAGACCGGCTATCCGCTCGTCGACGCGGCGATGCGCGAATTGTGGATCACCGGCTGGATGCATAATCGCGCGCGTCTCGTATCGGCAAGCTTCCTAATCAAGCATCTGCTCATCGATTGGCGGGAAGGAGAGCGCTGGTTCTGGGACACTCTGGTTGACGCCGATCTCGCCAACAACAGCGCTAACTGGCAGTGGGTGGCGGGCTGCGGGGCCGACGCCGCGCCGTATGTCCGCATCTTCAATCCCGCGCTTCAGGGCGAGAAATTCGATCCGGACGGCGCCTATGTGCGCTTTTACGTGCCTGAGCTCGCGGCGCTCGACGCCCGCTACATCCACCGTCCCTGGGCGGCGCCCGAGGAGGTTTTGCGCGCCGCCGGCGTGCGGCTGGGCGTTACCTATCCCCATCCGATCGTCGATCATGCTGAGGCGCGCGATCGCGCGCTCGCAGCTTTCGAGTCGATGCGGAGCCACGCGCTGTTGCGACCCGCGTAGCGCACGACCCCGTCATTGCGAGGAGGCGGAGCCGACGACGCAATCCAGAAGTGTGGAAACTTGGATTGCTTCGGGTGGTCAACGAACCGAATATCCTACCCAGAAGTTTTGCTACCTGCACCTTTGGCGTAATCTTGAAATTGCAATTATGCGAGCCCGATATGCAGCAAAACGCGAACGTTCGTTATCAAGTATTTGTAAGCTCGACGTTTCGAGACTTGCGCGCAGAACGCCAGGCTGCCCTCGATGCGATATTGGAGCTAGGTCATTTCCCTGCAGGAATGGAGATCTTCCCCGCCGCAGACGCGACGCCATGGGAGCTAATCGAATCGATTATTCGCGACTCTGATTACTATGTCCTGATCATTGGCGGCAGATACGGCTCAGCGGGGCCTGAAGGCATAAGCTATACCGAGATGGAGTATGAGCTCGCGCTAAGACTCAAGAAGCCCATTCTTGCATTTCTACACGGTAACCCAGACGCAATACCCGCCGGACAGTCTGAGATGGATGGGAAAGCCCGTCAACGCCTGGAAGCTTTTCGGCAACGGGTCTCGGATAGGCACACGAAAAATTGGTCGAACAAAGACGAACTTAAAACCGCGGTTCTACTCGCTCTCGTTCATGCGATTAGAACCATACCAGCAGCCGGATGGGTGCGCAACGAAGGGCTCGATAATCGGGAACTCCTAAAGCGCCTTGTTACTCTACAAGCGCGTCACGACGAGTTGGAAGAAGAAGCCAAGGCATTGCGCAAAGCTTCAAGCCAGCTCTCATTCGCCGAAAACCTTCAAAGCATGGACGAGGAGTTTCCGGTGGACGTTAGAGAGACCAAGGGGGGAGAATCTTTTACCGTTTCGATGACGTGGAATGCGCTCTTCTACGGCCTCGCACGATACATGCTCATACCAATTGAAGAATGGGACTTGAACCGTCTGATCTGTGGAATGGTTGCGAGTGTTCTCGTCAATACGCCGCGCGGCGACCAATTTGTAGTCGATAAAACGAAGGACCAAATCGGTCAGGTCAGAAGAGCAATTGGAGTAAACCAAAGCTCTGTTACCACTATCATGCTACAATTTATGGCGCATGGCCTAGTTGAGCCATGGGTTGTTGAAAGACAGCGCGCTCTATTGGGGCGAGATAGGGTTGAAAATGTCGAGTGCTGGGTGCTTACAACCGAAGGGCGACGGCGATTCCTAAGTAGAGCAGCCGTCCGTGCGGAATGAACTGAGCTAAAATTACCACGTGAAGTTCGGTCGCTCCGTTTATAATTGCTTTGACGCTCAACCGGTCCTGGCGAAGCCGACGAAGCAATCTAGAGGCGCGAGCAGAAATCTGGACTGCCTCCCTGCGCTACAATGACGCGACCGCTCGCAAATTTGGCCCTGACCCGGTAAAGCCGGCGGCATGGTTCAACATATTCGTCCCTTCGAAGAAATCCGCATATTGCTGGCCGGTCTGCCTGGCCCCGATCTAGAGGCCGCGGCGGCGGCGCGGGCGCGCGACAGCCTGCTGACCAAACCGCCTGGCGCTCTCGGGCGCCTTGAGGAAATCGCCGAATGGCTCGCCGCCTGGCAGGGCAGGGCGGAGCCGTCGATCGAACGTCCGCTCGTCGCCGTTTTCGCCGCCAATCATGGCGTCGTGGCGCAAGGCGTCTCGGCTTTCCCAGCGAGCGTCACACAACAGATGGTGGCGAATTTTTTAAGCGGCGGCGCGGCGATCAATCAGATCTGCAAGTCGCACGGCGTTGGCCTCAAGGTCTATGAACTCGCTCTCGAGCGTCCGACCGAGGACTTTACGCAAGCGCCGGCGATGGACGAACGCGAGGCGGCGGCGACCTTCGCCTATGGGATGGAGGCGATTGAGGGCGACGTCGACCTCCTCGCCCCGGGCGAGATGGGCATCGGCAACACGACGAGCGCGGCGGCCGTCTATACGGCGCTCTACGGCGGGCCGGCCTCGCGCTGGACGGGGCGCGGCACGGGACTCGACGACGCCGGGCTTTCGCGCAAGAACGCCGCGATCGACGCTGCGCTGACGCTGCATGGCCCGCATCTTGCTGACCCTTTAGAAATCCTGCGTCGCCTCGGCGGGCGGGAAATCGCGGCGATGATGGGCGCAATCGCCGCCGCGCGGATGAACCGAATTCCCGTGGTGCTTGACGGCTATGTCGTCTGCGCCGCCGCCGCGCTGCTCCATGCGATCGCGCCTGACGCGGTCGCGCATTGCATCGCCGGCCATGTCTCTGCGGAGGGCGCGCATCGCGAGGTTCTCACGCGGCTTGGCAAGCGGCCGCTGCTCGATCTCGACATGCGGCTTGGCGAAGGCTCTGGCGCCGCGCTCGCCATCGGCCTGATCAAAGCGGCGCTCGCGTGTCACCGCGACATGGCGACCTTTGAAAGCGCGGGCGTTTCGGAGAAATCGAAATAAACGCAATGGCTCGGCTTTGTTCTCAAGAAACTGTCACATACGCATGCGCATTGAAGTCAAAATCCAGGGCGCGCCGTTAAGGCCGCTAAGGAGCGCGGTTGCATGATCTCGAGCCTTTCATCTGTCTATCCGGCCGTGCTGATTGCGGCGCTCGCGGCGGCGCTGCTCTTCCATTTGAGCCGGATCTTGGGTTCGCAGCGGCTGGTTCATGCGGCCTACGCGGCAGCCGCCGCAGGGCTGATCTATCTGTTAGGCGCCGCAGCCTTTGGCTGGGAGTTCCAAGGCCAAAGCGCACTGCTTTGGGTTTATCTCGGGCTGTTCATTCTCGCTGGCGCTATGGCGGCGCGTAGGCGCGTGACGCTTGGCGCTATTGGCCTGCCATGGCTCTCGGCGATGATCCAGCTCGGCGTCGTCGCTTACATGTTCGCGCCGGAGTCGTTTCGAAAGCCGCCGGTGACGGCGGCGTTGTTCCTGTATTTCCTCTTCGAGGCGCTCGTATGGCTGCGCGGGCGAGAGGAGGCGCCGGCGAACCCCGCCAACAGCGACGATCGGGAGCGGCCGCCGCTTGTGCCGCCGAAACGTCGTCGGGGACCTGCAGAGGCCTCGCTTGCGGCCGCCGCCCTGGCGATCGCCTATCTGCTTGTTGTGTGGCCGCCTATTTCTAGCGTCGGGCCGGAGTCGGCGACGGCGCGGCAGCAGGAGCCGCAGCCTGAGCAGAGCGCCGAGAACAGCGAAACTGCGGCGTCCGAGGAGCCGGCGACTGAGTCTGCCGCGGAGGGTGAGGCGCCGAAGACGGGAAGCGCAGAAAGCGTGCCGGCGGAAGCCGCGCCGCAAGTCGCAGCCGGCGAGCCGGCGGCGCCTTCCGCGCCCGCCGCGCCGCAAGTCGCAGCCAGCGAGCCGGCGGCGCCTCCCGCGCCCGCCGCGCCGAAAGACCCCGGAGTTTATACGGCGCGCGCCGGTGACACCTTCAAGTCCATCGCCAAGCGTCTCTATGGCTCGGCCGCCAAGTGGCGCGAGATCGCTAACGTCAATCCCGAGGTGAAGTCGAAAAAGCTGCGAGCCGGTCAGCTCATCAAGCTGCCGTCCGCGCCGACTCGATGAACGCCAGCGATTAATCGCTCGCTCAAAGCGCCGCGTCTGAACTGGCGCTCGCGCCTTCTTCGCAGGCCGAGAATTGAATCGTCTCCTGCTCGGTCATGACGAAATCGAGCCGCTGGTCATGCGGCTCGATCGGCACGTGGTTGGCTTCCTGGCAGGAATAAGCGACGCCGATAGCGATCACCGGCTTTGTGGCCCGAAGCGCAGAGAGCGTGGCGTCATAGATGCCGCCGCCATAGCCGAGCCGAAACCCGCGCCTATCGAAGGCGGCGAGCGGCGAAAAAACAATGTCCGGGTCGTGAGCAGGCTTGTCGTCGGAAGGCTCCGACAGGCCGAATGGTCCTTTGACGAGGTCGTCGCCCGGCGTGAACGCTCTAAAGACCAGCGGATGACGCACCTTGTGCATCAGCGGCAGCGTCACGCGATAGCCTTCGGCGACTAGAGCATCGATCAGCGGGCGGGTGTTCAACTCGCTGCGGATTGGCCAGTAGACGGAAACCACCCGAGGCGCATCCAGCGCCGTGTTGCGCGCAATGTCGGCGACGAGCGCGACCCCGCGGCGCGCGACTGAAGCCGCCGCCTCATGCGCCTCGCGCGGCGTGACGAGATCGCGGCGCGCCAGCGAACGGCGCCGCAGCTCGGCTTTCAAATCGCTCATCTGAGAGGAATAGCAGGGAAGGAGAGTGCGGGCCACAAGAGCCGTGGGACATCGATCCCGGGAACCTACAACGTAGGTGGGCGCCGTGTGGCCAAGCCCACGAGCGAGGCCAGGGACAGCTCCCATAAGGATCGATAAGGCCCCGGGGATAATAGTCCTGCACGCACCCCGTAGCGCCGCCCGATGAATGTAGCGTCGCGCGCGGCGCGGCGCCACAGGGGAAGATGCAGTTTTCGCTTCTTCGAAGTTTACATCGCCGGGGCTTGTCTTGGCGTCAGTTCGCCCTAACGTCGAGATATTACGTTATTTTTTTGGAGGGCGTCATGACGCCGTTTTTCCTTTCGGCTTTTATCGCGGCGGTTTCGTTTTTTTGGCTGCTTATGCGTTCATCGGATCCGAAGCGAGGAGCCGACGCAATTTCCTCCATGGGCGAGGGCGATTCCAGCGAAAGCGTTCCTTCAAAAAAAACCTGCGCCGGTCGACGCCCTATCGACCCGCAAGCATTGCTGTTCGGTTCTTTGGCTTTTCTACTCGCCCTCGTCTTTGTCGCGCTGATCGAATATGTGCTGTTCGCTTTTCACGCGCCCTACGTGCTTGGTCGCATCGATCAGATGATTGTTATTTTTCAGAGTCCGGCGATGAGGCGGATTTTCTTGGGCGCAATTTTCGGCGTGATTTTTGGCTACTGGACCCACGCCATTGTTATGCGCGCCGCGCGTGGCGGCGTGGAGAACGAGAAGCCGGAAAGCTTTACTGGGGACTTGTTCGTTTGGGTGAGTTTGCTTTTGGTGTTTCTTGTCGGAGTCATAGATGCCGACATGTTGACTAAAATTGCGCGCTTTGGCGGCAATGTGAAACTCCCCGGAGGAGTCGAACTCTCTCTTGGAAACAAAGATGATGGACGCGCCGACACGTCCTTCGCGCAGATCGTGCCGCCGGTCAGTTCGCAAGCTTCGACTTACGCTGCGCCGAATGCTTCGTCAGGATTAGATAATCTCGCGGAATTAAGCGAGGCAGCAAGACGAGATGGCCTTTTTCTAGCGTTAAAGAGAAGGATGGCTGGGAAAGAAAGCGGAAATGCTGTATCGAACGCGCTAAAAAATTGTGGAGACAACGGAATAGTAGACGAACCAATCTGTATCATAGGTAAACATATCAATTCTCTTAATACATTTTATGGAAAGATTGGCGAGTGTCTTAAAGCTTATGTTAAGCGATATCAGGATGACCGAGATGCAGCCGAAGCGCTTATGCCTATAGCTAAAATTTTAATTATTAAACTTATGCCAAGTGCTGCTGATTCTGATAATAAAGCAGTTATGCGTATTAGAGATAATATTATCGGCATATACAATTCTTATTGTAATAATAAACAAATAGGAACTCTTGGCGGTGAGTTGTCCGACACATACATCGTCGAACATTTTGCCAAGGCAGAAAACTTAGCAGCTCCATATCATTGGAATGCTGTGGCGGCAATATTGGCATATAATCGTAAATATGCGGCAGCAATTAATATTCTTGATAGTTGGCTAGCGAGATATCGTGGAGGATTAAGCTCTAATGCCCATAGCGCGGAGGCAAGAGAGCAGTTGATGGAGGTTTATGAGATTCGAGTCCGTAGCATGATTGCCGGATATATATATGAATGGCTTAACAGCGAGCCCAATGTTAAAACTAAAGCCCTGCTTGATTATCATGCGAACAATCTAAATTCGGCTATAAAAATCCTTCAAGAATCGATAACTAATATCATCTCTCCTTGGAGTGGGGCCACTTCAGAAAATATCTCAGTAAATAGGATATGTGACGGCGGTCACTTTTTAAGAGAATTTAAGTGGAGAATTACGGTAGTTGATCAGCTTGGGCCGGAATCTAGAAAATACGTCGGAGTAAATCAGCTGAATGTCTGGCGAATGGCGCTTTCATATACAAGCACCCTGATTTCGCTCAAGCAAACATGGATCGACGTCGTTCTATCGAGCGAGGACTACCAAAATTTATACGCGTTCGATGCGCAGAAATACGCGAATGAACTCAAAGAGATTGATACAGATTGCATGAAAGTTATAAATCCGGTCGATGGTTCAAATGGGGAATATTATGCAAATCTGCTGAAAGCGGAAAACCTCTATTGGTATGCGCGCGTTACACGGGCTAACGCATTGGCGCCCAATGAGCCCGATATGCGAAGAGAGCGTCTGCAGGATGCGCTTGGGGCGGCGCGAGAAGGCCTAGCGCGGATAGCCTGGCGCGCGGAACAACAGCGCTTGGAACGACGAGAGGATCGCCGCAAGGCGGAACCTTGCTATGACCGCGTCACGGCCGCAGACGCAAGCGCGAATGGAAATGAAGCCGTGCGGATGGCGCATTCAAAGCTTCGAACACCGATCGCAGAGGCGGTCTCAAAAGAATGCAGGAATGAATTTGCTTTCAAAATCTCTGGAACGGAAGAAATTCGTGACGTAGAGCGTCTTTCTGAGATCATCCGCCAACTCAACGCCGACCTAAATTGAGTCAAAAAAAGTTCCGGCGCGATGCGCCGGAACGTTTGAAAGCCCTTGTCTGATAATTTAGGGCCCTCTGACTTGAGCGGCGACAATCGCAACCTGCGCGACCAGAGCCGCGGTCGTATATAGGGCTAAAATAACTTTGCTCATAACTCCGCCCTCCTTTGAAGGATGACGGTTTTCATATTGGCTCCATAATTGGGTTGGCGCAAGGCGAATCTGATAACAAATGTGAAGACTTAGGCGAGTTCAGCCTCCCACGCCGGATTTTGTTCGACGCATGGCGCATATTCGTTCGCGCGCTTAATCCGCGTCAGCGTGAAGAGGCCGAAAGGCGGCAGCGGTCGGCGCTCCACGAGCTTCATTTGCGGGTTCCGGTCGATCCAATCGCTGATGATTGACCAGGGAAATTGCGGACGCCAACCGAGTTTCGGCGCCATATGGCGGTCGAGCCACGCCTCGAACAGCGCGATTGCGTCGTCCTTCCCGCTCACATGATTGACGAGCACGATCTCGCCGCCCGGCCGCAGCACGCGCGCGAGCTCGTCGAGAAGCGCTTGCGGCTCGGGGACAACGGTCAGGACATAAGGCGCGACGACGCAGGCGAAAGTCGCGTCGGCGAAGGCCATATGAGTCGCGTCCATCTTCACGAGCCCCGCGACGTGACCGAGCCGCTCGCGGCGCACGCGCTGCGCCGCCCGGCGCAGCATCGGCTCCGAGAGATCGACGCCAATGACTTGCGTGCGAGGCGCAAACATCGGCAGTTCGAGTCCCGTGCCGACGCCGACGTCGAGAATCGGTCCGCGCGCCCTCGAGGCAGCCGCCGCGGCGGCGCGGCGCCCGGGCTTCAACAGAATATCGAACGTCAGATCGTAAATCGGCGCCCAGCGCGCATAGGCGGCTTCGACATTGCCGTTGTCGAGCGTTTCGACTTCGCGCAAATAGTTTCTTGCTTCGCTCATCGAGGCGCCCTTCGCCCTTCTGCGGCGCGCAGCGGCGGCGCCTTTGATGCCAGTGACGTTGCGGCCGGCTCGATCGCGGCGATGAATCCGCCGCCCAGCACGCGCGCATCTTCGTCATCGACATCGTAGAAGACGCAAGCCTGCCCCGGTGAGACGCCGAATTCGCTTGACGCAAAGATGACCGAAGCGCCGCCATCCTCGCCGGCGATCAGCCGCGCCCGAACCGGCGGCCGCGTCGAACGGACGCGCGCCATGATGTCGACGCCCTCGGGGGGCAAGGACGAGAGCGCCCCCTCGCCGATCCAGTTCACGTCGCGCAGCTTTACGGCGCAAGTCTCCAATGCCTCACGGGGCCCCACGACGACCTGAGCTTTGGCGGCGTCGAGACGCAAAACGTAAAGCGGCTCGGCGTCGCGACCGGCGACCTTGGCGCCA
>Ga0233425_10008560_pt1 | contig 13519 bp, 11 predicted proteins | sample Watercolumn_Towu_2_FD_181712 | JGI IMG/M metagenome (GOLD analysis project Ga0233425, IMG submission 181712) | Freshwater microbial communities from Lake Towuti, South Sulawesi, Indonesia - Watercolumn_Towuti2014_140_MG | ecosystem: Environmental > Aquatic > Freshwater > Lake | place...
TCGCATTCGCGGTAGTCGTGATTCTGCTCAGCACCGCGCGCCTGCGGAGGCAGATGGCATGAAGTCGCAGAATCGCTCGTCGCCAGGGCGACTCGTTTGCAGCATCGCTTCGCTCGCAGGACCGGGCCTGCGGCCCTCGCAGAATCGCTGCGCTCGCTTTGGGAGCTGTGTTGCCGGCCAGCCCGCTTCGGGCGATACTGCGAGCCCGAGCCGGGCAATACTGCGTTTCCCGCGGCCCGGCCCGGAGCGCGGAGCGCAGCGCAGGGCCTGATGCGCACCGTCCTCCACATCATCCGCAAGGAGCTGATTCAGCTCCGGCGCGACCCGCGGCTGTTCGGGATTACTCTGGTCGCGCCGGTGCTGCAACTGCTCATTCTGGGCTACGCCGCGAATCTCGATGTCTCGCGCCTGCCGCTGGTGGTCTGCGACCTGGACCGCAGCCGCGCAAGCCGGGATTTCGTGAGCCGGTTCACCAGTCCGGGCACGTTCGCGGTTGCAGGCTATGTGGACGACATCAACGAGATAGACGGGTACATTGACTACGGGCGCGCGGCAATGGCGCTGGTCCTGCCCCGGGGCTTTGAAGAAGACCTCAGGGCCGGGCGGACCGTGTCGGTGCAGGCGATTGCCGACGGGTCGGAGAGCAACTCGGCCGGCATCGGCCTGGCCTACGCAGCGATGATTGTCGCGCAGTACTCCCGCGCGGTGCTGCTGGAAAGGCTGGTCCGGCAGGGCGCGGCCGGAATGCAGCCGGCGAGCGTCACGCCGGAAATCCGGGTCTGGTACAACCCGGCGCTGCGCAGCCGGAACTTCATGGTGCCGGGCGTGCTGGCGATGATTCTCATGATTATGACCATGAACTTCACATCGCTGGCCGTGGTCCGTGAGCGCGAGGCCGGGACAATGGAGCAGTTGATTGTCACGCCGATGCGGCCCTGGCAGCTCATCGTCGGCAAACTCGCGCCGTTCACCCTGCTCGGGCTGATTGACGTCGTCCTGGTCCTGCTGGTGGCGGCGCTGTGGTTTCACATCCCGGTGAAGGGCAGCGTGGCGGTGCTGCTGCTCTTCTGCCTGCTGTTCGAGTTCTGCTCGCTGGGGCTCGGCCTGCTGGTCTCAACCGTGTCGCACACTCAGCAGCAGGCGATGATGACGTCGCAGTTCTTCCTGATGATGCCGATGATAATGCTCTCCGGGTTCACGTTCCCGATTGAGAACATGCCGAAGATACTGCAACCGATTACCTACTTGATGCCGATGCGCTACTTCCTCGTAGTTGTCCGGGGCATATTTCTCAAGGGCATCGGAGTGCGCGAACTATGGCACCAGGGCGCGGCGCTGGTCGGGCTGGGCGCGGTGATACTCACCGTCGCGGTGACGCGATTCCGCAAGCGGCTGGGCTAGACGGATTCCGGTTCTGATTTACAACACCAAAACACCAATTTACCAAGAACCATGAATGAAGGACCAGGAACCGGATACACCGCTAAGGCACAAAGAAGACGTTGCCGGTCCGAGGGACTGTTACTCAGCCCGGCCTGAGCGACGGGCGTCGTGCTGGAACATCGGCCAGCCCTGCGCCGGTCCGGTGCCGGAAACGCGAAAGGCAGTCAAGCTGTGCGAATCAACGACGAGTAGAGTGCTGTCTACCAGCGCGGCATGATAGTAGCTGCCTCCATAGTAATCGTTGACGCGCCAGAGTGGTCTGCCGTCGGTTTCGAACGCGACCAGCGAAGGACTGATTCCGGCCACGTAGACCCGTCCGTTTTCCGAGATGACCGGCGTCATGCGATTCGAGTAGCCGTTCAGGTACGCGTCCCAGCGCGGAGTACCGTCCGGACTCGCGGCATAGATGGTATCGACGGTGCTTGCATAAACCGTGCCATCCGGGCCGACCGCGGGACCGGTCGGGTAGTATTGCGCAGATGCCCAGCGCGCGGTACCGCTGCGGCCGACCGCGGTGAGACGGTAGCAGGCGACATAGATTGTTCCATCCGGTCCGATGGCGAGTGGATTGCCGAGGTCGTACTCCAGGCTACAGGTCCAGCGAATGGCGCCGGCTGAATCCACCGCATAGAGCTTTCCCGAGTTGGTGACATAGACCATTCCATCTGCCCCGACAACCGGCGGGGAAGGCTGCCACGAACTGCCAGTCTGGCGCGACCAGAGCGCGACGCCCTGGCGGTCGTTGGCGTTGAGCCAGGAGCCGCCAGAGCTGTAGACGACGCCGTTCTGCCCGAGCGCAATCCCGCCCCCATCCGCAGTCGTGCATGACCAGAGGCTCTCGCCCTGGGGACTGAGCACCAGCAGCATGGAGCCGGACTTGACGTAAATCCGTCCGTCCTCACCAATTGCCAGCGCGCAGGCATCGTTGAACGGCAGTCGGCGACTGCGCAGCGTGTCGCCGGACCAGTCAAGAGCGAGCAGCCTGTAGTCGTAGGTGACAACGTAGATTGTGCCGTCTGGTGCCACTGCGGGCGAACAGCAGACGCCGATGTTGCCGGTAGTCCAGAGCCGGCGGGCCAGCTCCTTGTCAAGAGTCCGGGTTTCCTTCGGGTTCAGCGAGAACGTGTCTTCCCAACTGCAACCCGCGAAGCCGAGCTTCAGCCAGTGGAATCCGGCATACAGGCCGGTGAACGTGTGCGGCGTCACGAATCCGGTGCTGTCGCCGTCAAGCCAGATTGACGCGCCCGACGGGCGGGAATTCACGACAATCGTCGCATCTCGATGGACGCAAGCCAATCCGGCCAGCAGAACCAGCAGGACCAACCAGCGGCGCATCTTCGCTTCCGTTGTCTAGCTCGTCAGCGCGACGATCAGGCCGGTGACGAAGAATGCCCCGAGTGTTGTGTAGATGCAGGCCGGCGGAGTCTGGATCGTGCCCGATGGTCCAAATCCGGGCGAAGTCAGTCCGAAATTGATGTTGCCGGTCGTGACCGTCCCGAACTCGTTGGTGAAGAGCACTGACGCTTTGGCCCCGATGAGAGCCCGGAAGTAGTAGGTTCGGAAGAGCAGCAGCCCGCCACTACCGACCAGCGAGAGGCCATCCGACTCCCGTGCCGACGCAGGGTAGGGAGGTGAGAATTTCAGGCGGTGGACGCCCAGACCACCGCCCACGAACGGCGAGATATCTTTGCCGGAGAATAGCCGGTGGGCGAGCAATTCGAAGTGCAGGTCAGTGAAGCCGTACTTGCCGCGCATGATGCCCATCTGGCCTTCGGCCAGGAATGATGGCGCTTCATACGTCACCGCAGCGTCAAGGGTGAATAGCATCTTGCCCGGGTCGTAGGGCATCGCGTGACCCGTCGGAAACGTGTAGCCGGTATTGAACAGAATCGAGCTGTAGGGCTCGCGCGTTTTCAAGGTCTTCGACTCGGCTTCGGTAAGCCTGCCCAGCTCGACGGTCCCTTTGTAGCCCGAACCTTCCTTCAGGGCCAGCGCGATGCGGCCGGTGACATTGTCGAGGTCGGTTTCGTTCTCGACCGAGACCCGGTCGCCGGCTTCTATTGCGCCGGTAGCGGCGGTTACGAGCTTGTACGAGATGAGGAGCTTGAGCCCGACGCGAGTGATGCTGCCCATCACGACCTTCTCGGCGCCCAGCACGGCGGCAAGGCTGTCGGCCTCCTCGATGGTGTAGACCTTTGTGCCGGCCGGAGGCAGTACGACAGTGAATGCTTTGGTTTCGGCCAGGCGGTCGCGGAGCAGGCTGTAGACAACGCGGGGTATGCCGGTATCCACCATTACCGGCTCGAATTCGAGAACCAGCGTTCTCGGCTGAGCAGCGAGGAGAGTGAACGCTGCCGCCAGAACAATGACCACATTCCGAAGACTGTGCATCTCGGCTCCTTTCGCTTGACTGAGCCAGAATAGCCAAGTTCGGCGTCTTGTCAAGCGATTTCTGAACCCCGGCACAGTGGTGTTGTGCTTCGCGGTCCGTCCCGCTATACTCTCGTCATGGTTCGCCTCAAATGGGATTGCCGTCCAGAAATCGGAGCCCAGCCATGAGCTGGCTGCTGGTTCTGTCACTGATTCAGGCGAACGTCTATTTCGCTTCAGACACGCTAATCCGGAAGCTGAAAGCGCGGATTGACGCCGCGACTTCCTCAATCGACCTGTGCATCTACAACTGCGATTCCAGCGACATCACGGACGCCCTGATTCAGGCGAAAACCGCGCGCAATGTCCGGGTCAGGGTGATTACCGATGACGCGCGACTGGGCAGGCCCTGGCTGAACAACCTGAGAAGTCATGGCGTTCGGGTCTGGACCGACAGCGTCGGTCCGAGTTCGAGCAACCTGATGCACAACAAGTTCGCGGTCTTTGACCGGCGTGACGCAGACCCGGCGAACGACTGGGTCTGGACCGGCAGCTTCAACGTCGCCGCCGGCAGCTACAATGCCGACAATGCCATCGAGGTCCAGGACTCTGGACTGGCTCACGCCTACACGCAAGAGTTCGAGCAGATGTGGGGCGGCTCGGACTCGCTGCCAAATGCGGCGCAGGCCGAGTTCCACAACGGCAAGACCGACCGGCTCAGCCGCCATCGGTTCGTGGTCGGCGCGGACACATTTCGGGTTCTGTTCTCGCCGCAGGACAATCCGGTGGACACGCTGGCAAGACTGGTCGCCGGCGCGCAGAGCGAAGTCGGATTCGCAATCTATGCTTTTACCTTTCGTGACCTTGCGCTGAGCATGAAGGACCGGCACCAGCATTCGGTCTGGGTCGGCGGGACGTTCGACCTGTCGGAGTCGACGAACACGTCCAGCTACTTCGATTCGCTCCGCCGGTGGGGCGTTCCGATTTACTCCGACAAGTTCATGGGCGCAGGCAATCTGCTGCACGAGAAGATAATGGTCATTGACCAGCGCATCGCCGCAACCGGGTCGGTGAACTGGTCCAATGCCGGTAACAACAGCAACGACGAAAACTCGCTACTCTGCTACTCGTCTGCGATTGCCGCGCGTTACCGCACGGAAATCGCCCGGCGCTACAATGAAGCCGGCGGCCAGTATCCGGCGGGTGCGGTCGCAGAATCACCGGCCCCCGGTTCCCCGCAACTCACACTCAACATTGCGCCCAATCCCTTCGCCAGCCTTCAGCCACCAGCCACCATTCGCTACTCACTTCCGAAAGCGGGCAAAGTCAGTTTGAGGCTATATGATGTGAACGGCAAGCTTGTGAGCACCTTTGTTGGCGGTCACCGCCCTGCCGGTGCGCATTCCCACTCCCTACTCCCTACTCGCGACTCACTTGCCGCGGGCGTCTACCTGCTTGAACTTGAGGCTTGCGGCTTGCGGCTGGACCGGAAGCTGATCATCGAGTAGAGGCAAAGAGCAGAGGTGACGCCGCTGCCCGGCGAGACCGGGCTAGGCCCAGATGAAGGCGAGACCAGCGACCGCGAGGACGATGACGATGGCGATGATGACCGCGGTCTTGATGACCTCGGTCTCAAGTCCGATGCGGTCAATCGCGGCCGCGGCATTCTGGAGTTTGGCTGGAGAGATGACCGAAGCCAGCCCGCCGCCGATTGCCGATGCCGCTGCGATGACGTAGCCCGATGAGCCGATTCGGCCGGCCGTATCCAGGTGAAGTTTGGTGAGCATGGCAATGGCGGAGCTCTCGGAGCCGGAAATGAATCCGGCCAGCAGACCGATGTACGGCGCGACAAGGGCGTAGAACCGGCCGAAGACCGCGGCCGAGGTATTGGCTACGAGCGCGACCATGTTCAGATTGGGGTCAGGCAACAGCCAGCGACCATCAGGGCCCGGCAGTCCGGGTTTGCCCGAGTGGTTAATCACATAGGCAATCGCGAAGAAGACCGCGGCCGAGAAGACCGGGCGGGGCGCGCGTTTCCACCAGACGGACAGAGTCTCGCTGAGTTGTTGCCGCGTCGCTCTCAGAAACGGCAGGCTGAGCGCGGATGAGACGAGTATCCACCAGTATGCCTGCCAGAAGACGCGAAGCTTCTCAGGCTGGCCGGAAATGATGTTCCAGGGCATGGCGATGCGTTCGAACAGGAACTTCTTGATGCCCAGCCAGGGCTCATTGGCGAGCAAGCAGAGCGCAATGAGAAAGAGCCAGGGCGATAGCGCCCGGGCCAGCGACATGCCTTGTTCGAGTCTGAGGTCATCCGGAGTAAGACCGGAGCGGTCGAGTATCGGCTGGCGCAGGATGAGCAAGTACACTACCATGACAATCAGGACGCCGATGCCGGCCGCGATGCCGGTGAGGGTGACCAGGCCGATGTGGTTCATGCCGATGGCAATGAACCCGGCGGTGAGGCCCGTGAGAATGGTCGGGACCAGACCCCGGGCGACCATGCGCCACTTGCCGACAATCCAGAGCATACCCAGCGCGATGAGAGTGGTAATCAGGGGCATGAACCGGGCAAAGTAGCTGCCGACCGCTTCGACCGGCTGGTTGGTGAACTGGGCGAAGATGACGACCGGCGTGCCGAGCAGGGCATAGGTGCAGAGCGAGTCGTAGCCGATGGCCGGCAGGGCAATCGCGGCAAATGCCGAGTAGCCGAGCGCGAGCATAATGGGCGGCAGAATCGAGACCGGGACCGCTCCGAGCGCGGTGAGCAGTGTACCTACTCCGACATTGATGATGAGTACCTGGACGATCTGATTGCCGCGAGAGACGGTCTTCAAGAGGACGATGAGCCGGTTCAGGGCGCCGGTCTTCTGCATCAGTGTCATCTGGAAGATTGACGTGGCGACGACCAGCGAAATCGGGAGCGAGGCGACCAGGCCGGAAAGCGATGCGCGCAGAATGACGTTCAGACCGGTACGGAACACAAGCCACGCAAGTAGGGCGGTGAAGACCCAGCCAATGAGCCCGGTTACGTCCGCGGGCCGGCGGAACATGACCAGCACGACGAAGATGACGACTACCGGCGCGATAGCGAGAAGGAACATGGCGACCGACACCTAGGCTCCTTTCACTGCACTTGTCTTCCTGGTGGGATAACGCACGGTTGTCATTATAGGCTTGGCTCGGGCAATGTCAAAGTCCAAAGTTCAAATCAACGAATCAGGTTCAAAACTCAAACACGGCCGGCGGGCGAAGAGTCCGGGAGAGTAATGTGCTGGTCGGGTTTTCGGACTTTGTCATTTGTCATTGGCTCCCTGCTTTGGAATTTGTCCTTTGGACTTTGAACTTGTCGCACCGGCGGTCTCGACGACCTTCTGGCGTCCTGCCTGTCCATGCACTATGCGGACTTGCGTCCGGGGTATCCCGAAGTGCCGGGCCAGTGCCTCGATGACGGCCTGGTTGGCCTTGCCTTCCTGCGGCGGCGCGCTGACCCGAACCTTGAGCGTGCCGTCGGGCAGTTCCTCGATGCCCGGTCGGCGAGAGTTAGGGGAGACGTGGATGCGGAGGCGCATGTGCGATTCTACAGCACGCAGCATGAGAGAGTCAAGGGCACGAAGAGGGAAGCGCAAGTGGCGAGAGTCAAGACCGGTATCCGAAATGAAAGAGCAAAGAGCAAGCATCAAGGAGCAAAGACGAACGAGTCCAACGGACAGAAGTCAGAAAGTAGAAGTCGCAGATGAACGCCGATGGACGCGAACTCGAAGAATCGGTGAAATCGGCGTAATCGGTGGATGAAGTTCAGATACCGAACCGTGTTCATCTGCGTTCTTCAGTGGTTTCGACCCTGCCCGCATCGCGTTGACAATTCCGGCGCTTCCTGATACAATGGCGCGTAAGATTCCCTGCGGGAAGGGTCGTGACGTGTGACGCCGACCCTACCGCTCAAGCGCTTCAGACAAGGAGTTGAATGCCGTTGAATTCTGAACAACATATGGCGCTGGTTGACCGGTACAGCGCGCGGAACTATCTTCCTCTGCCGGTGATTCTGGCCCGGGGCGAAGGCGTCTGGGTCTGGGACAACGAGGACAAGAAGTACCTGGACATGCTGAGCTCCTACTCCGCGCTGAACCAGGGGCACCGCCACCCTCGCATCGTCAAGGTGATGAATGACCAACTTGACCGACTGGCTCTGACCTCGCGTGCATTTCACCACGACCAGTTCGGCCCGTTCTGCGAGTACATCTGCAATCTCTCGGGCCAGGACCAGGTTCTGCTGATGAACACCGGCGCAGAAGGCGTGGAGACCGCAATCAAGTGCAGCCGGAAATGGGGCTACGACGTCAAGGGCGTGCCGGCGGACAAAGCTGAGATCATTGTCTGTGAAAACAACTTCCATGGCCGGACGAGCACGATTGTCGGCTTCTCGTCCGAGTCGGCCTATCGCAACGGGTTCGGGCCGTTTCCGCCGGGATTCAAGATTATCCCCTATGACGACCTCGCTGCACTGGAGCAGGCCATCACGCCGAATACGGTAGGCTTCATGGTTGAGCCGATTCAGGGCGAGGCCGGGATTATTGTGCCGGCCGAAGGATTCCTGCGCAAGGCGAAGGAGTTGTGCCGCAAGCACAACGTCCTGTTGATTGCCGACGAAATCCAGACCGGGTTGGGTCGGACCGGCAAGCTGTTCTGCTACGAATACGACGACGCGAAGCCGGACATCCTGGTGGTGGGCAAGGCGCTGGGCGGCGGGTGTTTCCCGGTGTCGGGGATTCTGACGTCAAAAGAGGTGATGAAGGTCTTCACCCCCGGCATCCATGGTTCGACCTTCGGCGGCAACCCGCTGGCCTGCGCGGTGGGCAAGGAAGCATTGAAGGTGATTGTCGAAGAGGGACTGCCCCGCAAGTCGCTCGAAAACGGCTCATACTTGAAGGAGCGGCTGCACGAACTCAAGTCGCCGCATGTGCAGGAGATTCGCGGCAGGGGGCTGTTCATCGGCGTCCATCTGAAGAACTCGTCTGGCCCGGCCCGACCGTTCTGCGAGCGGCTGATGAAGCTGGGCATTCTGGCCAAGGAAACCCACGGTCAGGTCATCCGGTTTGCGCCGCCGCTGGTCATCAGCCGCAGTGAGCTCGACTGGGCGCTTGAGCGCATTGCGCAAGTGCTGAAGGCATAGCCTTGTCCTCGACTCCCCGACCCCTGACGCCTGACCCCGGCGCCCCGCGGATTTCGGTCATCGTCCCGGCCTTTAACGAAGCCGAGAACATGGCGCCGCTGGTCCAGGAACTGACCCGAATCGCCTCGCCGGAGTACGAGGTTATCATTGTTGATGACGGCAGTTGCGACGAAACCCGGGCGCGAGCCGAGGAACTGGCGAAGACGCACACGTTCCTGCGGGTTACGGGCTATGGCAGCAACCAGGGCAAGACCGAAGCGCTGCTGGTCGGGGCCGAGGTGGCACAGGGCGAGATCCTGGTGGTCTTCGATGCCGACCTCCAGTTTGGGGTCGAGGACATTCCCCGCCTGGTGGAGAAGATTGACCAAGGCGCGGATATGTGCGTCGGGTACAAACAGGGGCACTACGAGAAGCGGTTCGTCTCAGGCATCTACAACTCGCTGGCCCGCTCGATCTTCCGGTTGAAGGTTCGGGATATCAATGCGGTAAAAGCATTCCGGCGCGAAGTGCTGGAAACGATGGCCCTGCGTCGGGACTGGCATCGCTACCTGGTGCCGCTCGCCGCTGACCGGGGTTTTGCGATTGCTGAGATTCCGGTGCAACTCCACCCGCGGCGGTTCGGCGAGCCCAAGTATCAGGGGAAATCACGCATCTTCATTGGTTTCTTCGACCTGATTGCGGTCTGGTTTCAGCTCACTTTCATGCGCAAGCCGATGCTTCATTTCGGCGTGATGGGACTGGTCTTCGGCGGACTGGGCGTGGTCGCGGGTATCGTCGGAATCGTTCTGCGCATCCTGGGTCACGGTTTCCGGCCGATACTGTATCTGGTGATGCTGCTCGTGATGGTCGGCGTACTCCTGTTCACGCTCGGTTTCCTGGCCGAGATGATTGCCGGCATTTCGGACCGGATGGGCCGGCTGGAACGCCGCCGGTGAACGCGCAGCCTCAGGCGCCGGCCCGGCCGAAGAAGCTGAACTGGCGCGGCCTGCTGTCCACCGGGCTGCGCATCCTGGTCACGCTGGCGATGCTCTTCTACCTGTATCGCACCGTCCCCTGGAGCGAGGCTGGTTCGGCCCTGCGAGCCGCGAACCTGCTCTGGCTGCTCCTGAGCGCCGCGCTGTTCTTTATGTTCCTGCTGGTGTCGAACTGGCGCTGGCAGGTGCTGCTCAATGCCCGGGGCCTGCATTTCACGTTCGGGTATCTGCTGAAGGTCTACTTTGTGGCCTGGATGTTCAATAACGTGCTGCCGACCTCAATCGGCGGCGATGTGGCGCGGATTGCTTACACGGTCAAGGATCGCCGCGCCGCGGATGCGTTCGCGGTGACCCTGGTTGACCGGATAATCGGGTTCATCGGCCTGTTCTTCTTTGCCCTGGTGGCATCACTCTTGCTGCTTTTGCGCTATCACCAGAATCCGTCGCTCGGTGGGCTGCTGGGCGACAGCCAGAATGCGTCGCTGGGCAGAATCAGCGGGCTGGCGCTGAACGTTGTCGGATTTGTGGTGCTGGTCCTGATTACGTTGACGATCTTCTCGGACACGATGCACCGGCTGGTAGTGGCGATCTTCGGCAGGGTCCGGCTTCTGAGGCTGGGCGAACGCATTGACCGGCTCTATGATGCAGTGAAGGTCTTCAGGAAGGTCCCGGGCGCGCTGTTTCTCAGCTTTCTGTCATCGCTGGTCATCCAGTTGACGCTGGCGCTGGTCTGGTACTTCACCGCGCTCTCGCCGGCGCAGGGCGCGGGCGGTCACCCGATGCTGCTCTACTATTGCCTGGGGATACCGCTGGTCGGTATCGCGACGATGCTGCCGTCAATCGGCGGGCTGGGCATTCGCGAGAACGGCATCGTGATGTTCTTCACTGCGGCGTGGATGACCGGAGCGATGTCCAAAGGGCAGGCGACTGCGACCGCGCTGCTCTATCTGATTGTGACCGTGGTCTATGCGCTCGCTGGTTTTGCGGTGTTTCAGTCCCTGAAGAAGACCAGCGGCTCGCCGACGCCGGCGATGGCCGCGAACCGGGACGAGGTGATAAGTCAAGGAGGTAGCTAGATGTTTCCGACGCCCAAGCCGAATCTGGCCGGCATCCGGCCCTACAAGCCGGGAAAGCCGATTGAGGAAGTGGTCCGCGAGCTGAAGCTGCGCGGCGAAGTCGTCAAGCTGGCATCGAACGAGAACCCGCTCGGCCCGTCACCAAAGGCAGTCGCCGCGATGCGGGCGGCCCTGAAAGGGATGCAGCTCTACCCGGACGACAGTTGCTTCTACCTGAAGCGCCGGCTGGCGCAGAAGTTCGCCTGCGGTGAAGACCAGATTATCATGGGCAACGGCTCAGTGGAGATAATCCTGTTTGCGGCAATGGCCTACCTGACGCCGGCCGAGTCGGCGGTGATGTCGGACGGCGCGTTCATCATGTACCGGATTGCGACCCAGGTCGTCGGCGGCCAGATTGTCTCGACACCGATGAAGAACTACACGCACGACCTGGAGGCAATGGCCGCGGCGATTACTCCGGCGACCCGGCTGGTCTACATCGCCAACCCGAACAATCCGACCGGTACAATTGTGCGCAAGGCGGAGTTCGACCGGTTCATGTCCCGGGTGCCGGATTCGGCGCTGGTGATTGTCGATGAAGCGTACCGCGAGTACATCACGGACCCGGACTATCCGGATTCGTTCCAGTACCTGGCCCGGGGGCGCAACATCATGATTCTCAGGACGTTCTCGAAGATCTATGGCCTGGCCGGTCTGCGCATCGGGTACGGGTTCTCCCGGCCCGAGATTCTCGGGGATATCGCCAAGATGCGCCTGCCGTTCAACGTCAGCCGAATCGGCCAGATTGGCGCCGAGGCTGCGGTGGACGACACGGCTCACATCCGGCGCAGCGTGCGCGTGACCGACGAAGGGAAGCGCTACCTCTATGACGAACTGCAGAAACTGGGACTGAACTACGTGCCCAGCTTCGCCAATTTCGTGCTGGTGGACTTCGGCCGCGATTCCCTGTCGGTTTTCGAGAGCCTGCAGCGCAAGGGCGTGATTGCCCGGCCAATCCGGGAATACGGATTTCCGAACGCCCTGCGCGTCAGCATCGGCACCGAACCCCAGAACCGCAAGCTGGTCCGTTCGCTCAAGGCGATTCTCTAGACCGGAGTTCCCGCAAAACGAAAAACGCGCACCGGGTGCGCGTCAGGCACGTCGAGTTGCGCTATTTCTCGGCGGTCGTGCCGGCGCGCTGCCGCCCGGCAGCGGTGCGTCCGCCGTACTCAATCAGGTCGCGCAGCGCCTTCGGGTCGAAGGCGTTGGCCAGCGCGGTCTCGTAGTTGATTTTGCCCATCCGGTAGATCTCGGCCAGGTAGGCATCGAACGAGATGCTGCCTTCCGCGGTGCCGGTCTGGATTGCCGACGGCAAGTGCTCGACTTTCTTCTCGCGAATCAGGTTCCGCACGGCAGGGGTCGCCATCATGATTTCATAGCAGGCAACCCGGCCCCGTCCGGTGGACTTCCGCAGGAGGCGCTGGGAGAAGACCGCGAGCAGCGAAATCGAGAACTGGATTCGAATCTGGTCCCGGATTTCCGGCGGGAAGATGTCAATGAACCGCGTCACGGTTTCCGGCGCGTTAGTAGTATGCAATGTGCCGATGACCAAGTGACCGGATTCGGCGGCCCAGATGGTTGCCTCCGCAGTAGCCAGGTCGCGAATCTCGGCGACCAGAATCACGTTGGGATTGGAGCGCAATCCCTTCATGATTGCCTCGCGGAAAGACGAAACGTCGACGCCAACTTCACGCTGAGTGACGATACCCGACTTATGCGTATGCACGAACTCAATCGGGTCCTCAATCGTCAACACGTGGCGGGGGCTGTCAAGGATGTAGTCAATGAACGTGGCTTCGGTCGTTGATTTGCCGCAACCGGTCGGGCCGGTGCCCAGAATCAGTCCGTGCGGCCGGTCGAGCAGGCCCTTGATGCGGGGGATGAGATGGGGGAGGAGCCCGAGGTCCTCAAACGACAGGACGCGATTAGGGATAAGTCGAAGCGCCAGACCGAAGTAGCCTTTCTGGCGATAGATGGCAGCGCGGAAACGGGTGCCGTCCTTGAATGCAAGACTGAAGTCGCCGCCGCCGCCGTCATTGACCTGGGCGCGCAGATGCGGCACGGTCTTGGTGGCAACGTCTTTGAAAGCCTCGGTGACCTCAGGCGTGAGGACCGGACAGCCGGGAACCGGTTCCAGCAAGCCGTCGACTCGGAGAGTAGGCGGCCGGCCAACCGTCAGGTGGAGGTCAGATGCCTCCCGTCGTACTGTCTCCTCTAGGAGCCTATTAAAGTATTCGTCGGCATCCATGGCGCAATTGATTATAGATGCCCGGCGTCGTCGAGTCAAGCATTAATGTGCAGTCACTCTACGGCGATGCCGTCCCGAGATGGCAGGACTTGACAGGCCGGGTTCGGACTGTATACTAAACGCGTGTTTACCGGACGAGGAAAAGAGAACCGCCGGAAGGTGTTTGAATACATCGAAACCTGGGTCGGGCGAAACG
>Ga0233425_10008561_pt1 | contig 13518 bp, 14 predicted proteins | sample Watercolumn_Towu_2_FD_181712 | JGI IMG/M metagenome (GOLD analysis project Ga0233425, IMG submission 181712) | Freshwater microbial communities from Lake Towuti, South Sulawesi, Indonesia - Watercolumn_Towuti2014_140_MG | ecosystem: Environmental > Aquatic > Freshwater > Lake | place...
GCACTGCCGGCCGATCGTGACGAGGTCCTCCTTGTGGGTGAAGCCGGGCTCGCGGTGGTGGGAGTGCATGTCGATCACGCCGGGCAGCGCGACGAGGTCCGCCGCGTCGATCTCGCGCTTCCCTTTCGCGGCGGAACCCGGCGCGGCGACCTCGACGATGCGCTCGCCGTCGATGGCGATGTCCGCGCGTCGCACGCCATCCTCGAGCACCGCGGTCGCGCCCCGGATGACGAGATCTTTCATGCAGTCTCCACCTCGAGGGAACGGTCCGCGAGGACGAGCGTGCGGAGCCAGTCGACCATCATCGGGATCACCTCTCCGGCGTACTGCTTGTACGCGGCGTAGTGGGTCGTGCCGTGCTGGATGACGAGCTTCTTCGGTGAGCCCGCCGCGGCGTACAGCTGGCGCGCGTGATCCGTCGGCGTCACCGCGTCGTCCTCGACGCCGATGACGAGGAGCCCGCGGACGCGCGGCGCGAGGTCGAGCGGGCGGTACTCGAGGATCCCCTGCGCGGCGCTGAGGGGCACGGCGCTCGGAATGCGCGCGTCGACGTCGGCCTTCACCGCCGTCGCGCGGCGCTGCGCCGTCTCGACCATGATCCCCTCGCGCGGATGGACCGTCGTCCCCGGCTCGCCGCGGGCGCGCGCGCGCCGATCAGCCTCGACGGCCGCGAGGAACGTCATCCAGTCCTCCTCCGAACGCATGCGGTGCAGCCAGTCCCGGCCGTCGGCCACGGGCACCTGGCTGATCGTCGCCCGCACGCCGGTCTCGAGCGCCGCGACCGCGACGGCGTTCCCGCCGCCGGTCCCGCCGCTGCCGAAGATCGCCGCGCGCTCGGGATCCACGTCGTCGCGTCCGCGCATGTAGGCGATGGCGCTGCGCCAGTCCTCGAGCTGCCAGTCGGGTGAGAGCGTCCCGCGGTCACCCTCGCTCTCGCCGAACCCCCGGTAGTCGAAGATCAGCACGGCGAAGCCCGCCGCCGTGAAGGCCTCGTGGTACGGCTGGTACAGCTTCGCGTCCGCGAGGCCGAGCCATCCCGGTCCCTGCACGATGAACGGCGATCGCGCGGCGGGCGCGTCCGGACGATGCAGCCAGCCGCGCAGACGGACACCGCCGCTCCAGAGCGCGATCTTCTCGGTCCTCATGGCTGCATCATGCGTCGGAGATGAAGGACCCCTTCCTCTTGATGCTCGCGATCGCGACGGCGATCACGACCTCGAAGGGTACCGTCGAGATCGCCTTCCCACCGTATCTCGCATCGTACGGGCAGCCGCTCTCGGCCATCGGGCTCATCACATCGCTGCTCGCCGTCGCGCAGCTCGTGTCGCGCGTGCCCGTCGGCCTCGCGTACCGCCCGGAGCGAGCGACCCGCCAGCTCGCCGCGGCGCTCGTCGTGTTCGGCCTCTCGTCGATCGGATACGCGCTCGCCGGCGGACAGCTCGTCGTCATCCTGGCCGTGACGGTCCTGCACGGGTTCGCGTTCGGGACGTGCGGAACCCTCGGGCTCGCGCTGGCGATCGACATCACGGGCGGCAAGCGCGCCGGCGTGTCGATGGCCTGGTACACGGCGGCGATCTCGCTCGGGTACGCGCTCGGCTCGATCCTCGGGGGATGGGCCGCCGACGCGGTCGGTCTGCCCGCGACGATGGCCATCAGCGCGGCGCTGCCGTTCGCCGCGGTCATCGTGGTCCTCGCGCTGCCCGCGGTGCAGGGCGCACCGCTCCCGGTCGAGCGCGGCGACGGCATCCGCGGGCTGCTGCGCGCCGGCGCGAAGCTCGACGGCCGCGTGTGGCTCGCCTTCGTCACTGTCCTCTTCATCAACCTCATCTGGGACAGTCTCGACACGTTCTTCGTGATCTTCGCGCCGACGGTCGGGATCACGCTCGCGGCCGTCGGCGTCCTCCGCGCGCTGAAGAGCGCGGCGGGCCTCGCGATCCGGCTCACCGGCGCGCTCGTGCTGCAGGTCGCCGACCACCGGCGGATCACGCTCGCGGGCGTCGTCATCGCGGCCGTCTCGATGGTCGCGCTGCCCGTGTCGAACGCGATGCCCGTGCTGATCGCGATCTTCATCGCCCTGGGCCTCGCGCGCGGCATCGTGCGCGCGACGAGCGCGGCGACGATCGCGGAGCTGCGCGCGGAGGGCCGGGACGTCGGGCTCGCGTCGGGTGTGTACAACGCCGGCCTCGACATCGGCTCGATCGCCGGCCCGACCGTCGGCGGCGCGATCGCGACGCTCGTCGGGATCCCGCAGATGTTCCAGATCGTGGGGATTATCGGGCTCGCCGTGTGGCTGGCCGTCGCGCTGTCCAGCGCGCCGACGCGCCGGGCCGCGGGACTCGCCCGCCGAAATGTCATACCTTTCGGAGCGAGCGCGAGCGAGGATCCGGCTTTGCCGGTCCGAGCGAGTCCGCAAGAGCGGAGCGGCTAGCCGCGAAGCGAGGCGGAGCCAAGCCGACGGCTATTGAGCAAGGAATGAGGAGCGAAGCGACGAATGAGTGAGGATCAAAGGGTCTTCCTGCGCGGGCTCGACTCCGCGACGTACGGGCTCGGCAAGTACCGCGAGAAGCAGCGCTCGCGGTCGCGCGTGCGACGCGCGGGCACCGTCGTCGACGACGCGAGCGTCGGCCACTCGGGTGACAGCGACGAGGGCAGGTCGAAGACGTACTGGATGCTCGGTCCCGGGGATGAAGAGTTCCTGACGCAGACGCTCCAGGTGCACTTCGTCGAGCTCATGCCCGGCGGCGAGAACCACGGCCACGGGCACCAGAACGAGGCGCACTTCTACATCCTCGAAGGCAAGGGCTACGAGATCCACGACGGCAAGCGCTACGAGTGGGAGAAGGACGACCTCGTCATCGTCCACACCGACAGCAAGCACAAGCACCACAACATGTCGGCGACGGAGCGCGCGCTCGCGCTCGTCATGAAGGCGAAGTCGACGTGGATGATGCTTGGCCTCTGGCAGCAGGGGCGCTCGGGCACGTTCGAGGACGGAGGCAGGTTCGGCCCGCGCGAGGACTGGTCGCAGCTCTGGACGCCGGGATGGGAGAAGCAGAAGAAGGTCATCAAGCGGTCCGACACGAAGTGGGAGGACACGAAGGACGGACACGTGCGCTGGATCCTCTCGCCCCAGCGCACCGACGCGCGCACGCACTCGCTCGACCAGTACCAGCAGGTCGTCCCCGTCGGCGGCCGCTCGGGGAAGCACTGGCACATGGCCGACGAGGCGCAGTACGTGATCTCCGGCGGCGGGTACAGTTTCCAGTGGGACGTCGAGGCCGAGATCGACGACAAGTACTACGCGCGCATCGCGACGGAGCCGACGCGCTGGGAGTTCGGCAAGGGCGATTTCGTGTACGTGCCGCAGAACACGATCCATCAGACGTTCAACAGCGGAACGGAGCCGCTCGTGTTCCTCTCGGCGCAGAACCGCGTGTTCAAGCACGTCGGGTACGACAACGTCGTCGACCTCGAGCCGGCGGGCACCGGCGCGGCGGAGGCACGCACACCGGTCGCCGCGACTCGCTAGGTACCCGTTGAACGACTTCTACCGCGACTGGCTCGCGTCGAGCGGGCACGGCGAGGCGCGCCTGGCGAACGCGCCCGTCGTGGCGCGCGCGAAGGACCTCCGGTGGATCGAGACGCCGCAGGACGCCCGCGTCGCGATGCTCATCGGGACCGCGGTCGGCTTCCCGACGATGGGGACGTCGCTCCTCGTCGCCGAGATCCCGGCGCGGTCACGCACCGGCCGGCACGTCCACGGCGAAGAGGCGATCCACGTCGTGAGCGGCACGGGCTTCAGCGTCATCGACGGCGCGCGCTATGACTGGAAGCCCGGCACCACGGTCCACGTCCCGTACCGCGCCGAGCATCAGCACGTGAACACCGGTGACACGCCCGCGGTGTACGTCTCCGCGATGACGCCGGACCTCGACCTCTTCGTGAACCTCGGGCGGCTCGAGCAGCTCGACGAGAAGGGCAGCGGCGACCGCGGGCTCGCCGCGCGCTACCCGCGCGAGACGTCGCAGTTCGCCGCGGACGGCCGGCGCATCGCCCTCCACTTCGAGGACGCCATCGACGAGCGCGCCCGGCGGCTCGAGGGGCACGCGCACCGCAAGGAAGGCAAGGGTGCGCACCGCCACGCCGGGATCTGGATCCTCATGGGCGGCAGCGAGAGCATGAGCGACGAGACGAACGGGTTCCGCGCGAAGGCCGCCGCGATGACGAACATCTTCGAGGAGGCGCCGCGCACCCGCAGCCACCGCCACACGCACACCGAAGCGATGCTGTACGTCCTCGAAGGCTCGGGTTACTCCGAGATCGACGGGAAGCGCTACGACTGGGGGGCCGGCGACGGCGTGTACGTGCCACCGCGCATGACGCTGCACGAGCACTTCAACGACTCGGAAGCGCGGACGCGCACGCTGCGCATCGAGTTCGGGATCCGGTTCTTCTACGAGTCGCTCTGGAGCGGCTACGCGAAGGTGCAGGACACGCTGGAGGGCGCGAAGATCTAGCGCGCGGAGAACACGAGGCTCTTCACGACGACCGGCACGACCTCCTTCTCCGGGACGACCGCGCCGATGTCGATGAAGTCGAGGTCGGACAGCCTGATCTGATCGACGCACAGCACGGGGGAGCGCACGTCCATCTCGTCGCGGAGCATCTGGCCGACGATGCCAGCGACGTCCGCGTCGATGACGACGACGAGCGGCCGGCCGTCGGGGAGGCGTGAGCGCGTGCCGTCGGCGATGCCCTGGCAGAGCTCGCGGAGCGCCGGATATGCCGGCCCGTGCGACCAGCGCACCGCGAGCGCGAAGCGGCCGTCGTCGCGGTCGAGCCGCGTGAGGCCGGCGCGCACCTCGCGCGCGATCGCCTCGCCGCTCGCCTCGGACGGCCGCACGCCGACCGCCGCAAGGTCGCGCAGCGGCAGGAGCGCGCGGTCCGAGAGGTAGAGCGTGTCGCCGCTCACCTGGACCGTGTACTGCGAGGCGCCGATGCACGTCGCGCGGATGGACTCGGTCGGCGGCGCGACGACGAACGCGCCGGCGCGGCGCACGAGCGCGCGCCCGAGGCGGATCCCGAGGTCGCCGAACTCGCGGTCCTGCCAGCCGTACACGTACTCGCCCACGCCGCCGGAGAAGACGAGGACCGGGAACGGACCGTGCGTCGCGAGCGGGTCTGTGAGCCAGATGGACGCGTCGTCGAACGGCTCGCCGTTCGGCACGCGAAGCGTGAGGTCAGCGATCCACTCCGCGAGGCCGTCGAGGTCGGCGCCCGCGGCGACCGCGCCGGCCGCGAGCCGCAGGCCTGCCCGGTGCGCGAGCCGATCGCCGGCGGCCGTGATCGCGCGGATCCGCCCGGCGCCGTCCCACGAGACGACGCGCGCGCCGATGTCGAGCGCGGCCGTCCCCTCGACGCGGCCGTCCCGGCAGACCGCGAGCTTCGTCGTGCCGCCCCCGACGTCCACGTTGAGGACGAGCGGCGTGCGGGGTGAGCGCGACAGCGCGACCGCGCCCGAGCCGTGCGCCGCGAGGAGGCTCTCGAGGTGGTGCCCCGCCGTCGCGCACACGAACTTCCCCGCCTCGCCGCTGAACATCGCGAGGATCGCGCGGGCGTTCTCCGTGCGCGCGGCCTCCCCGGTCGCGATGACCGCGCCGCTGTCGACCATGTCGCGCGTCCAGCCCGCCTCGGCGTACGACCGCTCGACGAATGCGTGGAGCGCGTCCGTGTCGATGCGTCGCGGGGACGCGTACGGCGTGAGCACGACGTCGGAGCGGTGCACGACCGTCCGCTCGACCACCGCGTACGCGCTCGAGAGGCGGATGCCCTGACGCTCGAGCCCGAGCTCCGAGAAGATGAGGTGGCTCGTCGTCGTCCCGATGTCGATCCCGACCGTGCGCAGCCGCAGCCGCTCGGTCGCAAAGTTGCCCTCGTCGTCCTCGTCATGGGCATGGCCGTGCCGATGCACAGCTACGTCGTCCCTGCGGCGCGCAGACCGAGGGGGCGAGGGGCCCACGAGGTCGAGCACCGCAGCCGAGCGAGCGGCTTCGCCGCGAGCGAGGTCAGACTCGGACTTGGAACCCGTCCATCCTCACCTCGACCCCGTTCGCCTTGCAGCGGTCGAGATACGTGCGATGGACGACCGGATCCTGGTCCTCGTACCCGATCTGGTTCCCGCCCTGGCTCGTGTCCTTGTCGACGTCCTGGTTATCGAGGTACGAGGTGAGCTTCCACTTGTTGCCGCCCCAGCGGATGGCGAGGTAACGCGCCGGGTCGCGCCCGGTGTTGAAGTGCTGGTGCCACCACTGCCCCGGCGGCACGAACAGCGAGCCCGGCTTCCAGTGGACCTCGACGTTGTTCGCGAGCGTGTCCGGCCACATCCACGAGTAGCCGGTGCCGCCGAGCATGACGACGTGGTAGCCCGGGCCGTGACGGTGGCCTTTCTTGTACGTGCCGACCGGGAACTCGGAGACGTGCGAGACCATCGTGTTGTTCGCGAACTCGAAGCGGATGTTCTTGCCGCCCGCCCCGCGCTCGAGCCAGTCCTTCAGCTGGAAGCGGCGCACGTCGGCGACGAAGTTCGTCTCCCACACGCGCCCCGTGAAGAGCGTCCCGCCACCGTCGAAGTAGTCGTTGCGGCCATCGTAGCGGTCGCGGAAGACGTACGGGCAGCCGAAGATGAACTCGGTGTTGTGGAAGAGGTTCATCATCAGCGGCATCGTCGTCACGGCGAGCAGCCGCGCCGACAGCGTTCCCGATCCGTTGTGGATCCGGTGGGTCATGTTGAGCGGCACGGAGAAGAGGCTTCCCTCCTGCCACTCGAACGACGCCTGCGGCTCGCCTTCGTTCCAGACCTCGCAGGTGCCGCGTCCGCTGAGGACGAAGAAGTACTTCTCGAAGAGGTGCTTCTCGGGCGCGGTCGAGCGGCCGGGCTCGAGCTCGAGCAGGTACGCCCCATCGGTGTCCTCGGCGCCGGAGAGGCGGATGTAGGCGCCCTTCGCGCCGATGCGCGGCCACGTCGCGACCTCGGCCGTCCGAAGGTCGTCGACCGCGTACCCGGCGTGGACGGGGATCCCCTCGGTCTCGAGGAAGAGCTCGTACGCGCCGCGCCCCCAGAACGAGGGACGCTTCTGCTCGCTCCCGGTCGGGCCCGTCGTCGCGCTCATCGATCTCCCCTCCCAAATGGTCTGACCATTGCAGCCTATCGCGGGGACGCCTCAGCCGCGCGGCAGGTCCTCGAGGGCGCCCGCGAGCCGCGCGCGCTCCAGCGCGTCGGTCCACGTCTTCTCGATGACGAACGGCTGCCAGATGCTCGCGCGCACGCGAGCGATCTCGTCGTGGCTGTACGCCTTGGGCTTCCCAATGGCGATGGTGTGCGCGAGGCGCTTCGCGCTCTCCTCGAGGAAGAGCGAGGCGGTCACGCAGGTCGGCACGTCCTCGCCCACGACGATGACCCCGTGCCCGCGAAGGAGCGCCGCGCGCCGGTCGCGCAGCACCTTCGCGACCTCGCGTCCCTGATCGTCGCGGCGGACGAGGTCGGGATCGTCGAAGACGGGGACCTCGTGCCCGAAGACGGCGCCGGCGTTGTACGCGCACACGAGCGGCCGCCCGGCCGTCGCGAACGCGGTCGCGAACAGCGGGTGGAAGTGCGCGGCGCTCCCCACGTCCTTCCGTGCGCGGTAGCACGCGAGGTGGAGCGCGGTCTCGCTCGGCGGCTCGCCGTGCAGCGCCTCGCCGTCCGCGATCCGGACGACCGCGACCTGGTCGGTCCGGAGCGCCGCGCGGCTCGAGCGGCGGTCGTTGATGTACATGACGTCGCCGTCCCGGACGCTGATGTGGCCGTGCATGTCGAAGAGCCCGGCGACGGCCATCGCCCGGCACGCCTGCGCCACCAGGAGCGTGAGATCCAGGCGCACCTCGATCGCGACCGTCATGTGCTCCTCCTCTCACCCTCCGGCAGCGGACCCGTCCAGCGGCGGAAGACCCCATGCTCTATGCCAAGCTGGTCGAGCGCCTTGCCGACGCTGTGATCGATGAGGTCGTCCAGCGTGCGCGGCAGGTGATAGAAGGCCGGCACCGGCGGCAGGATCACCGCTCCGTACAGCGAGAGGTCGTACATCGACTTGAGGTGCCCCGCGTGCAGCGGCGTTTCGCGCACCATGAGGACGAGCTTCCGGCGCTCCTTCAGGTGCACGTCCGCCGCCCGCGCGATGAGGTTGTCGTTGAGCGACATCGCGATCTGGCCGAGGGTCTTCACGCTGCACGGCGCGACGACCATGCCGTCGGTGAGGAACGAGCCGCTCGCGAGCGGCGCCGCGAGGTCCTTCTCGTCGTGCACGACGTCGGCGAGCGTGAGGACGTCCTCCAGCTTCCAGGCCGTCTCGTACGCGATCGTCGCGCGGGCGCCGCTCGAGACGATCGCGTGCGTCTCGACGCCGGGCGTGCGCCGCAGCACCTCGAGGAGGCGGATCCCGTAGATCGGGCCGGACGCGCCGCTGATCGCGACGACGATCCGCCGCGGCCGCTGCGCCATCAGACCGGATAGCCTTCCGGGCTCTCGTCGCTCGTCCAGTGCCCGACGTTCATGTACCGCCGCTTGAAGCGCAGGAGCGCGTCGAGCTTGTGCTCGTCGTCGCGGTGCGCGATCACCTCGCCGATGTGGAGGACGTGGTCACCGGTCGGGACCCGCTGCACCACGCGGCACCAGAGGACCGCGAGGCTCCCCGCGACCGCGGGCGCCGCGGCGCCGGGCGGCGCGCCCTGGACCGGGATGCGGAGCGCGATGAACTTGTCCTCGCCGGCCGCGACCGAGCGGCCCGCCGCCGCGGCCACGTCCTGCTGCGCCTGCGTCACGACGGAGACGCTGAACTCGCCGCTGCGCTCGATCAGGCGCGCGGTGTGGCCGCCGGGGTAGAGGGCGACGGCGATCTGCGCCGGCGCCATCGAGACGTACATCGCGGTGCCCGTGGCGCACGAGCGCTCGCTGCCGGCGGCCGACGCGACGATCACGACGGGGTGCGGGATCCGGGACAGCGCCGTCCTCGCGAGTTCGAAGCGGTCCGCGCCCGCGGTCTTCGGCGTCACGCCCCGTTCTTGCGCGTGCGGACGGCGCGACGGTCGGGCCGGACCCGGCGGGCCGGCAGCGCGCGCTTCGGCCGGTGGCCGTCGCCGTCCTTGCTCTGGAGATAGGCGCGGATGCGGCGCTCGAAGTCGAGCAGGTGGTCCTGCATGAGCGTGCGCGCGCCCTCGGCGTCGCGCGCGCGGATCGCCTCGACGATCTCCTCGTGCCACGTCTGCGTGACGCGTGCGGAGCTCGGGTCGCGCATGTCGCGCAGGGTCTGGATGAGCAGGTCGCGGTACGCGCGCACGGTCGCCGAGAGCAGCTCGTTCGCTGAGGCCTCGGCGACGGCGACGTGGAGGTCCATGGCGATCTCGGTGTACGGCAGCCCGTCGTGCACCACCTGACGGCTCTGCTCGACGAGCAGCGCGAGCCGGTCGATCGCCGCCGCGTCTGCGCGCGCCGCGGCGCGCTCGGCCGCGGCGCTCTCGACGATCGTCCGCGCCTCGGCGAGCTCGGAGAGGGTCATGCGGCGGAGGCGGACCATGGTCGAGATCGATTCGGCCACCTGGTCGACGTTCGTCTCTGAGACGAACGCACCGCCCGTCGCGCCGACCTTCACGCGGATGAGGCCGCGCGCCTCGAGGACACGCAGGGCGTCGCGGACCGTGATGCGCGAGACGCCGAACTCCTCGGACAGCTCGCGCTCCGACCCGAGACGGTCGCCCGGCCGGAGCCCACCGTCGAAGATCGCCTTCTCGATCTGGGTCACGATCTCGCCCGATGCCCGCGAGCGGCTGACGGGGGTGAACATGCGGGCGATGCTACGCCGCCCTGTGAAAAAGGGCTGGTCGCGGCGGCGCGATCGACCGATATTAGCGAGCCCGCCGAGTCGATCGACATCATCCCGCGGGCGTGGAGCGGACCGCTCGACCCGCGCATCCAGCCGGGCAAGAAGGGCTTCAGCTCGCGCGCGGTCGTCGACGCGACGCGCCCGTTCGAGTGGCGTGACCAGTTCCCCCGCTCGCAGCAGCCGACGCCGGAGTGGCGCAGCAGGGCGATGGAGCGCTGGGGCCACCTGCTCGGAGGCGTGAAGCCGAGGACGTAAGCCGCCGACCTACCATCGGGTCGTGGCCGTCGAGACGGATCTCGTCCCGCGCACGCCGGACCTGCTGTACGAACGGCACGGCGCGGTCGCCATCCTTACGTTCAACCGGCCGGACGCGCGGAACGCGATGACGTGGGACATGTACGAGGGCCTCTGCGACGCGTGCGAGCACGTCGACGCGGACGACCGGGTGCGCGTCTTCGTGCTCCGCGGCGCCGGCGACAAGGCCTTCGTCGCCGGGACCGATATCGCACAGTTCCGCCAGTTCACGACGCCGCAGCACGCGATCGAGTACGAGAAGAAGCAGAACCGCAACGTCGGACGCGTCGAGGCCGTCCGCAAGCCGACCATCGCGATGATCCGCGGCTTCGCCGTCGGCGGCGGCGCGAACATCGCGCTCGCCTGTGACCTCCGCATCGCCGCGACGGACGCGAAGCTCGGCGTCCCGATCGCGAAGACGCTCGGGAACACGCTCTCGATCGTCACGCTCGCGCGCATCGTGTCGTACGTCGGGCCGGCGCGGACGAAGGAGCTCCTCTTCACTGCGCGTCTCATCGGCGCGGAGGAAGGCAAGGCCGCGGGCGTCTTCAACGAGGTCGTGGAGCCCGAGCGGCTCGAGGCGCGGACGATGGAGGTCGCCGAGGAGATCGCCGCGAACGCGCCCCTGACGATCCGCTCGGTGAAGGAAGGCGTGCGGCGGCTCATGGAGCGCGCGCGCATCGAGGAGGCCGAGGACCTCGTCCAGCTGGCCTACCAGAGCGAGGACTTCAAGGAGGGCATCGAGGCGTTCCTCGCCAAGCGGCCGCCGCGCTGGCGCGGCCGGTGACGAGGCGGCCTCACGAGGGCAAGGGATACGCCCTCGAGGACATCCGCGTGCTCGAGCTGACGAACTTCATGGCGGGCCCGTTCTGCGGGATGTTGCTCGCGGACATGGGGGCCGACGTCATCAAGGTCGAGAACCCGAAGGGCGGCGACTTCACGCGCCTCGCCGCGCCGTTCGTCGACGGCGAGGGCGCGGGCTTCCTCGCCGTGAATCGCAACAAGCGCTCGATCGCGCTCGACCTCAAGGCCGACCGCGGACGGGCGATCTTCCTCGATCTCGTCCGGACCTCCGACGTCGTCATCGAGAACCTCCGGCCGGGCACGCTCGACGACCTCGGCATCGGCTACGGCGCGCTGAGCGCGGCGAATTCCGCGATCGTCCTGTCCTCCGCCAGCGGATACGGCCAGAGCGGGCCCTACAAGCACCGGGCGGCGCTCGACCTGATCATCCAGGGAATGAGCGGGCTCATGGCGATCACCGGCGAGGAGGGCCGGCCACCGGTGAAGGTCGGCGTGCCGCTCACGGACCTGTCGGCCGCCCTGTTCGGCGCGTACGGGATCCTGGCCGCGCTGCGCGTGCGCGACCGCGACGGGAAGGGCCAGCACATCGACATCAGCCTCCTCGAGAGCGCGATCGCGCTCCAGGCGTGGGAGACGAGCGGGTATTTCGCCACGGGCGAGGTGCCCGGGCCGCTCGGCAGCGCGCACCGCATCAACGCGCCGTATCAGGCCTTCCGCACGAGCGATGGCCACATCACCATAGGCGCGACGACGCCCGCGAACTGGCGGTCGTTCATCGGCGCCCTCGGGATCGAGCGTCTCGACCGCGACGAGCGCTTCGCGACCGGGCCGCTCCGCCGCAGGAACTACCTCGCGCTCGCCGCGCTCATCGAGGAGGTGACCGTGACCGCGACGAGCGCGCATTGGTACGCCCTCCTCGAGCGCGCCGGCGTGCCGTGCGGCGTGTTGAACCGGCTCGACCAGGTGCTCGAGGACGAGCACGTGCGGGCCCGCGGCGTCGTGCGCGAGCTCGCCCACCCGCGCCTCGGCCGCGTGCGCGCGACGGTGGATCCCGTGCGGCTGTCGCGCACGCCGATGCGTCACGAGCGCGCGGGACCGCTCCTCGGCGAGCACACCCGCGAGATCCTCGCGGAGCTCGGCGTCACGGACGTCGCCGCGCTCGAGCGGGACGGCGTCGTCGGCTGTGCGGAGGCCGTCGCCGGCTGAGGCGCGCTACGGCTTCGCGGTCTCGGTGAACCACTCCGTCGGGAGCTCGCGGCCGAGGCCCTTCGCCTTCGCTGCTTGATAGACGGCGTGCCCGACCGCGGCGAACTGGATGCCGAGGCCGCTCGACGCGCCGAGGCCGCCCCCGGTGAAGAGCGTGACGTCGTCCGCCGAGCGACGGCCGGCGCGGCCGCACACGACGTCGCCGAGCTCGACGACCTTCCCGACGAGGTGGCGGTCGAGGTGCTTCACCTCCGCGGCCTCGACCGGCGCGTTGCCCGGCGGGTGGTGGAAGGTCGCGGCCTCGCGGCTGCGCACGACGATGGCGTCCGCGCGCTCGAGCGTGACCATGTCGAGCTCGTGCGACTGGACCGAGCCGACGTGCTGCCCCGGGGCGAGCCACGCGCCGTCGATGACCGGGTCCTGCGAGTTCGTCGCGCACACGACGATGTCCGCGCCGTGGACCGCGGCGCGCGCGGAGGCGGCCGGCCGCACGGGCCGCCCGATGCGGGCGGACACGCGCTCCGCGAAGGCGGCGACGCGGCGCGGGTCGGTGCTGTACGCGCGCACCTCGGCGATGTCGCGCACCTGCGCGAGCGCGACGAGCTAAGTCTCGGCCTGCCAGCCCGACCCGATGAGCCCGACGACGCGCGACGTCTCGCGCGAGAGGTGCTTCGCGGCGAGCGCGCTCGTGCAGCCGACGCGCATCCGCTGGAGCTCGCCGTCCTGGAGGATCGCGAGCGGCTCGAGCGCGCGGATGTCGAAGAGGAGGACGAGCCCGACGTACCGGCCGCCGGGCGCGAGCGCGAGCTTGTCGCGCCGGCGCTTCCCGTCCTGCTCGCGCTCGTGGGTGTGGTCGCTGCTGAGGCGGATCGCCTGCACGCCGAGGCGCGGGACCGAGCCGTCCATCGACTTGAACAGGTACCAGTGCCCGCCGCCGAGCGGCGTGTACGTGTGCGAGCGCGGCCGGTTCACCGCGTCGCCCGTCGCGAGGTCGGCGAACGCGACCTCGAGCGCGTCGATGCACGCGCGCGGATCGAGCACGCGCAGCACGTCGTCGTTCGAGAGGAGCAGCGTCATCGGTGGGCATCCTGATCCGCCGGGCGGCGGGCCGTCACGGACCCCATCATGGTCGCGAGTGAAGCTCCCCTCCGGTCTCGCGCCGCTGCGCGAGCGCGACTTCGCGCTCTACTGGTACGGCCAGGTCACATCGCAGATCGGGACGTGGGCGAACCTCACGACGACGAGCTGGCTGCTCTACCAACTGACCTCGTCGCCGGTCCTGCTCGGGCTCAACGGCCTC
>Ga0233425_10008562_pt1 | contig 13514 bp, 9 predicted proteins | sample Watercolumn_Towu_2_FD_181712 | JGI IMG/M metagenome (GOLD analysis project Ga0233425, IMG submission 181712) | Freshwater microbial communities from Lake Towuti, South Sulawesi, Indonesia - Watercolumn_Towuti2014_140_MG | ecosystem: Environmental > Aquatic > Freshwater > Lake | place: Indonesia...
GCTGGAGAAAAAATCACATTCAAGGACTGGTTTTCAGGCGACGATCCTAGTAATCGTCTAAGCAATTATAAAATCGAAGAGATAGAATTTTCTGACGGAACAAAGTGGGACGTTGCTCAGATTGAGGAAAACATCCTGATTCTCGGGACAGATAAAAACGACAAAATAAGCGGCAGTATTGTAGATGATATGATCCTGGCCGGAAATGGAAATGACACTATCAATTCCAACAAAGGTAATGACACAGTCTTTGCCGGAAGTGGAGATGATACTGTTAATGCCGAGGATGAAAATGATGTTGTAAACGGAGAAGATGGCAATGATACAATAACCGGTGGCGCTGGCGATGATACTGTTTCCGGGGGTAGCGGAAACGATACTATTTACGGCGATAACACTAATGAATTTGAAAATCCTAATGTTCGTGGGAATGATACCCTTGACGGCGGTAAAGGCGATGATTATCTGAGCGGCGGATTCGGAAATGATACCTACATCTACCGCAAAGGTGACGGCAATGATACCATATTTGACTATAACCATGTAAACTATGGTGGCCGAACTAGTGACAAGCTTAAACTTATGGAAATGAACCCATCAGATATTTTCAGTACTATCAGGTCCGGAAATAATTTCATATTGACATTTAAGGATGCAAATGGCAATGCTGGAGAAAAAATTACATTCAAGGACTGGTTCTCGGGCGATGGTCCTAGTAATCGTCTAAGCAATTATAAAATCGAAGAGATAGAATTTTCTGACGGAACAAAGTGGGACGTTGTTGACATGGAACGCGCCTATAAGGAAACCATAACCGGCACGGACAATGCTGATAAGCTTGGAGGAAAAGATAATCACGGAATGATTATCGACGGAAAAAACGGCAATGATGTGCTGGAGAGCGGCAAAAATGATGATTATCTTTCCGGCGGAGAAGGTAGCGACACTTACATTTATTCCAGAGGCGATGGTAACGATACTATTTTTGATGAAAACTCCCTTAAAACTAATCAGAAGTCTTTCGATAAACTTAAGCTGGAAAAAATAAATCCCGATGATGTAGAATCAATAACAAGAGATTATGCCAATCTTACTATAGCTTTCAAGGCAACCGATACATTCCCTGGAAAAAAAATTATATTCAAGGATTGGTTTTTAGGCGATACTCCCAGATATGCTGGTAAAAATTTCAAGATGGAAGAAATCGAATTTGCTGACGGGACAAAGTGGAACGTTTCCGATATAGAAAGGAAAATACAAGTTACTGCAACTGAAAATAATGACGAAATATATGGCAGTTCTTCAAACGATACAATTCACACAAAAGCCGGAGATGATGAAATCCATGCTGGAGACGGCGACGATAGTATATATGGAGAAGAAGGCGACGATATACTTTTCGGTGAAAAGGGAAATGATACTCTTGTTGGCGGAGAAGGCAGCGATACCTATGTTTACCGTCGCGGCGACGGTAAAGATGTTATCAATGATTTTGACGATTTAAAAAGTGGTTCAGACTCTATAATCAAAGCAGGTTTTGATTTCCTGTTGCAATTGTACAATAATATTAAAAGAACCTTCTACGACATATTCGGGATAAAAAATGATTATAACGATGACGATACCAAAAAAGAAGTTCTCTCATTTGATAAACTAAAGCTTGAGGGAATTGTTAAGGAAGATATTAGAGAAATGGTCCGTGAAAAAAACGATTTGATAATCCAGTTTAAAGAATCAGATGAAAACAGTAACAGTATAAGAATCAAAAGCTGGTTTACCTCCGGTGAAAAGAATAACAAAATCGAAGAGATAGAGTTTGCTGACGGAACAAAGTGGGGCGTTACTGACGTAGAGCGTTCCTATAAGGAAACCGTGACCGGTACGGACAGTGCTGATAGACTGAAAGGAAAGAGTGATCACGGCATGATCATTGAAGGGAAAAAAGGCAATGACACAATTACCGGAGGCGCTAAAGAGGATATTTATGTGGTTAATCCCGGTGACGGCAATGATGTTATAAAAACAACTGGTGGCGGAGAGGATATTATAAGAGTCAATGCTTCATCAGATTCGCTCTCATTCAAAAAAATGAATGAGAACGATATGGTAATGTTCCTGCGCAATGTAAATGGTTCTTCCTCCCTCACGCTTACAGGGTACCTCGACCAGCAAAAACATGAAACTCAGAAGATAAAACAGATTGAAACTATGAGCGACGGTGCAATCCTGACAGAGAAAAATCTCCAGCTTCTTGTTCAAGCTATCGCATCATTTGAAACAGAAAAAGGAATAGCTTGGGAAAAAGCGGTTGAACAGAATGATCCAAAAACAAAGGAAATTCTGTCCCAATATTGGAGCTATGAGAAAAAATCAGGGGAATAGAGCAGAGACCACAAACTAAAGATTGAGGAACTTTTGAAATTTATAGTTTCGGTATTCGGATTTGTCAATTAAATTAAATCTTAAGGATATCCTCCTCATTATAATATTTGCTTAACACCTCTCCGGCAAGGTAGAGAGAACCTGTAATAAGCGTTTTATTTTCTTTTACCATATTAAGCGCCTCATTGATAGATTCGCAGGCCATGCATCTCGTATTAAAACTACAATTTTCATGTAAAAGCTGAACTATTTTTTCAGGATCAAAGCATTTTCTTGATGATTTTATTGGAACAAATATGAATTTATCAGCAATTTCAGACAAAGCAATTATTGCTGACTCTGGATTTCTTTCAGCTAGGCACCCGAAGATTATTGTGAATTTTTCTCCAGGAAAAGCATTCTTTATTGATGAAACTAATTCTTTTATTCCCTCTATGTTATGGGCGCCATCGATTATCCTGCCGTCAGGGAGAGCTTCTAGCCTGGCATGCCACTTTAAATTAGACAAGCCTCTTAAAGCTTTTTCAAGATCGAAGTTGTATTCTCTTGCCAGGTAACTCAACATGGAATAAGCAATTCGCATGTTATCAGGCTGAAACTCTCCATGCAGTGGAAGTTCAAACACTCTCCTCCTCAACCACCTCCCACCTCGTGGATTTCTCCTTAGCAAGGAGGAGAGTTCTACTGAAAACTGCCAATTGTCGAGGCCCTTTCCTATTTTTGAAAATTCTAACGTTTTGCTGTCAAAATAAAAACATTGTGCTCCTTTTTCTTGGGCAGCTTCTTCTATTACATTGAGAGGGTCGTTTGGAATATCGCCAAGAAAAAGGGGAACATTTTTCTTTACTATTCCTGCTTTTTCATAAGCAATTTTTTCAAGAGTCTCTCCAAGATATTTTTGATGATCAATGCTAATAGTTGTTATTATGGCTGCTATCGGATTGACAACATTAGTTGCATCCAATCTTCCGCCCATACCTGTTTCCCAAATTACAAAATCACATTTCTTTGAGATAAAAAACGTTAATGCTATAGCTACAGTAGCTTCAAAGAAAGTGATTTTTACACCTTCAGTATATAAACTATTTATTACAGGCCATATTTCTTCAACAATGCCTGAAAGTTCTTCCTTGGAGATTCCTGAATTATTAAACCTGAACCTTTCTCTTATGGAAATTAAATGGGGAGAAGTAAAAAGCCCTGTATTAAATCCGGCAGATTCTAAAGCCTTAGAAAGTATAGCGCAAACAGAACCCTTTCCATTCGTTCCTGCAACATGTATAAATTTAAGATTCTCCTGAGGATTTCCCAACAGTAAAAGAAGTTTTTTTATATTACTGATTCCCGGAAGAATACCGAGTGACTCGAGAGTATATAATTTCTCTAATGACTTTTGGTATGAACCCATTATCTTAAAAAATATTATTAGTTGTCAATTAAAGGTATGGCTAAATTCTCTTATGCCTTAGGTTCCTGCAATCAGGGCACATGAACTCTTTGAGTCCATATACGATAGAATCTTGATGGCTTTTACAAACTGTTATTTCGTCTCCAGAATCAACAGAAATTATATCGGATGAATTATCGGCAACCATTATAGCAGGTCCGCGAAGAATTGTTATATTGATTTTAGAATCTTCCGAAATAATTATATGTTCTTCTCTCTCTCTGGAATGACTGAAAGCTATACCTATTCCTACCCTGAAAATAGTTCCTGTAATGTTTTTGAAATAAGCAGTACTTCCATGAGGTGTAGCTATTCCCAAAGAGTCGCTTGCAGCTTCTTTAGCATAGATTTCTCCATCTATTGCTATTTGACAACGTATTGCGGTTAATCTGTTATAATTGTGAATAAAAATATCATTTAATGCTAAAATTTCTTTTCCATGAAAAGACGCTGATAATTTGATCATGTTTGACTTTTGCAGCCGTCCACTTAAAAATTCTTTTATCAAATTTTCATGAGAGTGTTTTTTACAAAGAGGAGAAAAGCGTGTATCACGAATCGGAAACTTCGGAACTCCTTGAAATTTACGTTCTGCAACAAGAAGAGATCCGTCACCACCATAGGAAATTACCACATCTGGTGTTCCTCTTTGGATTACTTCAATTTTGTGTTGTTCCAATAGAGTAACAATATCTTCAGGAGAATTGCTTACTACTGTTACCTTCATATTAAAAATTTTTCAAAAAAATTAAGAAATATTGCAGAGATGCAATATATTGTTTTTACTGTTATTTACAATTTTGATGATATATTTAAAGATATTTTTTGAAAAATTTATGAAATCAATATTAGAAAAAGCTAAGAATGTTTTTGATCTAGAAATAAATGAACTTATTTCAGCGAAAGAGAAGCTGAACAGCAGCTTTGAAACTTTGGCAATAAAGTGCAAGGAATCACTGGATAAGGGTGGGAAAATAGTAATAAGCGGGATTGGGAAGAGCGGCCACATCGGGTATAAAATATCATCCACACTAGCTAGCACAGGATCGCACGCAACATTTATGCATCCGGTTGAAGCAATGCATGGGGACCTCGGGATATTGCAGAAAAATGATATTTTAATAGCAATAAGCTACAGTGGCGAAACAGAAGAACTGCTTTTGGTACTCCCTTCTGCGAAAAGATTGGATATCCCGATTGTCGCGTTTACTGGTAATCTTAGTTCCAGGCTCGCTAAATGGGCTGACATAGTAGTGCCGATGGCTATTGAAAAAGAGGCCTGCCCGTTTAATCTGGCGCCTACGAGTTCAACAACTGTTCAGCTTGTAATGGGAGATGCGCTTGCAATGGTTCTTCTGGAGATGCGAGGATTTACAAAGGAAGATTTTGGAAAGTTGCACCCGGGTGGAGCTATAGGAAGGGCATTAACTCTTAAGCTTACTGATATAATGCGTTCTGAAGAAACTCATAAGTTGGTAAAGGTTCTGCCAGAAACGACTATAAAAGACACAATAATAGAAATGACTAAAGCTCATAGTGGTTCGGCAATAGTTGTAGATAAGGATCAAACACTACTTGGAATATTTACTGATGGGGATCTGAGAAGGCATTTCGATGATTATTCATTGCTTGAAAAACCAGTTGAAAAATACATGACTAAAAAACCGGTTAAGATCTATAGCGACCAAATGGCAGTTGATGCCTTAAAGGCTATTGAAAAACACAAAATTGATGATGTTATAGTAGTTGACAGAAATAATAAAGTTCTAGGTGTGGTTGACAGCCAGGATCTGCCAGGGTTCAAGCTAATGTGATGATGTGTGAATGAATGGTGAAAAGTAAAAAATTCATTGAATTTTTAATTTTGATAGCTTTATAAGGATCAGAAATGGCGAAAAGATTTGAAATGGAACAACTGGTTTCGCTCTGTAAAAGGAGAGGGTTTATTTTTCAGAGTTCCGAAATATATGGCGGGATAAATGGTTTTTGGGATTATGGGCCCTTAGGCGTAGCTATGAAAAGGGCCATAGAATCTCTTTGGTGGAAGGAAATGGTTGAAACGAGAGATAATATTGAAGGGCTTGATTCGACTATTATTTGTAACCCGAAGATATGGCAAGCCTCAGGACATCTTGATAAATTTGGAGACTTGATGACGGATTGCAAAGACTGCAAGACAAGGCACAGGGTTGACCAAATGGAAGACTCGTCAAAATGTCCCAATTGCGGTTCTGAAAATCTTACTGCTCCAAGAGAATTTAATTTAATGATGAAAACTTATGTTGGCCCGGTTTCTGATGAGGAGCATGTAGCTTATTTGAGAGCAGAAACTTGTCAGCCGATTTTTACCGATTTTCATCTTGTGCGGATTGCTTCCCGTCAAAAGTTGCCGTTCGGAATAGCACAAATAGGAAAAGCATTCAGAAATGAAATAAATCCCAGGAATTTTACTTTCAGGTCAAGAGAGTTTTCTCAAATGGAAATGGAATTTTTTTGTTCTGAAGAAGAATCTCTTCATTGGTATGAATACTGGAAGAATGAAAGAGTAAACTACTATCGGGAAAAGTTAAAATTTTCTGAAAACGTGCTGAAAATTAATGAACATAAAACATTAGCTCATTACGCGAAAGCCGCACTTGATATAGAATTTGAGTTCCCTTTCGGCTGGGGAGAGTTGGAAGGGATCCATCATCGCGGAACATGGGATATGTCTAGGCATCAGGAATTTTCCGGAGAAAATCTGGAATACTTTGATCAGGATAAAAACATAAAGTTTCTGCCAACGGTTATTGAAACCTCTGTTGGATTGGATAGAACAATGCTTGCTGTTCTCTGCAACAGTTACGACGAAGATACCGCAGAAACAAAAAAGGAAGGGCAGGAAGAAGATAAACGAACAGTTTTGAGAATGCCCGAAGCAATTGCGCCTGTCCAGATTGCTGTACTTCCTCTCTCAAAAAAGTTGTCTGACAAAGCAGTGGATATATTTAAGAACCTGCGTAAATTTTATAGAAGTGAGTATGACGTTACCGGAAGCATAGGAAAGAGGTATAGAAGGCAGGATGAGATCGGGACTCCTTATTGCGTAACAGTTGATTTTGATAGTTTAGAAAACAATACAGTCACGATCAGGTTGAGAGATACAATGACACAGGAACGAATATCTGCAGATCAGCTTAAAAATTATTTTATGGAAAAATTTACTAAATAAGTGGAGTACATTTATGAAATGTCCAACTTGCTCAAGTAATCTTGTGATTTCAAAAATAGAGGGAATAGATGTGTTTATTTGCCATAAATGCGGAGGAATACTTTTGCATTATGGGGAACTGAAAAAAATAACACATCCTACTATTGGCGATGTTGACTATTCTTCTATAGAAGAAATTGATGAAAACAGACATTCCATGTTTGCATGCCCAGCTTGCAAAACGGCTGGAATGTTGGAGATTAATTTTGTTTCTTATTCAGATATAGCGATGAAATATTGTAAAGAATGCAAGGCTATATGGCTTGAGAAGAACACTCTTGAAAAGATTAATAACGAAATAGACAAAATTAACCTCGACGAAGAAAACTGGGAACATGCATTAAGTATTTTTTTATCAAAATTACCTTTTTAAGTAATTTAGATTTTTGAATAAAAGGAAATCTTTAAAATTTGTCTTTATTTCTCGTAAGTTTGATATTGATCTTACAATCGCAACTTCTTCAGGAAAATCTTCAGGCGGGGTAATTACTATTATGTCCGGGATAATAATTTCATCAAGAGGTAAAAGTTTATTAGTATAATAGCTATATTTTGCAGGAAATCCTTTAACAGCTTTCCTGATATTCATTTTGCTATTTTCTATGCCTCTTATGTTAGGAAAATCTTGGTTTTCGCCTATAGAAAAGTCTGCGTCTGCAAAGAAAGGATAATCCGGTCTATTGCCAAAAACTAGAATATGTAATCTTTCATTATTATTTTTTTGGGGATTAAGCAGAGAGGCTTTGTTTTCTTTCAGCCATTGCCCAAACCGTTTTGGTTCTTTTCTTTTTGATTCAAGAGAATCTGCCATACCATTCTCTATTTGGCCTAGTGCTATAAGTAATACGGTAATAGAAAACAGTATTTGAACAATTTTATGTTTCTTTGTGATATTTAAAATTAGCCTATATCCTGGAATGATAAACGGTATTAGCAAAAAAACATTAACAAGAAAATAACGATAAGTTAGGACTATAAAATAAAAAATGAGTGCATTCCAGAGTATAAACATTAACATTATATTGTGTTCCAAAGACCACTTTTTCTGCCGCAGTAAAAAAAATATTCCAAGAACAGACAATATTTCGTACAATTCATAGGATCCTACTGAGAATCTATCTAAAAAACTAAATATTCGTTTAAAAGAGAAAAAATGTCCTTGATTATTTCCCTGGTCTGATAAACTAGGTACATTATGGTGAGATATTATTCGAGTTGGCTTATTGTAAAAGTTTTTAATTTTTCTCCAATAAGTTTTTATTGATTCTGTTTCTCTTGCATCCAATGCCGGATATCCGGTGTGTTGATATACTTGATACATTCTTGGAGCTATTATAGCGAACATTATTATTATACTTAGCAGACAATAGCCGAATGTTTTTATAATAAAATTTGAATTAATATTGTATTGATTATTTTTGAACAGTAGTAAAATAAGAGCAAACAACATTATCGGGACAAAAAGAATTCCTTCGCCTCTAACAAGTGCTAATAATGCAAAAGATATTCCTAGCCATATTAATGTTGGGATTTTTTTATTTTTAGCAAAACTAAATACAAAGTAAATGGGTAGGATTAGGAAGAAAAATCTGGCACCTTCTATCTGCGAAGCCATTCCAAAACGAAGTATTTTAGGTGCGAAAAGATAAAACATACATCCCCAAGCTGCGTATTTTTTATCCATAAAAAAACATAGCAGAAAATAGAGCGGAAATATAGATATGATACAAAGTGTGCAGCTTACTATATGCGTTGAATATTGAGCCGGTATTCCAAGTTTACACAGCAATCCGCTTAAGACGGAGAAAAGCGGCGGGATTTGATCTAAAAAGCCTCTGGAATAATCACCTAACCCGAAGTAATGTGCCATTGTGGTATAGAGAACGGCATCTCCATATATGAATCCGCTAAAAAGGATGCTTATAAATGCAAGCAAAACACCTGCGCAAAAAGTGAGAATTAATACCTTGCGGGGTTCGGAGAAAAATAAGCAAATTTTGTCATAAAAATTCATTGACTTTACCATGTGATAACGATTCCATATAGAAATAAAATAGCTAAAAAAAGTTTCATTTAGATGAAAAAATATCCTATATACTTATTATTTTCAACAATTCTTTTGCCCTATGTTCATGCGTATGACAGCTTAGGATTCTTTTCCTCCCGGCTTCTCCTGTTTTTTCAGCTATTTCTTTGTCTTTTGAATACTTTTTGACTAATTCAGCAAATTCTTTTTTTGTAAATATTTACTCCTCCATTGTGATAAAAAACATTGTCTTTTATGAATGGATCTATTCCTGTTAAGTTAACAAAACCACATTCCCTTAATCTCATCAAATATTTACCCGCACCACAACCTATATCTAAAATTTTTGACTCTAAACTAAGTTTACATGATAGCAATAGTTGTAACTTTTTCTTGCGGTTTTTAAGGAATTTAGAAATCAAAAACCCTAAAATTGTTTTATTACCCAGAAGATATTTAGTATTTTGTTTATAAAAAAAATCTTTAAATTTTTGTTGTTTTATCTTCTTTTTAAGATTGGAAAATGAATAGTAGTCATTAGGATAATATTTGCTTAAATCATAAGGAATGTTTTTTATTTGTAAACACTTACATTTTGAACATTGAAAATATTCAAATTCGTCTTTAAAGCCAAACATCATTTCACGGACAGTATATTTTGTATTATTATTACTGTTGTTACATACTTTACATATCATCATATCAGACTCTACACGTTAGGGAATAAATTCTTTTGGTAAATGCTCATACAAGTTCTATATTTCAGAGTAGCTCCAACAGCCATGTAATGTGCTAAATGTTTACGGATTGTCATTATTGTTATTCACAATGAGTAGTAAAAATATTTGTAATTAACGCAAAACTATATAATATGTTTTTGAAAGTTTCAATGACGGTTTTCAACGATACGCTCCGAAGCGGATAAGACATATCGTAAAATCTAAAAAGGTTAGAAAAAGTATATAATTAATTGGGAGGAAAATATATGAGTAGCGAACAGATTGCCCTTAACCCAAACAAACTAGTGTCATTTTTGAACAAGCCGGCTGCGGATTTTACCAGACGTGATATTATCAATTTCATTGAGAAAAATGATATCAGGATACTCAATTTCAGATATGTTGGCGGTGATGGTAAGCTTAAATTGCTCAACTTTATTATTAACGACAAAAAACATCTCGAAAAAATACTTTCTGTAGGAGAAAGAGTTGATGGGTCCAGTTTGTTTTCCTATATTGAACCAAGTTCGAGCGATCTTTATGTTGTTCCACGATACAGAACAGCTTTTGCTAATCCTTTTTCGGATGTTCCTGCTGTTGATATTCTTTGTTCGTATTACGATAAAGCTGGTGAGCCTCTGGACATAGCTCCTGAAAACATTATCAGGAAAGCGCATGCTGAGCTCAAGAAAAGTACAGGTATGGAGCTTGAGGCATTAGGTGAACTTGAATTTTATATTTCTTCCGAACTTGATAAAATATACACAATAGTACCTCAGAAGGAGTATCATGAATCACATCCGTTTGCCAAATGGCAGCTTGTAAGAGTAGAGGCCATGAAATTAATAAGTGAAATGGGCGGGAGGATAGAATATGGACACTCGGAAGTAGGCAATATTGATGCTAATGGTGATTGGGAATATGTGCAGCATGAAATCGAATTTTTACCAGTTAGTGTAGAGAATGCGGCTGATCAGCTTGTTATTGCTAAATGGGCTTTGAGGGAAGTGGCTTATAAATACGGGCTTGAGGTAAGTTTTTCTCCGAAAATAATTGTAGGGCATGCAGGAAGTGGTCTTCATATTCATTCCAGGTTGGTTAAAGATGGGAAAAATATGATGGTTGATGATAGAGGAGAAATCAATGATACAGCCAAGAAAATGATTGGTGGTCTTCTTGAGCTTGCTCCTTCTATTACAGCGTTCGGCAATGTGGTCCCAACATCTTTTCTAAGGCTTGTTCCTCATCAGGAAGCTCCTACAAGCATATGCTGGGGAAATAGCAATAGGTCTGTTCTCGTACGAGTTCCATTAGGCTGGAATGGTGTTAATAATATGATTTTTGATGCGAATCCTAAAGAAAAAGAAATATTTAAAGACTCTATGAGCAGACAAACAGTGGAATTAAGAAGTGCGGATGGTTCAGCAAATGTTCACCAGCTTCTGGCAGGTATTACAGTTGCGATAAGGGTAGGACTGGAAAGTCCTACCTCCCTTGAGAAAGCTCAGAAACTTTATGTTAGCGGCGATGTCGCTAAAAAGTCTCGTATGAACCTGCCTCAACTTCCGACTTCGTGTTATGAAGCCGGCGAACAGCTCTTCAAAGACAGGTCTTACTATGAGAAATATGGAGTATTTCCTCCTGCTATGATAGATGGAATAGTTAGTCATCTTAAGAAATATGACGATAAGAATTTAAGTGAAAAATTATTCGGAGATGGTAATGCTCTTATGAAACTTGTAAAAAAATACTTGCACTGCGGCTGATTTTAGCTGGAAACTAAATCCCGTAATGTAGATTGAATTCAGTTGTTTATAGAATTTTCTAGTTAGAACCTCATTATTAGAATAAACTGTCTTAGTGCAAAACTTATTGGATTGTCGAATTACTGGTTAGAAGAAATAACTTTTAATGTTAAAAAAGAGGATTGTATTATGATAAGAAAAATATGGCGAAACCTAATCTTTTTTAGACCTCAAAAAGTAACAGTTGTAATTCCAGTTTTAAATGAAGAAAAAACTATTGGCAAAGTCATAAAATTGGCCCAACAATCAAGATTTACTGACGAGGTAATCGTTGTTGATGACAAATCCGAAGATCGTACTGTTGAAGAAGCGATTAAAAATAATGCCAAGGTATTGACTAGTAATATAGTAGGGAAAGGCAGTTCAATGAAAATTGGGATGGAAGCCGCACGAAATGAAATTATTGTGTATTTGGATGGGGATATAGATAATTATGAACTTGACGTAGTAAAACATCTTGTTCAACCGATCTTCAATAATGAATGCGATTTTGTAAAAACAACTTTTAATAGGGAAGCCGGGCGGGTTACAGAATTGGTTGCAAAGCCATTATTAAGTATCCTGTTTCCCGACTTAGCAGCTTATTCTCAACCTTTAAGTGGCATGATTGCAGCAAAAAAAGAAATTTTAAAAAAACTTGATTTTGAAAATGATTATGGTGTGGATGTTGGAATCCTGATAGATGCATACAACCAAAAGACAAAAATAAAGGAAGTCAATATAGGCAGAGTCAACAATAAATCAAAACCTTGGCAAGAACTTGGCAAAATGTCAAGGGAAGTGTCTATGGCAATATTAAAAAGAGCTGAAACAAAAAAGATATTAAATCTCGATGAATTGGAAACTATGAATATAATCCAAAACGAAATGGAAAATTCTATAAACGCATCTATAAAACATCTTAATAAACTAATTATTTTTGATATGGACGAAACTATCCTTATGGGTAGGTTTATTTATGAAACGGCAAAGAAATACGGTTTTGAAAGTAGCATTACTGATATTATAACAAAGAATCATGAACCTTATATTATAACAAAACTAATTGCTAATCTCCTAAAAGATATGGATTTAATGCAGATATATGAAATAGTTGATAGGATTAAAATTGTACCTGATTTAGAAAGAATTATCAAAATTTTAAAAAATAGAGGATATATTATAGCAATAGTAAGTGATAGCTACAATGTGGTTACAGAACATATCAAAAAAAAGATAAATGCCGACATTTCGTTATCGAATGAACTCGAGGTTAAAAATAATAAAATAACGGGAGAAGTAACAATCCCGTCATATTTTATCAGAAAAGACAACAGTTTTTGTAGCCATTCAATATGTAAGTCAAATGCTGTAAAATACTTAACAGAAAAGTACAATATACCTACATCAAATATTATTGCTGTCGGAAATGGTGAAAATGATATATGTATGGTTAAAATGGCAGGAATAGGAGTATCATTTTGTTCTTCGAATAAACTTTTAGATAATATTGCCGACAAAATAATAAAAAAACAAAACTTTAAAGAAATACTAACTATTGCAAGATAATTCTACAAACGTCTAAGATGTATTAGTCAGGACATGAACTGACGAGGGAGGCAATTGCAAAACTCCACTTTTTGCTGGTTACGCAAATTTATTTTGAGCGTAACTGCAGTAATATAAAACTGGGAAAATATAGTTTTGCAAGAGCCTAGAGGGTTTAAATATTTTGGTTACAGTTTTGGTCAAGAGGGTACTTTGTTTCGACTGTAGGTAGGGATGAAACTGTTATTAAAGAATATATCCGAAATCAAGAGAAAGAAGAAAAAAAGCTTGACCAACTGGAATTATTTAAAAATAACTAATAAACTTAAGTTACGAACAATCCCCTTTGAGGGGTTCA